>Ga0209566_100404_pt1 | contig 34280 bp, 33 predicted proteins | sample Araplavi_mTSA_r2_2_FD_184287 | JGI IMG/M metagenome (GOLD analysis project Ga0209566, IMG submission 184287) | Arabidopsis root microbial communities from North Carolina, USA - plate scrape CL_Cvi_mTSA_r2 (SPAdes) (version 2) | ecosystem: Host-associated > Plants > Roots > Endosphere | place...
CTTGCACCGTGTTTCTCAGCAAGATCATGCGACCTCGCTGCCTATCCGGTCTTAGCATTCGTTTCCGAATGTTATCCCGGTCTGAAGGGCAGGTTGCCTACGTGTTACTCACCCGTCCGCCGCTAATCAAGATGGAAGCAAGCTTCCATCGAGATCCGCTCGACTTGCATGTATTAGGCACGCCGCCAGCGTTCGTCCTGAGCCAGGATCAAACTCTCCATAAAGGGTAGTTCGACTTGCTCATGATAAAGCTGGTATAACTTTTGCTTCAGCCTCGAAAGGCTTCAGCGTCCGTTTGTTTTAACGCTCGATGTTCAGTTTTCAAGGAGCAATCTGTTAAGCTTGTCCGCCCCGTTACCGAAGCAGGAACTATATCTTATCACAATCACCACTTTATTGCAACACCTTTTTTTCAGTTCCTCCAAACCGCTCTTTGTCGCTTATGCGATTCCGAAGCCGTTCGACAGGTTCTTTCAAAAGGCACAAGAAGTAATTTAACACATAAGGCTATCGATATGCAACCCTTTTTTATAAATTTATGATTGCAACGTAAAATACCATCAGCGCGTAAGGAAACAACAAAAATCGTGATAACGAAGTGTTTGTACAGTGATATGCTGAAATCGGATAGTTAAAAGGAAAGCGAGGCGAAACGCCCGATGTCTTATCTATCGTTCAGCACCTGGAGCCTACACCGATTGCTTGGTTCTTTGAGATGGACTGTATGGGATCCTGAATCCGGACAACATTTCATTAAAGTACAGGAGCAGCCCGAAGTCCATCAGCTGCTGCAGTTGCCCGGGGAAGCAGCCAATCGTGGCTATGCGGCGATCGAAGTTTGCCACTTTCATTTTCCGAGTACGGAGCCGCATTACTTGAAGCAATTAAAAGAAGCCTTCCGCGAATCGGGCGTAAGCTTCGATACTTTGCTGCTGGACTACGGCGACCTCACGACGAGCGATCCGAAAAGGCTGGCTGCCGACCTCGCGTTCATGCGCAGCTGGATTGACGCGGCTTCGCTATGCGGAGCCAAGCAGATCCGCATCGTCGCAGGCGAAGCCGAGCCGTCCGATGAGGACGCGCTGCGCCGGGCTGCGCAGCATTTGAATGCATTGAGCGAATATGCGAGGCCAAAAAACGTAGCTGTCGTAACCGAAAATTTTAAAGCGCTGACTTCCACCGGCGAAAGCTGTCGCGCCTTAATGGAACAAACCGGAGACGAAGTTCGTTGGATTACGGATTTCGGCAACTTCAACGGCGTTCGCAAGTACGAGGAGCTGGGAACGATCTTGCCCCGAAGCGTTTCCGTCCACGCGAAGGCCCACTACGACGAACGGGGAATGCCGGATCGGGCGGAGTTTGAAAAATGCTTGGATGTCGTCACGAACGCAGGCTTCGACTGTGCTTATGTACTGATCTACGACGGTCCAGGCGATATGTGGGAAGGTTTGGAGCGCATTCGCGCCATCGTCGATAAACGGATACGCGAAGCTATATAAAAGAAGCCCCGCATGCAGATCATGCGGGGCCATTTTTATAATATCCGCTTTGCGGTCACATAACGCGCTTTCCAATAGGAAGTGTTCATGCTGGAGATCGTAACGCCTTTGCTCGAGCTGGCATGCAGAATTTTTCCGCTTCCCGCGTAGATGGCCACATGGCTGATCCACATGCTGGTCGTATGGAAAAAGACAAGATCGCCGACGCTCAGCGAGCCTTTCGGTACCTTCGTTCCTTTGGTTGCCATGGCGGCCGCCGTCCGGGGAAGGGCCGTTCCGTCATTGCGGAAAATGAACTGAACGAACGACGAGCAATCGAATGCGGAGGTCAGTCCGCTGGCGGCACCGAAGACATAAGGCGTGCCTATGTATTGTTTACCGAAGGAGAGCAATTCGAGCGATTCGGGCGTCGCAGCGGACGCTTGGGAAGTGCCGAGCGCGCCTGCGCCTCCAAAAAACAATCCGGCGGCAATGACTGCGGCTGCGACGGGTTTGAACAGCTTGCGATAATTCATAGGCTAAAATCCTCCGTGCAATCGATAAGTTTGTTTGCTTGGAATTGATATTATCACATATGAATCACCCTCTTTTTTCCAAAGAGAAAGCAAATCCCCGTCTCTCGCCGCTTTGAACGTGTTTGTTAAAATACCGTGAGAAAACCTTAATCCCCCCGGTTCATTTTTAATATTGGACGAATCTTGCTTTCAATTATTTCTGAGTATTATACTGTGTATACAATGATTTAAGACAAGAGGTGGACTATGGCGACGACCCATTCTGGTGTGTCCGAACGCTGGTTGGACGATTATCTTGACTTATATAACTACGCGCTGCAAATCCGAGACGAGCAATGGCAAGCCGACATTTTGCACGCCCTTCGCGAAAAAGAAAACGTTAATGCCGGAGACGAAACCGAGCATTTGAAGCTTGCGCTATGGGCCCGCTTCGTAAGCATCAGTCAAGAAGTACTGTCCTTATATGAAGCGATGCGCCTCAGCAAGGACGCGAAGCTCCAACGATCCTTGCTCGAAAAGGCCTGGTCTCTCAAAATAGAGCGCATCCAAATCGGACGGCAAATCCATTCACTCAAAGAAAAAACGGACATTTAAAAGCCGCCAGGAATCACCCTGGCGGCTTCGTTCAATGATCGAGTCGCTTCGCTTAACGACGGTCGTCGTTCGTGCTGCGCGAACGCATTCCCGCAAGGCCGAGAAGTCCGAGCAGACCCAGCCAGCCCCAGTTCGATCCCCTGTTGTTGTCGGTCGCTCTGGCGCGGTACGTACCGTCGGTCGAACGCGCGCGATAAGTGCCGCCCGTCGCGGTCGTATTGTAGCCGGACGTCGTTCCCCGCGTGCCGTACATGTTCGAAGCATTGCCGGTATTGTAGTAGCCGTTGTTCAGGTACGGGGTGCCGGTTCCTGTCGTGTTCGAGCGGTAACCGCCCATCGTGCCGCCGGGAGTACCGTAGCCCGACACGCCAGTGGTGCCGTAGCCGGACGTGGTGCCGTAGCCGGTCACGCCCGTATTGCCCGTGCCGTACATGCCGGTCACACCGGTGCCATAAGCAGTCGGAGACGGCGTAGGGCTCGGAACGGCGGTCGATACGGAAGTCGATGTGGTAGTCGCATAAGCGGGTACCGCCAGGAACAGGGACAGGCACGTGCATGCTGCTGCTTTGCGAAGCGTCGATTTCAAGATACGTTCCTCCTCGGTAATGGGATTGACAAGTTCAAGCGCGAATGCACCTGTAATGTCCCTCGCATCGCCGATACGCATACGGTGTGAAATCTGGCAAACCGCTCAGTCAGCCCCACGACAAGCATTAGTCCTCATGTCCCTTCGGCGTCGTCAACGAAAGGCACTGAACGGTACCGTGAATTCCGGCATGCCGGCCGCATAAGGCGTATATTCGTATTGACTGAAGTAAACGACGAGAGCGTTATGCTTCAAGAAATAAGGACGGTCGGCCTCAATCGACTTGAACGGAACCAGCAACGGCAATAAATTTTGTTGCTTGATCTGCGCTTGAATCGCCCGATTAATGATCGATACATAATCGGCGTTTCCGCCCGCGGCTTCCTTAAGCGAGAGCAGCGCCCCCGTCTTCAGATCGAACGTATAAGGCACACGTTCGATCCCTCCATGCGCACCGCCGGTATAAAGATAATAGTCGACGTACAGACTAATTTTGCCCGCTTCATTATATGTGACCGTATAGGCGCCTTCGTACTCGACGGGAGGAATGGTCGTATCGGGGTAGGCGCGCTCGGCTTCGGCGTTTTCCTTTGCCGCTTTTTCCAGCGTCTTGCGGCCGGCAGCGGCATACCGTTCGGCATCGGCTTTAAGCTTGGCATTTATTTTCGCCATCGCCTCTTCATTTTCTGTGCCGGAGAGCACCGGATAGGAAACGTTCAGCTTCAGCTTCGAGGCCTGATACGAAATTTGCTCCGATTTCCAGGTCACGTCATTTTCCGAAATCGGATCGACGATGACCGCCTTCGAGGCAGCGTCGTAACCGATGTTGTAACCGAAGCTCTCCAGTACGAAGCGCAGCGGAACGAAGGTCGAACCCGCCTGAATATAAGAAGGCGAAGCATACACGCGTTCCCCGTTCAATCGATAGCCGTCAGTCGAAATGACTTGCATCGTGCGGCCGCGACCGGTAAGAACCGCTGTCCGCGACTTCTGATTCCAGGACGTGCCGATGCCGAGGCGATCGTTCAGCGAGCGCAATCCGATATAGGACTCGCCGTTCACGACGGCTGCGGGCAAGTATACTTTCTGTCCTCCGATGACAAATGGCTTGGATGAGACTTCGAGCTTGGTCCCGGGTTCGGCGGCATGAACCGTCCCGCCGACTCCGATCGATGTTGTGCCGAATGCTGCGATCGCCAGAGCGAGCGCCGCAGTTTTTCCTTTTCTTAAAAAGTTGGATCCAGCAGCGTTACGTTTAACCGACATTTCATCCACCCTCTCCTATTTTGCATATGATTTTACTTTACCCGCTGTTTGAGCGAAGGTCCTCTTAAAACGCCGTCTTGTACACCGCTTTATTTTCCAATCCGCGAATCGCAGGCGTCCACGATTCCCCTTCCGGAAGGGCGTTCAGCGCGTCCTCCGCCATCTGCAGCTTGGCATCCAACGAATCGATATAGTGCAGCGCGATCGCCTCCGCCGTCTGCGGCTGCACGGGACTGCCCCATTCGCCCAGGTTGTGATGGGACAAGATCAAATGCTGCAGCGCGACGACCTTCGGCGAATCCGTCGGGATGTGGAGCGCGAGCGCCGCCTCGGTCACCCAAGTCGAAGCGAGGGCGATATGCCCGATCAGCTTGCCCTGGAGGCTGTACTCGGAGACGATGCCGAGACTCGCCGTCAATTCCTCTGTCTTGGCGATGTCATGCAGCAAAATGCCCGCGCGCAGCAGGTCCGCGTTCAGAAAGGGACGCTGGCTGCAGATAAACTCCCCGATCTCTAGCATGCGCACCGTATGATAGGCAAGGCCCGAATAATAGTTGTGGTGATGCGTCTTGGCGGCAGGATAGTGCGACAGCTTATCTCCGACCTTGATCAGGCAATACTCGACAAGGCCTCGAATCTCCGCGTCTGCGATGCCGGCCGCCGTTCGCTGGATCGTGTTGACGAGATCGACCGCCGCGATCGGCGCCGACTTGATGAAGTCCGCGATCGCCACGCCGTCCTGCTCGGTCGCCGGGCGGATACGGTTAATTTTGATTTGCAGCTTTTCCCGATACAGCTGCACAATCCCCTGTACTTTGACGAGGCCCATCGGCGCGAACAGGCTCTTTTCGGCAGGCGAGACATCCCAATACTTGGCCGACAGCTGCCCGCTAGAATCGCACAACACGATATCGAAGTAATCCTTCGGCGGCGTTCCGTTCGTCTGCTTCACTTCGAACTCCCGCAGCAGATAGAAGCCGACGAACTCGCTTCCGCTGTTCATTTCCCTGATTAACGTCATGATCGCATCCCTGCTTTCCTTCTATTGCAGACAGTATAGCAGAATCGCCAGGACCCTACCTACGAAAGCGAATCTATGAAATAGACGACGGAGAAGCCCATTAGGTTGGTTGTTTGGAGCGGCCCGATGTTGGCTAATGAATGTTAAAAAGAAAGGAGTGAACGATGCGATGCCGAATCAGCACGTAGTGCCGCACGAAAAGGGTTGGGCCGTTCGCGGCGAAGGCGCAAGCCGCGCGGAGGTCGTCACCGAAACGAAGAAGGAAGCGATCGAGGCGGCGCGCAAGCTGGCCAAGGACCAGCACGCCGAGCTCGTCATTCATGGCAAGGACGGGCGCATTCAAACCAAGGACAGCCACGGGCACGACCCGTATCCGCCAAAAGGATAACCCGCCCGCGCCGTCACGCCTGATAAATCCGAATAAGGCGAAAGCAATCACCGGCGTATCGCTTATCGGATCACAAAGGAACGTAAAAAGAGCCGACTCGCGGGTTACCCGCGGGCCGGCTCTTTTCGTGCATGCGTTTAAACCATGACCTTGCAAATATCGTTCGTGAACTCGACCGGATCCTCGATCGGCAGGCCCTCGATGAGCAGCGCCTGGTTGTACAGGAGCGCCGTGTAGAGACCGAGCTTTTCTTTGTCGGATTCGAACGCGCTCTTCAGCGACTTGAATACGTCGTGATGCGTATTGATCTCGAGCACCTTGTCCGCCTTGACGTCCGGATTGTTCGGCATCATACGCAGCACCTTTTCCATCTCGATCGTCACTTCGCCCTCGGTGGACAGGCAGACCGGATGCGACCGCAGACGCTTGGATGCCTTGACGCTCTTGACCTTGTCGCCGAGCAGCTCCTTCATCGCGCCGAACAGCCCTTCGTTGTCCTGCTGCTCCTGCTGCGATTCCTTGGCCTCGTCCTCGGTCTCGATGCCCAGATCCCCGCTCGATACGCTGCGGAATTCCTTGTCCTTGTACTTCATGATCATCTTGATCGCGAACTCGTCGATGTCGTCGGTGAAGTACAGAATCTCGTAGCCCTTGTCCGCGACCAGCTCGGTCTGCGGCAGCTTCGCGATGCGTTCGTTCGAGTCCCCGGTCGCATAGTAGATGTACTTCTGGTCTTCCGGCATCCGGGACACGTAATCTTCAAGGCTGACCAGCTTCTTCTCCTTGGAGGAATAGAACATGAGCAGGTCCTGAAGCGTATCCTTGTGCATGCCGTAGTCGCTGTATACGCCGTACTTGAGCTGACGGCCGAAGGCTTGGTAGAACTTCTCGTATTTGTCGCGGTCGTCGCGCAGCATGCGCGTGAGCTCGCTCTTGATCTTGCTCTCGATGTTCTTCGCGATCAGCTTCAGCTGACGGTCGTGCTGCAGCATCTCGCGGGAGATGTTCAGCGACAGGCTCTCCGAGTCGACCATGCCCTTGACGAAGCTGAAGTAGTCCGGGAGCAGGTCCGCGCACTTGTTCATGATCAGAACGCCGTTTGCGTACAGCTCGAGCCCCTTTTCATATTCCTTGGAATAGTAGTCGAACGGCATGCTCTCCGGAATGTACAGGATCGCCTGATAGACGATCGCGCCGTCCGCGCTGATATGGATATGCTTCAGCGGCTTGTCGAAGCCGTAGTGCTTTTCGTTGTAAAAATTCTCGTAGTCTTCGTCCTTCAGCTCGCTCTTGTTTTTGCGCCAGATCGGCACCATGCTGTTGACGCGCTCTTCTTCGGTATACGACTCGTACTCGTTCTCCGTGCCTTCCTTCAAGCGACTCTTGGTGGCGTTCATCTTGATCGGATAGCGGATGAAGTCGGAGTACTTCTTGATGATGGAACGGAGGCGGTACTCTTCAAGATACTCGTCGTAGTTGTCGTCTTCGGTGTTGTCCTTGATCTTGAGCGTGATCTCGGTGCCGACTTCGTCCTTGCTCGCAGGCTCGATCGTATAGCCTTCGGCGCCGTCGGACTCCCACTTGTAAGCGGAGTCGCTGCCAAGCGCGCGGCTCACGACCGTGACGTTGTCCGCGACCATGAACGCCGAATAGAAGCCGACGCCGAACTGGCCGATGATGTCGTGGCCGTCCTTGGATTCATTCTCCTGCTTGAAGGCGAGCGAGCCGCTCTTCGCGATGACGCCCAGGTGCGTCTCGAGCTCCTCCTGGGTCATGCCTATGCCGGTGTCGCGGATGGTCAGCGTGCGCGCGGCCTTGTCGGGAATAACTTGAATATAATAGTCGTCCTTGTTGAATACGAGCTTGTCGTCGGTAAGCGCCTTGTAATAAATCTTGTCGATGGCGTCGCTCGCGTTCGAGATCAGCTCCCGCAGGAAGATCTCCTTCTGCGTGTAGATGGAGTTGATCATCATCTCCAAGAGCCGCTTGGATTCGGCCTGGAACGGTTTCTTTTCCATCGCTCTACTCTCTCCTTCAATCGCTCTGCGTTATGTTAGCACTCTCTCGCCGAGAGTGCTATTTCCTTCTTTTTTATAACATTGCCTCCTCGGTAAAGTCAATACGAACGGCGGCTGCGCCAATGCGAAAAGCCGCCTGCGGCGCCCGCAAGCGAGGCCGTAGACAGCATAGTAAAACAGAGATCTCGAATCAGGCGGGTACGAGGACGCCGTCCTGAAGCTTAAGCACGCGATCGCACATCTCGAGCACGCGGCTGTCGTGGGTGACCATCACGGCGGCTTTGCCGTCGCTCCGGGCGCCCTCCGCCAGCATGCGGACGACTTCGGCGCCGCGCTCCTCGTCCAGGCTGGCCGTCGGCTCGTCGGCGAGCAGCAGCGGCGGATCGTTCATCCAGGCGCGGGCGATCGCGACCCGCTGCCGTTCGCCGCCGGACAGGCGATCGGGATATTGCCGCCGTCGGCCGCGGATGCCGAGCCGCTCGAGCAGCATATCGCTGCGCCTGGCGGCGTCGGCTGCATCCGCATGGGACAGCTTGGACACCAGCCGCAGCTGCTCTTCGACCTTCAGGTACGGAATGAGATTGGCGCTCTGAAAAATAAAGCCGATCTTGGTAAGCCGCAAATCGGCGAGCGCCTTCGTATCCAAGCCGGACAGCGAGCTGCCGTCGATCGTCACGGCGCCTTCGCTCGGCGTCAGCAGGGCGCCTGCGATCGACAAAAAGGTACTCTTGCCCGATCCGGAAGGTCCCATGACGGCGACCAGCTCGCCTGCGCCGACCTGCAGCGACAGACCGCTGAGTACGACGCGTTCCTCGTCGCCGTCGCGATAGCGATGAACGACATCCTGCATATTCAATATCGTCTTCATGCCGCATTCCCCCCGATCGCTTGGAGCGCGTCGCTGCGCGCGACCTTGAACACCGACAGCAGCGAGCCCGCCATCGCCATGGCGACGAACAGCAGACCCGTGAGCCCGTAAGTTTGCGCGGTCAGCCGGAACGGCATCGAATCCGGCAGGACAAGCTGCATCAGGGCGACCAGCCCCGTGCTGACCGCATAGCTGGACACGGACAGCAGCAGCACCTGCAGCGTCACGCTGCGCGCCAAGTATCCCGAGCGCGCGCCGATCGCCTTGAGTACGCCGAACTGCGCGGTTTTCTGCAGCGTGATGACGTAGAAAAACACGGATAACACGAGGCCCGATATCGCGAACAGAAATACGATCATCATGAGCAAGGATCCCTGCTCCTCCTTGTAGCCCGGAATAGCGGACACCGCCTGCGCCTTGGTCAGCAGCTCGAAAGCCTCATCCGCCTTCAGCGCCTTCAGCGCTGCGGGCGAAGCGTCTCTCAAGGCGACCACCGTATAGCTGGGCTCGCCGCCGCGCCAGGATTGCCAATCCGCGAGGGTCATGTAGAGCGCCGGCGTGTGGCTGAACGACGCGCCGTCGACGAAGCCGGCGATCTTCCAGGAGCGTCCCGACACCGGATCTTCCACGACAGATCCGATCCCGAGCCCCTGCGTCTTAAGCTTAGCGTCCGCAACGACCTCGCCGCCGCCTGCAGCGAGCATGCCACCCGCGTCCGTCCGCGGCGCCAGCCAGCCGCCCGGATCGACGCCGATCATCGTGACGTCCAGCTTCGCTTCCCCGGCGCCCGACGTAACCGTGAATTGACGAATCCCGATCGGCGTCGACTCGGACGCGCCGGCTTCCCGGATCTTGCTCTCGTCGGCGGCCGTCAGTTGAGATCTGGCGAATCGGTGCTCCGAACCTTGCTGCAATACGAAATGGCTCGCATCCATCCGCTGTATCGCGGATGCGTTGTCCGAAGCCAGCCCTCTGGCCAGGCCCGTAACGAAGAGTACGAGAAACGATACGAGCAGCATGATTGCCGCGATCAGCGTATAACGCATCTTGGCGAAGCGCAGCTCCCTCAGCGCCAGAAACATGATGAATCCCTCCCCTTCTATAGCTCAAGTGTAGGAATCCAAAATGAACGGCGTATGAATAGCGGGTTACAAGTGCGGCAGTCTGACGGTAAACGCGCTGCCCTCGCCCGGCTTGCTTGCCGCTTCGATCGAACCGCCGTGCAGCAGCACGATTCGCTTGACGATCGCAAGTCCTAATCCGGTGCCGCCCGAAGCGCGCTCGCGGGAAGGATCCGCCCGGTAAAATCGGTCGAACAGGCGGGACAGATGCTTTTCCTCGATCCCTTCGCCAGAATCCGCCACGACGATCGCGACCTCGCCGGCGTGCCGTTCCCCCCGTATCTCGATGCTCCCGCCGGGCGGCGTATGCTTGATCGCATTGGACAGCAGATTCATCCACACCTGGTCGAGCAGCAGCTCGTCCCCAGATACGGTCAATTCCTCCGGCACGCTGAGCGCCACGGCCAGCTCCTTGTCCCTCCACTGCCATTCGAGCACGTGCAGCGCCTGCCGCAGCTGCGCGCGCACATGCACGGCGCGCCGATTCAAGCCGTCCGCGGCCTGCTCCAGCGAGGACAGCGTCAGCAGCTGGCGGCTCAGCTTGGACAGCCGCTCGCTCTCTTCGGCGATGACGCCGATATATTCGCTCCGCGTCTGCGCAGGCAGCTCGGGATCGGCGAGCGCTGCGGCAAATCCCCGGATCGACGTGAGCGGCGTCTGGATCTCGTGCGACACGTCGGCCACGAACTGCTGCCTTGAACGATCCACGCGCTCGAGCTCTCCGCTCATGAGCCGGAAATGCGCCGCCAGCTGCCCGATCTCGTCTTTGCGCCTGTCGGGCAGCTTCAGCTCGTATTGTCCCTGCGCGATGCGCTTCGTCGCTTCGGTCAGGCGCTCGATCGGCTTGACGAGATAGCGGGTGCTGACCAGGAACAGCAGGACGCTGAACACGACCGTCAGCACCGCGATCGCCGCGAAAAAGCTGCGCAGCTCGCCGAACTGCAGGACGACGTCCGGACGCACGAACAGGGCGAGCCGCTCGCCCCCGGCGGCAAGGGGGACGCCGACCGTGTTGCTCAGCGTATTGTCGAAGAAGCCCGTAATAAACGGCTTGTTCGGAAAACGCGCGACGCCATGGTAGGTCTCTCCGGCAAGCACGGAAGAGACCGCCCGGTCCGGCAGGTCCCGCTCCCGGAACGGACTGCCGTAGAAGCGCTCGTCCCCGGCGCCGTCCGTCACCATCATCTCGTAGCCGAGGGCGGCCGCATTGTTCAGATAGGCGTCCAGTTCATCGGGATTCGCCTCGACGAACCGCTTCATCTCGTCCGCGATATTCACCAGCTTGGCATCGTTAAACGGCTTGAGTTTCGCATGATAATACAGATTCGAGAACAGAAAGCCGAGCAAGCTGCTGACCAGCACGACGGCGATCGTCATGAGGAATACGCGGAAATAAAGCGACTTCATTGCGAAGCCACCTCCAGACTGTAGCCGATCCCCCGGACCGTGCGAATCGTAAAGTCGTCCTGCCGGCGTTCGAACCGCTCGCGCAGACGCTTGACGTGCACGTCGACCGTGCGGCTGTCGCCCTCGTAATCGGCGCCCCACACGAGCGCGATCAGATCCTCGCGCGTGAACACGCGGCCCGGATACTGCGCGAGCTGCGCAAGCAGCTCGAACTCCTTGAGCGGCAGCAGCATCACTTCGTCGCCCGCGATCACTTCGTACGTCTGCCTGTCGATGACCACCCGGTTCAGCGCGATCCGGTCGCTAGCCGAACGCGAATAGCGGCGGAACAACGCCTTGATGCGGAAAAGCAGCTCCTTGGGCTCGAACGGCTTGGTCATATAATCGTCGGTGCCCGACAGATATCCTTGTTCCTTGTCCGTCAGTCCTTCGCGGGCGGTCAGCAGAATGATCGGAATGTCGTAAACGTCCCGGATATGCTCGCACAGCGCGAGTCCATCCATCCGCGGCATCATGACGTCGACGACGGCCAAGTCAGCGGATGTCTCCCGCAGCAGCGCCGCCGCTTCTTCGCCGTCCTTCGCCTCGGCGACCCTGTAGCCTTCGCCCGTCAGCACGTGACGAAGCAGACTGCGGATCGACGGATCGTCGTCGGCGATCAATATCAGCTTCAAGACACTTCACCTCATTGAATGTAGGAAAATAGGTCGGCATGCAGGAGCTCGGAACGGCCCGGTCGACGCGAACGTCAACGTCGTGCGTCGTTGCCGCGTTTAAGCGCATCAAAAAAGCACCCCGGCCAAGCAACACGCGTGTGTTGGGCTTGGGCGAGGTGCTTCCTCTTGCGGCCGCAGGCCGTCATTTCCTCCATTATGTCCGGTAGGCGAAGGCTTGTCAATCGAGGCTCTATGGCGCCTCAGCCGCCGACAGGATGGTCAATCCCCCGGCTGCGAGCACGCGATCAGTCTCCGGACATCTCCCGCTGGAATGCGGCGATGGCCCGGTATTCGTCTTTGAGATTGCGCGAAACCTGGATAAAGATCGGCAGCAGCTTATGATAAACGGCGGCATGCGCGGGTTCGGGCCGATGGCGGTGCGTGGCGCCGACCATGCCGGCCGCGACGTTCAGCGAACCGATCCGGCCCGTCGCGTACAGGCCGAGCACGGCCGCTCCGAGGCATGAGCTCTCGAAGCTCTCGGGCACGATCAGTTCCTGGTCGAAAACATCCGCCATCATCTGACGCCACAGCGCGGACCGGGCGAAGCCGCCCGTCGCGTGAATGCGGCGCGGACGGCCGATCCGCTCTTCGACGGCGAGCAGCACGGTATAAAGATTAAAGATGACGCCTTCGAGCACCGCGCGCAGCATATGCTCCTTGCCGTGATGAAGCGTAAGGCCGAAAAACGAACCTCTGGCGTTCGCATCCCAGAGCGGGGAGCGTTCGCCGGTCAAATACGGATGAAACAGCAAACCGTCGCTGCCGGGCGGAACCTTGGCCGCGATCTCCATGAGCAGATCGTTGGCGTCCATTTTCAGGCGCTTCGCCGTCTCCGCTACCGACGACCCGAACTCTTCCCTCGCCCAACGAAGCAGCACGGCGCCGTTGTTGACCGGTCCGCCGATGACCCAGTGCTTGTCGGTGAGCGCATAGCAGAACGTCCGTCCCTTCGGATCGGTCGCCGGACGGTCGACGACGGTCCGAATGGCGCCGCTCGTGCCGATCGTGGCGGCGACGACGCCTGGCTCGATCGCGCCGACGCCGAGATTGGACAGCACGCCGTCGCTCGCGCCGACGATAAACGTCGTGCTAACGGCCAGTCCCGTCTCCTGGGCGTACGCCTCGTTCATGCCGGAGACCGCGTGCGTCGTCGGGACGAGCCGGGACAGCCGATCCGCGGTCACGCCGGCGGCGGCGAGCGCCTCTTCGTCCCACGCCAGCCGCTCGAGATTCATCAGCCCCGTGGCCGACGCGATCGAATAATCGACGATATACTCGCCGAACAGCTTGGCGAACACGTACTCCTTGATCGATACGAACCGGCTCGCGCTTCTGAACAGTTCGCCCTGCTCCTCGCGCAGCCACATGAGCTTCGTCAGCGGCGACATCGGATGAATCGGCGTGCCCGTCCGCAGGTAGATGGCATGTCCGGTCCCGTCCTCGCGAAGGCGCTCCGCCCACGGGGCGCTGCGATTGTCGCCCCACGTAATGCTGCGTGTAAGCGCGTTGCCCTCCCCGTCTACGGCGATCAGGCTGTGCATCGCCGAGCTGAAGGACACGAACAGCACGCGTTCGGGTCCCGTCCCGCTCTGGTCCATTACGCTCCGCAGCGTTCGCAGCACCGCCCGGAAGATCTGGTCCGGATCCTGCTCCGCGACGACCGGCGTAGGCGTGAACAGCGGATATTCGACGGTCGACTGGGCGACGACCTTGCCGTGCTCCTCGAAGAGCACGGACTTCGTGCTGGTCGTGCCGATATCGACGCCGATCATATACATGGAAGCGTGCATGATCAATCCTTCTTTCCCCTATATAAGTCACGCGAACAAGCTGACGATCATGATGAGGCACAAGGCCACCACGGACAGCAGTGTCTCCATCACCGTCCAGGACTTCAAGGTCTGCGGCACCGTCATGTTGAAAAACTCTTTGACCATCCAGAACCCGGCGTCGTTCACATGCGACAGCACGAGCGAGCCGGCGCCGGTCGCCAGCACGGCGAGCTCCACGTTGACGCCGGGATTGAGCGTCAGTACCGGCGCGATAATACCGGCAGCCGTCGTCATCGCGACGGTCGCGGACCCGGTCGCCACCCGGATCAAAGCCGCCACCAGCCAGGCGAACAGCAGCACGTTCACATTCGCTTGCGTGGCGATCGAGGCAATCGCATCGCCCACGCCGCTGTTGATCAGCACCTGCTTGAAGGCGCCGCCGCCCCCGATGATCAAAATGATCGAAGCCGTGGGCGCCAGACATTCGTGCGTAAACCGGGAAATGTCCTGCTTCGAAAATCCTCGGGCAAAACCGAGCGAGAACAGCGAAAAAACGACCGCGATGAGCAGCGCGACGACCTCGTTGCCAATAAACGCGCAAAAACGGGTCACGGGACTGACCGCCTTGGGGTCGGCGATGTTCGCGATGGATCCCGCCAGCATTAGAATAACAGGCAGAAGAATGGTAAACAATGTAATGCCGAATCCCGGGAGGTCGCCCTTCTCCCGCGAGCTGAACTGCTTGGCGAGATTTTCAGGCGGCGAGACGTCGATTCGCTTGCCGATCCATTTCCCGAACAGCGGTCCCGCGATAATCGCCGTCGGCAGTCCGATGACGATCGAATAAAGAATGGTCTTGCCCAGATCCGCTTGATACGCGCCGATGGCAATCATCGGCGCCGGATGCGGAGGCACGAGACCGTGAACGGTCGACAGGCCCGCCAGCACCGGGATCCCGATCTGAAGCAGCGGCATCTTGACCTTGCGCGCCACGATAAACACGATCGGTATCAGCAGGATGACGCCGACTTCAAAGAAAACGGGAATGCCGACGATGAATCCCACGATCATCATCGCCCAATGCACGCGTTTCTCCCCGAACCGGTCGATCAGCGTCGTCGCGATCCGCTCGGCGCCGCCCGATTCGGCCATCATCTTGCCGAGCATCGTGCCGAGTCCGATAACGATGGCGATCGTGCCGAGCGTGCCTCCGAGCCCGCCGGTCACCGACTTGATCAGATCCTGGCCGTTCATCCCCGCCAAAAAGCCGAGCAAGATCGCGGAGATCAGCAGCGTGACGAACGGATTCCATTTGAACTTGGCGATCATGACGACCAGAAAAACGATCGCGATCAATGCCCATATCAGCAGCGTGGCATTGTGTCCCATACCCCATAATTGATTCAAGGCGGTCTACCTCCCAATTGTGCGATTCTCGATGTACTAGCTAAATATGGTATTCCCCTTGAACTCGTATACTAGTCGACAAGTCACATCGAAAAGAAGCGGCTCGGACCCTGCAATCCGATCCGCCCGCCTAAGATCCGCGAAAGGCGGCGCACAGCGCGCTGCATCGCGTTTAAGGAAGCGTGCTGTGCAGCGTCCGCCGCGAGTCCGCGAAGTAATCCCGGACGACCTCCGCGATCCGCGCTTCGTCGCCCGATTCGATCGCGGCTGCGACCCCCTCGTGCTTCGCGACGACGCGCTCGAGCCGCTCCGCCCCGCCCTCGAACACTTCTTCGGTCGTAAGCAGCATGACCGCCAGTACGACCTGCTTGATGCTTCCCCAGAGCTGGGCGATTCGGGCATGCCCTGCGGCCGCGATCAGTGCGTCGTGGAACTGGAAATCGAGCCAGGCGAACTCTGCGACATCCGCATACTTCGCGGCCACGCGCATCCGGTCGATTCGGTGCCGCAGCGCCGCGATCAGTTCGGGCGGACAGCCTCCCGCGAGCCGCTGCTGCGCGAAGCTCTCGATCAGATACCGGACATCGTACAGCTCGCCGATATCCTCGGGGGACAGGCCAAGCACGACGGCTCCCATCCGTTCCAGCCGGATCAGGCCTTCGGACGACAGCGCTTTCAGCGCCTCCCTAACGGGAGAACGGCTCGTTCCGAAGTCGGACGCGATTTTGTTTTCGGAGATGACCGCTCCCGGCTCCAAATCGCCTCCGATAATCTGCAGTCGAAGCTCGCCGGCGATCGCTTCGCCGCGCGACTGTCCCTGCAGCCAGGCGGGAGGATAATGACGCATCCGGATGACCTTCTTTCCTAGACTCTCAATGTATACTTGTCGACAAGTCAACTCACCTATATTAACTTGCGCCGAACAAGCTGTAAATAGTCGGCTTCACAGCACGCGGGACAGCTTGCGGTACTCGCGGGGGGAGATGCCTTCGCCGGCCGTGAAGATCCGGCTGAAATAATGAAGGTCCGGATAGCCGACGCGCGCGCCGACCGTCTCGACGGACCAATCCGTCTCTCTGAGCAGCCTGCGCGCCTCGCGAAGCCGGATCGACTGGATCATCCGTCCCGGCGGCATCCCCGCATTCTGCCTGAACAGCTTGGAGGCGTAGTCCTCGCTCACCTTAAGTTCGCGCGCGATCCGCTCCAGGCTCCAGGCCGCGGAAGGCTCCTGCTCCATCGCTTCGACGATCCGCCGGATGCGTTCGCGATGGACCGGATCGCCTTGTCCTGCACTGGCTTCGCCCGAACGGAGCAGCATAGCCAGGATGCCCAGCATCAGCGACTTGCAGACGAGCTCATAACCGCTCCTGCGCATCGTAAATTCGCCGACGAGCCTGTCCATCAGTTGAAAGCATTCGGGACCGCACGGATAGACGACGCGCCCCGTCAAGGCGCCGAGGTCGGGCGCGACCGCTTCCTCCGCGAATTTATCCAAGTTCAGCGCCGCATCCAGATCCAATGAGACCATATCGCTCTCCGTGGCGATGCGAAGACGACCGTCAAAATCGAAGTGAATGCCGAGCAGCGTCGCCCCCTGCTTGGATACGATCGCATTGCAATGGGGCACGCCCGAGGGTAGAAAAACGGCCTCGCCTTCCCCGATCGTGTGCGAAACGCCGCGCATCTCCGTCCGCAGCTGGCCCTTGCAAACGCAAATGAGCTCGAAATCGTATATATACCGGTCAGGGAACGTGCAAGGCGCCAGTTTCTGGTATTGGGCGTAGTGTACGGTAGGCGACCAGTCCCTCAGCGGCAGTACTTTGCGCAGCGGGAAACGCGCGAAGTTCATGCTTCCTCCCTCCTTCTTCTCCTCATTTTAACATAAGCCCAACAATCAGAACGGAATCGTGCAACTTTTATCTTTCTTCTCTAAATGAACAACGGCCTTCTTTCCTTATAATGAAATCATGTAACCGATCCCATAAGGAGGTTCAACTACTCATGAAAAAAGGAATCAACATTTGGTCGTTCCGCGACGGAACGACGATCGCAGACGCCATCGCGACGGCCAAAGCTGCCGGCTTTGACGGCATCGAGCTGTCTTTGAACGAAACGGGCGAGCTGGGACTCGAAGCTACGGATGCCGAGCTGTCCGAGATCACGAAGCGCCTCTCCGATTCGGGGCTTGAGCTTGCCGGCCTGGCGACGGGCTTGTACTGGTCCTATGCCATGACGAGCGAATCCGAGGCGAACCGCGCCAAGGCGATCGACGTGTGCAAAAAGCAAATCGAGACGGCTGCGAAGCTCGGCGCGGACGCGATCCTCGTCATTCCGGGCGCCGTTGGCGTCGACTTCATCCCGAACAGCGAGGTCGTCCAGTACGACAAGGCCTACGACCGCGCGCTTGAAGCGATCACCCGCCTCGCGCCGGAAGCCGCTGCAGCCGGCGTCTCGATCGGTATCGAGAACGTCTGGAACAAATTCCTCCTCTCTCCGCTCGAGATGCGCGGATTCATCGACGCTGTCGGTTCGCCGTGGGTCGGCTCCTACTTCGACGTCGGCAATACGGTGGCGAACGGCTATCCGGAACATTGGATCCGCATCCTCGGCCATCGGATCAAGAAGGTTCACTTCAAGGACTACCGCAGACAAGCCGGCGGCCTTCACGGCTTCGTCGACCTGCTGGCCGGCGATGTCAACTATCCCGAAGTTGTATCGGCGCTCCAGGAAGTCGGCTACGACGGCTATGTCACTGCGGAGATGATCCCGCCATATGCGCATCACGCCGACCAGATCATTTTCAATACATCCGGCGCTATGGACGCCATCCTTGGAAGGAAGGGCTAATCGCATGCTAAAAATCGGACTTATCGGCTTCGGCTTCATGGGAAGAATGCACTTCGACAACTATGTCCGCCTTAAGGGCGAAGGACACCCGATCCAGCTCGTTGCCATCTGCGACGTGGCGATCGAACAGCTCAAGAACGGCAAGGCCGACGGCAATATGGCGACCGCGCAGGAGACGTACGACCTGTCCGAATACGCGCTGTACGATTCGATCGATGCCATGCTGGCTAACGAAGAACTCGATATGATCGATATCACGCTGCCGACCACCTTGCACGCCGACCTGACCTGCTCGCTGCTGGAAAAGGGCTATCACGTGTTCTGCGAAAAGCCGATGGCCCGCACTTCGGCCGAAGGTCGGCGCATGGTCGAGACGGCTGAGCGGACGGGGCGCAAGCTTCAGATCGGTCAATGCCTGCGGTTCTGGCCGGCTTATGAATATCTGAAGGCATGCGTCGCGGACGGACGCTACGGCGAAGTAACCGCGGGACATTTCTACAGAGGCTCCGGCGCGCCGAAAGGCTGGTTCCTGAACGGCGAGCTCAGCGGAGGCGCCCTGCTCGACATGCACATTCACGATACCGATATCGTGAACTGGCTGTTCGGCAAGCCCGAACGCGTATCGACGATCGGCAAAAACGTCATTCCGGGCAGCGGCTTCGATGCCGCCTCCACGAACTACGGCTACGCCGACGGCAAAGTCGTTAACGCGCTGGTCGACTGGACGCTCGAAGGCGACTATGGCTTCGAGATGGGCTTCCGCGTCAACTTCAAAGGCGGGAGCATCGTGCTCGGCAAGGACGGCCTGACGGTCAACCCGAACGACGCGCCTGCTTTCAAGCCGGAGCTGGCCGCACACGACGGTTACTACGGAGAACTGCTTAGCTTCACGAACGCCATCCTGAAGGACGAGCAAATCACGGTCTGCCCGCCGGAGAGCACGCTCGCAACGCTCGAGATCGTCGAAGCGGAGCAGCAGTCCGCCGAGCGCAGCGGGGATTGGGTGAAGCTGTAATCGGAAAGAAAAAGAAGAGGCTGAATTGAGGCCGAAATAACCAAAGGGGACGAAGCGGAGAAATCCGTTTCGTCCCCTTTGCGTTTTAACTGACTGGTACTCAACCCTTTCATCGCGTATTCATACTTGGTTGAGGTAAGGCATATAAGCCGGCAGCGTGACGTTCGCGGCGGATACCGGAATATCCAGCGTCTGGCCCACTTGTACGGCATGATCGGCGGACAGCCGGTTGGCCTTGATCAAGTCCTCTAAGCGGATGCGATAATGGTCGGCGACGGTCTGCAGCGTATCCCCCATCGTCAGCGTATGAGAATGCCTGATCTTCTCGATCCGGCAGGCCGACTGTTTGAACGTGGGCTGCTTGGACAGCGGATCGACGAAGTCCGCCGTCAGCTCGTTGGCCGCTTGGCGCCCGTTCCAGCTGCCGTAGTGGAACGGCACAAAGATCAGCCCTTTTTGCACGGTCGTTCCGATCTTCGCCGGCACCTCGATCCAGCCGCGAGGCGAAGCGATCCGGACCAGCTCCCCCGGGACCAGGGATAAATCCTCGGCGTCCTCTACGTTGATCTCCACGTATGCATTCGGAGCGATCGCCTGCAGGTAAGGCGATCTTGCCGTCTTGGTTCGCGTGTGCCAATGCCAGACCAGCCGGCCGGTCGTCAGCCAGAACGGGTAGGCCGCCGTCGGCATCTCGGGCGGCGGCGAATAGCGGGTCGGATGCAGGATGGCCCGTCCGTCGGGCTTCAGCTCCGCATATTCGGACGGCGTCAGCGGTCTTCCCGTGAACTGATCCTTCGTATAGCTCTGCGCGTCGTCCGCTTTCGTATGGAATCGCAGATCCGAATACAGCCTCGGCGTACCGAGCGGGCGCTCCTCCGTCACCGGCCAGCGCAGACCGTTGTGACGCTCCAATTTTTCGTAGGTGATGCCGCTCATATCGCAGGGCCTGCCGCGCGACACCGATTTCCACTCCTCGAAGCATTGCTCGGGCGTGCTGTAGCCGATCAGTGGCCGGCCGTCTTTATCCCGGAAGTCCATGCGGCGCGCGAAGTCCAGCAATATTTCAAAATCAGACTTCACGCCCTCCGGCGGATCGACCGCCTTCCGCAGCAGGTTGATGGTCCGGTCGGCATTTTCCATCGTGCCTTCCTTTTCGCCCCATAGCGCGGCCGGCAATACTACGTCCGCCACCGCCGACGTTTCCGTCAAGAATGGGTCCTGAACGACGACAAAGACGCTTTCCAGCGCTTTTTTGACCCTTGGCCGGTTGGGCAGCGACACGAGCGGATTCGTGCCGATGTTCCAGAACAGGCCGATCTCTCCCCGCTCAATCATCGAGATCTGATCCTCGATGCCCTTCTCCGGACCCGCGGGCAGCGTGCGCTCTTCCACGTTCCACAGCCGGGCCATTTCCTGAAGATGCTTCGGATTTTGCGGGTTCCGGTGCGCGGGATACGTGCCGACGCCGCCGACGGTCCGGTTCGCCGAAGAGCTCGGCTGACCGGCCATATGCAGCGGTCCGCAGCCAGGCTTGCCGATCAGGCCCCGGATCAGATGCAGGTTGTTGATCGCCACGCAGGCCGTCGTCGCATCCGCGCTCTGGAACGTTCCCTGCAGCGTCGTCGTCACCAGCTTGGAAGTCTGCCCTAGCGCCGCGGACGCCGTTTCCAGCTGCTCGATCGGAATGCCCGTTACATTCGCGCATTTCTCAGGCGTCCATTCCTCCACCGAAGCGAGCATCTTATTGAAGCCGATCGTATGGTTTTGAATAAAAGATTCGTCGATATGCCCCGACTTTACGATCATCCGAATGAGGCCGTTCAGCAACGGCACGTTCGTGCCCGGATATAGCTGCAAATGAAGGTCGGCTTCCTTTGCGGTCGGCGTCAGCCGCGGATCGACGACGATGAGATAGGGCTTTCCCGTTCGCTTCTTGCGCTGCATGACCCGTTCGAAGAGCACCGTGCCGGTCTCAGCCAGATTGTGGCCGAACAGCATCAACACGTCCGTTTCGTCCACGTCGTCATAGGAGGCCGGCGTTCCGTCCGCCCCGAACGACTGCAGCAGGCAGAATTCCGTCGTGGCCGTGCAAAGGCGCGTATTCGCATCGAGCAGATGCGTATGCAGGCCCGCGCGTCCGATCTTGCCGATCGTATAGTAATCTTCGAGATGCCCTTGGCCGGTCGAATAAATGGCGACGCTGTTTGCGCCTTTTTGCTGCAGCGTCTCCTTCGTTTTCCGCACGATCAGCGACATGGCGTCGTCCCAGGTGGCCGGCTCCAGCTCGCCCGACGCATTGCGGATCAGCGGCGTCAGCAGCCTGTCCGTGCTGTTGTTCGCATACCATTGATTCTCGCCCTTCGGCCCGAGCCTTCCGCGATTGATCGGATGGTTTGCGTTTCCCCGGATGCCCACGATCTTGTCGTTCTTCACGGCAATCTGGCAGCCGCATCCGACGGAGCAGATGTTGCAGGTGCTGTAAACCCAACGGTCGACTTCCCCTTGCGTATATACGTTCATGTCTACCCGCTCGTCGATCCAGGACAAGTCGATTCCTCCTTAATGATGGATGGGCATATAAAAAAACGGAATGACATATTTGACGGCGTCATACCCGAAGCGATCCTCAAGCAGGCGTGCCGCCTCCTTCAGATTGGACTTCATCTCCTCCAGCACGGTCAGCAGCCGCTCCGCTTCCGGCTCGAACGGATCCTCCGACCACTTCAGATGACGCAGCCACGAACGGAAATAGCTGTCGATAAGCTCGTCGTCGTGGTAGACGATCGAGATCTCCCGCTTGCCGACTTCAAGTGCCGCTCCTTCGTCCGCGAGCTTCGGGAGCAGCCGCTCCAGCTGCTGCACCTGCTCGCTTAAGACGGTGACGCACAGCTTGGCCAGCGGATTGTCGGCCTCGCGGATGGCGCGTTCGACCTGGATCGCGCTTGCCCACACGGCTTCAAAAGTAATCGTCAGCTCGGCCATCGTAGCCCTCCTTCTCGTATTGGATTCGACATGATATGCAGACGCTTTCGTACTACTTAAACGTTTTTGCCGAATGTCCAAACCAGGGGCCTTGGAAAAGCAGTTACGCTCGTCAGTAAGCGTCGATGTCGGGCGTCGGCGTACACCGTAAGGTCTCGCAGGAACGCCTTGTCCGCTAAGCGCCGAGACGAGCCGCTTCGGTGAAAAACAAAAACGGGATGCTGCAGGAAAACATCCCTGCTGCATCCCGTTTTGCTTTATATATGCGACTTCTTTGGAACCCGGGGGCCGTCGCTGACAGCGGCATCTAAGCCGGCGTTTCCCGCACGGTCCGTGTCTCCCACCCGTATATGCGCCTGTCTCGCCCTTTTCCCGGGGCCGCAATTGGACGTGCCTAGATGCGCTGCTGCGTCGTCAGCCAGTCGATCAAATCCTGAGCAGCTTCCTCGGGCGTCCGGTGACCGGCATTCACTTTGAAGTGATGCTGCGCATAAATGGCCTGCCTTGCATCGTAGAGCGCCTTGACCTCGTCGTCGGATTTGTTCTGCAGGATCGGACGGCTGTCGCGGATGAGCGGCAGTCTCGTTTTCCAAGATTCCCAGGGGATATCCAGAAAAACGACGTCAGCGCTGGACAGGCAAATCTCGCGAATCTCCTCCTGAAGGAAGGCTCCCCCGCCCAGAGACAGCACGGCGCACCGCTTGTTCTCGCAGAGATCCTTGATATATTCCTTCTCCATTCGGCGAAAGGCGGCTTCGCCCATCGTCTTGAAGATCTCTGTCACCGGCATCCCGCGCTCCGACGCAATCAGCTCGTCGACATCGATGAACTCCCGCGTTAGTCTGTCGGCGACGATCTTGCCCACTGTCGTCTTGCCCGCCCCCATGAAGCCGATCAGCACCATATTGCGTTCAGGGACAGAATTAGCGGCGTTCGCTTGCATGAAGAGGTTCACTCATTTCCGATAGATTGTATTCTCTCATTATAACGGTATCGTATGGACGCGCCAATGGGAAGGCACATGACGGTGCCCGTAGTTTGAGGCGCTGGACCGTTTTATTGGTGAATAAGACGATGGCACATCGTTACTTGAGTCGCTGGACCGTTTTATTGGTGAATAAGACGATGGCGCATCGTTACTTGAGTCGCTGGACCGTTTTATTGGCGAATAAGACGATGGCACATCGTTACTTGAGTCGCTGGACCGTTTTATTGGCGAATAAGACGATGGCGCATCGTTATTTGAGCCGCTGGATCGTTTTATTGGCGAATAAGACGATGGCACATCGTTATTTGAGCCGCTGGATCGTACGACGCCAACTAAGTCGTGCCGGACATGATTCTGCTGTGCGCTGACTACGGCGCCGCGCCAAGCGGTCGACGTGTCTACGGACATGACGAGCATTCTGCAGCCGGAAAGCTGGATGTGCGCCGGCTATCGTTCATTTTCCGTCAAGCGAGCCTGGGAGAGCAATGCTTCATCACTTTCTTTTTCCATAGACCACGGAAAGACAGCGCATGGATATGATCTTCTAGCTCTCCGATATTCTTCGATATATGGAAGAGAGAGAGCATGTCCCATTTCGACCAGACCTTGGCCTTGCTCTCTTCGCGTTCCGTTACTGTCGTGCGCGGGATAAATGCAGCTCGATGCCGTCCAAAATGCGTTCGAGACCGAAGCTAAAGTCATCTTGCGCTTCTCCCTTATTGCCGTCGTCTTCGGTATAGACGCCAGCCGCTACGATGGGGTGCAGATCCGGATACCGCTCGGGCGTCACCAGCTGCTTGAGCGCATCGCCATACATAAGCCCGGAAAAGCTGTCCGGATTCGCGCCCGCCTCGAGCGCCCGGTCCATATCCCGCATCAAGCCGCCATAAAACCTGGAGTAGCCGCTGATCAGCAAGACGGTGGACATTTTCTCGTAATCGCTGAGCGGCAGGTCGCGAAGGATGCGCAGCGGCCAGTCCACCATCTTGAGGTTGTTCGGGGTGATCGGTACGCCCATGATCGGAATTTCCGTGAACCACGGATGCGCACGCATTAACCGGATGCAGGTCTCCACGTAATCTTTGAGCCGCTCCCGCCAGCCTCTCTTTTCGCTCTCCTCGGGAATTTGAATATCGCACACGGCTTCCGTCATAAGCAGCAGCAGGTCGTCCTTGCTCTTGATATATCGATACAGCGACATCGTCGTAAATCCAAGCGAGCTCGCCACCCGGTTCATCGAGACCGCCGCCAGTCCTTCGCGGTCGGCAATGCCGATCGCCGTCTCCACGATCTTGTCCACGCTGAGCTCGCCTTTGGGCCCTCGCGTCGACGGCTTCACAAGACCCCAAGCGAGCTGTGCGCCATGCGGCAAACTGTCCAGACTGCTGAGACTATCATCGTTCCTATTATCGTTGCCGCTCATCCAGTACGCCCCCCTAATTGTATATGGTATATACAGTATAACACAATTCAGACCCGACCGCACGAGGGAGAGCTCAGCGACAGCTGCAGGTCTTCTGCGTGGACATCGATTGCCGATCTTCTGTGTGGACGCCGATCGCCGATCGCCGATCTTCCGCGCGGACGTCAGTTGAGGATCCCCCGCACGGACGTAAGTTGCCGATCCCCGGCGCGAAGTCGACCGTCAAAACTTTGCTTTTCATTTCATGATTATCCATCCCTAGGTAAAAAATCGGCCATCTTTGCCCAAATTTCGATCGATTATGCTACAATGTACTTTCAATATCGGTATGGCCGAATAACGAGGTGACAAATTGCAATGATGAATTCTTCCCCTCTGGCGGATACGAGATCGCAAGTCGGCAGCATGGACACAACCCCGAGGAGAACGTCCAAAAAGTCTGTCGTCCCGTTTGTTGTATTATGGCTGCTGCTCATCGGCGCCGGCGTAGCCGGCACTGTCTGGTATACGGGTCAACAGCGGGAGCAGGTGTCTCAGCAGCTGCAGCACGAGACCGCCAAGCAGATCGAGGCGATGCAGCGGGATTACAGCGGCAGATTGGACAAGCTCGAGAGCGAATATGCCGCGCAGATGGCCGCGCTCTCGTCCAAGGTCGATACGCTGAACGAGCTGCTCACGTTCACGCAGGACAATGCGAGCGACAAGACGGACAACAGCAACAAGCTATACACGCAAATCAGCGAGCTGAAAAAACAGCTCGATCAACTTAAAAAAGAGCTGGACCTGCTCAAATGAAGACGAATATCCAGCAAATGAACCGCACTGTGCTGCTTGCCTGCGCACCTTTTCTCGGCATGCTGATCTGGCTAGGCGTCGCAGGCTTCAAACCGGATGCGCCTAAGTTAGGCGCGCCGACTGAGACCGCCGTTCCGTCGCTGGCCAGCTATGCCGGACCGCAGGCGCAGTCGCTGGACACGGCAACCGCGACAGCCAAAAATATTTCCGCTTCCGTCAAGCGCGTCTCCGAGCTGTATACGAAGACGAACAAGAGCATGAGCGCGATGATGGCGACAGCGAAGGCACAGGTCGGACGACCCGCCGCCATCTACGACCGACGCATCTCCATCAAGCTGGGGTACCCGCGCGATTCCGTACAGTCCGGCAACCTGACGGCCCAGCTGTACACGATCCGCGCCCAGTACTTCAGCGGTTATGCGCTCAAGGTCAGGCTGAAGAGCGAGAAGGCGATGTCCATGGCGCTGGCCGGCGGCAAGCCGGGCAGCTCGGAGACGACCTTAGACGCGGTCAAGCGAACGGGCGCCATCGCCGGCGTCAATGCGGGCGGCTTCGCGGACCAGGACGGCAAGCGATATCCGCTCAGTACGACCGTCGTAGGCGGCGAATACGTGAGCGGCTTCGAACCGAGCTTCAACGATCTTTTTTTCGTCGGCTTGAACGAGCGGATGAAGTTGATCGGCGGCAAGTACAGCAGCAAGTCTCAGCTGGACAAGGAGAAGCCGAAGTTCGGCGCTTCCTTCGTGCCGGTACTGCGCAAAAACGGCGTCAACCTGCCCATCCCGGCCAAGTGGCGAAGCAATCCGCTGCGCGCGCCCCGCACGGTCATCGCGAATTACAAGGACAATCAGATACTGATGATCGTCATCGACGGCCGGGGCGAGGACGGCAGCTCCGGCGCGACGCTCGAAGAGCTTCAGATTCTGCTGTCCCGGTTCGGGACGATCGACGGTTACAACCTGGACGGCGGCGGCTCGTCCACCCTGGTGTTCAAGGGCCGGGTCGTCAACAGTCCTTCGGACGGCCGGCTGCGGCGCCTCGCAACGAACTTTCTGTTTTTTAAATAGAAAAAAGAGGCCGAGTCTGGCCTCTTTTTCACGTTTTCAAAGCGTCATTCAACAGCGGCTCCCTTATGCCGTCATCGCTCTGAAGTAGCGGTATACCTTCTCCAGCTTCTCCTTATGCCTCCCGCGCGGGCTCTCCATGCTTCCGAATTCGAAAAATTTGACCTTGCCGAAGCCGACGTACTTCAGCAGCGCCTTCCGCATCAGCGTCTTGTGAGCGTTGTACAGCCAGAAAAGCGGATAGCCCGCAGGTCCCTTCATCGACGATATGCATACGGCCGTCTTCCCCTTCAGCAGCCCCTCCGGCAGCAATCGGCCGTTGTCCCGATATGCGAAGCCCGACGCGAACATCCGGTCGATATACCCGAGCAGCATCGCGGGCGGCCGCCCCCACCAGATCGGGTATACGAATATGAGTTTGTCGGCTCTTAGAATCTGCTCTCTGTGCTTTGCGAGCTCCGGGACGGCGTGCATGTCCCTTCTTCGCTTCTCTTCGTTGAATACGAGCACCGGATCGAAGCCTTCCGCATACAAATCCAGTACCTCGATCTCCTCGATCGCCGCGTTTTCCCCGCTCCCCTTCAGCACCTGCTGCAGGAAAGCGTAGCTCAAACTTTGATGATTCGGATGGGCATAAATAACAAGCAGCTTCATGACGACCCTCCATTAGTTATCATATGATAACCGTATGGTAGCATCACGCCAATTAGTTGTCAAATGATAATTTTTATTTGATAATAATTTTGCTATCGTTGATCGAAAGAGGTGATCGTATGGACAAACAGGCGCTTTTTCAAAAATTCGTGGCGTTCACGACGGCAGTCCATCGGACGACGCACGACTTCACGAAAGGCATTCAGTTAGATGACGTTACGCCGATTCAATATAAAATGCTGGAATACATCGCGGTCAGCCAGCCCGTCACCTTGAGCAGCATCAGCGACTGCGTACACATGTCCATGCCCAACACGAGCCGAGAGCTGAAAAAGCTGATCGATAAGCAGCTCTGCGAAAAAACGGCCGGTACCGACGACCGGAGAAAGCAAATGATCCGGCTCTCGGAAAAAGGACAAGCGTTGATGAACGGTGCGTTCGACCATATGATCGGCGAGGTCGAACGGCGAGTCGGCGATTTGTCCGAAGAACAGCTGAAGGAGATCGAGCGGGCGCTCGATCTCCTTCAGCGGCACGTATTCCATTGAAACGACGCGCTAGCCCTTCGGCTTGTGGTATCCCTTGTCTCCGAAGGGCTGCAGCTTCTCGACCCACAGCTCGGCCAGCGCGTCCACCTCGTCCTGATACTTTTTCAGCTCGGATCTGTCCGCCAACTGCTCCTCTCGCGGCTTGATCCGGTCGAGCTCCGAAAACTCGAAAACGCCGCCGCCGTGCGCCTCCCAATCGGCCTTAAGCTCCGGAAGCGTGTTCGTATTCATCTGCTTCATGAATTCGAACCGGTTGCGGGCGCCCTCCAGGTCCATCGACGAACGGACGAGCACCTTGCCGTTCGCCGTATTGCGAATCTGATACACGCCCATCGGCCGAAAAGAATGCGCGTACGCGTCGGCCAACTCCTTCTTGCGCTGCTTATCCATGTTCAATACCCCATATCCTTCAGAATGCGGGACAGCGTACTTAAGCGCTCCCCGATCAGCTCACTGTCTCCCTCGAGCGCCGCGCCGAACAGCTTGATGTCCTCGCGGATCCGCTCGTTATCCGTGCATACGGCCACCGTCATCGCATCGCCTTGCAATCCGACGCGGTCGATGACCGGATTTTCCTTATCGTACAGCTCGTCGAACCGGTAAGCTTCCCGGAAATGGCCGAGACCGCGCGCGACCAAAATCGCCAGATCCAGCACGCGGTGCAGCGGCAGCTCCTCCGATTGACGCGACCATTTTTCCCCCGTATAGCGCCATACCTTCGCCGAGATCTCCACCTTGCCGCGGTCGTTCCACTGCGCGAGCCCGAGCGAGAGGCCTTTGGCGTCCGTATGGCCTGCATAACGGCCGTCCACGTTTTCGTAATTATCAGCTACGATGACTGGCTTGTGCTTTAGATAAGTTGGAATGTTCATGCTGGGGTCCACCTTTTCATTTACTAAATTACTAAATCACTAAACAATAATCTAATCATATCCGATTCACCCTGGGGGAGTCAATGCGACGCGACGCGTCAAAAAGGCAGAGCCGGGACGCAAAGGTCTCGGTCTGCCTCTTATCATTGGGGACGCGAAGGTCCCTTCAGTTCGTCGCGACAGCCATCAGGCGCTTCGCTCCGCCGGCACGGACGGTTCCACGCCTATTTTCACTCGGCCCTTCGCCGGACGCTCCCCCTTTTGCGACAAATAGAATAGGATGCCCGTGAAAAAGGCGCCGCCGATGAAGTTGCCGAGCAGTACCGGCAGCTGATTCCACAGCCACCAATCGCCCAGGCTGACGTGCGCGCCAAGCATCATGCCCGCCGGAATGACGAACATATTGACGACCGCATGCTCGAAGCCCTGGCCGAAAAATGTCAGTATCGGCAGCCACATCGCCGCGATCTTGCCGATGGTCGAGGAAGATGTCATCGCCATCACGACGCCCAGCGTGACCATCCAGTTGCACAGAACGGCCTTGATCACAACCAAGATCAAGCCGTCCGTGCCCATGTGCTTGTATGCGAGCGTCTTGGCTTCCGCCGTCGCGATCAGCGTCTGCGCCAGCGGACTGGTCATTTCCGACCCCATCTTGGTAGCCGTAAGGCCATACAGGACGGCGTACGTCAGGCAGCCGAGCAGGTGGCCGGCGATGACCCAGAAGTAATTTTTAAGCATCCTGCGCGCGGTCGTCCTCTTCAGCAGCACGCTGAGCGGGATGAGCGCGAAGCTGCCGGTCACGAGCTCCAGTCCGAGCAGTACAATCATGACGAAACCTACGGGGAAAATGAGTGCGCCTGCCATGCCGATCTTCGTCTGCGCGGCCGCCGTGAACGCCAGCGTCGTCGCAAACGCCAGAATCGCCCCGCCCAGAAATCCCCGGACGACCATCTGCGCAGCGCTCATCTCGGCCTTGGCCGTGCCGCTCTCCACCATCGCCTTCAGAACTTCGCTCGGTTTAACGAAATCCATGTGCCTAACCCCCCTGCCCCGTAAGCCAATTAGATCGTGATATAGATGCAGCCCGCTTCGTCGACTTCCGTCTCGTACGACGTTACGCACCCTTCGTCCGGCTCGTAGACGCGGCCGGTCTTGAGATCGATCTTCCAATCATGCAGCGGGCAATGGATCGCCGTGCCGCACACCATGCCCTCCGACAGCTTGCCGCCCTTGTGCGGACAGCGATTCTCGACTGCGCGGATCTGGCCGTCGGACAGCTTGAAGACGGCGATCTCAAGCTCCTCGTGGCGGTAGGTGCGCGAGCCTCTCGCATCGATATCGGTTACGTTTGCGACCAGCATTTTTGTCATCTGCTCCGCCTCCAATCTTTAGTTCAGCGGCGCGGGCACCGCGAGCGCTTCGAAGTTTTTGCGCAATTCTTTGTCCGCGATAATTTCTTTCCAAGGGTCGTTGATATAGCTAAGCGAGGTTTTGATCCGTCCGTACAGCGCCTTGCGTTCCTCGGGATCGTCCAGCACGGCCTTGATCGCATCCACGCCGACGCGCTCCACCCATACCGAAGTCCGCTCGCCCCATGTCGCGTTTTCTCTATAATATTGAAGGAATGCGCCGCCCCACTCGACGACCTCGTCCTCCGTCTTCACGACGCAGAGCAGATCCGTCGCCCGGACGTGCACCCCGCCGTTGCCGCCGACGTGCAGCTCCCAGCCGCCGTCGATCGCGACGATGCCATAATCTTTGATGGTCGCCTCGGCGCAGTTGCGGGGACAGCCGGATACGGCAAACTTGACCTTGGCCGGCGCGTTCATCCGTTCGAACTCCTTCTCGAGCCGGATGCCCATCCCGATGGCGTCCTGCGTGCCAAACCGGCAGAACGTATTGCCGACGCAGGTTTTGACGGTGCGCAGCATCTTGCCGTAAGCGTGGCCGGACGGCATGTCGAGGTCCTCCCACATGCTCGGCAGGTCCTCTTTCTTGACGCCGAACAGGTCGAGCCGCTGGCCGCCGGTGAACTTGACCAAAGGTACGTCGTACTTTTCCGCGACCTCCGCGATCTTCTTCAGCTCCGAAGGCGTGGTGACGCCGCCGTAGATACGCGGCACGACCGAGTAGGTGCCGTCCTTTTGAATATTGGCGTGATACCGCTCGTTCGTGAACCGCGATTCTTTCTCGTCCTTGTAGCGCTCGGGCCAAAGCATCCCCATGTAGTAGTTCAGGGACGGCCGGCACTTCGTGCAGCCTTCGGGCTGCCGCCATTCGAGCGCGACCATCGCTTCCTTGACCGTCGCCGGCTCGAGGCGCCGCAGACCGGCGACGATCTCGTCGCGGTCCAGGGGCGTGCAGCCGCAGATGCCTTCCTTGACGGACTGGCCGGCGCGCTCTCCCGCATAGAGGCCGAGCAGACCTTCGACGAGCGGCTTGCACCCGCCGCAAGAGCCGGTCGCCTTGTTGCAGGCTTTGATCTCGCCGACCGTCGAGCAGCCCTTGTCTTCGATCGCTTCCTTGATCGCGCCTTTGGAGACGCCGTTGCAGCCGCAGACGATCTCGTCGTCGGCCATGCGCTCGAGCCGGGCGGACGGCGAGACGGTCTGGCCGCCGGGAGCGAAGCCAAGCAGCAGCTCTTTTTCCTTCCCCTTAATCGATTCGCCCTTCTTCATGATCGAAAATAGGGATGCGCCGTCGGACGTATCGCCGAACAGAACCGCGCCGACAAGCTTGTCGTTCCGGATGACGAGCTTCTTATAGACGCCTTCCAGTTCGTCCTGATAGCGGAGCGCGCGGGTACCCGGCGTCTCCTCGTACTCTCCCGCCGAGAACACGTCGACACCCGACACCTTCAGCTTGGTGGACGTCATCGAGCCTTCGTAGCCGCCCGTCTCCACACCCGCCAGCCGCTTGGCCAGCACCGCGCCCTGATCGTACAGCGGCGCGACCAGACCGTACGCGATGCCTCTGTGCTCCGCGCATTCCCCTACGGCGTAAATCCCCGGCACGTTCGTTTCCATATAATCGTTAACGACAATGCCCCGGCTCACCGCGAGGCCGGCGGACTTGGCCAGCGACACGTTCGGCTTGATGCCGACCGCCATAACGATCAGGTCCGCTTCCGCTTCGCTGCCGTCCGTGAAGCGGATCCCTTTGACGCGCTTCTTGCCGTAGATCCATTCGGATTGCTTGCGCAGCAGGAACTTCATCCCCTGTGCCTCAAGCTCCGCCTGCAGCATCCTGGATGCCGGCTCGTCGAGCTGCCGGTTCATCAGGTTGGCGCTATTGTGCACGACCGTCGCGTCCATGCCCAAATTCAGAAGTCCGCGTGCCGCTTCGAGGCCGAGCAGTCCGCCGCCGATGACGACCGCTTTTTTGTAAGACCGGGCGGTCTCCTGCATGATCTCGCAATCCGCGATATCCCGGAAGCCGATGACGCCTTCCTTGTCGGCGCCGGGCAGGGGCAGCATGAACGGCCGCGATCCGGTGGCCAAGATGAGGGTGTCGTAGTCCGCCTCGATGCATTGATCCGAATAGACTTTGCGGGCCGCCGTGTCGATTCGGGTTACGGTATGGCCTGCATGGAGCCGGATGCGGTTGTCCGCGTACCAGCTCCAATCGTTCATGACGATATCTTTGATGTCGGTACCGCCCGCCAGCACGGACGACAGCATGATGCGATTATAATTAGGATGCGGCTCGGCGCCGAAGATCGTAATCTCGTACTTGCCGGGCGCCAGCTTCAACAAGTGCTCCAAGGCGCGCACGCCGGCCATCCCGTTGCCGACCATCACCAGTTTCATTTTGTCCGCCATGTTCGCATCTCCCCCGCTATCGTAATCTCGTTTGAAACTCAAAAAGCCTGCCTCGCATCAAGGGAAACAAAACTTACCCTTGAAACGAAAGCAGGCTCCATTGCCGCTTCATCCGAATACGCCGTTGTATTCGCGATTGATTAATCCGAATATAATATGTAACAAAGCATATGTCAATATTATTAACATCAAAAATCGTTTTATCTTTTCTCTCGACACTCCGCTTCCGTCTGTGTTATAAAAGGTAACGAGGAAAGAGTCGGATACGGCTAAGAATGACGGACTGGAGAGGAGTGGAGAGCGTCGATGCGTTCTTTGGTCGTCATCCATAACCATGCGACAGACACCGATCGGCATGCGTCCGCAGCTTCGAAGCAGCTGCTGCCCGAATCGGTCATGCGAGCTTGCGGCTATGAAGTCGCGACTGCGAGCGGGGAAGAACAGGCCCGGACGCGTATTGCGGAGGCGGATGCTTTGATCCTCGATCTGCCCGTTCCCGAGATTCAGATCTGGAGCCGGCGGGTCCTCGATTGGAAAATCGTCCCGATCCTCTGGTGGTGCAGCGACGCGACAGCGACCTTGTCGGTCGAGGCGTGCGAGGACGGAGTCATGGCCGACGGCGTGCTCAGCGCATCCATGCAGCCGACGGAGATTCACTGGACGCTTCAGTTCGGCGCCAAGCAGTGCTTCGAGCGGCAGCAATGGCAGCTCGAGCGCAAGCAGCTGCTGGCCAAGCTCGAGGAGCGCAAGTGGATCGACATGGCCAAGGGCATCCTCTGCGAGATCAAACATATCAGTGAAGCCGAAGCCTACGACATCTTGCGCAAGCAAGCGATGAACGAACGCAAGCGTCTGGTCGATGTCGCCGCCTCCATCGTCAACGTCTATCATTTGCTTCAAGAGCAAAAACAAGGGAGGAAGAAGCGATGATCGAGCTTCTTAAGGAAGTCGCCCGCGGCAAGCGCGGAGCACGGGACCTGACATACGACGAAGCCGTTCGGGCGGCCGAAAAGATCTTGTCGATGGAAGCCACGCCGGCGCAGATCGGCGCTTTTTTCATCGCGGAGCGCATCAAAATGGAGAGCGTGGAAGAATTGGAGGCGTTCGTCCGCGTCTCGCGCGGTCATGCCCGCCGTTCAGAGGACCTGGGCATCGGACTGGACTGCGCCGGGCCGTACGACGGACGCAAAACTTCCTTTTACGCGACGTTCCCGACCGCGTTCCTGTTAGCCGCCGCCGGCCTGCCGAACGCCTTGCACGGGACGCCTTCCCTGCCTCCCAAATGGGGCATCACGCTGCACGATATCGTATGCGCCGTCGGCATCGCGGCCGAGGACTTGACGCCTGAGCGGACGCTTCGCGCCTATGCCGCTTCCGGCGTATTCTTCGCTTCGACCGAGCGGTGGTGCCCGCCTCTCGGCCGGCTGCGCGCAATCCGCGAGGAACTCGGGATGCGCACGGTGCTGAACAGCGCGGAGAAGCTGCTCGACCTCGCGTCCTCGCCGCGCATCGTCTTTGGCGTCTACCACAACACGGTATTCGACCGGCTCGCCCGGCTGTTCGTCAAGCTCGGCTACGAGCGTGCACTGATCGTCCAGGGCGCGGAGGGCTCCGAGGATCTGCACATTAACCGTCCGACCCGTACCTACTTGGTTGAAAATGACGAGTTCCGCCTGCAAATCTTCGATCCCGAGACCTACGGCATCGAAGCCGAACTTCCCGAGCGGACATGGACGCCGGGCGATCAGCTGGCCGTCGCGGAGGCGGTGCTGCGGGGAGATTCCGATCTGGCCTATACGAACCAGGTTCTGTTCAACGGGGCGGTTCGGCTGCATCTGGCGGGCAAGGCCGAGTCGGTCGAGCAAGGGCTCTATGCCTGCAAAGCGCTGATTGACGACGGCGAAGCGCATGCGGCTTATGCGAGCTGGCGGACGGCGCTGCTCGAGCCGGCAGAGACGGCAGCGGCGTCGCGCTGAGCGGGCTTTTCCATTTGCCAAGCAAATGCATGGCAAATGCGAAATATACGTGAAATAAATGCGAAACTGTTGCGAAATAAACGAAAGCTATTCCATCAAAACGAGACGCTT
>Ga0209566_100406_pt1 | contig 34236 bp, 33 predicted proteins | sample Araplavi_mTSA_r2_2_FD_184287 | JGI IMG/M metagenome (GOLD analysis project Ga0209566, IMG submission 184287) | Arabidopsis root microbial communities from North Carolina, USA - plate scrape CL_Cvi_mTSA_r2 (SPAdes) (version 2) | ecosystem: Host-associated > Plants > Roots > Endosphere | place...
CCGCCGAAAGTGACACGCAAAATGGAAATCGGGCTGCAGCGCTTCGATGCCATTACCGAGGATATCGAAGAGATAAAGGCAAGCCATCCGCACGAACTGATGCGCGCCGCCGAGGTGCGCGCGATCCGCGACTGCGCGGAAATGGCCGCGCGCGCGTCGCTGTTCCGCACCGAGAGCCGCTGGGGGCTGTACCACCATCGCGTCGACTTTCCGCATCGCAACGACGCCGAATGGTTCTGCCACACCTGGCTGCGCAAGGACGCCGACGGCGCGATGCGCAGCGAGAAGCGCCCGGTCGAACCGTACGTCGTGCCGCTCGCCGACGACGATCGCGGCGCCTACACGAATCTGCGCATCCGCGAACCGGCCGCGCTCGCGGCCGCCCTCTGAGGAGCCCTACCGTGCCCCATACCCCGCACGACATCTTCCTGCGCAGCAGCGCGCCCGTGACGATCGACGAGGAACGCTGCATTGCCGACAAGGGCTGCACCGTCTGCGTCGACGTGTGCCCGCTCGACCTGCTCGCGATCGACGTGACCAAGGGCAAGGCCTACATGCAGTTCGACGAATGCTGGTACTGCATGCCGTGCGAGCGCGACTGCCCGACCGGCGCGGTCAAGGTCGACATCCCTTACCTGCTGCGCTGAGCGCGCGCGGCCGGTCGTCGTCGTGCCGCCCGCGCGGGCCGTGCATCGACGACGTGACGGCCGGGCCGGCGTTCGCCAGGTTCGCGCCGCCATGCCGCGCCGCCCATGCATCGCGCCGCGCGAGCAGCGGCTTTTTCACCGAACCGATCCTTTGCCCATGACCGCTTTCTCTTCCACCGCCTCGCTGCCCGGCACGCACGATCCGGATCGTGCCGCACTCGCCCTCCGCCTCGCCGCGCCCGACGCATCCGTGCGCCGCATCGCACTGATCGAGCTTGCCGATCTCGAGGAATCCGATCTGGTGCCGTCATTCGTTGCGGCACTGTGCGACGATCCGTCGGCCGACGTACGCAGCGAGGCTGCGCGCGTGCTCGGCGCATGGGAGCAGCCCGACGTCGTCGACGCACTGTGCGGCGCATTGCTCGATCCGGACGAAGGTGTACGCGCCACCGCCGCGCAGAGCCTGTCCGAACTGAAGGACGCGGCATCGGGTGCCGTGCTGTGCCGATGGGCCGACCGGCCCGAGTCGTTCGTGCGCCGTGCCGTGCTGCGCGGATTGCGCGAGTTGCGCGACCCCGGCGCGTTCGCGCCCGCGCTGCGCGCACTCGATGCCGAACACGCCGCCGTGCGCGCCGAAGCCGTCGCGGTACTCGGCTGGCTCAGGGATCCGCGTGCACTGCCATCGCTCGCGTGCATCGCGACCACCGATGCCGCAGCGGACGTTCGACGCGCCGCGGTCGGCGCGATCGGGTTCGCAGCACCCGGCGATGCGGCCACCATCGACGCACTGCTCGCCGCGCTGCGCGACCGCGAATGGCAGGTGCGCGAGGAAGCGGCCACGACGCTCGGCAAGTTGCGTGTCGCGGCCGCGCGCGACCCGCTCGCCGCCGCGCTCGACGACGACTACTGGCAGGTGCGCTTGCGTGCCGCGCGTGCGCTCGGGCAACTGCGCGATGCTGCGGCGGCGCCGGCCGTCGTCGCACTGCTGTCGCATGCGATCAGCAACCTGCGCAAGGAAGCCGCGCTTGCGCTCGGTGAATTGCGCGACCGCGCGACGTTGCCCGCGCTCACCCACGCGCTGGAGGATCACGATCCGGAAGTACGCAAAGCCGTGCGAATCGCGATCCGGCAAATCGACGAGGCGCCGCGATGATCGCGCCGACCGAAATTGCACTCGATCACGCTGCACGCACGTTGACGCTCCGCTGGCCGGACGGTCGCACGCAACATATCGGTTATGCGCGGCTGCGCGGCGATTGCCCGTGTGCGGAATGCCGAAGGATCCGGCTCGACGGCGGTCGTGTCGATGCGCGGCCCGACCTGACGCTGGCCGGCCTCGAAGCAGCCGGCTACGGCATCCGCGCCCTCTTCGGCGACGGCCATGCCCGCGGCATCTATCCGTGGCCGTTTTTGGCCGACATGGCTGACAGGGCGGACACGACGGCGCGGCCGTGACGTGGCTCCCGCGGGTGCGCGGACGACATGGCAGACGTGCGGAAACGCTGCGATACTGACGCCCACGATCGTCTCCACCCACCGTGGGAGTCAGAACATGCAAACCGCAGTCGGATTCATCGGCCTCGGCGTGATGGGCACGCCGATGGCGCTCAATCTCGCGCGGGCCGGCACGCCGCTCGTCGTATGGAGCCGGTCGCACGGCAGCGACGATGCGTTGCGCGACGCCGGCGCACGCGTGGCCGAGCACGCCGACGACGTGTTCGCCGCCTGCTCCACCGTGATCCTGATGCTCGCGAACGACGCGGCGATCGACGCCGTTCTCGCGCGCGGCACGCCCGGTTTCGCTACCCGTGTCGGCGGGCACACCATCGTGAACATGGGCACGAACGCACCCGGGTATTCGCGCGCGCTGGCCGATGAAATCGCCGCCGCGTCGGGCCGTTACGTCGAAGCGCCGGTGTCGGGTTCGCGCAAGCCGGCCGAAGCCGGTCAACTCGTCGTGATGCTCGCCGGCGCGCCGGACGACGTCGACGCCGTCCGCGCGCTCGTGAAGCCGCTGTGCCGCGACAGCTTCGTGTGCGGCGACGTACCGTCGGCAATGACGATGAAGCTCGCCGTGAACCTGTTCCTCATCACTATGGTCACCGGCCTGACCGAAGCCACGCATTTCGCGCAACGCCACGGTATCGATCTCGCCCGCTTCGCCGACGTGCTGAACGCGGGACCGATGGCGAGCGACGTGTCGCGCGTGAAACTCGGCAAACTCGTCGCGGCGGATTTCTCGGTGCAGGCCGCGATCACCGACGTGCTGAAAAATGCGCGCCTCGTCGCGGAATCCGCGCGCGGCGCCAACATCGCGTCGCCGCTGCTCGACATCTGCCACGCGCTTTACGGCGAGACCGAGCGGGCCGGACATGGCGCGGACGACATGGTCGCCGTGATCCGCGCGATCGAGCAGCGCACGCACGACGCGCGGTGAATCGTCACCGGCCGCCCCCTCGACCACGCGCACGCATCGATCCGTCATGTCCGACTCGCCCCGCTCCCCGACCGGCGTCATCGCCTCCATACGCCCCGTTCCCGCCGTGATCGGCATCGTCCTGCGGGAACGCGACGTGCTGCTGGTGCGCCGCGCCAATCCGCCCGATGCGGGCTGCTGGGGCTTTCCTGGCGGCAAGATCGAAGCAGGCGAATCGATTACGAGCGCGATCGTGCGCGAGATCGTGGAAGAGACGACCGTCGACGTCGAGGCACTCGACGTCTTTACCGCGCTGGATGCCTTCGATTACGATGCTGGCGGCAACGTGCACCAGCATTTCGTCATGGTCGCGGTGCTGTGCAACTGGTTACGCGGCACACCTGCTGCCGGCGACGATGCGCTCGACGCGCGCTGGTTCGATCTCGCCGAGCTCGACCGCGACGATTTGCCGATGAGTGCGGGCGTTCGCGACGTCGCGCGACGAGCGATCGAGCGTGCCGCGAGCCTCGGCGACGCACGGCGTCCGGCCATTCCCTGAAACAGCGCCGTCTGCCCGCATTCCTTGCAAGCGGCCCGATCGCGGCCATGACGGCGTCGGCGGGCCGCCGACCTTCAAACTACAAATCAAGACAGGTCAAACCATGATCAGAATTCGCAAGTCCACCGAGGCCGACGGCGCACGCGTGCTGGATATCTGGCGCAACGCGGTCGACGCCACGCATCACTTCCTGAGCGACGACGACCGTCGCGCGATCGAATCCGAAGTGGTCGGGTTCCTGCCCGGTGCGCCGCTCGATCTCGCCGTCGACGAGACCGACCATGCGATCGGCTTCATGCTGCTCGACGGCAGTCACATGGAAGCCTTGTTCGTCGATCCCGTGCACCATGGGGCAGGCGTCGGACGCCTGCTCGTGGAAGACGCACTCACGCGTCATCCCGACCTGTCGACCGACGTCAACGAGCAGAACGAATCGGCAGCGCGATTCTATGAACGGCTCGGCTTCGAGCGCTGCGGGCGCTCGGCGCTCGATGGACAAGGACGGCCCTATCCGCTGATCCACCTGCGCCATCGCGCGGCACCGCCCTCGGCGCCTCGGCACGCATGACCCGTCTGGCCGGCGCGGGAGATCGCGCCGCCCTCTACGTCACACGCACGGCACATGCGAACGCGGCTGCGTACTACCGAGTCCGCGCCCCGCATGCCGCGCGTGCACCGGTACGCGTGCCAGGTGACGCATCATGCGCGACGCATCGGCAGCACGCGTTCGACCATTGAAAAAGCGCGCTGCATGAAGCCGTTGAACCGGTCGGCGTCGCGCCGCAGCCCTGACTGCTGCCCACCGATCAGGCACAAGTGCACGGCCTGCCCGACGATCTCGGCCTCGCCCGGCGTGCGCACCAGCCGGCGCGACGTGTCGATCGCAAACGCGAGCCGCGCCGCGTCGACACGCTGCTGGCATTCCGCGACCAGCGGATCGTGCAATGCCCAGGCACGGATCGCAATTTCACGCCCTGGCCGTTTCTCGGCGGCAATGCGCAGGTAGCGCAACAGCGTGTCCCCGGCACCGTGGCCCTCCGCCGCATACGCCAGCATGCGCGCGGTGTAGTCGTCCTCCCACGCGGTCAGCAGCGTCCTGACGAAGTCCTCGCGATTGCGGAAGTGGTGATAGAACGATCCGCGCGTCACGTTCAGCCGACGCGCGAGGCTCTCGGCCGAAATGCCCGCGTACCCCTCTCCGTCGAGGGCGTCGAAGCCCGCGGCAATCCAGTCGTTTCGCGTCAGTGTGCTCATCGTCTTCGCCATACAGGCTGTGTATGGTGCGGCATGGACAGATAGGCTGCGAACTCTATCACGGCCGCCGCCGCTTCCGGCAGCGCGCCATTTCATAAGGAGTCCGCCTTGAAAGACATCGCGCTCGTCGCATTCGACCGGTTCACCGATATCGACCTGTTCCTGATGTGGGACATTCTCGGTCGCAACAGCAAGGACTGGCGCGTCCGGATCCTGGGTGCGCAGCCGGTGCTGCGTTCCGCCCAGGGTCTGGCGATCCCGACGCACGGCCCGCTCGCCGACGCCAATCGCGCCGACGCGGTCCTGTTTTCGAGCGGCAAGGAAGGTGTACCGGCCGCGCTCGCCGATCCTGATTTCCTGCCGTCGTTCGATCTCGATCCCGTACGCCAGCTTGTCGGGTCGATCTGCGGCGGCGCCTTCATTCTCGAACGGCTCGGGCTGCTACCGCAGCGCCGCGCGACGACGCACCCCGAAGCGCGGCAGGGTTTGCAGGCAGTTGGGCTGCAAGTGATGGACCAGCCGCTGGTGTGTCACGGCAACGTCGCGACCGCGGGCGGATGCCTTGCGTCGCTCTACCTGACGGGATGGCTGGTGGAATCGATGTTCGATGCGGACAAGCGACGCGAAACGCTGCTGCCCGTGCTGCCAGCCGGGCAACGGGAGATTTTCGAAGCGCTGATCGAGTTCAGTCTCGGGCAGGGTGCGGGACACGCCACGGGCCCGATCCGGATCGTCGAAGGCGGAAACGGGATTGCGGCATGATGCGCGGGTCGAGGGGCTGCCGCTAGCCTGCACCCTTCTGCATCGTCGCGCCTCGTGCGTCCTGCCAGGCCAACGGCGAATCGGGACGCATTCGCGGGCGATCCCAGGCATCGATCGGATCGGCTTGTGCCGCACGGATGGTTGTTTACCGGGCTGAACGAGTCCGTCGTGGGCCGGGAAATGCTAACCTCTCGGCCTCTCTGAACGACACCGCGTGAAGCAACAGGATTCGACCATGCAAACCGTTGCGGTACTGGACTTCGAAACAACTGGACTTTCGCCGAACCTGGGTGATCGTGCGACCGAAATCGCCGTCATCCTCCTCCGCGACGGACAAGTCGTCGATCGTTTCCAGAGCCTGATGAATGCAGGCAGACGCATACCGTCGGACGTGGTCGCGCTGACCGGCATCACGAACGAGATGATCGCATCGGCGCCGCCGGCATCGAAAGTCATGAAGGAAGCGGCTGCGTTCGTCGGCAAACACGCGGTCGTCGCCCACAACGCCGGTTTCGACAAACGGTTCTGGCAGGCGGAACTCGGGCTGCTTGGCATGACGGCCGAGCATGCCTTTGCCTGCACGATGCTCGTGGCGCGGCGCATTTACCCGGACGCGCTGAGTCATCGCCTGTCGAGCCTCGCGGACATGCTGCGATTGCCGAAATCGGGACGGGCGCACCGGGCGATGGTCGATGCCGAAATGGCCAGCCACCTGTGGTGCAGGCTGCAGCAGGACATTGCCCGGACTTACGGGCTGGATCGTATCGATCACGCGCTCATGGCGCGTGTCCAGGCAACGGCGAAGGCGAAAGTGCCGATGTACCTGCGCTCGCTCGCGGGCGCGCATGCGTGAGAATCGGTCGACGGCCGCAGGCGATCGCTGTCAGGCACATGACGGATTGCCGCATCACGCTTGCCACGCGACGTTTCATGACTCGGGCAGCATGTGAGCGCAAAACGGCTTGGGAATCTCCCGACACGAATTGAAAAAAGGCCATGCAGTCGCATGGCCTTGGTCAACTATTGCCGCAGGTACTGAAAAATCGTTATCAGGTGCCTCAGGCGAAAACGGCATTCAGCGTTGCAAGAATTGCGGTCTGGCTGCCCCCTGCCAACGGAACCGTCACCGTAGATCCACTGAAGCCGACCACGCTTTGTCCGGCCGGAGCAGACTGTACGAAACCATTCCGGGCGGTTGAGCCGGCCATACTGCCGAACGGGCCATAAGTGGCCCCGCTTTTCCCGGTCAACGTGAGTTGCAAAACACATTGCCAGCCGTACCACACGCCCGTGTAGCCGGAAATGGACACGATCGGATCGTCAAGCGGAATATTGATGACCTGGGCAGTCCCGCTGTTTCCGCCGTGTTGCAACAAGGTGAATATTCCGGTTCCCGTTCCCTGGGTGCCGGTGTTATATGGCCCCGTCCCGGTATTGACGGCCTGAACCGCGTTGAGTACGTCGCCTGACCGGATCGTCACTCGGGTTAGGTTGGGATTACCTGCGGCGCTGATAATCGGTGTGTCGTCGAAGGTGTTGCTGGTGGGCGGATTTCCGAGTTGATCGAGAATCATGAACTGCGCCTGCTCGAACTGGAAGTTTCCCGAATTGAAGCGCCAGACAAAAATATCCTGATAATCGTACCGCGTACCCCCGAAAGAAAAACCTTCCGAAACCATGCTCCAGACCTGTTGCGCACTGGCATTGGGGGCGGAATTTCCTGGCTCGAACTGAGCGCCATAGCCAATCCTGGACGGCGATATGCCGGCATCAAGAAAATCCGATAGCGGCGTGCCGTCGTAGAATTGCGGAGAGACAAAATCGAACTGGCTATTGACCGTAGCGTAATCAATCGAACTGGTGGGCCATGCGGGCGTGAATGACAGATAATATTTCACCGGCTGCCGATCGAATTCGGCGCGAATAGCAGAGAACAGAATCTGAAACTGCGTTCGCGTCATTTTATCGGAAACATCGCCTTCCCAATCGATATCCAGGCCATTCATTCCATTATTCTGGAGATATGTCACCAGATTATTCGCAAAGTTGGCCGCCTGTGTTTGCGGATCTCCTCCTCCCGAGAAAACCGCCGCCAATGTATTGGCACCGGAATACACCATCGTGGCCAGAAATTTAATTCCAGGATTCACCTGACGTGCATCACGGAGTACAAAATTCAAATAGTCCTGATTGGTCAGCCCACCCGAATGCGACGCGTTGCCGATCTGGATCGTGGAACCCTGTGCGGCGGGAACGACCTCGAAAAAAGCAATGCCAAGGAAATTTGCACTGTCGTAAACCTTGCAATCGATCAGCGATTGATAGCAACTTTCGGGACTGTTGTAGTTGGTTTGTGGCGGTTCGTCTTCGTTCAAGAAAATCCACGCATTGATGCCGTTTTGTAGGTTTGCCATTTTTCTTTCCTGTGACGTAGCGTTTTTTGGCGGTGGCGCGCGACGCTGCAACTACAGTAGAAGGCCACCAAATACCACGGCCAATTGACCATGGCGCATCGGCAATGCGGTCACGCCCGGAGACGACACAGCCACGCAATGAACCAAGGCGTTCCACGTTGCTGAAGACCATTATAGGAAGTGGCAAAAGATAAACGGTGCAAACTGCGTGAAAAAAATATCGATCCTTTTGAGAAACACGCGACACCAATTCGACGACAAAATCCCTGTCGAGCGCAACAATGCACTTTCAGATTCGCCATTCCGGCTTCATTACGCCAACTGGCGACGCATTCAGCGAAGGGCTTCGACGCGGCGCACGGCCGCCGCCGTTTCTCTTCACTCAATAATTCGGGCAATCGCATCGAAGAAAGGAAACGTGCCCGGCGGAGATACTGCGACATGCATGTCGTCGCGGTCGGCGATCTTGTACAGGGCTGCACGGGATTCAAGAGGATTGCGGAATGCGAATTCAGTGAGCCTCGTTTTTTGTTCTCGTGATGGGTACCGCTTTTACCGTTACCAATCACGAGCCCTCGATGTGCCCGCAAACCCGCACCGCGTCCCGCATTCTGGAAGGAATTTTACTGCCACGACCGAATCCCGTTACCCGGAGATTATCGAGTCGCAATCGTGCATTCGGCTACTGCCCGCCCCACTGTCATTGGCAGCGCATACGCGGCGGGCAGTCTCCGGATTCGTAGAAAGTTCGCTTCTACGTCAATGGCTTACAACCATGCGGATCGCAACGAAAACCCTGCAAGGTCCTGCGTCAGCCAATGATTCAAGAGGCGCTTTTTACCGTTCACTCCCACTCAATTATTAACAATACCTCGAAAGCCTTACCAGTCAAGCCTTCGCGGAAAGTTGATCAGTTTTATACCATCAAAAATACCATCCGCAAGTGATTAGCGTTCGACTGGCTCAAGCCCGTTTCCTGCCCGGCGCCCATTGACCTCGCTCACGAATTCGGCAAATTCCGAAGGCCTGTGGATATGGCGCAGAACATCCCCACCGGCACGATGAATCATGAAAGCTCCGCCGCGCGTTATCGCACTATCCGCTGCGGCAATGACGCTTGCGAAAGCGACGGTGTCCTTGCCGTTCTCAAGGTCACGCCACACATCAGCCTCAATTAGCAGATTTTTTTCGTCAAATGTAACGATCGCACTCATAGCGGCTCGCTCCTGCCAAAGTCTGTTATTAGGGCAATAACAGTAGCATGAATCGGCCGAGAAGGCAGTTGGACCCGCAAAAAGCGGTAGTGCCGCTCGCCGTCTCCGCGCCTTGGTAGTCGCTCCGACAATCTCCGGTTCGGGCGTTACCGGCAAATCGACTCTGAGTGTCGGCGAGTACCCAGACGTGTTGAAAATACCCGAGGCGTATCGTCCGCCGAAGGCAGGGCAAGTCGGGTAATTCTTTGCGATTTAGCCGAGCTGCTCCACTCCATGAAGCGAAGCGTCCGGAAACAGATCGGCCTCGATCACGGCGGCGCGTGCCACCGCAACGTCAGCGGCGAACAGCACGACTGCCAGGTCCTTCACCGCACGCGAGCAGCAGACGTAAAATAGCCGCCTCGTGCGGTCGAGCACCGACTCCTTCCCCTCGGCGATATTCGCTTCGTCAGTGTCGGACAGGGGCGTATAGCCGAGATATTTACCGTAGGAGTATTGGTTGTACGAGGCCTCCTCGTCGTCAAGTACCACCAGCACGCGCTCGAACTGCGCGCCCTTGACGCCATGATGGGTCGCGAATGGCGACTCTTCGAGGATATATCTACGATGCGCCCAGAGTTCACCGACATTGCATTCAAGAAACGCGGCAACGTTGCCAAATCCCGCCGACCCGTCGTCGACCGGGTCATCCATGAGGTGTGCGGCGAAGCGGTCGTCGAGCGCCACCAGCTCGGTGTTCCGGACGTGCCGAAGGACGTCGCGGACCGTCGCCACTGATCCGTCGGCCAGCAGCGCGGCCAGCTGCTCGATTGCTTGTTGAAGGGCTGCGAGGACAGGAGCCACCGCCTGCCCGCGCAACCGCTCTGGTTCCAGACGGGGACTGTTTGCGCGGAGGATCGAGATGATCGTGAACTGGTCATTTGCACGCGATGCGACGATCAGCGGCAGCAGTTGCTGAACGAATGGCCGAAGCGGCCAGGCTGACCCGTCGGCAATGCCTTCACTCAGGCTCTGCGGCGCGCGATCGTTTAGCGCCGAATAAAGCGCAGCAAAACCGAGCCGCCTGGCGGCCATGCGATGCACAAGCACCAGCAACCGAACATCGCCGTCACGCATGTCGCTGGTCCACAGATCGTCGCCGGTCTGCGCGGCCAGCCATGCCCGTACGGCACCGAGACGTGCAGTCCTATGATCATCGCTTGGCAGGATGAATACGTTGACAGTGCCGACCACGGACTGCTCCTGCCCATCGACGGTCACAGTGCGCCCACGGGTCTGGACGAGACCGTCGCCCGCCGCACGCACCGCGTTGACCACGCTCAGGACCGAGGTCGGGCAGCGAAAGTTCTCCGGCTTGGTTATCTCGGCCCAGCCGGGTAGCGGCTCGATCGCACCGGCTCCGTGTCCGTAGATCTTCTGCATCGGATCGCCGAAAAAACCGATGCAGAGGGGCTGCTCGCCGGCGATCTGCCGAAGCGCTTCGATAACAACAGGCTGTGTGTCCTGACTCTCGTCAACAAAAATATAGGGGAACCGCCGCGCCACAATCTCGCGTAGCAAGGGGTGGTTCTCGATGCACGCCGGGGTCAACTTGAGGATGTCGTCATGGCCGAGAATACCTTCGGCGTAACGGCTGCCCGTTCCATAGATGAACTTCTCGACCCGATCGACCGCCTCGAGCTCGGCTTCGAGGCCGGCGATCTCCTGCTCGAGCTTCGTCCTGGTCGCGGCCCGTGTACCAGGTCTGTCGTAATGAACGCGCTTCTCGGCGATCTTCTCCTCAATACGGCCGATGACCCAGGCAGCGATGTCTGACTGGAACGCGCGAACGACCGACCACAGGAAGCTGTGGATGGTCGAAATATGAAATAGCGGGCTTATGCCAACGTCGGCGGAGATCTCGCCGACCGCAACTTCCGTGTAAGTGATGCACGCGATCTGCTGACCCGCGCGCCGCAACGCTTTTCCGCGCGCCTCGCCAAGATGCGCGAGCGCTTTGATTAGCGATGTGGTCTTTCCCGACCCTGCGCCTGCCACCATCACGAACGAGCGCGGAGGCACCTGAGCGAGACAATCGCGGACATCGATGTCGGCCTGAGTGTCCGGCTACCGATGCGGCTCGTCATGCTACCACCGCGGCGATGACCGGATCACCAGCCGCCTGCCCCTCCTGATCGCCGTCATCCGGCTCGACCGGTGGGGCAATCTCGCCCTCGAGCCAGCGCAGCCCTTCGGCGATATAGGTCGGTACCGACCATTGCGTCGGATCCTCGGCCAACAGAGCCAGGGCGAAATCGGTCTTGCTGAAGCTCTTCGCCTGGACCCGCCGATGGATGCGACGGGTTAGCTCAGTCAGATTCTTGTTGTCGGGTCTGGCGATGCGAAGCTGCAGCGGCTTGCGCGCGATATCCTGGCACCAGGCGAGATTCTCGAGTGCGAATGCCTCTTCGAGCGTGCGGCCAGCCAACGCTTGTGTCTCACCTGCCCAGGTCACGTCGGTGCGGCACTGATAGGCCACGCGCACGATCGCCTCGCTGTCCTCACTCCGTGCCTGAGTCTTCTGGTCGTCTGTAGCCTCCCAAAGCATGGCCACCGTGCCGCATTTTGGCAACCATTGCAGAAGGGTCTGGTTCGAGGTCACAGCGCCGGGATGACCCGCGATGCACACCTTGCCGGGCTTGCCTTCTGCTCCGGCTCCGGGTTCAGTGTCCTCGTCGTCATCTTCTTCCTCGGGATCAGCCCCTTCATCACCCGCCTCCGCCGGTGCCACGGCGTTCTCACCGTTCTCTTCGGCGCCAGCAGCGGGCGCCGGCGGCCCGAAGACGCTGTCTAGGTCCGTGATGATGAGTGCCGTGAGCCCGAGGAACTCGATCAATGCCTTAAAGCGATAGCCGAAGGCGCCGCCGATCTCGAGAACAGTAAGATACGTCGACTGCAGATGCGGCGCCGAATTGGCGATCATCTGCGGCAGCAGCAGCCGTTCGACATTGCCTTCCACGAGCACCGCGCCGTCTGCGAAGAACAGGTCGCAGTGGGTGAGTTTGAGATAGCGCTCGAGGAACGTCCGGACATCCTGGTCGGTAGCATCGTAGAACACCGACATGTTCAGCACGGTCGAGGTCGAAACATGCTCGGCGCGGCTGCGGCGAAAGTAGCGAATTGGCCGGAAACCGCGCTCGTACAGAATGTGCGTTGAATGGGTCGTGACGACGACCTGGCTTGTGTAGTGTGTACGATCCTCCGCGCCCAAGGCGAGGACGGACATCACCTTGCGGACGAAGGCCTGCTGAAGCTGGGCGTGCAGATGGGCTTCAGGTTCCTCGATGAAGATGAGGTGCACAGGCGGCCTGTTATCCTCGATCGCAAGCCATTGGGCATGAAGGTCAAGGAGCTCGACCACCATGAAGATCAGATTCTTGAAGCCAAGGCCGTTATAGCTGTCGGGCAGTGTCGGCGGCTCTGGTGTGCCGTCGTCCGGGCCGAGCGCATAATGCACCCGCGCGCCGTGCGGACTGCTCATGATGGATGCGGGATCGAGCGCCGAGCGGATCACGAGCCGCGGATTACTGAGACCGGGATAACCGAGCTGCGCCAGACGTTGCAGGGTCGGCTGGAACACCCGCTCGAGATGCTCGTTAAGCGAGACCTCAGACTCGGCGAGCGCCCGCAGCGCCGCAAGATCCTCGCCCTTCTGCTCGAGATTGCGTTCGTAGAAGCGGCTCAGCACGCGCGAGAGGGTCTCGGCCCGTGCGCTGCCCGGCGCGTCAGCAAGGTGCCGCTGTGCATGGAGGAAGTCGATGCGCAGCAGGCCATTGAGAATGTCGCGCCCGCTGCGATCACGCCCGGTCAGGGGTATAGGGACATAGTCCTGCTGCGCGACCATGTTCGCGTCGAACCGGGTGGGGTCGAGCACATAGTGGCGAAGCTCATATTCGTCGTTCAACCGGTCTCGCAGATAGTCCTGCAAATTGCGTGGCGAGGGATCGAATTCGAGACCATCCCCGGTAGCAACAGCCTCGAGTGCGCGTCGCCGCGCCTCGGCGTACCGCGCGCGGGTCGCCTCGGAATCGATGGGTGCGAACACTACCCTCATCCCCACCAGCGAACCTTCCCATGCCAAGCTTGGCAGCAGATCAACCACCCGGTGAATGTCGTCAGCATTGATCTCCAGCCAGATATCGGCCTCGATCGTTGGCAGGACCGCATTGGCAACGCCCTCGCCGTACGCAACGATCTGCGGCCACTGATCGACGCTGAAATCATGGACGCTGAACTTTCCCCGCTCAGTGAAGAGCTGCAGCGCATGGCCGACAGACGTCTTTCCGCTGTTATTCGCGCCGACGAAAATCGAGATGTCCGAAGCGAGATCAATTACGACGTTGCGCAGGCGTCGAAAATTGCGCAAGGCTAGCTTCTTTAGGTGCATCCTACCCCCGGGTTAATCGCACACCACATTTTCGTCTTACGTAGAATCTGATGTTATCTGTGAAAGCACGAATTTACGAGTAAGCGCGCATCCGTTTTTTAGTGCCACCTCGGGCAAATGGACGCCCGCCATCCGGCCTTCTCGAAAGTCGGGGCGATTCAGGTTGGCCATTTTCAACCCCATTGCATACACATGATCGTCTGACTATGAACGGCTACTCATCGACGAATGGACGCGTAACCTGCTCGCGCTGCGCCCCGATCTGGGGGAACGGCTGGCACGCACCCGCGCACTGATGAACGCCCATGCCCGGGACTGCCTGGTGACGGGCTTCGAACATCTGATCCCGTCCATCGAACTGCCGGCCCCAGATGACCGGCATGTGGGCGCCGCCATCCATAGCGGGGCAAGCCTGATCGTGACGTTCAATCTGAAAGACTTCCCAGCTGACACTCTCAAATGCTCACATGCTATAACCTGTGCGCACAGCATCCAGACTACAGCAACTTTCTCTACCCGCGAGTGACCCATCGTGTATTCCTATGCTTTTGGATTCAAATTAGTCGGCAGAGTCGCCCAAGGTCGCGTCGATTTCAGCCACGCGAATCATCAACTGTCAATCCACTGCCCAGGGGAAAACGGCACCCCTAGCGATACCTTTCTGTTCACGTCGCAAGGGTACGAAACAGAGCAAGCCGCGAATGTATCGATGTGGGCTCAATTTCTGAACTGCAAGCTATCGCTGCTACGCGACGGAATTCCGCACGTTGACTGGTTCTCGCTCGATGCAAAGGCCAAATTCGGGATCGAAGCCATCAATGGCATCTTCCAGAAAGGCGGAGTAGCGCCGCTCAGCCTTCATCCGACGGTCTATCCTAGCAACCGCCTTCCTCACTGGCATGGAGCCATCCCGGCCAACGAGCAAATCGATCTGGGAAGACTGCGCGATGCGTGCGTGAACATGACAGAACTCCCCGTGCAAGACGTCGCCGTCTTTGAGGCAATGAATGTTCTCGGCCTCGCGCTGGCCGAACCCTTCGAGAAATCCAAGCTTATCCTCTCGATGACCGCGATCGAGATTCTTGCTGGTGGCCAACGAAAAGCCTCCGAGCCCGTCATCGACGCGTTAGATAAGCTGGCGGCATTCTCAGAAACCTTGAATCTTCCAGAACCTGTCGCACAAGATATTTTGAAGGTGCTCAACAATGGAAGAAGTGAATCGATATCGGCTTCATGCAGACGGTTCGTAGCGCAACACCTCGGCGAACAGGCCCAAGAAGAACTCACCAAGCTTTACGATTATCGATCAGGTGCAGTTCACGGCTCATCCAGAAAAAGAAAAAAACTCGATCGCACACCGTCTGCGATGCATGAAAAAGCAAAACAAGCATTCGATCTGGCACTAACGCTGATGCTGAAGCTCAATACGGCGCCGGCCGCTCACCTAGACGCAAATTAGCGCCTCCGTAGCAGCCGGACATCTCAAATCGATGTCCATTGAACATTCATCTCCAAGCCTGAAAACACAATGCGTGACGAGACCTTAATCCAGCAATACATTACGGTGCTAGATTCCCCTGCACCGCCCGGACGCCAGAAGGAACAAGTTGTTCAAGATTTTCTGGAAGAACATTCCGTTCTGATCCCCACCCCTAACCGACTGAATCATCAGCTTCATTTTCAGTCGATCATTTCCAAATTCCCGTTATCGACAGGTTTAATCACCGACTATGCCTATCTGACCAAGAGCTCCGATACATGGCGAATCACCTTTGTCGAACTGGAATCGCCGGATAAAGACTTCTTCAACAAAACGACACAGAAGGTTTCCAAAAGTTCGACATTTAACGCCGCCCTCGATCAGGTCCGCAGTTGGAAGCAGTTCATGTCGTCGAACGAGCCGGAAGTTCGCGCACGCCTTTTCCCCCTGATGCAACCCCCAAACATGCGCATCAACCCGATCGAGTACGAGTATCAACTGATCTACGGACGCTCGGCCAATAAAAACTTGACCGAGGGGCGCAAGCGGGAATTCCGATCTCTGCAACAGGATATGGGCATCACGATCATGACGTTCGATCAGCTCGTTGACTGGTACAGAAACGACTTAGTCTTCGAGAAAAATGTCCTTCGCGTCGCCCATGCAGGATTCGCATTCAAGTCCATGGCGGCCGGCCTCAACCACATCCTGGCCTATCTCGGTCCCGGGGAACTCTTTTTATCGTCGTCCGAGATCGCAGCGCTGAAAGCAGACGGGTACGACATGGATGCCTGGGAACACGGCAAGCTCCTCGCCGTCAACGGACGTCTTCCCCTCAGCGCGTCGAACACGATGTTTAATGCTTTGCTGTCGAAGCAGGGTGGTCGCACCTGAGCACGTCCGACCGGTAGTCGCTCCATTCAGTCTCATCTCCGCGACATCCATGTGTCTCCCTGCCTCATGACATGAGGCAGGGCCGGGCTCTCGTGCTCCGCATCGTGCTGCCTACGGCGTCTCGCCCTTCCGGCGCGGGGAATAGCAGACAGTCGTCCGGCAGTCCATGAAGGACACCCTGCCATCGCACCAGATACCCAGATCGGGCCGACCCTGTATTCTGTATCAGCAAACCCGCATTCATCGCCCATCGAACAGAATTGACATCGCCATGGTTCGCCGTCAGCGAAAGAAGAAAAAACAGGCCAGACGGCCTGGCAAGGCCTCTCACGGAACCGACCTGGTGCCGCCGCGCCCCTCGTCGATTTTGCTGGACCCGGCGGCGAAGCAGGTCATTGTCTTTACGGATGACATACTCCTGAATCAACTTCGCCGCGACGGCCCACACATCGAGCGGTCATTTGACCATTTGTGTGCCGACGACCTGGTCCAGCTTAGCTCGCTGCATAGCAAGACCAGTGCCCTGATGTTTTCCGGGTTAAGGCTAGCCGTCGCCCAGGATGACGACCTCCGGTCGGCGTGTGCCCAGCTCCTGTCGAACGCATTGAACTCGTTCGCTTCCGCATTGGCGTTGCTGCGAATGGGCTATGTACTGCAGCCAGGGATAATTATCAGATCGATTCTGGAAGCGATATCAACGTGCCTGCATCTGCTGCAGCGTCCAGAGGATCTCCCGGCTTATGAAGCCCATACGCTCCAGTCGCCCAAAACGATCGCAACGGCAAAAAAAGTATTGCCGCATTTCGGATCAATGTACGGTCATTTCAGCGACAGCTTTGCCCATATCGGCAAGCTGCACAAGGCGATCACGCCGATCACCGAATACGTGGAGCGCGACGAGGCACTCGTGGCCAACCTGAGCGCGCTTCGCATGACAAACTGGCTGTTGTACGTCACGGCAGAACTTGCATTCAACGAACTCGTCGATTCACCACGGTACTGGTATCCGGTCGATAACGGATACCGCTACGATCCATCCGACGATGAAAAGGCATGGATGACGAACTTTTTCCAGATGGACAAGGACTGACCGCCCGCCGGTTCGCCCGCCATACCCGGATTTGTGAAGGCACACCGCCCAAATCGACCGGGAACGCCCGCAGCGTCCCGGCGAGACGTTCTTCGACAAGTGACGGCTGTTTCCGGCAGGCTGATGACCCTAGCCTGACTCATCGCTTGACGCCCAGTCCAACGGAGGCAGCGAACAGCCAACCAGGACCAACTGGCACAGTCGCTGCCACCGAATAATCACTCAATGTTGACTCTGCTGCGCTCGACCCGTGACGGACTTCAGATTTGCCGCATACGTAATGCGGATCTCGACACGGCGGTTGGGCGCGTTGCACTGCTGCGCTTCATAGGGCGTCGTCGCAGACCCAGCCGGGCAGTTTACCTTCGGTTCACGACTGCCCGCTCCTTCGGAGGTGATATTGAGTCCCGGGATGTTGAGCAGTTTCCTCAGCTCAGCGGCGACAGCTTCAGCACGCCGCTCCGAGAGCCGCTGGTTATCGCCCACCTCACGTTCCATCTGACCGCCGATACGGCGCGAATCGCTGTGACCTCGCACGACAATCCGCTCAACCCGACCATCAGCCTGTATCGACGACACAAGTGCTTTCAGTGCGGTGTCTGCCTCTGGTGTGAGTTCGTACTTTGCTGTCCCAAACAGCATATCGTTCGGCAGATCAAAGCACGGATTCAGGGGGGGCCTTGCTTCAAGGATATGTACCGAGCTGGTATCGAGCCGGAGCATCGCCTCCTGCAATGGTTTCGGATCAGGCCCGAACCATCCAGGGCGCACAGGATTGTCCACTTCGAACGAAAGGTACGTAGTACTGCCGACGCCGGTCCAAAGCACATTTACGTGATGGATCAGAAGCCTGTTCCCTTTGCTCGAGCGATGGCAGTCCAGAATGGGGCGATTCAACGCATCAGAAATTCGTTCCACCGACTCCAGTTCAGTGACCGGGACTTCAACGCTCACATTCATCATCCGGATACCGAGTTGCTGAAATACCACGTGGACAAGATCCATTGCACCACGAAGCGTAATCAGCATGACAAGTGGCAGCACCACCGCGAGCAGCAGGCGAAACCATGCAGAAGTCCAGTAGCCTTTCTTCGCTGGACGATTTTGCCCCCTCCTCGCCTCTCCATTGGAAAACATGAGCGCGATGAACCCACCAACAAAAATGCCCCCCATCAATCGTTGCACAGAACTCGCACCGGCAGTCAGCGTAAGCGAGACTAAAAACAGACATAGCAGAATTGACACGGCCGTGTAGACCACGCCCCTCAGTTCTGGGTGCAGGGGATGGAAGCCGCGCCTTGAAAGACGTGTGCTCCGGAATCTGACACGATGAGCCCATCTTATCTGCCATTTTTTCGGGATACACCAGGATCTCCATCCTGTCTTTCCGCGCCGCTGCCTGAAACGAAGGCTATTCCGAAACCAGACGATAAGATTGACCAGCCATATCGCCGACACGGCGCCAAAACCGAGCAGCACCAGGTAGACGAGGCCGAATCCCATTGCCACAAAAACGAAAAAGACAACTTCCGCGGCGGTCAGACCGGCCGGGAAGAATCCTATTTCGAACAGGTAAGTAAACACGACGATTGCGCCAATCGCCGCAGAAATCTTGTAAAACAGTGACGCGATGGTGTTATACGTCTCCCACCGCTCCTTTAGTGTTGGCTTCGTACCGGATTTCCTTTTTGGCTTGATTTTGAACGCCCCGATTCGGCTATTTTTTTGTCTAGTCCGTTGCATGTGGTCAAGAGGTCTTTAGTTGTGAAGAAATGATTTTCTACATAACACTTGACGCATCGTCAGGTCACCGCACGCGGGTCAGCGGTCGCGTACTGCGCATCCGTTAGTCCAAATTTTGCAAGTCCCGGCTCATCCCGCTGTCAGAGAGCGCAGCGGCAAAATTGCGAGCCTATCTGAGCAGGCATCGTGCTCTGGCCGGCGCCAAAGCCGATTCGTCGCTCTTGTGCAATTGTTGTCGAGGCGCCGTTCATTCATACAGTCATCCAGGCATGCAGGCCGCCCTGATGAACCTGTTTGGTGCCGCCGCAGTTCGCGACGAATAATCACCTGTGACCCTGAACCAGAATTAGTCCCGGTCGGAAGTGGAGATTTCCGGCTTGGTTGAGTTGTCAGGCGAGGCGGATTCCCTTGCCTGACGGGCGAATTCGGCGGGCGTCATCCACTGCAATGCAGAGTGGGGACGCACCTCGTTATAGTACGTGCGCCAGTCGTCGATTTTGGTCTGCGCGTCGGCCAATGACAAGAACCAATGCGCGTTCAGACATTCTTGCCGGAAGCGCCCGTTGAAGCTTTCGACCTTGGCGTTGTCAGTAGGCGTGCCCGGCCGGCTGAAATCCAGTTCGACGCCATGTTCATACGCCCAGCGATCCATTGCCTTCGAGATGAACTCGCTGCCGTTGTCGACCTTGATCGTGGCAGGGTGCCCGCGCATGGCGGTGATACGCGTCAGCGCTTCGACCACATGCTCTCCCTTCAGGCTTTGTCCAACCTCGATGGCCAGGCATTCCCGTGTGTAGTTGTCGACGACGGTCAGAGTCCGAAGGCGTCGCCCATCGAACAGTGCATCCGCAACGAAATCCATGCTCCAAATTTCGTTGATCGCGGTCACGATATGCTTGGGCTGTCGCAGCCGAACCGATTTGTTACGTCGTGGTCGCTTATGCCGCAGTGAAAGGCCCTCCGCCCGATACAGCCTGTAGACGCGCTTGCAGTTATCTCGCCAGCCTTCCCGTCGCAGGACCACGTGAACGCGCCGATACCCATAGTGCACGCGCGTGGCGGTGATTTCCTTGATACGCATGAGCAGCGCCGACGAATCGCGCGCAACCGACTGATACCGATACAGCGAACGAGACATGCCAAACAACGCGCAAGTCTTCGTCAGGCTGGTTCGATAGCGATCACGCAATTCATCGATCAACATGCGCCGACGGGCAGGCTTCAGAGCTTTTTTGCGAGTACGTCCTGCAGCATGGCCTTGTCCAGGCTCAGGTCCGCCACGAGCCGCTTCAACTTCGTGTTTTCCTCTTCGAGCTGGCGCAAGCGGCGCAACTCAGAAGGCCCCAGCCCTCCGAATTTCTTCTTCCAGTTGTAGAAAGTCGCCTCGCTTATTCCGAGTTTGCGGCAGATCTCCTCGACCTTCGTACCCAGCTCGGCTTGCTTCAGGGCAAATGCGATCTGCTCTTCCGTAAACTTGCTCGTCTTGATGGCGTGGCCTTCGTGTCCGCGTGGACACATCATGCCGAATTTCTCTACTTTTGCACCGGACTATTTCTTGGGTCAGGGTCAAGTCCAGCAGCAGTTCGCGCGCCATCGCCAATGAAATGCCGTCTGGGCCGTATCGCCCGAGGGTTAGCGTTTCGCGGCGTCCGTTGAGGCGGTAGTCGTAGCGGAAGGTGATGGTACCGCTGGTCGATACCGTCACGCACATCCCGTCCCGGTCAGAAGCCTTATAAATCTTGGACCTAGGCTTCAGATTACGAAGTGCAGCGTCAGTGAGCATCGAGGTTTCCTCCGGCGTTTTGACGGCTTTACCGTCAGGTTTTACCGTCGGGGATCAGGAGACCTGTTGATGCCCGGAAAGCCGCGTAGAACAAGCTTTCCTGAGAAGACTTTTACCGTCAAAGACGGTAAAAGTCTGAATAGTGAACGAGAATGTCTTAATCCGGCCTCGATTTTTACCGTCAGCCTTACCGCCAACTTGTTTTGCTGGCCGGCGATAGTCACCGATAGATGCTGCAACGCATTTTCTTCCAAATCAATACGTTACGGCAGCTTTTCGATAGCTGGCGATAGTCCTCGAGGGACGTCAATTCACTCCCACTCGATCGTCGCCGGCGGCTTGCCCGAGATGTCGTACACGACCCGGTTGATCCCGCGCACCTCGTTGATGATCCGGTTCGACGCGCGGCCGAGCAGCGCGTACGGCAGGTGCGCCCAGTGTGCGGTCATGAAGTCGGTCGTCTGCACGGCGCGCAGCGACGTCACGTAGTCGTACGTGCGGCCATCGCCCATCACGCCCACCGACTTGACCGGCAGAAACACCGCGAACGCCTGGCTCGTCAGGTCGTACCAGGTCTTGCCGACATCGGCTTCGCCGCACAGGCCGGCAGCCGCATCCTGCGCGGTCGCGGTCGTGTTGCGCAGTTCCTCGATGAAGATCGCGTCCGCGCGGCGCAGCAGGTCCGCGTATTCGCGCTTCACTTCGCCGAGAATCCGCACGCCGAGGCCCGGGCCCGGGAACGGATGGCGGTACACCATCTCCGGCGGCAGGCCGAGTGCGACACCCAGCTCGCGCACTTCGTCCTTGAACAGGTCGCGCAGCGGCTCGAGCAGCTTCAGGCCGAGCGTTTCCGGCAGACCGCCGACGTTGTGGTGGCTCTTGATCGTGGTCGCCTTCTTCGTCTTCGTGCCGCCCGATTCGACCACGTCCGGGTAGATCGTGCCCTGCGCGAGCCACTTCGCCTTCGACAGCTTCTTCGCCTCGGCCTGGAACACCTCGACGAACTCGCGGCCGATGATCTTGCGCTTCGCTTCCGGATCGGTCACGCCGGCCAGGTGGCCGAGGAACTGCTCGGATGCGTCGACGTGCACGACCTTCGCATGCAGGCGGCCTTCGAACATGTCGAGCACCATCTTGCCTTCGTTGAGGCGCAGCAGGCCGTGGTCGACGAACACGCAGGTCAACTGATCGCCGATCGCGCGATGAATCAGCGCGGCTGCGACGCTCGAATCGACACCGCCCGACAGGCCGAGAATCACTTCCTCGTCACCGACCTGCTCGCGGATCTTCGCGACGGCTTCCTCGATGTGATTCTTCATGATCCAGTCGGGCTTCGCGCCGGCGATCTGCAGCACGAAGCGCTCGATGATCTGGCGGCCCTTCACCGTATGCGTGACTTCCGGGTGGAACTGCACCGCGTAGTACCCGCGTGCCTCGTCGGCCATGCCGGCGATCGGGCAGCTCGGCGTCGACGCCATCAGCGCGAAGCCCGGCGGCAGCTCGGCAACCTTGTCGCCGTGGCTCATCCAGACCTTCAGCATCCCGTGGCCTTCGTCGGTCTTGAAATCCTCGATGCCGTCGAGCAGGCGCGTATGGCCATGCGCGCGCATTTCCGCGTAACCGAATTCGCGGTGGTCGCTCCACTCGACCTTGCCGCCGAGCTGCACGGCCATCGTCTGCATGCCGTAGCAGATGCCGAGCACCGGCACGCCGAGATCCCACACGGCCTGCGGCGCGCGCAGCTGGTGGTCTTCGTACGTGCTCGCGTGGCTGCCCGACAGGATCACCGCCTTCGGCGCGAATTCGCGGACGAAGTCGTCGGACACGTCGTTCGGATGGATTTCGCAGTAGACGTGCGCTTCACGCACGCGGCGCGCGATCAGTTGGGTGACTTGCGAACCGAAGTCGAGAATCAGGATTTTGTCGTGCATGGCTGCGGACGGGATGAAGAGAATAAGAAAAGCAGCGCATCGTTTGCGTCATGCGCTGCGTCAAAAGCATGGACAGCGGCGTCGGGCGGAAGGCAGCACGCGCGACGCATGGCCGGTCAATCCTGCATCGGCGGGCGCTCGTCGAGTGCGACGGTGCCTGACGACGATTGGCCGGATGCGGCGGATGACGGTGCGGCGGCCGGCGACGGCGCCGCGGGACGGCTGACGACGGGTTCGACACGCTGCGGCGCGGCCGACGACGCTTGCGCTATCGCAGGCTCGTCCGGACGCGACGCCGGCGCGCGCGCCTCGAGCGCCTGCGCTTTTTCGCGCCGGCGCACGGCCGATGCGAGCCGCACGCCGCCGAGGCCGAGCACGATCAGTGCGACACCCGCCACGGCCGACAGCACCCTGCCGGCGGCGGCGAGCGCGGGACCGCTGCCGGTGCCGATCGACCAGACGATCGTCAGCGCGCCGGTCAGCCAGTACACATGGCCGACCGCGCGCGCGACGGGCGCGGTGAGATCCCCGTTGAACGCTGCATGAAACGCGAGCCACGCGAGCCCGAGCAACGCGATGCCGAACGCCTGGCCGAGCATCGCCGGCTGGACATTCGCGAGCTGCAGCGCGTTGAAGAGCGACTGCCAGGGCGTCAGCACGAACAGCACGCCGAACGCCAGCAGCAGCACGGCATCGATGATCAGCACGGCTCGCAGCAGCGGTTTCATCGGCGATCAGTCCACGTGGTAGTTCGGCGCTTCCTTCGTGATCTGCACGTCGTGCACGTGCGACTCGCGCATGCCTGCCGCGGTGATCTGGACGAATTCAGCCTTGTCGTGCAGCTCGTCGATCGTGCGGCAGCCGCAGTAGCCCATGCTGGCGCGCACACCGCCGACCAGCTGGAACAGGATCGCGTTGACCGAACCCTTGTACGCGACACGGCCTTCGATGCCTTCCGGCACGAGCTTGTCGATGTTCGCCGAGTTGTCCTGGAAGTAGCGGTCCGCCGCGCCGTCCTTCATCGCACCGACCGAACCCATGCCGCGATACGACTTGTACTGGCGGCCCTGATACAGGAACACGTCGCCCGGCGCCTCTTCGGTGCCCGCGAGCATGCTGCCCATCATCACCGCGTTCGCGCCGGCCGCGAGGGCCTTCGACACGTCGCCCGAGAAGCGCACGCCGCCGTCGGCGATGCACGGCACGCCCGTGCCCTTCAGCGCTTCCGCGACGTTCGCGATCGCGCTGATCTGCGGCACGCCGACACCGGCGACGATCCGCGTCGTGCAGATCGAACCCGGGCCGATACCGACCTTGACCGCGTCCGCGCCGTATTCGACGAGCGCCTTCGCGGCGGCGGCCGTCGCGATGTTGCCGCCGATCACTTCGACGTGCGGGAAGTTCTGCTTGACCCAGCGAACGCGCTCGAGCACGCCCTTGCTGTGGCCGTGCGCGGTATCGACCACGATCACGTCGACGCCGGCCTGCACCAGCAGCTCGACGCGCTCTTCGTTGTCCGGGCCGACGCCGACCGCCGCGCCTGCGCGCAGCTTGCCGTGTTCGTCCTTGCACGCATCCGGGTGCTCGGTCTGCTTCGTGATGTCCTTGACGGTCATCAGGCCGCGCAGTTCGAACGCGTCGTTGACGACCAGCACGCGCTCGAGGCGGTGGCTGTGCATCAGCGCCTTCGCTTCGGCGAGCGGCGTGCCTTCCTTGACCGTGACGAGGCGCTCGCGCGGCGTCATGATCGACTTGACCGGCTCATCGAGGCGCGTTTCGAAACGCAGGTCGCGGTTCGTGACGATGCCGACGAGCTGCGGGCCTTCGACGACCGGGAAGCCCGAGATGCCATGCTGGCGCGACAGCGCGATCACGTCGCGCACCTTCATTTGCGGCGGCACCGTGATCGGATCGCGGACGACGCCCGACTCGAAACGCTTGACCTTCGCGACTTCGCGGGCCTGCTCGGCCGGCGTGAGGTTCTTGTGGACGATACCGACGCCACCCTGCTGGGCCATCGCGATCGCGAGGCGACCTTCGGTGACCGTGTCCATCGCGGCGGACACGAGCGGCATGTTCAGGGAGATGTTGCGGGTCAGCTTGGTCTTGAGGCTGGTGTCGCGCGGGAGAACGTCGGAGAAGGCGGGAACGAGGAGCACGTCATCGAAAGTGAGTGCTTTTTGGATCAGACGCATGGCAAATCCTATGGGCGCAAAAGCGAATTATACGCGAAGCGCCGTGAATTTTCACAACACGAACAACGGCTTAGCCGGTTTCGGCCGTTCGGGGGCCGAATCGTTCGGTTCGCCGTTCGGTTCGTTTTCGATCGTCTTTCGTTTCACCGCCGCATCGAGCCATTCGCGCAACGGGCGGCAATATGGCCCATCGGCCTGTTGCAAACGGGCCACGCAGCCGAAGCAAGGCCCGGCAACGTGTCGAATCGGCCTGCCTACCCTGAGTTATAGCAGCCCGGCCGCGCGCGCGATCATCGCGATGCCGCCGCCGACCGCCACGCAACCGGCGATCCGCTCGACACGCCCGCCGGGCGGCCCGAGGCGCTCGGCGGTGAGCGCGACCGTCACGGCAGCCATCACGCGCAGGTCCATCATGCCGGCCGCCAGCGCGATCGCCATCAGGTTCCCGCAACAGGCACCGCAGTGCATGGCGCCCCGCACGCCGTGCCACCATGCCGCACCGGCAACCGCCGACGACCGGTGTGCGTCGCCTGCCGCATGCCGGCAGCACGCCAGCCGCCGGGCCTTCCACGCGGAAAATTGCAGCGTGCCCGCGACCGACACGACCGCGCCGGCCGCAAACGGCAGCCCGCGGGCAAGCGCCGGCAGCCGTGCGGCGGCGGCCGTCAGCGCGACGCCAGCCGGAAACACGAGCGCCCCGAGCGCCATCCACACCGCGAAGTACCCGGCGCCCGCCACGACGACGAGCCAGGCGGAACGCGCCGTCGCCATCGGGCCGATGCGCTGCCGGTATCGCCAGAGCGTCGGCGCCAGCACCGGCAGCATCATCGTCACCGTCATCGCGCCCCACATTCCGGCGAACGCCGCGAATGCGCGTCCGGCGCTTCGGCCGCACGGCTGCAGCCATGCGGCCGAAGCCATCCAGCCGCCGGCCATCGGTTCGCGGCCCATCGCGGCCATCGACGCATGCTGCGCCACGGTCGCGAGCGCGGCAACGGCGAACACGGCCACGAGCGCCGCGCCGAAGGCTCGCGTATCGGGGCCTGCGTCGCGGGCCGGCGGCCGCGCCATCGCCCGCCCCGGCCGCCCCCGCCCGTCGCCGGCGCCCTCAGCCGCGTGCGTACTCGTCATGACGGCGCCACCACGGGCCGGCCTCGTTGCGTCCGCGCGGCGCGCGATCGAGCCACTGGTACATCCCCCACAGCCCGTCGAGCCCGCGCGCATAGGTGGAGTACGTGTGATAGACGGCGTCGTCCTCGCGCACGAACGCGCTCATCCCCGGCCGGTCGAGCGAATACGTGAGCGCATCGGTGCCGCACGTCGCAGCGAACTGCACGACGGGTGCCGGCGGCGGATCCATGTCCATCGCGTGACCGGCCAGCGCGTAGTTGTATTCGACGGCGCCCGCGCGCTGCTGCGTTTCGGTGAACGACACATTGAAGTCGAAGTTGAAATCGCTGCCGACCGACGACGCCCACGGGAAGCGCCACCCCATCCGCTGCCGGTAAGCGAGGAGTGTCGCGAGCGGCGCACGCGACACGGCGGCGAGCGTCACGTCGTGGTTCGCCAGGTGCACGGCGAAGCCGTCGAAACCGTCGGCGAGCGCCGAACACGACGGGCAGCCTGCCTTGTAGTCGGGGCCGAACATGAAGTGATAGACGAGCAGTTGCGAACGGCCGCGAAACAGGTCGCCGAGCGTGGCCTGCCCGTCTTCGGTGTCGAACCGGTAGGTCTTGTCGACGCGTACCCAGGGCAGCGCCTGGCGCCGCCGCGCGAGTTCGTCGCTTTGCCGCGTCAGCGCCTTTTCCGCGTCGAGCAGCGCGCGCCGCGCGGCCAGCCATTCGTCGCGCGTTCCGGTGAGATGGGTCGTCATTGCGGGTTCCTCCTTCCGATGGGTAGCCGGGCACGGCGTCCGGTGCCGTGTGCGTGGTGCTAGATTAGTGGCGGGCATCGGGCCGGAGGGAGTGACAAGTGTGTCGGGATTCGGATGGATTCGCTGATCACGGCGGCCGCGCGCGCGCTCGCGGCCGGTGACGCGCTCGGCGCGCTGAACCGCGTCGCGCTGCGCGACGACGCGCCGGCGCTCGCGCTGCGCGGGATCGCGATGGCGCAGCTCGGCGATTTCGAACGCGCGCGCGCACTCGTGCGCGGCGCCGCACGCGCGTTCGGCACCCGGGAGGCCGTGGCGCGTGCGCGCTGCGTCGTCGCGGAAGCGGAGATCGCGCTCGCATCGCGCGACTTGCGCTGGCCGACACGCGCGCTCGATGCCGCCTGTGCGACGCTCGACGCGCACGGTGACCGCGCGAACGCCGCGCACGCGCGCTATCTCGGCGTGCGCCGGCTGCTGCTGGTCGGCCAGCTCGACGACGCCGAACGGATGCTCGCGAATCTCGATCCCGCACCGCTGCCGGCTGCATCGCGCGCCGCCCATGAGCTGATCGCGGCCGGCATCGCGATGCGCCGCATCCGCACGCAGGCGGCCCGCGCAGCGCTCGAGCGGGCGCGCGCGGCGGCCCGCGACGCCGGCATCGCCGCGCTGACGGCCGAAATCGACACCGCGGCACGCGTGCTCGACGCACCGGCCGCGCGCCTCATCGCGCGCGGCACGTCGCGGCTCGTGCAGCTCGACGAAGTCGAGACGCTGTTCGCGTCGAACGCACTCGTCGTCGACGCGTGCCGCCACACGGTACGCGACGCGCGCACGACCGTGTCGCTCGCGCGACGGCCCGTGCTGTTCGTGCTCGCCCGCGCGCTCGGCGAGGCGTGGCCGGCCGACGTGTCGCGAAACGCGCTCGTCGCGGCCGCGTTCCGCGCGAAACACGCGGACGAATCGCATCGCGCGCGCCTGCGCGTCGAGATCGGCCGGCTGCGCGCGGTGCTGCGGCCGCTCGCAAACATCGTCGCGACGCCGCGCGGCTTTGCGCTCGAACCGCTCGGCGTACGCGAGACCGTCGTCCTCGCGCGCCCGGTCGACGATCGCCACGCAGCCGTACTCGCGCTCCTCGCCGATGGCGAAGCATGGTCGAGCTCCGCGCTGGCGCTGGCCCTCGGCGCGAGCCAGCGCACCGTGCAGCGCGCGCTCGACGTGCTCGCCGAAGCGGACAAGGTCCAGGCGCTCGGCCGCGGCCGCGCGCGCCGCTGGATGACGCCGCCGCTGCCCGGTTTCGCGACGACCTTGTTACTCCCTGCCCCGCTGCCGGGAGATTAGGATGACCTCACCGAACGACGAGGTGACGAACATGAAACGCTCCAGTGCAGAGATCCTTCGCGAATACGGCCCGTTTCCCGGCGTCGACGGCGTACACGGTGTCACGTTCGACGGGAAGTACGTGTGGTACGCGTCCGGCGACAAGCTGAATGCGCTCGACCCGGAGCGCGGCACGACCGTCCGCTCGATCGACGTCGCCGCGCATGCGGGCACGGCGTTCGACGGCCGCCACCTGTACCAGATCGTCGAGGACCGCATCGAGAAGATCGACCCCGAATCGGGCCGCGTGCTCGCGACGATTCCCGCTCCCGGCGGCGGCGGCGATTCAGGGCTGGCATGGGCCGAAGGCGCGCTGTGGGTCGGCCAGTACCGCGATCGCAAGATTCATCAGGTAGATCCGCAGTCGGGCGCCGTGCTGCGCACGATCGAGTCGAACCGCTTCGTCACCGGCGTGACGTGGGTCGACGGAGAGCTGTGGCACGGCACCTGGGAAGCCGATCAGGCCGACTTGCGGCACATCGATCCGCGCACGGGCCGGGTGCTCGAGCAGATCGACATGCCGGCCGGCGTCGGCGTGTCGGGGCTCGAATCCGACGGCCACGACCGCTTCTACTGCGGCGGCGGCAACAGCGGCACGTTGCGCGCCGTGCGGCGGCCCGCGCGGGCGCGGGCACCGGGCGACGGTGCGGCGGCGCCCGATCCGGCTGACGACTGATCCGCCGCCTGCCGCGATCGCTGCTGCGCGCGGCGCGCCCACCCACCGGCCTGCACCGAGTGCAGGAATGAACAAGACGACGCCGCGACGGCGTCGCTAAGATGCGCGCTCATCAGTCACGTGTTCGGAGCAGTCGATGCAGCGCGGTGTGGTCTATGGTGTCCTGGCAGGTGCCCTGTGGGGCATGGTGTTTCTCGTTCCGCGGCTGCTGACCGACTTCTCGCCGCTGCTGCTGAGCGCCGGCCGCTATGCGATGTACGGTCTCGTGTCGCTCGCGGCCGCGCTGCCGGCCGCCCGCTCGCTGCTCGCGCGGCTGACCCGCGAGGATCTCGTCGCGCTGGTCAGGCTCGCCGTCATCGGCAACGTCGCGTACTACATGCTGCTGTCCGGTGCGGTGCACCTGATCGGCATCGCACCCAGCTCCCTGATCGTCGGCGTGCTGCCCGTCACGGTGACGCTCGCAGGCCTCGGCGACCACGGCGCCGTGCCGTTGCGCCGGCTCGCCGCCCCGCTGGCGCTGGTGATCGCGGGCATCGTCTGCATCAACGTCGACCTGTTCACGTCCGAGGCCGCACATGCGACGACGCTCGGCCAGAAACTCGCCGGCATCGCCTGCGCGGCGGGCGCGCTCGCGAGCTGGACCTGGTATGCGGTCGCGAACGCACGTTATCTGCAGCGCCAACATCGTTTCGGCGGCAACGAGTGGTCGGTCTTGTGGGGTGTCGTGACGGGCCTGATCGGCGGGCTCGTCTGGATCGCGATCCTCGCGCTGCCGGCCGGCACGTTCCAGGAAGCGGTGCCCGCGTCGCGCTGGCAGTTGTTCTGGCTGCTGAACCTCGTGCTCGCGATCGGTGCGTCGTGGCTCGGCAACGGGCTGTGGAATGCAGCGTCGAAGCGGCTGCCCCTCACGCTGTCGGGCCAGCTGATCGTGTTCGAAACCGTATTCGCGATGCTTTACGCGTTCGTGTACGACCGGCGGATGCCGCATGCGCTCGAGATCGCCGCGCTGGTGCTGCTGCTCGCCGGCGTCTATGGATCGGTGCGCCGGCATGGCGACACGCCCGCCGGCGGCGGGACGGCGGGAAGCGCGCCGGCAAACGCACCGGCAAACGCGAATGCCGCAGCCCATTGAACGCCGCGGCGTTTGCTCAGACGAATCGAGGTGAATGACGCGGATCGCTCCGCGTCAGCGCGCGTCCTTGTGCATCCACTTGCGGCCCTCGATGGAGCCGTCGCGGCGCGACTTGTCGACGCGCCGCTGGCGCGCGAGTTTCGGATCGACGATCAACGGGCGGTAGATCTCGACGCGGTCGTGGTCGGCGAGCAGCGTGTCGAGCGGCGCAAGCTTCCCGTACACGCCCGTCTTCGCGTTCGCGAGATCGATTTCCGGATGCAGCGCGAGCACGCCGCTCGCATCGATCGCCGAACGAACGGTCGCCCCTTCGGGGAGCGACAGCGGAATCAGCGTCTGGCGATCCGGCAGCGCGTAGCAGACTTCGATCAACAGCATCGCGTCACCCCTTCCCGTAGCGCTGGTCGGCGCGCTTCACGAACGAATCGACGAACGTGTTCGCGATGTGGCTGAACACCGGCCCGATGATCTTCTCGAGCAGGATGTTCGAGAACTCGTAGTGCAGCGCGAATTCGATCTTGCACGCATCGGCACGCAGCGCCGTGAAGCGCCACGAGCCCGTGAACTTCTTGAACGGGCCGTCCGTGAACTCCATGTCGATCCGCGTCGGGCGCTGCTGCGTGTTGCGCGTCGCGAAGTGCTGCTTGATGCCCTTGAAGTTGATGTCGATGCGCGCTTCCATCCCGCTCTCGTCCTGACGGCGAACCTCGACACCGCCGCACCAGGGCAGGAAATTGGGGTAATCGGCCACGTCGGTGACGAGGTCGAACATCTGTTCCGCCGAATGACGGATCAATACGGTTTTCTGGACATCTGCCATAAATCGCGCGGCATCGCTCAAGGTGGGAACGCAAGCCGGGCGATTCCCGCCCTGCTTTGCTAAAATCGTGATTTTAAACGAGTTGGCCCGATCCTTTCATGAGCATCATCGACAACAGGAAAGCGCACTTCGATTATCACATCGAGGAGCGCTACGAGGCGGGGCTCGTGCTTGAGGGCTGGGAAGTCAAGGCGCTGCGCGCCGGGCGCGGCCAGATCAAGGAAGGCTACGTCGTGGTGAAGAACGCCGAGATCTTCCTGATCGGTACCCATATCAGCCCGCTGCCCGAAGCCTCGACGCACATCAAGCCCGACCCGGTTCGCACGCGCAAGCTGCTGCTGCACCGCGAGGAAATCAAGAAGCTGATCGGCAAGGTCGAGCAGCGCGGCTACACGCTCGTGCCGCTGAACTTCCACTACAAGGGCGGTCGCGTGAAGTGCGACATCGCGCTCGCGAAGGGCAAGAAGCTGCACGACAAGCGCGAAACCGAGAAGAAGCGCGACTGGGAACGCGAAAAGGCACGCATCATGCGCGCCGGCACCTGACGCGCGACGCACCCCGCAAACGACACGGCCCGCTCGAAGCGGGCCGTGTTGCTTTGGACTACGTGAATCGCCGATGCCAGCTGTGCGGCGGCGGCTGAGGCGGCTTTCGGCACGCCATGCCGCCTGCGACGGCCGAAGAAAGGTGCCGCGGGCATCATCCGCGCCCCGGCTGCGCGACGATTCGCCGCACACCGATCACACGCGGCGTGCCCTTCGCACACCGCGTATATCCGACTCAGGCCTTCCCGCCCGAGGCCGCCCCCGCGTTCTTGACGATCGTCAGCGCCGACGAGATCGCGGTGCCGAGATCCGACAGGTTCGACGGCACGATCAGCGTGTTGCCCTGCTTCGCGAGATTCGAGAACGCCCCGACATACTGTTCGGCGACCTTCAGGTTCACCGCATCCATCCCGCCCTGCGACTGGATCGCGTTCGCGATCTTCTGGATCGCCTGCGCGTTCGCCTCGGCCACCGCCAGAATCGCAGCGGCCTCGCCCTGCGCCTGGTTGATCGCAGCCTGGCGCTCGCCTTCGGATTTCTGGATCGCCGCTTCGCGCGCGCCCGACGCGAGGTTGATCTGCTCCTGCTTGCGGCCTTCGGATGCGGCGATCAGCGCGCGCTTTTCACGCTCCGCGGTGATCTGCGCCTGCATCGCGTGCAGGATTTCCTTCGGCGGCGTCAGGTCCTTGATCTCGTAACGCAGCACCTTCACGCCCCAGTTCGCCGCGGCCTGGTCGAGCGCCGACACGATGTTGTGGTTGATGAAGTCGCGCTCCTCGAACGTCTTGTCGAGTTCGAGCTTGCCGACCACCGAACGCAAGGTCGTTTGCGCGAGCTGCGTGATCGCGAGCACGAAGTTGCTCGACCCGTAAGACGCCTTCATCGGATCGGTCACCTGGAAGTACAGCACGCCGTCGACCTGCAGCTGCGTGTTGTCGCGCGTGATACAGACCTGGCTCGGCACGTCGAGCGGGATTTCCTTCAACACGTGCCGGTACGCGATGCGATCGACGAACGGCAGCACGATATTCAGGCCGGGCGACAGCGTCGCGTGATAGCGCCCGAAGCGCTCGAGCACCCACGCATGCTGCTGCGGCACGATCTTCACCGTCTTCGACACGATCACGATCGCGATGACGAGCAGGACAACCCAGATGATCAGCGAATCCATGAAATATTCCCTCCTTGTTGTATCGGCGGACGATCAGCCCGCGGGTTTCGCCACGACCACGAGACAATTGCCGCGCACGGCACTCACCTGATACACATGCGCATCGTCGCGCTCGCCGTTCGCGAGCTCGACGTCCCAGTCGGCGCCGCGATACTGCACGCGCGCACGGCCGTCGCGCCACGCATCGACCGTAACGGTCGAGCCGATGTCGAGATTGACGTCGGGATTCGTCGACGTGTCGCGCTTCTGCTTGCGGCCGAGCCCCGAGCGGCGCAGCGCGATCATCGCGACGATCGCGACCGCGGCCGCCGCACCGAACTGCACGTGCGGTGCGAAACCAGCCAGTTGCAGCAAGCCGCCCGCGAGAAAGCCGAGTGCGATCATCAGCAGGTAGAACGTGCCCGTCAGCAGTTCGGCCACGACCAGCACGCCCACCGCGACCCACCAGAACAGATGCCCCGACATCATTTTGGCCTCCAGAAAAACGCCCCCGATACTCACTATATTCGCTGCCGCGAGCGGAGGCGACCGGCACGCCCGGATCGGCACGTTGCGTACCGACAAATAAAAACACCCCGGTGCGTACCGGGGTGTTTATAACACGAACCTTGCATTTTGCCTTCAACGAAAGCGCGGCGGCACCGCGCTTTCACCGAAGCGGCATCGCCGACCGTTACTTCCGGTTGGCAAGCGCCTGCCACGTATCGATGATCGTGTCGGGGTTCAGCGAGATCGACACGATGCCTTCGTCGGTCAGCCATTGCGCGAAGTCCGGATGATCGGACGGGCCCTGGCCGCAGATACCGACGTACTTGCCCATCTTGCGGCAGGTATCGATCGCGCGCTTCAGCAGGAACTTGACGGCCGGGTCACGTTCGTCGAAGTCGACAGCCAGCAGTTCCATGCCCGAATCGCGGTCAAGGCCGAGCGTGAGCTGCGTGAGGTCGTTCGAGCCGATCGAGAAACCGTCGAAGTGCTCCAGGAACTCTTCGGCGAGGATCGCGTTGGTCGGGACTTCGCACATCATCACGAGGCGCAGGCCGTTTTCGCCGCGTTTCAGGCCGAACTTCTCGAGCAGGCCGACGACACGCTCCGCCTGCTTCACGGTACGCACGAACGGCACCATGATCTCGACGTTGGTCAGGCCCATCTCGTCGCGCACGCGCTTCAGTGCGCGGCATTCCATCTCGAACGCCTGCGCGAAGTCTTCAGCGATGTAGCGCGATGCGCCGCGGAAACCCAGCATCGGGTTTTCCTCGTCCGGCTCGTAACGCGAACCGCCGATCAGCTTCTTGTACTCGTTCGACTTGAAGTCGGACAGACGCACGATCACGGGCTTCGGATAGAACGCCGCAGCGATCGTCGCGACACCTTCCGTCAGCTTGTCGACGTAGAACTGACGCGGCGATGCGTGACCGCGCGCGACGCTCTCGACGGCCTTCTTCAGGTCCTGGTCGATGTTCGGGTACTCGAGGATCGCCTTCGGGTGAACGCCGATGTTGTTGTTGATGATGAACTCGAGACGCGCGAGACCCACGCCGCCGTTCGGCAGTTGCGAGAAGTCGAACGCGAGCTGCGGGTTGCCGACGTTCATCATGATCTTGACCGGGATTTCCGGCAGTTCGCCGCGCTGCACTTCCGTGACTTCCGTCTCGAGCAGGCCGTCGTAGATCTTGCCTTCGTCGCCTTCCGCGCACGACACGGTGACGAGCGCGCCGTCCTTCAGGACGTCGGTCGCATCGCCGCAGCCGACGACTGCCGGCACGCCGAGCTCACGCGCGATGATCGCCGCGTGGCAGGTCCGGCCGCCACGGTTCGTGACGATCGCGGCCGCACG
>Ga0209566_100408_pt1 | contig 34108 bp, 25 predicted proteins | sample Araplavi_mTSA_r2_2_FD_184287 | JGI IMG/M metagenome (GOLD analysis project Ga0209566, IMG submission 184287) | Arabidopsis root microbial communities from North Carolina, USA - plate scrape CL_Cvi_mTSA_r2 (SPAdes) (version 2) | ecosystem: Host-associated > Plants > Roots > Endosphere | place...
GATGCTGTCGTCGCCCGCCCCCGCCGCGAACGCGCCGGCCTCGCCGAACGCCGGCACGATGTGCGTGGCGACGATCCGCACCGCCGCCCGCATCGCGATCGGCGCCGGACCGAACGCGGCCGATACGACGATCGACACGACCAGCAGCAGCGCCAGCGCCGGCAGCACCGTGCGCATGCCGGGCCGCGACGCACGCACGTGCCCGCTCATCGCGCCGGCCCGGCGAACGCGGCCGGATACAGCGCGCGCGCCAGCGTCTCGACGGCCGCGACGTTCTCGGGGCCCGGCGTCGCCGCATCGTAGGGAATCACGATGAAGTGCCGGTCGCGAATGGCGGCCACGCGCGCGAGCGACGGCTGGCTCAGCAGGAACTGCTGCTTCTGCGCGGCCGTCACGGCCGAATAGTCGACGATCACGATCACCTGCGGATCGCGCGCGACCACGCTTTCCCAGCTCACCTGCGTCCAGCTGCGCGGCAGGTCGGCCATCACGTTGCGCGCCCCGGCCGCCGTCAGCAGCGCGGTCGGCATCGCGAGCGCGCCGGCCGTCATCGGCTTGTCGGTGCCGCTGTCGTAGACGAACACGCGCAGCGGCGCCGGACGCCCGATCGCGCGCGACACCGCCGCGAGACGCGCGCGCATCGCGGCCACGACCTGCGCGGCGCGCGCGTCGACACCGAAGATCCGGCCGAGATTGTTCAGGTCGCGGAACACGTCGTCGAACGACGCGGCCGTCTGCTTCATCACGTGCGAGCACGATTCGGTCAGCTCGTAAGTCCGGATGCCGAACGGCGCGAGGGTTGCCGGCGTCACCGCGCCGCCGACATGCATCCCGTAGTTCCAGCCCGCGAGATAGAAGTCGGCACGCGCGGCCGCCAGCACCTCGAGCGACGGATACTGGCTCGCGAGTTCGGGCACGCCGCGCAGCGCGTCGCGCACGCGCGCGGTGCCCGTCTTCCAGCCGCCGATGCCGGTGTAGCCGACGAGCCGGTCCTTCAGGCCGAGCACGAGCATCATCTCGGTCAGGTTCACGTCGTTGCTCACCGCGCGCGTCGGCGCGCGGTCGAACGTCACGTCGCGATCGCAACTGCGCACGGTGACGGGATAGGCGCCCGCGTGCGCGGCCGCGCAGCCGAGCAGGGTCGCGGCAACCAGCCGGCGGAATGCGGACGACGACGCAGACTGCAACGCGGAGGGCAGGACAGGAAACGGCATGGCGGTCATTCCGGATGAAGCGGCGTGATGCGCGGCCGGCCCGTGACCGGATGGCGATCGACGAGCGCGACGACGCCGAACACGTCGCGCAGCAGCGCTTCGGTCAGCACGTCGGCCGGCGCGCCCGATGCGACGACCCTGCCGCGCGCGAGCACGTGGAGCCGGTCGCAATACGCGGCCGCGAGATTGAGATCGTGAATCGTGGCGAGCGTCGCGATGCCGAGGCGCCGCACGCGCGCGAGCAGTTCGAGCTGATGGCGCAGGTCGAGATGGTTGGTCGGTTCGTCGAGCAGCAGCAGTTCGGGCTGCTGCGCGAGCGCACGAGCCAGCAGCGCGCGTTGCTTCTCGCCGCCCGACAGCGACGCGAAGCGTTGCGCGCGGCGCTCGACGAGGCCGACGTCGTGCAGTGCGGATTCGACGATCCGGCGATCGTCCGCCGTCTCCGCGTCGAACGGCCGCTTGTGCGGCGTGCGCCCCATGCCGACCAGTTCGTCGACCGTCAGCCCGAAATCGTCGGGCGTCTCCTGCTGCAGCACCGCGATGCGCTGCGCGACCGCGCGCGGCCGCATGCGCCACACGTCCTGCGCGTCGAGCGCGACACGGCCCGCATCGGGCCGTGCGTAACGGAACACGCAGCGCAGCAGGCTTGTCTTGCCGCTGCCGTTCGGGCCGACCAGCCCGACGAATTCGCCGTCGGCCACGCTCAGCGTCACCGAATCGAGCACGGCGATCGCGCCGCCGGGAGACCAGCTCACGCGTTCGATGTCGAGCATGTGCGCCACGGGAGGCTCGCCGCGCCGCACTAGAAGCGCATCGTCGCGACGAGCTCCGCCGAGCGCGACGGGCCGAGCAGCCATTGCTCGCCGCCGTTCGACGTCGTCACCGCGTACGTGCGGTTCGCGAGATTGCGCAGGTACAGCGCGAGCTCGGTGCGCGACGTCGGCTGCCAGCGCAGCGACGCATCGAACACCGTGTACGACGGCACCTGTATGCGGTTCGCGTCGTCGCCGTACGTCGCGCCGACGTAACGCATGCCCGCATTCGCCTGCCAGCGCTCGGCAAACGCCCAGCCGAGCCACAGGTTCGCCGTCTGCTGTGGGACGTTGGCCGGCGCATTGCCGGCGCGCGACACCGTCGCGCTGCCGACCTTCTCGTTGAACGCGTCATAGCGCGCGCGCAGCAGCGCGACGTTCGCGTCGACCGTCCAGCCGTGCGGCAGCCGTGCGCCACCCATCAGCTCGATACCGCGCGACGATTGCCGGCCGACCTGCCGGCGCAGCGCGGGATTGAACGGATCGGTGCTGAGCAGGTTGCGCTTCGTGATGTCGTACACCGCGAAGGTCCAGTAGGCGCGGCCGTCGAGCAGCGTCTGCTTGACGCCGGCCTCCCACTGTTCGCCGGTGGCGAGCCGGTAGTTCGCCTGCGACGCGGACAGCGTCAACAGCGAGCCGAGGCCCTCCGCGCCTGTCGTGTACTGCGCATACGCGCTGAGCGTCGGCGCGACTTCGAACACGAAGCCCGTGCGCCAGCCGACGTTCGCGAAGCGCTTGTCGAAGCCGGCGCCGCTCGCCGCCTGCTCGCGACTGAACGCGATGTGGTCGTAGCGCAGGCCGCTCACCCACGCGAGCCGCGGCAGCACGTCGAGCCGGTTCTCGGCGAACACCGCCGCCTGCCGTGCCCGCGTGCTGAACTGCGGCACCGTCGGGTCGGGGCTCGTGAACACACCTGGATCGAAACCGTGCGCGGGCACCGTCGATTCGCCGCCGTACGGCGAATTGTTGGTACCGCTGAACGTGACCTGGCTGAATTCCGTGCCGACGACGAAGCGGTTCGCGCGGCCGAACAGCGTGCCGTCGAAGCGTGCGCTCAGCCGATCGCCGATCTGCCGCTGGTGATGGCCGATGTCCAGATAGTCGCCGCGCGTGACGAGACCCGTCGCTGTGTCGAGCGCATACGATTCGGCATTGCGCCAGTGGCGGTTCGACGTCAGGTAGTAGAGCTGGTTGTCGATCGTCACGCCGGCCGCCGGCCGGTAGCGGGCCGACAGGCGCGTCCACTGGTCGTAGTAGGCAATCGTCGCATCGCCGACGTTGTAGTTGAGCTTGCGCAGCGACGGATCGAGCACGCCGTTCGGTGCCGGCACGCCATGGTAGGTCGCCGGCATCTGGCGACCGTAGTCGAAGTCGAGCGTCAGCGTGAGCTTCGGGCTCACGTCGAACTTCAGCGCGCCGCCGACGGCCGTCGTATGCGTATCGGCCCGCTCGGCGAGGCCGTTCGCGCGTGCATCGCTCGCGTAGAAGCGATACGACAGCCTCGGGCCGAGCGCGCCCGTCGTATCGAACGCAAAGCGCTTCGCGCCGTCGGGGCCGACGCCGGCCTGCAGCGTCGTCTCGCGCGTGCGCTGCGGCCGCTTCGGCACCACGTTGACGACGCCGCCGATCGCCCCCTCGCCATACAGCACCGACGCCGGGCCGCGCAGCACCTCGATGCGCTCGACCGACCACGTGTCGAACGGGAAGGTGATCGTGCCGGCCGCCGGCATCAGCCGCACGCCGTCGAGCAGCGTCATCACCGATTCCTGCCCGCTGAAGCCGCGCACGCTCAATGCGGTGCCGCCGGTGCCGGGCGCCATCGCGCTCGCGAACCCCGCGGTGCGCGTCACCGCATCGAGCACCGTGCGATCGCCGCGCGCCTCGATCGTGCCGGCCGTGACCGACTCGACGCTCGCGGGGGTGTCGAGACTCGCGAGCCCGAGCCGCGAGCCCGTCTCGAGCGGTTGCGTCAGCGGGTCGGCCGGTGCGGATCGCGCGCTGACGTTGATCGCCGGCAGCGCATGGCGGTCGTCGGGTGCAGGTGCGGCCGCTTCCGCGGCAAGCGCGGCGGACGTCGCCATCGCGCACCCCACCCAGGTTGCGCAACCATACGCGGCACGCGAGCGCCATCCCCCGTCGTACCGGCGCGAGCCGGCGTGCAGCCGCGCGCCGCGCGCCCGCATGTGTTTCGTCTTCGTCACTTCGTATCGGTCTTCGTGTGGTTTCGTCGCACGTGGCTTGCCCGACAGCCTCGGACGGCCATCGATCCAAACGTCGGATGATACGTTATATCAATTTATCCCGTCAGGGTTTTGTCAGGATCCGTGGGCCAGTACGCCCGGCTTATGGCTGGAACCCGTGACGGGTCGCCGCGGCAGCATCACTGGATAAATCGGCCGGTACGCCGGCTCACGTGTCGCCGACACGACCGCGTCGGCCGCCGGAAAGCCAGTCCGCCCGATGCATGCCGCTTTCGGCGACGCGATGCAAACGCAATCGCAAATGCGCACCGGCCCTCGTCGACCTGCCGCTCGCGAATACGCGACAACCGTCGCGTTGCATGACGTCCCGGTCGCACTGGGGAAACGGCTGTCGGCCGATGCGCTGTTCGCATTCGATCGTGGCGCCCTGGCCGATATCCTGGCCGGCGGTCGCGCCGACATCCGCCCGATCGCGGCCACGCTGAGCGCCACGAGCCTCCGTCGGGATTGCGACTTCGGCACACGCAGACGACCGCTACGAACCGCCGCCGCGCCCGTGACGCGCGCCGCGACCGGCCGGCGCAACTTCGCCGCCTAGATCGGAAAACTGAACTGCACCCACAGCTTGTCGCCCTGCGGCCGGTTGCGCACCGCGAACTCGTGCTGGTATTTCACGACCACGCCCGACGCCGGCCCCCACATGTAACGCAGCTGCGGGCCGATCGCGACCGACTGCCCGCGAAAACCGTCAGACGCGACCTTGATGCCGTCCTGCGTATCGTCGGTGAACTGCTTCAGGAACGTGCCCTGCACGCCGACCTGCACGCGCCGGTCGATCGAATAGCCGACCAGGTAATCGAGCACGGCCACCGCACCCGAGTGGTACCGCGTCGTATGGTTCGGCGAATTCAGCTCCAGCAGCGTGGTCGTCGAGATCTCCCAGTCGCGGCCCGGAAACCAGGTCGTGCTGACGTATGGCAGGAACGCATACGTGTTCAACCCCGTGTTCGCGATCCGGTTCGCCGCATACGCGCCGCTCGGCACCGCGAACGACGGCGAGAAGAACGCGAAGAAGGTCTGCGATGCGTTCGCGTAGTTGATCATGAACGGCTCGAGGATCACGTCACCGAGCGACGTGCGGTTTCCCGTACCGCCCGGCGTCGACAGATGCAGGTGCACGATCGGCACGATCGCGCTGCTCGACAGCGAGAACGGCCCGAACGTCGCGCCCCAGGTATGGACCACGCGCGGCGTTTCCGCGACGACGCTCAGGTGGAACTCCGGCACCGCGCTGCCGCCGTCCGGCCCGGCAAACCGGTTCGATACCGAGTACAGCGCGTAGTTGAAGTACTGCGTGTTGCCGGGCGGCGGAAGCAGCCCGTTCAGCACGGTGTTGACGCCGAACGGATAGCTGACCTGCCCGTTCTCCGTGGCCGACGCCGGAACCTGCATGGCGCCGGCGATCAGGAATGCCAAGGGTACCCGTCGCAAGGTGAATTTCATGTCGTCTCCAGACCGGATTGTTGTCGTGTCATCGCGTGCCGGGCATCGCAGGCCCGGGGAGACGCAATGTAAAGCGCACGACAGCGGCGAAAAAGACGACCTTCAGGAGAACAGTTCTTCGTTACACGGAGAAATGCGCGGCGGTGCGGCGACGGCCCGCGATCAGCGGCCGACTTCCTTCCATTTGCGCGCGAGCCCGAGGCGTTCGAAACGCTCGATCAGGAACTCGGTGAAGACGCGGATCTTCGCCGGCTGGTGACGGCGGCTCTGGTACGCGATGTTGACGGTGAGCGCCGGCAGTTGCCAGTCGGTGAGCACCGGCACCAGCTTTCCCGCGACGATATCGTCGTGGATGATGTAGAGCGGCTGGATCAGGATGCCGAGCCCGGCAAGCGCCGCCGCGCGGATCACCTGCCCTTCGTTCGCATCGAGCACGCTCCTGATCGTGACCGACTGCTTCTTCGCGCCGCGGCGGAAATGCAGCACGTACGGATCGTTCGCGAGGTTGTAGACCAGCATCCGGTGGTCGCACAGCGCATCGGGCGTCGCCGGCGCGCCGTGCTTCGCCAGATACCCGGGCGACGCGGCCAGCACGCGCCGTGTCTCGGCGAGCTTGCGCACGGTGATGCCCGAATCCGCTTCATGCTCGCGCGTGCGGATCGCCACGTCGATGCCCGCCTCGATGAAATCCGGGTAGCGGTTCGCCGCGATGATCTGCACGTTCAGGTTCGGGTAGCGCCGGTGAAACTCCGGCAACGCCGGCGCGATATAGATCGACGCGAACGATACGGAAGCGGTCACGCGCAGCGTGCCGGCCGGATTGACGCTCGTTTCGTTGACCGCCGCATCGGCCTCCGACAGCTCCGTCAGGATCGCGACGCAGCGCCGGTGGTATTCGTGCCCCGCGTCGGTCAGCCACAGGCGGCGCGTGGTCCGCTCGACGAGCCGCGCCCCCAGCCGTTCCTCCAGCGCATTCAGGCAGCGGCTCGCCGCCGCGCTCGACATGCCGAGCCGCTCGGCGGCCTTCGACAGGCTCCCCAGCTCGGCGACCTGCACGAAAAATTCGATCTGCGTCCACTTGTCCATGCGTTGGATTCTTCCACTTGGCGGAGAACAAAACTCCTCCAAACCATCTTTTTTACGATCCGGGGAGGAATTAATGTTACGTCAACGCGCCATCCAACGACATCAGGAGACAACCCCATGCGCAATCTCAACGAAGACACCATCACGCAGGCCGTGATCGCATCGCTCTCCGGCTGTCGCGACGAGCGGCTGCGCACGGTCATGACCAGTCTCGTCCAGCACCTGCATTCGTTTGCGCGGGAGACCCGGCTCACCGAGGCCGAATGGCAGGCCGCGATCGGCTTCCTGACCGCGGTCGGGCACATCACCGACGACAAGCGCCAGGAATTCATCCTGCTTTCCGACGTGCTCGGGCTGTCGACCCTCGTCACCGCGCAGAACCATGCGAAACCGGCCGGCTGCACGGAGGCGACCGTATTCGGCCCGTTCTATGTCGACGGCAGCCCCGAATTCGCGATGTTCGACGACATCGCGAACGGCGCATGCGGCGAGCCCTGTTTCGTATCCGGCCACGTGCGCGGCATCGACGGCATGCCGGTCGCGCACGCGTCGCTGGAAGTCTGGCAAGCCGACGAGGACGGGCACTACGACGTCCAGCTTCCGGCCGACGACGGTTCGGTCACGCATCGCGCGCGCGGCCGGCTTCGCACCGGCGCCGACGGCCGTTACGCGTTCCGCTCGATCCTCGCCGAACCGTATCCGATTCCGCACGACGGCCCCGTCGGCGCCATGCTCGACGCGCTCGGCCGTCATCCGTGGCGCCCCGCGCACCTGCATTTCATGATCGCGGCGCGCGGTTACGAAACGCTGATCACGCACGTGTTTCGCGACGGCGACCGTTATCTCGACTCCGACGCGGTATTCGGCGTACGGTCGACGCTCGTCGCCGACTGGGTGCGGCACGCGCCCGGCATCGCGCCGGACGGTTCGCGCATGGACACGCCGTTCTACACGCTCGATTACGACTTCGTGCTCAATCCCGCCGGGCGCGGCGCATGATCCGGCACGTCGTGATGTGGAACGTCGCAGGCGAAACCGACAGCGAACGCGCGGCGGCACGCGCCAGCGTGAAGCGTGCATTCGAAAGCCTGCGCGGCCGGATTCCAGGCATGACGCACCTCGAGGTCGGCGCGGATTTCAGCGCGGCCGATTACGCGTGCGACCTGATTCTCATCGCCGAATTCGAGTCGCGCGAAGCGCTCGACGGATACGCGACGCATCCTGAACACGCACGCGTACGCGACACACTGGCCGGCCTGCGCATCGCGCGCTACCAGGTCGACTACGCCATGGAGTGACGACGACATGAATTTCATTTACCAGGCACGCCCCGCACGCGTGATCTTCGGCGCAGGCAGCCTCGACCATCTCGAACGCGAAGTGCTGGAACTGGGCGCGCAGCGTGCGCTCGTGCTCTGCACGCCGGAGCAGCACGACCTCGCGCAACACATCGTCGAGCGGCTCGGCGCGCGCGCGGCCGGGTTGTACGATCGCGCGACGATGCACGTGCCGATCGAAATCGCCCGCGATGCGCAGGCGTTCGCCCGGTCGTGCGGTGCGGACTGCGCGATCGCGATCGGCGGCGGCTCGACGATCGGCCTCGGCAAGGCGATCGCGCTCGAAAGCAGCCTGCCTATCCTCGCCATCCCGACGACGTATGCGGGCAGCGAGATGACCCCGATCTACGGCCTGACGGAAGGCGGCATCAAGCGCACGGGCTCCGACGCGCGCGTCCTGCCGAAAACGGTGATCTACGATCCCGCGCTCACCGTCACGCTGCCCGTCGAGCTGTCCGTGACGAGCGGCCTCAATGCGATCGCGCACGCAGCGGAAGGCCTCTACGCGAACAACGCGAACCCGGTGATGAGCCTCGTCGCCGAAGAAGGGATTCGCGCGCTGGCGCGCGGCCTGCCCGGCGTGCGCCGCAACACCGCCGATCTCGGCGCACGCGGCGACGCGCTTTACGGCGCATGGCTGTGCGGGATGGTGCTCGGCAACGTCGGCATGGCGCTGCATCACAAGCTCTGTCATACGCTCGGCGGCAGCTTCAACCTGCCGCACGCGCCGACCCATACGGTCGTGCTGCCGCATGCGCTCGCGTACAACGCGGCGCATGCGCCGGACGCGATGCAGCGCATCGCCCGCGCGATCGGCACGAACGACGCGGCGCGCGGCCTCTACGCACTGGCGCTCGACAACGGCGCGCCCGTCTCGTTGAAGGCGATCGGCATGCAGGAAGCCGACCTCGATCGCGCGGCCGATCTCGCGGCCGCCAATCCGTACTGGAACCCTCGCCCGATCGAACGCGACGGCCTGCGCGCGCTGCTGCAGGACGCGTTCGACGGCAACCTGCCCGGCTCGACCGCGCGCTGAATCGAACACACGACAAACCAACAAATACCACCGTCAAGGAGACACCCCACATGAATACCGAATCGAGCGCGCACGGCGACAGCACCGTCGAACACTGCGACGTCGCGATCGTCGGCTACGGCCCGACCGGCCTCGTCGCCGCATCGATGCTGGGCCGCGCCGGCCATCGCGTGATCGTCCTCGAACGCTGGCCGACGCCCTACGGCCTGCCGCGCCTCACGCACATCGACGGCGAAACCGCGCGCATCGTGCAGGCCAGTGCCGACGTCGATCACGCGCTGCGCAACGCGAAGGCCGTCGACACCTACCATTACTGCGACGCGAACGGCGACCTGCTGCTCGAACTGAACTGGACCGGCCGCGCATGCGGCTATCCCGCGCACATCTCGATCTACCAGCCCGACATCGAGGACGCGATCGATGCGCGCGCCAGTGCCTTCAGGAACGTGACGATCCTGCGCGGCTGGGAAGTCGACGCGCTGCGGCAGGACGACGACGGCGTGACGCTGACCGCGCATCCGTCCCGCTGCGGCCAGGACGCGCAATGGACCGACAGGCCGCGCGTCATTCGCGCGCGCTACGTGATCGGCGCCGACGGCGCGAACAGCCTCGTGCGCCGCACGCTCGGCATCGAACGCTCCGATTTCGGCTGCAACGAACGCTGGCTCAATCTCGATTCGGAAAACAAGCGCGATCTCGGCGACGGCTGCGCGCGTACGACGATCTACTGCGATCCGGCGCGCGCGTACATGCACATGCCGATCGGCACGAAGCGCACGCGTTTCGAGCTGCGCGTGCTGCCGAACGAATCGACGGCCGAATGGGAAACGGAAGAAGCCGGCTGGAAGTGGCTCAACGACCACTACGGCTACGGCCCGGACGACCTGACGCTGCTGCGGCACGTCGTCTACACGTTCGAGACACGCATGGCCGAACGCTGGCGCGCCGGCCGCGTGCTGCTCGCGGGCGATGCAGCGCACACGATGATGCCGTACATGGGACAAGGCGCGTGCTCCGGCATGCGCGACGGCATCAACCTCGCGTGGAAGCTCGACCTGGTGCTGACCGGGCGCGCGTCCGCCGACCTGCTCGACACCTATGAAGCCGAGCGCCGCCCGCACGTGACGGCGATCACGCAGATGTCGCTGTTTCTCGGGCAGGTCGTCAACGAGGACGATCCGCGCAAGGTCGCCGAGCGGGACGCGGCGTTCCGCTCCGGCAACATGCCGCCGATGCCGCCGTTCCCGAAGCTCGGCCACGGCATCGTGCACGCGCAAGCCGACGGCACGCTGCTGCCGACGACGGGCGCACCGGCCCCGCAAGGCCGCGCGCGGCGCGGCGCGGCCGAAGGCCGTTTCGACGACGTGGTCGGCCAGGGTTTCCAGCTCGTCACGCGCGAGCACCCAGCCCGCCATCTCGACGACGCGCAGCGCGCGTTCCTCGCGCAGCTCGGCTGTCACGTGGCCGTGCTGGCCGACGACGTGTGCGCGCCGGATGCCGTGGTCGATCTCGACGGCGAGCAGCACGCGTTCATGCACGCGCACGGCATCGCCGCGTATATCAAGCGGCCCGATTTCATCGTGTTCGGTTCGGTAAGCGACCTGCGTGATATCGGCGCGCTCGTCGACGCGCTGCGCGCCGCACTGCACTGGTCCGCCGTTTCGAACGAGCCTGTCGCGGCTTCGGCAGCCGTCGCCCACGCATCGTGAAGGAGACCGACGCATGACGACCGAACTGTCACCGTTCGCGCTGTCGCTGCAGCGCGCGATGCCCGTCACGCGCCTGCTCGATTGCGGGATGGACTACGCGGACGCAACCGCGCTGCACGCCCGCACGTCCACCGGCGAACCGTGGGACGTCGCGGCCGAAGCGCTGGCCGACGCGCAGCTCGCGCGCGCCGCGCAGGCGGCGGATGCCGGCCATCTTGTCACGGCCGCCGACGCGCAGGCGATGGCCATCGCGAACCTGCTGTTCGCGCAGATGGCGTTCAACCACGACGTGCCGCGCAAGCGCGCGCTTTATGCGCGGCTCGTCGACGCGTCGCACGGCCTCGCGCGCTGGTCCGACAAGCGCATTGAACGTGTCGAAGTGCCGTTCGGCGATGCGCGCCTGATCGGCTGGCTGGTGCGGCCGCCGGCGGAGCGCGTACGCGGCACCGTGATCGTGTTCGGCGGCCAGAGCGGCTGGGGCTTCGCGTACTGGCCGATCGCGCGCGCACTCGCGGCACGCGGCCTCGCCACGCTGCTCGCCGAGGGGCCGGGCCAGGGCGAGACGCGGCTCGAACAGCGGATTTTCGTCGACGTCGACATGAGCGCCGCCTATCGGCGCTTCGTCGACCACGTCGCCGATCGTGTGCCCGGGCCGATCGGTATCTGGGGGAACAGCATCGGCGGGTTGTGGGCGGCGTCGACTGCCGCGAGTGACCGACGGATCGCGGCCTGTTGCGTGAACGGCGCGCTCGCGGCGCCGACGCTGCTGCCGTTCCGCACGTTCGTCGAGCAGGCCGCGGCGATGCTCGGCAACGACGATCCCGATACCGTGGCGGCGAACTTCGCGCGGATGCGTTTCTCGTCCGAACGCGACCGTATCGCGTGTCCGCTGCTGGTGCTGCACGGCGGCGAAGATCCGCTGATCCGGATCGACGATCAACAGCCGTTTCTCGATGCCGCGACGTCCGGCGATGCGACGCTCAAGGTCTGGCCGGACGGCGAGCACACGATCTACAACCACGCGTCCGAGCGCACCGCGCTCGTCTGCGACTGGTTCGCCGAGCGGCTGGCGCGAGCGGCAGCCGTGTGAACACGCATGCGGTGCCGGCCGCGCTGACGGTCGACACCGCGCGTGGCATCAGGCATGACGACGTCGCACCGCCGCCTGCCGCGACGCCGTCGATTTCCACGTGCGTGAAGCCGTACTTCGCCATCCGCTCACGACGGCCGGCCGAACCGGGACACGCGCGCAGTTGCGCGGTCATCGTCCGCTTCACCCGCCAACCTTGAACGCCGGCAACTGCTGCCCGAGCCGCGCCCCCATTTCCGTACCGAGCGCCTGCAGCGCATTGAACGGCCGGACCATCACTTCGAATTCCACGATCCGCCCTTCTTCGTCGAAGCGGATCATGTCGATCCCCTTCAGCGCCTTGTCGCCGACGCTCGCGCTGAATTCCAGCACCACGCTCAGGCCGTCGTCGGTGACGAACTGGCGGTAATAGACGAAATTCTCGAGGATCGTGATCACCGTGCGCAGCGCCATCAACAGCGCGGGCGCCGGCCCGTACGGCTTGAACGCCATCGGCGAACGGAACACCGCATCCGGGTGAACGATCGATTCGAGCGCACTGAAATCCTTGTTGTCGATCATCGCGTGCCACACGTCGAGCGATTTCGCGACAGCGGGATGAACTTGCAGCGGTGAGTGTGTCATCGGAAGTCTCCTGACTCATCGGACGGAAAAGAAACGAATCGGCGTCAAAGCGTCGCGGCCAGCGTCGTGCCCTGGTGAATCGCGCGCTTCGCATCGAGTTCGGCGGCCTCGTGTGCGCCGCCGATCAGATGCACGCGGCATCCGGCGGCCTGCAGTTGCTCCGCCAGTTCGCGCGACGGCTCCTGCCCCGCGCAGATCACCACGTTGTCCACCGGCAGCGTCTGTTCGACGCCGTCGATCGTCACGTGCAATCCTTCGTCGTCGATGCGACGGTACGTCACCGCCGACGACATGCCGACGCCACGCGCCTTCAGCGCCGTGCGGTGGATCCACCCGGTGGTCTTGCCGAGCCCGTCGCCGATCTTCGATGCCTTGCGCTGCAGCAGATGCACCTGCCGCGCGGCCGGCTCGGGTTGCGCACGGCCCAGCCCGCCGGCACTCGCATACGATCGATCGACGCCCCATTCGTTGAAGAACCGGTCCGCGTCCACCTGTTCGCCGCCATCGCGATGAACCAGATATTCCGCGACGTCGAAACCGATGCCGCCGGCGCCGACGATCGCAACGCTGCGGCCCACGGCCTTGTCGTCGCGCAGCACGTCGAGATAACCGAGCGTCTTCGGATGCCCGATGCCGTCGATCGGCGGCGTGCGCGGCACGATGCCCGTCGCGATCACCACCTCGTCGAATTCACCCTGCAGCAGCATCTCGGCGCTCGCGCGCGTATTGACATGCAGTGTGATGCCGCGCAACTCGATCTGCCGGCGGAAGTAACGCAGCGTTTCGTTGAACTCCTCCTTGCCGGGCACCTTCTTCGCGATGTTGAACTGGCCGCCGATCTCGGCACCCGCTTCGTACAGCGTCACCGCGTGACCGCGCTCGGCCGCCGTGACCGCGAAACCGAGGCCCGCCGGGCCGGCACCGACCACCGCGATGCGCTTGCGCTGCCGTGCGGGGCGGATCACGAGCTCGGTTTCGTGGCAGGCGCGCGGATTCACGAGGCAGGACGTGATCCTGCCGCTGAACGTATGGTCGAGGCACGCCTGGTTGCAGCCGATGCACGTGTTGATTTCGTCCGCGCGCCCTTCCCGCGCCTTGCGCACGAATTCGGCGTCGGCGAGGAATGGCCGCGCCATCGACACCATGTCGCAATAGCCGTCGGCGAGCAGCTGTTCGGCGACTTCCGGCGTGTTGATCCGGTTGGTCGCCACGAGCGGGATGCCGACCTTGCCCATCAATTGCCGCGTGACCCACGCGTACGCGGCGCGCGGCACCTTGGTCGCGATCGTCGGAATACGTGCCTCGTGCCAGCCGATACCGGTATTGAGGATCGTCGCACCGGCCGCCTCGATCGCCTGAGCGAGCCGGATCACCTCGTCGAGTGTCGAGCCGCCTTCGACGAGATCGAGCATCGACAGCCGGTAGATGACGATAAAGTTCTTGCCCACCCGCTCGCGCACGCGCCGCACGATCTCGACCGCGAAACGGATGCGATTCTCGTAGGCGCCGCCCCACGCGTCGTCGCGATGGTTCGTGCGCGCGGCAATGAACTCGTTGATCAGGTAACCCTCGGACCCCATGATCTCGACACCGTCGTAGCCCGCATGCTGCGCAAGCGCCGCGCATCGGACGAAATCGGCGATCGTCTCGTCGACTTCGTCGCCACTCAACGCATGCGGCGTGAACCGGTTGATCGGCGCTTTCAGCGCACTGGGTGCGGCGAGCGCCGGGTGATATGCGTAGCGCCCGAAGTGGAGGATCTGCAGCGCGATCCTGCCGCCCTCCGCATGCACCGCGCGCGTCACGACGCGATGGCGCTCGGCTTCCGCTTCGGTCGTCAGCATTGCGCCGCCCGGCGCCGGGCGGCCGCGTTCGTTCGGCGCAAAGCCACCCGTGACGATCAGGCCGGCCTCGCCTCGTGCGCGCTCCGCGTAGAACGCCGCCATTCGCTCGAATCCGTGCGGCGCTTCCTCGAGGCCGACGTGCATCGACCCCATCAGTACGCGGTTCCTGAGCGACGTGAAGCCCAGTTCGAGCGGGGTCGTCAAATGCGGATAGCGGGATGCCATCGAGTGTCTCCATTTTTATGCAACAAGTTGCACAGATGGTAGTTCACCGCGTTCGTTTACGCAACAAGTTGCATAAACGTGGTCCATGGCTTGTACTGTGGCCCCGATATGGCAAGATGCGGTTCATTCCGCTGCCTCCGCCGATCCGACATGTCCCTGCCTCACGCACTCCTCACCGCGCTCGCCGAACGTCCCGGTTCGGGGTCCGAGCTCGCCGACCGCTTCGATCGCTCGATCGGCTATTTCTGGCAGGCCACGCACCAGCAGATCTACCGCGAACTGGGGCGCCTCGAGGAAACGGGCTGGATCGAATCGCTGCCCGCCGAATCGGGGCGCGGCCGCAAGCGCGCGTACCGGATCCTGCCGGCCGGCAAAAAGGAACTGCGGCGCTGGATCGCCGAACCGGAAGATCCGACGCCGCTGCGCGAAGCGTTGATGGTGCGCCTGCGCGCGGAAGCGGTGCTCGGGCCGGCCGGCCTCGAGGACGAAATCAGGCGGCGCATCGCGCTTCACCAGGAAAAGCTCGACCTGTATCTGCAGATCGAGGCGCGCGATTTTTCGACACCCGACGATTCACGCACGAAGCGTCTGCAGCATCTGGTGCTGCAGGCCGGCATTGCGAACGAGCGGTTCTGGGTCGAGTTTTCGCAGCATGCGCTCGACACGCTGCGCCTGCCGAAGGACTGAACCGGGTTCGCGCGGCGGCCGCCGGCACGGCTGCACCGGTGTTGCACCGGCGCACGCGGTCGTCGCGGCGCGCCATACCGTAGTCACGCGTCCGGCAGAATCACCACCTTGCCCTTCACCTGCCGGTTCGCCATCCGCGCGATCGCGTCGGTCGCACCGGCCAGCGACACGCGCTCGGTGATCGCGGGCCGCACCTTGCCGGCCGCGAACCATTCGGCCAGCAAGCGCATGTTCGCGACATGCTGCGCCGGGTCGCGGCGCACCGCATCGCCCCAGAACACGCCGAGGATGTCGCGCTCCTTGAGCAGCGCGAGGTTCAGCGCGATCTTCGGAATCTCGCCGGCCGCGAACCCGACGACGAGGAACCGGCCGCGCCACGCGGTCGCGCGCAGCGCCGCCTCGCTGTATGCGCCGCCCACCGGATCGTAGACGACGTCGGCGCCGCGCCCGCCCGTCAGTTCGTCCACACGGCGGCGCAGGTCTTCGGTCGCATAGTCGATCGTTTCGTCCGCGCCGGCTTCACGGCACAGTGCGAGCTTGTCCGCGCTCGACGCCGCCGCGATCACACGCGCGCCGAGCGCCTTCGCGATCTCGATCGCGGCGAGCCCGACCCCGCCCGCCGCGCCCAGCACGAGCAGCGTCTCGCCCGCCTGCAGTCGCGCACGCTGCTGCAACGCATGCAGCGACGTGCCGTATGCGAGCACGAGCGCCGCGCCCTGCTCGAACGTCATCCCCGGCGGCAACGGAGCGATCTGGTGCGCATCGGCCAAACACTGCTGCGCGAACCCGCCGTGCCCCGTGAACGCGACCACCGAATCGCCGGGCCGCCACGCGGTAATGCCCTCGCCGACCGCGTCGATCACGCCGGCAAACTCGGCGCCCGGCGAAAACGGCAGCGCCGGCTTCACCTGATACAACCCCTGGACGATCAGCGCGTCGGGAAAATTGAGCGACGCGGCCTTCACCCGGACCCGGACCTGACCGGCCGCCGGTTCGGGAATCTCGACGTCTTCGATGCGCAAGCTGTCGATCGGGCCAAATGCGGTACACAACAGGGCTTTCATGCGCTTCTCTCTCCTTGCGCGGCGCGGCCGCGCATCGATGCGGTTTGCGGGATGTTCCCGCGCGCCCGGTTCACGACGCGTGTGCGATAGCCTTCCGAGCCGGCCTTCGCCACATCGTCAGTATTCCGGAATGTTGGTGCGGCCACGTTCAGAACCACACGTCGCGCATGTCGAGCGTCGTCGTGTCGACGCTCGACAGCAGATCGAGCTGTGCGTCCACTTTCGGCAATTCCCAGCGGAAGAAGTAGCGGGCGGCCGCACGCTTGCCGTCGTGGAAATCGCCGGTTTGCCCGTGCGCGGCGAGCGTCACGTCGAGCCACAGCCACGCGACGACGAGATGGCCGAACGCTTCCAGATAGACACTCGCGTTCGCGAGCCGCGCCTGCTGATCGCCGATCGCGCCGAGCTGCCGCGTGACGTCGACCAGCCGCGACCAGCGCTGCGCCAGCGCATCGGCCTGCTCTCGCAGGCCGGCATCGAGCGCCCGCGCGCGTTCGACGCTCGCGCCGATTCTCCCGTCGAGCGCGTGCAGCAGTGCGCCATCGTCCTGTGCGACCTTGCGGCCCAGCAGGTCGAGCGCCTGGATTCCGTGCGTGCCTTCGTGTATCGGGTTGAGCCGATTGTCGCGATAGAGCCGCTCGACCGCGTAATCGCGCGTGTAGCCGTAGCCGCCGTGCACCTGGATCGCGAGGTCGTTCGCCGCGAGACACCACTGCGACGGCCAGCTTTTCGCGATCGGCGTCAGGATGTCGAGCAGCCGCTCGGCCTGGGCGCGCACGGTCGCGTCGTCGTGCGCGCGCGCTTCGTCGACCAGCTTCGCGCAGTACAGGATCAGCGAAAGACCGCCTTCGACATAGGCCTTCTGCGCGAGCAGCATGCGCCGCACGTCCGGATGCTCGACGATCGGCGCCTGCGGCGCGGCGGCATCCTTGCCCGCCGGCCCCAGCGGACGCCCTTGAGGCCGGTTCCGCGCGTAGTCGAGCGCATGCAGATAACCCGTGTAGCCGAGCGCCACCGCGCCCGCGCCGACACCGATGCGTGCCTCGTTCATCATGTGGAACATGTACGCGAGGCCGTGGTTCGGCCGGCCGACCAGATAACCGATCGCACCCGCCCGCCCTTCCGGCCGGTAGCGCGTGCCTTCGCCGAAGTTCAGCAGGCAGTTGGTGGTGCCGCGGTAGCCCATCTTGTGGTTCAGCCCGGCGAGCACCACGTCGTTGTGCTCGCCCTGCGCGGCGCCGTCGGTACCGGGCAGGTACTTGGGCACGATGAACAGCGAGATGCCGCGCGTGCCGGGCAGCAGCCGGCCGTGTTCGTCGGGGATCTTCGCGAGCACGAGGTGGACGATGTTCTCCGTCAACTCGTGTTCGCCGCCCGAGATCCACATCTTGTTGCCGGTCAGCCGGTAGCGCGGGCCGAGCGGCGAGTCGCACTCGAAATCCGCGCGCGTCGCGATGTCGGACAGCGACGACCCGGCTTGCGGCTCGGACAGGCACATGGTGCCGAAGTAGCGCCCTTCCAGCTCCGGGCGCGCGAACGCGTCGATCTGCGCGGGGGTGCCATGCGCGACGAGCAGGTTCGCGTTGGCGACGGTCAGGAACGGATAGGCGGCGGTCGCGATGTTCGCGGCCTGGAAGAACAGGAACGACGCGGCTTCGACCAGCTTCGGCAAGCGCATGCCGCCGAGCGCTTCGTCGTGGCCCGCGGCGATCAGCCCGGCGTCCGCGAAGGCGCGCACGGCCGGTTCGACGTCCGGGATCAGCGTCACGCGCTCGCCGTCGAAATGCGGTTCCTCGCGATCGCCTCGTGCCGCATGCGGCGCGAACAGGTCTTCGGCAATCCGCTCGCTGGTATCGAGCACCGCGTCGAAGGTCTCGCGACTGTGCTCCGCGTAACGCGGCAGCGCGACGAGCGCATCCGCATCGAGCCAGTCGTACAACAGGAACGCGAGATCGCGTCGCGACATCAACAAGCTCATCGTGCTGCCTCCCGGGGGCCGGCTTCGTCAGCCGAATGAAGGGTTCCGTGATTGCGAATGCTGGCAGGAATTTAGCACGGTCGTTCGCAAACAACAACGACGGACGCGCCAGTCCGCGTACCCCGGATTGCGCCGATCAAGCCGGCGCAGCAACCCGGGCCAGACGAGCGCGCCGGCCCCCATGCCGCGCGTCACAGCGGCGATCTGCTGCTTGATGCCGTCGAGAATCGGCTGTGCGATCGGCAACAGCGCGGTGCCGCCGGCCTGCGCGCGCACCTGGATCATGCAGGCCGCTTCGAAGAAATACATCGCGACGAACGCGTCTGCCGGCGTCGCTCCGACGGTCAGCAGGCCGTGGTTGCGCAGCATCAGGTTCGTGTGGGCGCCGAGGTCGCGCACGAGGCGCGCCTTTTCGCCTTCGTTGAGCGCAATGCCCTCGTAGTCGTGATAGCCGAGCGACGCCAGCACGCCGAGCGACTGCTGCGACAGCGGCAGCAACCCGCCCGCCTGCGCCGACACGGCAACGCCGTTGATCGAATGCGTATGCATCACGCACAGCGCGTCGTCGCGGGCCGCGTGCACCGCGCTGTGGATGGTGAAGCCGGCCGGGTTGATCTCGTACGGCGATTCGGACACCTTGCGTCCTTCGAGATCCACCTTCACAAGCGACGATGCCGTGATCTCGTCGAACATCATGCCGTACGGGTTGATCAGGAAATGATGCTCCGGGCCGGGGACGCGCGCGGAAATATGGGTGAACACGAGATCGTCCCAGCCGAACAGCGCGGTGAGGCGGTAAGCCGCCGCCAGGTTGACTCGCGCATCCCATTCGGTCGGGGAAACCGCCTGCTTCACGCTGACATCGGATGAGGCCACGTCGACACTCCTTGTTCAAGGATGGATGCGTACCGGGCCGCACGATACGGCCCGGCCTGGGGACTGCATCACCCCGCGCGGGGCTTCGCGAGCTGATCGGCAACCGGCAGGCTGCGGATGCGCGTGCCGGTCGCCGCGAAGATCGCATTGGTCAGCGCGGGCGCGACGGGCGGCAGGCCCGGCTCGCCCACGCCGCCGAGCGGTGTCGCGAAATCGTCGGGCGCGACGAGATGCACGCGGATTTCACGCGGCGCCTCGTTCATTCTCAGCACCTGGAACCCGTTGAAGTTGCTCTGCTCCGGATGGCCGTCCTTGAACGTGATCTCGCCGTGCAGCGCGATGCCGAGCCCCATCACCACCGCTCCCTCAAGCTGCGAGCGTACGCGCTCCGGATTGACCTGCGGCCCGCAGTCGATCGCGATGTCGACCCGCGGCACCGTGATCTTGCCGTCGGCATCGACCTGCACCTCGCACACCGCCGCCGTATACGACACGAAGCTGCGATGCGCGGCGATCCCGAGCCCGTGCCCCTTCGGCAGCTTGCGCCCCCAGCCCGCCTCGCGCGCGACCGTCTCGACCACGCGCCGCAGCCGCCCGGTGTCGACCGGATACAGCGCCGGATCCTCGCCGTAGTTCACGTTCTTCACCGTGATGTGCGGCTCGAAACGCCGCGCGGGCCCGATCAGTTCGAGCAGGAAATCCTTCGGGTCGCGGCCGGCCGCGTGCGCCAGCTCCGACACGAAACTCTGGATTCCGAACGCATGCGGGATGTTGTAGACCGAGCGGAACCAGCCGATCCGCGTGTGCGCCTGCGCGGCCGGGTTCTCGATCCGCACGTTCGGGATCGCGAACGGCAGGTCCGCGATCCCCTGCGCGAGCTCGCCCGGCTGCTCGTGCACGATGCCGGCCCTGAAGGTCGACTGGATCGACGGCGCAACCGTGCGATGCTGCCACGCGACCACTTTCCCCGACGCATCGATCCCGCCGTCGAACGCTTCGAGCGACACGGCATGGAAGTAGTCGTGCGCGAGGTCGTCCTCGCGCGTGAACGTCAGCTTGACGGGCGCGCCGACCGCCTTCGACAGCAGCGCCGCCTCCACCACGTAGTCGGGCTTCGACTTGCGGCCGAAACCGCCGCCGAGCAGCGTCACGTTGACCGTCACGCGCTCGCCCGGCAACCCGAGCGCCTTCGCGACCTCGTCGCGCGTGGTCTGCGGCGCCTGCGTGCAGGTCCACACTTCGCATCGGCCGTCCGCCACGCGCGCGACGGCCGCGGGCGGCTCCATCGTCGCGTGCGCGAGATGCGGGATGTAGTAGGTCGCACGCACGCGTTTCGCCGCGCCGGCCAGCGCCGCCGCCGCGTCGCCGTCGTTGCGGATCACGTCGCCCGGTTGTGCGGCAGCCGCTTCGAGCGTCTTCCGATACGCGGCCGAGTCATAGTTCGCATTGGGCCCGTGCTTCCAGTCGATCTTCAGTTGCGCGCGCGCCTGGATCGCCGTCCACGTGTCGCGCGCGACGACGGCCACGCCGCCGAGCGGCTGGAAGCCGGACGGCAGCGGCGTCGGCGTGAGCGGCACGACCTTGACGACGCCCGGCAGCTTCTCCGCCGCCGACGCGTCGAACGACGCCACCGTGTCCCCGTAGGCCGGCGGGCGCGCGACGACCGCGTACAGCATGCCGTCGAGCCGCGTGTCGATCCCGTAGTGCGCACGGCCCGCGACGATGTCGCGTCCGTCGATCAACGCCGTTTGGCCCTTGCCGATATAGCGGAATTCGGCTGGCGCTTTCAGCGGCACGGTTGCCGGATCGGGTGCCGGCAACGCGGCCGCTTTCGCCGCCAGTTCGCCGAAGCCGAGCTTGCGTCCGCTCTTCGTGTCGACGACCTCATGCACGGTTGCCTTGACCTGCCGCGCATCGACGCCCCACGCCGCGGCGGCAGCCTGTTCGAGCATCGTGCGCGCCGCCGCGCCCGCGCGACGCAACGCGGCGAAGCTCTGGCGCAGGCTGCGCGAGCCGTCTGTATTCTGGTTGCCGTAGCGCGGCTCGTCGCCGACGGCCTGTGCGACCTTCACGCGCGCCCAGTCCGCGCCCAGTTCGTCCGCCACCACGAGCGCGACGCTCGTGCGCACCCCCTGCCCCATCTCGGAGCGGATGCAGGTCACGGTGACCGTGCCATCGGGTGCGATCGCGACGAACAGGTGCGGATCGTCTCGCAACCCGTGCGGCATTCCCGCGCCGCCGTATCGCGGATCTGCACTGACGGGCGGCTGGACCGGCGCGGCCGCACGCACGAGCGACGGCACGCCGAACGCGAGCAGCAACCCGCCGGACGCGAAGCCGAGCAGCAGCGCGCGACGGCTTTCGTTATGGACGGAGAGTTCGGGCGCGCTCATGCGGCACCTCCGCGGCGCACGGCCAGGCGGATCGCCGCGCGTATGCGCGTGTAGGTGCCGCAGCGGCAGATGTTGCCGGACATCGCATCGTCGATGTCGGCGTCGGTCGGATGGGGATTCGTCTTCAGCAACGACGCGGCCTGCATGATCTGCCCGGACTGGCAGTAGCCGCACTGCGCGACGTTCAGTTCCTGCCACGCCTGCTGCAGCGGATGGGTCAGATCGGTCGACAAGCCCTCGATCGTCGTCACGCGCTTGCCGGAAGCGGCCGCGACCGGGGTGATGCACGACCGGATCGCGACGCCGTCGACGTGCACGGTGCACGCGCCGCACAGTGCCATCCCGCAGCCGAACTTGGTGCCGGTGTGGCCGAGAACATCGCGCAGATACCAGAGCAACGGCATGTCGGGATTGCCGTCGAAGTGTTGCTCGCTACCGTTGACGGTCAGCGTGATCATCGTTCACCTCCTGGTTGCGATGCCCGCTTCGGGCAGGCATCGGGTGGGGATTCGAACGGCGCGGCGCACATTCCGAACAACCAGGCAGGGCGCCGTGTCGTAGGCCGCGTTGCCTGCAGGCACGGCCCGGCAGATGCTGCAAACGATGCTGCGGCCCGGTTGCCTGCGCAACATGGCAACGAATTCCCGGCCGCTCGCTCGTCCGCATGGATCGCCGATCCGCATTATCGAACCATTTCGGATTTGCCGTCGGATCGGGGGGATTCGGGCGTTTCAGGTAATCGGAGCGGGAAATTTGCCCGGAGATGGCGTGCCGCGACCGGTCACGCTTGCCGGAAAGGTGGGCTGGCGATTCAGGTTTCGACGTTTCGATGCACGGCCGCAGGTGGTTCGCTCTCGTTCTTGCACGGCGACTGGCCACGTTCGCCGGGCGCTGCGGTGCCGCGGTAGCAAAGCCGGATGACCAGACCCGCCCTGTGCAATCAGCCGGCCGAGAAACCGGAAATGATCGATCGCGCAAACGCAAACGTCCGGCCGGCCTCCTGGCCGGACCGGATCATCCCGCGATTGCAACGAGCGGTTCGGACGCTAGCGCGCCGCTATGGTCACCGCGACCTCAACGCCTGCAACCCCAGCGTGAGCGCGTTGAACGGCATTTCCGCAGCCCCCATCGAAAAGCTCGTCGCCTTCGTGGGTACGCCCGAATTCCGCATCAGCGCATGAACGATCCGCTCGCTCGCATGACCGTCGCCGTACGGATTGCTCGCGCGCGCCATCTCCCCGTAAGCGCTCTCGCTGTCGAACAGCCGCGACGCTTCCCACACGATCCGCTCCTGATCGGTACCGACGAGCCGCGCGGTACCGGCCTGGATCGCCTCGGGTCGCTCCGTCGTCTCGCGCGTGACGAGCACCGGCTTGCCCAGCGCGGGCCCTTCTTCCTGAATGCCGCCCGAATCCGTGATGATGAAATGCGCACGCGACATCAGGAATACGAACGACAGATATTCCTGCGGCTCGATCAGGTAGATGTTCGGCAGGTTACCGAGCCGGGCGCGCGCCGGCTCCCGCACGTTCGGATTCATGTGCAGCGGATAGACGAACTGGGCGTCGGGATAGCGCTTCGCGAGCGCGCACAGCGCATCGCAGAAATTCTGGAACGGCTCGCCGAAACTTTCGCGGCGATGGCCCGTGATCAGCACCATGCGCCGCGACGGCTCGAGAAACGGAAACTGTCCCGCGACCTTCTCCGTCAGCGCCGTCGTGCAGTCCAGCATGCGCTTGACCTCGTGCAGCGCATCGATCACGGTATTGCCGGTCAGCACGACCGCCGCGCCCGGCACGCCCTCGCTGAGCAGGTTGTCGCGTGCCTGCCCGGTCGGCGCGAAATGCCACGACGATACCGCGTCGGTCACGCGGCGGTTCAACTCCTCCGGCCACGGCGACCAGATGTCGCCGCTGCGCAAGCCGGCCTCCACATGCCCGACCGGCAAATAGCGGTAGAACGCCGCCAGACTGACCGCGAGCGTGGTCGTCGTATCGCCGTGCACCAGCACGACGTCCGGGCGCAGCTCGTCGAAGACGACGCCGATTGCCTGCAGAATGCCGGTCGTCACGTCAGTCAGCGTCTGGCTTTGCCGCATCACGTTGAGATCGTAGTCGGGCTTGATGTCGAACAGCGTCAGCACCTGATCGAGCATTTCGCGGTGCTGCGCGGTCACGCATACCCTGGCGTCGACACCCGCCTGTGCTTTTAATGCACGCACCAGCGGTGCCATCTTGATGGCCTCCGGCCGAGTCCCGAACACAAGCAAAATCTTTTTCATCGTTATCCTCGTTGACCCATATCGCGCTGAATGACCCTGCTCGTGGCGCGAAGCATGTATTCAGACGGCACCTTCCGTACTCGCACGCGATCGACACGCTGCAGTGTCGCGGAGCGAGCGCGCCGCCCTGTCCACGTGGTCTGCGCCACGCGAATCGTCGTACTACCGGCGTCTCGTTGCACTTGATCAGTCACGTCATGAGTCGTTCCTCGCTTGGCCGGGCGTCACGTCCGTTCGTCACGCCCCCCTCCACTACAGCAATATTCAAACCAGTCGTACTGCGGCCGTGTCCGGTTCACACCGCATGCACCGTGCACACGCGGTGCACGATGAAATGTTTCACAACTGCTACGCGTGTCGCATCGCCGGTCAAGCGCGATACAGGCAAAAATCCGGGCAGTTTCATGGCCCCTTCAACGGCGTCGTCCGATGAATCGCGGACGCGTGTCGCGCATTCGTTTCGCATCGGATCTCGCGGATCTGTCGAAGCGCGTTGCGTTTACTCGATCCGCCACTTTTGTCTGTGCAGCGGGCGGCGCAATCGGCCGCTCGGCCGCGATCCCGCACGAGGGATTTACCCGACATGCAACGTCGTTCACGTCGCACGAATCGATGCATGCGAAATGTTGCGAATGTGTAACGCTGATCCGAAACGGGGCGGATACATCGACGCGCGGCCAATGCAGCGCATGCGCCTGCATGAATCGCATCGGCACCCCGGCCGATGCGCACACAACGAACGACACCGCGCGCATCACCGCGCAAAGTCACGCTGCCGGCGCGGCACACGTTCGACAGACAATTCGCTGGACCCATCGAACGTGCGGGCTGCAATCCCGGTCGCGCGCGGGCAATCGGCCTGCACGCGGGCTGATTCTTCGATGAATCAAAATCCGCCGCCGCCGTCCGCGCCACGCCCCCGGCCTCCGCCCCTGCTCCTTGCTGCGCGCGGCATCGCGGCCGATGGCTCACGCCTTGCTTAATGACAGTCAGGTGTACCTCGAAGCACGCGCCGGACAGCGGACGAACGGGGACGCCCAAGCAACGAAGCCGGGAGGAAACGCGACGCGTCCGCCGGGAGCGAAAAACAAGCGCTCCTGCGCACCGCGCGTGCCGACGTGTCCTGTTGCAATACGCGATCCGCGGGCCAGGTTCAGGCTCCGATGCACGGAACTGCCTCGTGGACGCATATCCCGGTACGAGCCTCGGGTTCACTCGCATCACCGTGAACCGAGCCGCAACGTCGACACGCTCGCCAGGCGCGACGCGGCCAACGCCGCGCCCGGCGACGATTGCACAGGACCCCGCGCAGGAGCCCAAGACATGAAACGGCCCGCGCTTTCCCCGACCGCACGCTCGCGCGTCGCGGCCACCATCGCGCTGTGCCGCCTGTGGCACGTCGCCTGCTGTCTCGCCGCGTGCGGCTTCGCACTGCACGCGAGCGCCGCCGAGCTCCGGCTCGAAGGGCTGTACCAGCGCACCGACGGTGCGATCACCGTGCGCCTGAACGGCGTCGGCATCGATCCGTATTTCGCGGCAAAAGCGCTGCTCGCCGCGTCCGACGCGCAACTCGACGCCCGTCAGGCCGCACTCGCGTGGATCGCATGGTTGCTGCCGCGCCAGCGCCCGGATGGCGGCTTCGATCGCTACTGCGTGAAGGACGGCCGCTACCGCTCATGTGCCGAAGCGGAAACCGACGACGCGATGACGGCGACCTGGATCGAATTGCTCGCCCGCTTCGCGCCGCCCGGCGGCTTGCCCGCCGCGTGGGAACTCAGCCTGAACCGCGCCGCCACGCATCTGGAGACGCTGCTCGACAAGCCCTCCGGCGTGTATCAGATCTCGTCTTCGCTGCACGTCGCGCTGCTGATGGACAACGTCGAGGTACACAGCGCGTTCCAGGCACTCGCGGCGTACTACGTCCGGCGCGCCGACTACACGCATGCGGGCCCGTGGAGCCTGCGCGCCGACCAGCTTGCCTCCGCGATCCTGAAGGTGTTCTGGCGCGGCACGGCATCCGGTTTTCGCGCCAGCACGCAGCAGGTCAGCGATGCGAGTTTTTACCCGGCGAAGATCGCGCAAATACTCCCGCTCCTGTCCGGTATTCAGGTTCCCGAACAATCCGGCGAGGTGATCTATGCACGGTGGATCCGGAAGTACGGCAGGAGCTGGCCGCAACTTGCCAACACCGACTACCCGTGGAGCCTGATCGCGCTGGTCGCGGTCAAGATGAACGATTGGAGCACGGTTGCCTGCTGGCAAGCGCGATCGGGGCCATACCGGCACGGCGCGCACTGGAACGTATTGGAAGAGTCGCTTTATCTGGCATTCGAAAGCCGGATGGCCGATCCCGTCATCCCCGCTCGATGCGGGCTCACGACGGCGGCGGCAACGGCAACCGCATCGCGCTGACGCAACGGCGCGTGCGGTCCATGATGGCTAAACGGGAAGGAGGCGTGTCATGTGTGGCATCGTCGGCGCAGTCGCGCAACGGGACATCGTCCCGATTCTGATTGAAGGTTTGCGTCGCCTCGAATATCGCGGCTACGATTCATGCGGCGTGGCGACGGTCGTCGACGGCCAGGCGCGCCGCGAGCGCAGCGTGTCGCGCGTCGCCGATCTCGACGCGCACGTGCGCACCGCCGGCCTGACCGGCAGCACCGGCATCGCGCACACGCGCTGGGCGACGCACGGCGCGCCGGCCACCTGCAACGCGCATCCGATCTTCTCGCGCGACGAAATCGCGCTCGTGCACAACGGCATCATCGAGAACCACGAAACGTTGCGCAAGCAACTTTCCGACGCGCACTACGAATTCGACGGCCAGACCGACACCGAGGTCGTCGCACACCTGATCCACAGCAAGTATCGCGGCGACCTGCTCGCCGCCGTGCGCGCGGCAACGTCGCAACTTCACGGTGCGTACGCGATCGCGGTGTTCAGCAAGCACGAGCCGCAGCGGCTGATCGGCGCACGAGTCGGCTCGCCGCTCGTCGTCGGCGTGACGGATGGCGAATGCTTTCTTGCATCCGATGCGCTCGCGCTCGCCGGCATCACCGACCGCTTCATCTTTCTCGAGGAAGGCGACATCGTCGAGTTGACGCCGGGCGGCGTGCGCATACTCGATCGCGGCGGCGCACCGGTCGAGCGCGCGGTACAGACCATTTCGTCCGCGCAGGCTGCGGTCGAACTCGGGCCGTACCGGCATTTCATGCAGAAGGAGATTTTCGAGCAGCCGCAGGCCGTGGCCGCGACCATCCCGGATGCCGGGCTGTTCGATCCGGCCGTATTCGGCCCCGACGCCGCGCGCGCGTTCGAGCAGATCGACAACGTGCTGATTCTCGCGTGCGGCACGAGTCACTATTCCGGCCTGACCGCGCGCCGCTGGCTCGAAACGATCGCGCGCGTGCCCGCCCAGGTCGAGATCGCGAGTGAATACCGTTACAGCGACGCGCTCGCAACGCCGAATACGCTGGTGGTGAGCGTGTCGCAATCCGGCGAGACCGCCGACACGCTCGCCGCGCTGAAGTATGCGCAGGCGCTCGGCCATATCGATACGCTGGCGATCTGCAACGTGCCGACCAGCGCGATGATGCGTCAGGCAGGCCTGCGCTTCCTGACGCGGGCCGGCCCGGAAATCGGCGTCGCGTCGACCAAGGCGTTCACGACGCAGCTCGTCGCGCTGTTCATTCTCGCCGTCACGCTCGGGCGGCTGCGCGGCTACGTCGACGATGCACAGCTCGCGCGCTACACGATGCAATTGCGGCGGCTACCCGGCGCGCTCGAGGACGTACTTGGGCTCGAGCCGCAGATCGAGCGCTGGGCGGCGGAATTCTCGCAGCACGAGAATGCGCTGTTCCTCGGGCGCGGGCTGCACTACCCGATCGCGCTCGAAGGTGCGTTGAAGCTGAAGGAGATTTCGTACATCCATGCGGAGGCGTATCCCGCGGGTGAGCTCAAGCACGGGCCGCTCGCGCTCGTGACGCACACGATGCCCGTCGCGACGATCGCGCCGAACGATGCGCTGCTCGAGAAGCTGAAGTCGAACATGCAGGAAGTGCGGGCGCGCGGCGGGCAGCTCTACGTGTTCGCCGACGCAGATACGCGGATCGACAACAGCGAAGGCGTGTCGGTGCTGCGGATGCCGGATTACTACGGGTTGTTGTCGCCGATCCTGCACGTCGTGCCGCTGCAGTTGCTCGCGTATCACGCGGCGTGTCTGCGTGGGGCGGATATCGACAAGCCGAGGAATCTGGCGAAATCGGTTACGGTGGAGTGAGGGGGGTGACCAGCGCGTGCATCCGGTTACAGGGCTGGCACCCGCGATTCTGTTGGAACAACGCGAACGGGCTTGCTTGCGCGATATGCCGGGTTACGCGGTGCCCCGATTGCCGGCTCGCGCCGACGAACAGCGTTGTCTTGAGCGACAGATCCACGCGAGCCGACAAGAGCTTCCTGAAATTCGCGATCTCGACGAATTCGATATGCATTTCGCACCGTCCCCTCTGCATGTAATTTTTGTAGCGTTAACCGAAGCATGACGCAACTGATAGCTGGGGCGAGGCCTCGGAATCAGTTCAGTTGCGGTTCTCGCCCCAGGTCAACGTCTCGTATTGAACCCAGGGGACATTTGAAGCCAAGAATCGAGCGACTACATCCAGTGGTGGATTCAACCGGTCGATGCAACACACTTGAGGCTGCGTAGCAGGTTATCGTGCCTCGCATCGCGACCGCGCCTACGCGAGTGAAGTCATGGCCCGATTCCCGGCGGAATTCATAGTAGGGCTTCACCCCGCGCCATTCGAGCGTCAGAAGCGTACGTTCCCGTTTGGCGGCAGCCTCGACCAGACGAGCATATGCAAACATCGGGCTTGCGACAGGTACGTGTCGGAGAAGTACCTTGGCTCATTGTCTTCAGAACTGAGCTGTCACCTGAAAACCGAGCGTCACACGTGCCGTCGGAAAACCTGACGGCTTGTAGACAGGCGTACCCGCGAAGAGATCGTACGCATAGGAGCCGAATCGCGTGCCGACACTCCCCTTCACGCCGATCACAGCACCCGCCAGTTGCGTGCCGACGAGTGCGATCGGCTGCGGCCCCCATACGCGGCCATAATCGAGCCCCGCATAGAGCGCCTGCCCCGTCTGCCCGATCGGCGCCTGCAATTCGTTGCGCCAGTAGAAGCCGCGTGCCGCCGCGAGCATCGTCTCGCCATCGAAGCCGCGCACCGTATAGCGACTGCCAATCGTCAAGTCGTCGATGTAGTAAAGCGTGTTTCCGGTGTACTGGCCGTGGAATGTGCCGACATAGCGGAATGGCTGCTTACCGATGGCAAACGGTACCGACAAGTTCGCGTCGAGCACCGCCATCTTGAAGCGATAGGTCGGCCCGCCACCCGCCGCCAACGTATCGTCCTGGGCGCCCAATCCACCGACACCTTGACGATATGCAAGCGAGCCGTCGAACTGCGCGCCGCCGAAGTAGTGGCGATCAGTCAGGCCGAGTTCGATCATCGTGTTATTGCGGCGCTGCTGCGAGATCTCGGTGTCTTCGATAAAGCTTTGTCCAAAACGGCGCGACAGGCGAGCGTAGGCGCCGAATACATCGTTCTGACTACGCGACAGCACGCGGGCCAGTTTGAAATCGACCGTCTTTGAATTGCCGCTCGCGACGAATGTCTGATTCACGCCAGCAATCTGCTGGTAGTACGTGTTCGTGTAAGCGGACAGCGTGGCCGTCCAGTAGCCCCACGGGATCGAATAGAAGCCGTTCCAGCCGTGCGAGCCGAGCCGCTTGTCGCCGAACTCAAGATCCTGGCTCACGCCAATGTTGAAGAGGTCGTTCAATCCGAGTGGGTTGTCGATGCCGAGCGACAAGTTGCCCTGCAAGCGGCCGGTCGCGCGCGTACCCGAGTTGTCAATCGAGGCGACGACCGTCCACGGCTTGCCGCGCTTCACGTCGAGCACGACGTCGCTCTCGCCCGGCACGTCGGCCGGCACGATCTCCATCGACACGTCCTGGCTCGACACGCGCTTCATCTGCTCGAGGCCCTGTTCGAGATCGCGCAAGTTCAGCAGTTCGCCGTCACGTGTCGGGAAGGCAGTTTTCCACGTACCGCGCAGTTTTTCATCGGCGAAGCGCACATGGCGGATGACACCGGGGATCAGCGAGAGCTTCAGCGTGCCGGTGGAGAGATCCTGTTCGGGCAGCAGCACGCGCGTCGTCACGTACCCACGCGCCAGGATGGCTTGCGACAGGCCATTGACAAGGACGTCGAGGCCTTGTTTGCCGACGCACTGGCCGGCGTAGTGCTCGAGCCATTCCCGCGCGAAGGCGAATCGATCCATCGGCAACACCGACGCGCCTTGCGATTTCAGGGAAGCAGGCAGCGCATCGGGTACGTCGAGTGCGAAACGCTCGATCCGAAAGCAGGGCATCTCCGACGGCAGCGTCGGATACCCAGCGCTTGCCGCCACGTTCGATCGTACCCCAGGCGCGGTGACGGTTCGCTCGCGCTCACGTGCCTCTTCTTGCTGTCGGGTTTGCTGGTCATTGCCCGGAACGGTCAGGCGCGGCGCTTCCTGTGCGGACACATTGGTCGCGATAAGCAGCAGCGCTGCCGCAGCAGAATTCCCCCGGCGAATAGTTCTCATGTGTTTTCTAGGTATGTGATCGTGGACTACGGCTGGATCGCGAGTGCTATCGAAGCGTCACTTTCGGTCAATTGCCGGCCATCCCACAAACGCGAAAATCCAAATCGCAGCAAGATTCACACCGGGAATCAACAGCGCAAGCACCCACCAGCCGGAATGCCCGGTTCGACGCAAAATTCGAGCATACGGATAAAGAAACAGGCCATAAAAAATGGGCAACACCATGAGAGCCAATGGCCCCCAACTCGCGAACGACGTCATCACTTGGTTCATTGCTATACCTTCTATTGGAATTCAGATTCGCCCAAACAACCGAGCGAACAAGCCACGCTTCTCGACATTGGCTGACGGAGGCGGTTGCCGCACGCCCCCTAGATCCGGCATTTCCTCACGGCGGAGCCGCGCGAGCGCAGCCTCCAGCACCGGATCTGTATAGAACGGAATCGCGGCCTGGAGGCGTGCGTAAGTCGGTTGCATCAGCGGATGATCGATGAGGGGATTCTCAAGCCCTCGAATCTCGCGCAGTCGCTGCCAAGCCAATATCAGCGCCGGGAAACGTGTCAGAAGATGGCTGTTGCTGAATTCGTACCATTGCTTGCCTCTAGTTCGATGTGTGTAGAAGTCACACAACCACTGGATGTGCTCTTGCATCGGCAAGAGATCGGCTCCGCGCCAGTGAACGAACAGTTCGTTTAGTACCGGCTGGTTCAAAGAATGAGGCGTGTCTTCATCAGGATCGCTCCAGGCATCGAACGGAATATCCCAGTGGTCAAAGCAGATTCGCAGCAACCAGTGATAAAGCGGGTAATGCCCCGTGTCAAAGTACCGCTGTCTCTCATAAAGAATCTTGATTTCGTCGGTTAGCATTTTCGCCTCATCGATCCAGCCCATACACAGGCAGGTAGACAAGGTCTCGATCGCTTGATTGAACGATGCTCGAAAATCGGTTCGAGTGGAATCGATCTGCTTATACTGTTCAATTCTTGTGCGCCAGTACTGGTAGCCGAAACTTTCTGCCAGCAATCCTTTCCATTCCGGCTCTTCATCGGAAGAAAACATGAGCCTTACGGCTTCGGATTTTTCCTTCTCAGCGCAGACCAGTGACGTACTAACCCCGTGAGAAAGGTATTTTGCGGGAGAAGTCCCGGATACATCCGTAAATGGATTTTCACCACGTGCATATGCTTCCAGGTCCCGCCGGCGCGGTTCCCATATGTTCTGTCGCAACTGCTCCCAGCTCTTCTCAATTCCGGACAGAAGTTGATCTTCGGTCTCCCAACGCGGATAGATACCAAGGCGTTTCATTCACTTTTCTCACGGTGCGGGCGGCCAAGGCAAAAGGCCGGCGGTCACTGAACCTGTTGACCCTGGGCGAGGAATTCGGACCTGCATGACATTGTGGCTAACCGCGTACCCTTCGTCTTGCGCTTGACCAATCCGGTTCGCAAGGGCTTGCATGTCGCCTGGGAGTTGCTGCTTATTCAGGACCCCAGTCGATGCTTGAGCAACCCAGTCATTGAATCGATTGGTGAGATTATCCTCTGGCGTTATCGGAATCCGATCACCGGTCACAGTTTTCACCTCGACATGATAAATCGTCCTGGTTTGCTGATCGATATAGACCAGATCAATACCGTGTCCGGACGCGTTCTGGATGGGTACGAAGTCCTGACCGGACACCTCCTTCATCAGTTGAGACGATAACTGCTCCCCAAGGCGCCCATCGTTGCGCCAAATATTCGTCAACGTTGGCAGTTGATCCGCCGTGAAGCGATAGCTACCCGCCATATCGGCCATCGTGCCGGTCACAAGTGGCGGTGCCCGACGTGCGAGTGTTTCAAGCGCACCGGCGGTCACATCCAGTCCTACTCGACCAAGAGCTGCACTCGCGTCGACCGCGCCCTTAGCAGCGGTGACGACGCTGGTAGCTTGCCACAAGAGATTGCCTAAATCGCGCCCGAGCTGCTCGGCATTCGCGTCGCCACCGACTGTCAGCGCGTTGTCCATGCTGGCGATCCGCGTCTTCAATGAAGAGACGATCTGATCACCAAGTGCAGCGCGCACCTGGGGATCGTCGACCAGCGCCTGCAGCCCCTTCAATGCAGCGACGGGATCAGATGCGAAACGCACGAGCCCGGCAGCGTCAATGACGGCGGCCTCGTTCAAGCCTTTCCACACGCCCCCAGCCGTAAGCAAATCTTGCTTTCCGCTGACTGCGAACCACTTCGCATTGGTCTGCAACTGGCATCCCAGGTTGCCGTTACAGGCAACCAGATCCTTTTGCATCTGAACGCGCTGTTCGGTCGCAAGCCAATTGTTCTGCGCGGCTGCGGTCGCGCTGGTTGTCGTCGTGGCCGCTCCCGAGGCGCCGCCCACGCCGGACTCTGCCGCCACGCCGGCCACGATGGACGAAATCAGATTTTGTTTCGCTTCCTTCTCCTGCTCGGTCATGTCAGGAGTCGGGGGCGCAAACAGATTCGTCAGCAGACTGGATGCCGCCGCGCCCATCGCGCCGGCGCCGCAGCTTTGGCTGCTAGCGGCCGCACCTGCACATCCAACAATCGCGTGCAGCGCAGCGTGCAGCGGGCTACCTTCCGTCACCGTGCCATTTTCGACCAGCTTGCCGATGTACGACGCGCCTTGCTGCTGCAGGTAATTCACCACGCCGGCCTGCGCAAACTGGCCGGCGCCACCGGTCACGTTGCCGCCCGCAGCTGCGGTCAGTGCGGACAGCACTTGCCTGTACGTACCGCCTGGGGCCCATTCCGCCGTCAACTGGTCGGCCTGCTGCTGCGCCTGCAATCGTTGCTCAGGCGTCAAATTTGGATTCTTGGCGGCAGCCTGTGCCGCGTCCGCTTCCTTCAATCGATTGTCGACGAAGGTTCCGACCTGATTGATAAACTGACTCGTGATGTCGAACCCGGCCTGAATCTTGTCCTTGTCGAAGATCGGCGCGAGCGCGCTGCTCGTGTTCGACGTGTCGCGATTGATGTTCGCTACCGCTTCGGCGGCAGTTTCGCCCGTCAGTTGCTGCTGCTTCGCGCCATCAGTAATCGTGACCGTACCACCGCTCACACCGCTCTTTGTGGTCGAGCTCGCATCACCCGATGCGCCCATCACCACCGGTGGCGCAACTGATACCCCGCCCTTACTCGGCACACTGGTCCCAGGCACCGGATTCACGTTATCCGCTGTACCTTTCTGATCCTTGCCGATGGTGCCACCATAGCCACCCGAGAGCCCGACCGACGATGCGTCGTACGATGCGTGGTTCTCGATGTCGCTATGGGTGAGGGTGCCGGTCGTCAGTTTGTTCAGGTTGTCCTGCACGGCCTTGTCGCTGCTCGCGATCACACCGCCCTTGAGATCAGTATTGCCCTTCACGTCGACCTGGAAGCCGCCATCACCCGCCTTGATCCCCGATTGCTCGATCACGCTTGCGTAATCGCTGTTCATCTTGGTCTGGCCGACGCTGCCCGCCACGCTCGACTTCC
>Ga0209566_100410_pt1 | contig 33986 bp, 29 predicted proteins | sample Araplavi_mTSA_r2_2_FD_184287 | JGI IMG/M metagenome (GOLD analysis project Ga0209566, IMG submission 184287) | Arabidopsis root microbial communities from North Carolina, USA - plate scrape CL_Cvi_mTSA_r2 (SPAdes) (version 2) | ecosystem: Host-associated > Plants > Roots > Endosphere | place...
GTCAACGACGCGACGACGCCCGATGCGCTCGCCGCGCAGGTCGATGCACTGCACCAACGCTATCTCGGGTTCGCGGCCGCCGCGCACTGAGCCTCGCGCTCGATCGTGATGGTGTACGAAATTGGCGCGTTGCTAGGGTAGAGCGTGGGCATTAGAATGTCCTGCATTGTTTCAATCCCTACCCAAGAGGCGAGCGCGCTTGATTCTTTACGAGTATCCGTTCAACGAGCGAATTCGCACGCTGTTGCGCCTCGAAGATCTCTTCGAGCGCTTCGCGTTCTTTTTGGCTCAGGAGGACCCGCGTGAACACCACGTCGCGCTGACGACGCTGTTCGAAATCGCCGAGGTAACGGGCCGCGCGGACCTGAAATCGGATCTGATGAAGGAGCTCGAACGTCAACGCCAGACGCTCGCCCCCTTTCGAGGCAATCCTGGCATCGAGCAGAACGCGCTCGAAGCCGTGCTCGGCGAAATCGAGCAGACGCTCGCGAATCTCGCGCAGATGCAGGGCAAGACCGGGCAGCACCTCGTCGACAACGAGTGGCTCGCCAGCATCCGCAGCCGTGCGGTGATTCCGGGCGGCACGTGCAAGTTCGACCTGCCGTCGTACTACGCATGGCAGCAATGGCCCGCCGAGCAGCGGCGCCAGGACATCGCGAAATGGATCCTGCCGATGCTGCCGCTGCGCGATGCCGCTGCGATCGTGCTGCGGCTCGCGCGCGAATCGGGTCAGGCGTCGAAGGTCATGGCGATGCAGGGCAGCTACCAGCAGATGCTGTCCGGCCGCACCTACCAGTTGATGCAGGTGCGCGTGGCGCCGGAATTGCGCGTCATTCCCGAGGCAAGCGCCAACAAATACATGCTGTGGGTACGGTTCACCATGCAGGACGGCGATGTGCGGCCGCGTGCGGTGGACATCGACGTGCCGTTCCATCTGACACTGTGCAATCTGTAACGGCCGCGTGCCGGATCGCTTTCGTATGACTACCGTTGTGAAATGCCCGTCGTGTGGCGCCGAAGTGCGCTGGACGCCCGAAAATCAGTTCCGTCCGTTCTGCTCGGCCCGCTGCAAGCAGCTCGACCTCGGCGCCTGGGCCGCGGAAAAGTACCGGATCGGGGGATCCTCCGACGAGGGGCCCTCATCGGAAGAAGACGGCACGGACGGCCGCCGCGACAGCTGAGCGGCGCTCGGCACCGTCAGCCAGTGACAGTGATATGGCCCGCCTTTCCGGCAGGCCATCGTGGCGTCAGATCGACGCAGCTTCCTTCTCGAGCAGTTCAAACACCGGCAGCGCGGCCGGCAGCAACGGCGCGACCTCGACCGGCAGTTGCTGCCATACGAACGCCTGCCCTTCCTTGCTGTGCGGCTCGCCCGTCCAGCCCGTCACCTTGCAGAAATAAAGCCGCACATAGGCATGCGGATAATCGTGCTCGAGCGTGTGCCAGCGATGGCTGGCCGTGACCTGGATGCCGAGTTCCTCGTGCAGTTCGCGCGCAAGCGCGTCCTCGACGCTTTCGCCGGCCTCCAGCTTGCCGCCCGGAAATTCCCAGTAGCCTTCGTACGGTTTGCCTTGCAGCCGCTGCGCAAGCAGATAGCGGCCACCAGGCTGCACCATCACGCCGACCGCCACTTCCGTCACCTTGCGGCCATCGGGCGCGCGCACGGCGCCTTGTGCGAGATCCGCGCTCATGCTTGCTCCTTGCGACCCGACCAGTCACGCGCAAACTGCCACGCGACGCGCCCCGACCGCGAGCCGCGCTCGAGCGCCCACACGAGCGCATCGCCGCGTGCGGACTCGATCTCCGCATCCGGGCAACCGAAATGACGCAGCCAGTGCCCGACGATGTCGAGATAGTCGTCCTGCTTGAACGGATAGAAGCTGACCCACAGACCGAAGCGCTCCGACAGCGAGATCTTCTCCTCGACGACTTCGCCGGGGTGAATCTCGCCATCCGGGAGATGCTTGTACGTCTCGTTGTCGCTCATGTACTCGGGCAGCAGATGGCGGCGGTTCGACGTCGCGTAGATCAGCACGTTGTCCGACTGCGCGGCGATCGAGCCGTCGAGCGCCACCTTCAGCGCCTTGTAGCCCGACTCGCCTTCCTCGAACGACAGGTCGTCGCAGAACACGATGAAGCGCTCGGGACGCTGCGAGATCAGGTCGACGATGTCGCCGAGATCGTGCAGGTCGTCCTTGTCGACTTCGATCAGACGCAGCCCGTCCTTCGCATACGCGTTCAGGCACGCCTTGATCAGCGACGACTTGCCGGTACCGCGCGCGCCGGTCAGCAGCACGTTGTTCGCCGGCTTCTGCTGCACGAACTGCCGCGTGTTCTGGTCGATCAGCCCTTTCTGGCGATCGATGTTGTGGAGGTCGTCGAGCGTGATCGACGACACGGCCGGCACCGGCTGCAGATAACCGCGCCCCTGGCGCTTGCGCCAGCGGAACGCGTGTGCGGCATTCCAGTCGACCGCTGCCTGCGCGGGCGGCAACATCCCCTCGAGACGACCGAGCAGCGCTTCCGCGCGCGTCAGAAACTGTTCAAGCTTGTCCATGTCGTTCAGCCACTCCCGATCAGGAGCGGTAATCCGCGTTGATGCTCACGTAGTCGTGCGACAGGTCGCACGTCCAGATGGTGGCCTGTGCGTCGCCGCGGCCAAGCAGCACGCGGATCGTGATTTCGCTCTGCTTCATCACGCGCTGGCCGTCCTCTTCCTGGTAAGCCGGATTGCGGCCGCCCGCCTTCGCGACGAGCACATCGTCGAGATAGAGGTCGATCTTGCCGACGTCGAGATCCGCAACGCCCGCATAACCGATCGCCGCGAGAATCCGGCCGAGGTTGGGGTCGGATGCATAGAAGGCGGTTTTCACGAGCGGCGAATGGCCGATCGCGTAAGCGATCTGGCGGCATTCCGCGACGCTCTTGCCGCCTTCGACCTGCACCGTCATGAATTTCGTCGCACCTTCGCCATCGCGCACGATCAGCTGCGACAGCACCTGCGCAACTTCCGTCACCGCATCGCGCAGCGCCGCATAGGCCGGCGAATCCGTCGACGTAATCGCCGGCAGCGTGCTCTTGCCCGACGCGATCAGGATGAACGAGTCGTTCGTCGACGTGTCGCCGTCGATCGTGATGCAGTTGAACGAGCGGTCGGCCACTTCCTTCACGAGCGTGTCGAGCACCGGCTGCGCGACGTTCGCGTCGAACGCGAGGAAGCCGAGCATCGTCGCCATGTTCGGCTTGATCATGCCGGCGCCCTTGCTGATGCCCGTCAGCGTAACCGTGTGACCGTCGATCGTCACCTGGCGCGACGTGGCCTTCGGCAGCGTATCGGTCGTCATGATCGCCTGCGCGGCGTCGAACCAGTTCGCGGCCTTGCGGTTCGCGAGCGCGGCCGGCAGCCCGGCCTTCAGGCGGTCGATCGGCAGCGGTTCGAGGATCACGCCGGTCGAGAACGGCAGCACCTGCGCCGGCTCGATACCCGCAAGGCGGGCAAGTTCCGTGCAGGTTTCGCGCGCGTTCGCAAGGCCCGGCTCGCCGGTACCGGCGTTGGCATTGCCCGTATTCACGACGAGCGCGCGAATGCCCGCACCGCCCGCGCGCACCTTCGCCAGATGCTCGCGGCAGACGATGACCGGCGCGGCGCAGAAGCGGTTTTCGGTGAACACGCCCGCGACCGTCGCGCCTTCGTCGACGGAGATGACCAGCACGTCCTTGCGATTCGGCTTGCGGATGTTCGCTTCCGCCCAGCCGAGCGTGACGCCGGCGACGGGATGCAGTTGGGCGGGATCGATCGACGGAAAATTGACAGCCATGGGGCACACCTGCCAGATGGAAAATGCCGGCGTGCGCCGGCATCGATTGGAAGAACCGGCGGCCGCATGCGCGGGCCGCCGCAACTCAGATCACGCGCTCGAAGCTGCGAACCGAGCGGCGCGCGTCACGCGCGCCGCCGTCGATCATGACAGCTTCCCGTGACATTGCTTGTACTTCTTGCCGCTGCCGCACGGGCACGGGTCGTTGCGGCCGACCTTCGGCATTTCACCACCGGGACCGCTGTGCGTCATCGCGCTGCCGACCATGTCGGCCGTCGCCGTGGCCGCCGCGGCAGCCGTGACGTTCGCCACCGGCGCACCGGCTTCCGCGTAGTCGGCGTGCTGGTACTCGACGTTCTCGAGATGACCTGCGCGCTCCTCGATCTGCTCGGCCGCTTCCTCGAGCTGTTCCGGCGACTGGATCTGCACGTTCATCACGACACGCGTGACTTCCTGCTTGATCGCCTCGAGCATCGCGGCGAACAGCTCGAACGCTTCGCGCTTGTATTCCTGCTTCGGGTTCTTCTGCGCATAGCCGCGCAGGTGGATGCCCTGGCGCAGATGGTCGAGCGCCGCGAGGTGCTCGCGCCACAGGCGGTCGACCGTCTGCAGCATCACCGAGCGCTCGAATGCGCTGAACGATTCGCGGCCGACCATCGCGACCTTCGCCTCGTACTGCTCGTCGGCGGCCGTCATCACGGCGTCGAGAATCTCCTCGGCCGTAATCGACGACGACTCGTTCACCATTTCCTGGATCGCGAGGTCGAGCTGCCAGTCGTTGCGCAGCGCTTCCTCGAGCTCGGGCACGTCCCACTGCTCCTCGATGCTGCCTTCCGGCACGAACTGGCGGACGACTTCGGCAATCACGCCGTGACGCATCGCGGAGATCGTCTCGGTGATGTCGTGCGCTTCGAGCAGCTCGTTGCGCTGCTGGTAGATGACCTTGCGCTGGTCGTTCGACACGTCGTCGTATTCGAGCAGCTGCTTGCGGATGTCGAAGTTGCGCGCTTCGACCTTGCGCTGCGCGGACTCGATCGAGCGCGTGACGATGCCGGCCTCGATCGCCTCGCCTTCCGGCATCTTCAGGCGATCCATGATCGAACGCACGCGGTCGCCCGCGAAGATGCGCAGCAGCGGATCGTCGAGCGACAGGTAGAAGCGCGACGAGCCCGGATCGCCCTGACGGCCTGCACGGCCGCGCAGCTGGTTGTCGATCCGGCGCGATTCGTGGCGCTCGGTGCCGATGATGTGCAGGCCGCCAGCAGCCTTCACCTGCTCGTGCAGCGTTTCCCACTCGTCGTGCAACTGCTGGATGCGGCGCGCCTTTTCGTCGGCCGGGATCGCGTCGTCGGCCTCGATGAACGCGGCCTGCTTCTCGGCATTGCCGCCGAGCACGATGTCGGTACCGCGGCCGGCCATGTTGGTCGCGATCGTGACGCGCTTCGGACGGCCGGCTTCCGCGACGATCGCCGCTTCGCGCTCGTGCTGCTTCGCGTTCAGCACCTCATGCGGCAGCCCGGCCTGCTTCAGCAGGTGCGACAGCAGTTCCGAGTTCTCGATCGACGTCGTGCCGACCAGCACCGGCTGGCCGCGCTCGTAGCATTCGCGGATGTCGCGGATCACCGCGTCGTAGCGCTCCTTGGCCGTCTTGTAGATCTGGTCCTGCTTGTCGATCCGCTTCGGCGGGCGATTGGTCGGGATCACGACCGTCTCGAGGCCGTAGATCTCGTTGAATTCGTACGCTTCGGTGTCCGCGGTACCGGTCATGCCCGCGAGTTTCGCGTACATCCGGAAGTAGTTCTGGAACGTGATCGACGCGAGCGTCTGGTTCTCGCTCTGGATCTTCACGTGTTCCTTCGCCTCGACCGCCTGGTGCAGGCCGTCGGACCAGCGGCGGCCGGCCATCAGGCGGCCCGTGAATTCGTCGACGATGACCACTTCGCCGTTCTGCACGACGTAGTGCTGATCCTTGTGGAACAGCGTGTGTGCGCGCAGCGCCGCGTACACGTGGTGCATCAGCGTGATGTTCTGCGGCGCGTACAGGCTCTCGCCCTCGCCGATCAGGCCCCATTCGGCGAGCAGGCGCTCGGCCTTCTCGTGGCCCGATTCCGTCAGGAACACCTGGCGGGCCTTCTCGTCGAGCGTGTAGTCGCCCGGCTTCTCGACACCCGTGCCGTCGGCCTTCTCTTCGCCGATCTGGCGCTCGAGCAGCGGCGGCAGTGCGTTCATCCGCACGTACAGCTCGGTGTGATCCTCGGCCTGGCCCGAAATGATCAGCGGCGTGCGCGCTTCGTCGATCAGGATCGAGTCCACTTCGTCGACGACCGCGAAGTTCAGTGCCCGCTGCACGCGCGCGTCGGTCTCGTAGACCATGTTGTCGCGCAGGTAGTCGAAGCCGAACTCGTTGTTCGTGCCGTACGTGATGTCCGCCGCGTAAGCCTGCTGCTTCTGGTCGTGCTCCATGCCGGACAGGTTGATGCCGACCGACAGACCGAGGAAGTTGTAGAGGCGCGCCATCCATTCGGCGTCGCGCTGCGCGAGGTAATCGTTGACGGTCACGACGTGCACGCCGCGGCCGGCCAGCGCGTTCAGGTACACGGGCAGCGTCGCGACGAGCGTCTTGCCCTCGCCGGTGCGCATTTCCGCGATCTTGCCGTAGTGGAGCACCATGCCGCCGATCATCTGCACGTCGAAGTGCCGCATCTTCAGCACGCGCCGGCTGGCCTCGCGACAGACCGCGAACGCCTCGGGCAGCAGCTTGTCGAGCGACTCGCCGGCCGCGACCCGCTGGCGGAATTCGTCCGTCTTGCCGCGCAACTGGTCGTCCGTCAGCTTCTCGATCTGCGTTTCGAGCGCATTGATCGTCGCGACGGTCTTTTGGTATTGCTTGACGAGCCGCTGGTTGCGGCTGCCAAAAATTTTCTGGAGAAAACCGGTTGTCATCGGATCGGATCCTGCGTCGCAGCACCGGCGCCCGGCGCGTGTTGCGCGCCCCGACGCCCGAGCCTCGGCGGCTTAGCGAATTAGTGGACTCAAACGTCGAATTTTAGCACGCGGGAAAGCGTGCGCCCGTGTCTCGGCCGGACGGGCACTGCGCGCCTACGGCCGGGCCCACGGGGCGAAAGCCGCCCGTGCACGGGCCCGCGCGGGTACAATCGGCGTCAACGTCCGCGCGCGTGCGCGCCCGAAGAATGTCTCGATGAACCGATTTTCCAAGCGTTTCGGCCCGCTCGCCGCCTATCGCCCGCAACCCGTGTCCGAAGTGCTCGGCCGCACCGACGCGTTCGCGGCACTGCGCGCCGGCGTCGAGCAAATCGCGTCGCTGCAGCGCGATCTTGCCGCGCTTCTGCCCGATTACCTGGCGAACCACGTCGAACCCGGCTTCGTGAAGGACGGCACCCTGACCCTCTTTGCCGCGCACAACGCGCTCGCCGCGCGGCTGCGGCAGGTCGAGCCGCGGCTGCTCGGCGATCTGCAAAAGCGCGGCTGGCCGGTCTCGACGCTGCGCGTGCGCGTGCGCCCGAAGGATGCGCCGGAGCCGCCGCACGTGAAGCAGGCGCGGATGACGTCGGTCGGCGCGGCCGCGTTGCGCGATCTGGCCGACCATCTCGAACCGTCGCCGCTGCAGGCCGCGCTTGCGCGGATGGCGGCCCGGCACGGCGCAAAGCCGCGCTGACGGCCTACACCGCCGGCATCGTCCGGCCAACAAAAAAGCAGCCCAAAGGCTGCTTTTTTGTTGCTTGCGCCGAACACAGTTCAGGCGAAGGCCGTCTGCGCGTCGAACGCGAAACCCTTCGGCGCGGCCTGCGGATCGTCGAACGTGACGATCTCGTACGCATCTTCGTTCGCGAGCAGCTCGCGCAGCAGCGCGTTGTTCAGCCCGTGGCCGGACTTGTACGCCGTGTACGACGCCAGCAGCGGATGGCCGATCACGTACAGGTCGCCGATCGCGTCGAGCATCTTGTGCTTCACGAACTCGTCGTCGTAGCGCAGCCCGTCGTTGTTCAGGATGCGGTACTCGTCGAGCACGATCGCATTTTCCATGCTGCCGCCGCGGGCGAGGCCCATCTCGCGCAGCATCTCGGCCTCATGCGCGAAACCGAACGTGCGTGCGCGCGCGATCTCGCGCACATACGACGTATTCGCGAAATCGACCTCGAGCTCCTGGCCGGTCTTGTCGACGGCCGGGTGACGAAAGTCGATCGAGAATTTCAGCTTGAAGCCGAAGTACGGATCGAGACGCGCGAACTTGTCGCCGTCACGGATTTCGACCGTCTTCTTCACCTTCACGAAACGCTTCGGCGCGTTCTGCTCCTCGATCCCGGCGGACTGGATCAGGAACACGAAGGTCGCCGCGCTGCCGTCCATGATCGGGATTTCCTCGGCCGTCACGTCGACATAGAGGTTGTCGATGCCGAGGCCGGCACATGCCGACATCAGGTGCTCGACGGTCGACACGCGCACGCCATCCTTCTGCAGCACCGACGCGAGCCGCGTATCGCCGATCGACGTCGCCGCCGCGGGAATGTCGACGGGCGTGGGAAGGTCGACGCGGGAGAACACGATGCCCGTACCCGGTGCGGCGGGACGGAGCGTCAGCTCGATCTTGCGGCCCGAGTGGACACCGATACCCACGGTCTTCACGATGGATTTGATGGTGCGCTGCTTCAGCATGATGTTCTTCGTCGTGATTGAAGATATCAATCAGGAGTTATATTCAATAGGAGGGATTATAGCGTAATTCCCTATTCAACGCAGTTTGAAACTGCGTATCAATCTGTTTCGGCTGTTTACCCCTGCCGATACGGGACGGGCCGATGCCCCGGAACGGAGGCGTTTCCGGTCATCAGCCCGTGTTACAACTGCCCTGAGGCCGGTGAGCAGCGTTGCCGGCAGGCAACGGCGCACCGCACGATCAGGACGTCAACGTCGCGAGAACACTCGCCGCATCGCTCACTTCGAATTTGCCCGGCGCCTCGACGGCCAGCGTCTTGACCACACCGCCGTCAATCACCATCGCGTAGCGCAGGGAACGAATCCCCATGCCACGCGCGGACAAATCCTGCGTCAGCCCCAGCGCATGAGTGAAAGCCGCGCTGCCGTCCGCCATCATGCGCACCTTGCCCGCGGTGTGCAGATCACGTCCCCATGCGCCCATCACGAATGCGTCGTTGACGGACACGCACCAGATCTCGTCGATACCCGCCGCGCGCAGTTGCTCGGCGTGTTCGATGTAGCCCGGCACATGCTGCGCCGAACAGGTCGGCGTGAAAGCGCCCGGCAATCCGAAGATCACCACCCGCTTTCCCGCAACCTGATCGCGCACGCTGCAGGCGTTCGGCCCCAGCGTGCACCCTTCGCGCGCGTCGTCGATGTACTCGAACAGTTGCGCGTCGGGCAGCGCGTCGCCCACTTGAATCATGGCTGGTCCCTCATAGCGATACGGTTTTTCAGCGTGTCGCGGACAGCACGGCCCATCCCGCTCCGCTTGTGCGGAGAGGGCACGTTTCCCGGCCCGGCGTCGCAGCCGACGCGGCCTGTCGTGGTCCGTAGCATCCGTCACGCCGGCGATACCGCGGCAGTTTCGCCGCGGCTTCGCCTGTGTTTGCGTCAGTCAGCCTGCTTGCGCAGGAAAGCCGGGATGTCGTACGTGTCGACACCCTTCTCCTGCAGCGCCTGCACGTGCGATGCCGCGGTTTCACGCGAATTGCGCCACACCGCCGGCGTATCGAGTGCGCCGTAGTCGGCCGTGCTGACGTGATGCGCCGGTGCATAGCCGTGCGACACCGCGCTGACCGGCTGGTTGTCCGTACCCGTGCGCAGCAGCGTCATCGGTGCCGACTGCTGCTTCTTCGCCGCACGGCCCAGACCCGTTGCCACGACCGTCACGCGCAACGCATCGCCCATCGCGTCGTCGTACACCGCACCGAAGATCACCGTCGCATCTTCCGCCGCGTAGCTCTTGATCGTGTTCATCACTTCGCGCGTTTCCGACAGGCGCAGCGAACGGCTCGACGTGATGTTGACCAGCACGCCGCGCGCGCCCGACAGGTCGACGCCTTCGAGCAGCGGGCTCGCCACGGCCTGTTCCGCCGCGAGGCGCGCGCGATCGACGCCGGCGACCGTCGCCGTGCCCATCATCGCCTTGCCCTGCTCGCCCATCACCGTCTTCACGTCTTCGAAGTCGACGTTCACGAGGCCATCGACGTTGATGATTTCGGCGATGCCTGCCACCGCGTTGTTCAACACGTCGTCCGCGCACTGGAAGCACTTGTCCATCTCGGCGTCGTCGCCCATCACGTCGAACAGCTTGTCGTTCAGCACGACGATCAGCGAGTCGACGTGATCCTCCAGTTGCTGCGAACCTGCTTCAGCGACGCGCATGCGCTTGCCGCCTTCGAACTCGAACGGCTTGCTGACGACACCGACCGTCAGGATGCCCATCTCCTTCGCGATCTGCGCGACCACCGGTGCCGCGCCCGTGCCCGTCCCGCCGCCCATGCCGGCCGTGATGAACACCATGTGCGCGCCGCGCAGTGCGTCGGCGATGCGCTCACGCGCTTCTTCCGCTGCCGCACGGCCCATTTCCGGCTTCGCACCGGCGCCGAGGCCCGTATTGCCGAGCTGGATCACCGACGATGCGCGCGAACGCGACAGCGCCTGCGCATCCGTGTTCATCACGATGAAATCGACGCCCTGCACGCCGCGGTTGATCATGTGCTGGACGGCATTGCCGCCAGCGCCGCCAACGCCGACCACCTTGATGATGGTGCCGTTGGTCTCGGTTTCCAGCATTTCGAATTCCATGTTGCCTCCGTCAAGAGAAAAACTGCTAATCGGCCGTTATTCGGCAGGAGATCGGGCAACCCCCTGTCGCGCGCCAGCCGCCGGCACCAGCGCGAATTTCGAGATTCGGTTTGTCAGAAGTTGCTCAGGAACCATTCCTTCATCCGCGAGAACACCTGCCCCGCGTTGCCGGACTGCACGGCGACCTTGCGGCCGCGCATGCGCTGGGCACTGCCTTCGACGAGCAGCCCCATCGCCGTCGAGTAGCGCGGATTGCGCACGACGTCGGAAAGGCCGCCTGCATACTCCGGCGCGCCGATGCGCACCGGTTTCAGGAAAATGTCTTCGCCGAGCTCGACCATGCCGGGCATCATCGACGCACCGCCGGTAATGACCACGCCGGAGCTCAGGAGTTCTTCGTAACCCGATTCGCGCACGACCTGCTGCACGAGCGAGAACAGTTCCTCGACGCGCGGCTCGATCACGGCTGCGAGCGCCTGGCGCGACAGCGTGCGCGGACCGCGTTCGCCGAGGCCCGGCACTTCCACCATTTCGTCCGGATCGGCGAGCGCCTGCTTCGCGATCCCGTAGCCGACCTTGATGTCTTCCGCATCCGGCGTCGGCGTGCGCAGCGCCATCGCGATGTCGCTCGTGATCTGGTCGCCGGCGATCGGAATCACCGCGGTGTGGCGGATCGCGCCTTCGGCGAAGATCGCGATGTCCGTCGTGCCGCCGCCGATGTCGACCAGCACCACGCCGAGATCCTTCTCGTCTTCCGTCAGCACCGCCAGCGACGACGCGAGCGGCTGCAGGATCAGGTCGTTCACTTCCAGCCCGCAGCGGCGCACGCACTTGACGATGTTCTGCGCGGCGCTCACCGCGCCCGTCACGATGTGCACCTTCACTTCCAGCCGGATGCCGCTCATCCCGATCGGCTCGCGCACGTCTTCCTGGCCGTCGATGATGAATTCCTGCGTGAGGATGTGCAGCACCTGCTGGTCGGTCGGGATGTTGATCGCCTTCGCGGTCTCGATCACGCGCGCGACGTCGGTCTGCGTGACTTCCTTGTCCTTGATCGCGACCATCCCGCTCGAGTTGAAGCTGCGGATGTGGCTGCCGGCGATCCCCGTGAACACGTTGGTGATCTTGCAGTCGGCCATCAGCTCGGCTTCCTCGAGCGCGCGCTGGATCGACTGCACGGTGGCCTCGATGTTGACCACCACACCTTTCTTCAGACCCTTCGACTCGCTCTGGCCGAGACCGATCACCTCGTAGTGACCTTCGCCCTTCAGCTCGGCGACGATGGCCACCACCTTCGACGTGCCGATGTCGAGGGAAACCAGCAGATCCTTGTAGTCTTTGCTCATAAAGTGCTCTTGCGTGTGATCTCTCGTTACTTCTTGCGCTTGTCGGTATCGGTCAGGAACCGCATGCCTGCCGCGCGAATCGCGAATCCGTTCGGATAACGCAGGTCCGCGTACTCGATGTCGTTGCCCCAGCGCTCCGTGACCGCCGGCCAGGCGGCAACCAGACGCTGGCTCCGGTCATGCAGCGACTCGCTGTTGCGTTCCTTGCCCAGCTCGACCTGCATGCCGTTCGACAGCTTCACCGTCCACGCGTACCGCGCCGACAGCGTCACTTCTTCCGGCGCCGCCTTCAGCGGCGCAAACCATTTCCCGAAGTCGCGATACCGCGTGACGACTTCCTTCGCACTGCCCTCCGGGCCGTCGAACGCCGGCAGTTCCTGATCCAGCTCGCCCTGGTTCGCGGTGAACAGCTCGCCGTCGACGCTCACGAGCTGGTCGCTGCCCCAGGTCCCGAGCGGTTTGTACTCCTCGAGCGTGACAGCCAGCGCATTCGGCCACACCCGGCGCACGCTCGCATGGCGCACCCAGGGCATCTGCTCGAACGCGGCGCGCGCGGCGTCGAGATCGACCGTGAAGAAATTGCCCTTCAGCCGGCCGACCACGCCCGCGCGTACCGTCGGCGAATTGATGTGCTCGGTGTCGCCGTCGATCCGGATTTCCCGCAACGCGAACGTCGGGCGCTGGATCAGCCAGTAGCAACCGGCCGCCGCCAACACGAGCAGCAACAGCGCGTACAGCGCGCTGGCGGCAAGGTTGAGTTGGCGAACGTTGTTCCACATACGTCGTTCCGTTCCTGCGTCAGTCGTTGAGCGTGAGCGACAGCACCTTCACGACCAGCTCCGAATAGCTGATGCCGACCGCGCGCGCGGCCTTCGGCGGCAGCGAGTGGTCGGTCATGCCCGGTGCGGTGTTCACTTCCAGGAAGTACGCATTGCCATCGGCGTCGAGCATGAAGTCCGCGCGGCCCCAGTCGGTGCAGCCGAGCACGTCGAACGCACGGCGCGCGACGCGCTTGAGCTCCGCTTCCTTGTCGGCGGGCAGCCCGCACGGGATCAGGTATTGCGTGTCGTTGGCGATGTACTTCGCGTGATAGTCGTAGAACTCGCCGGCCGGCACGATCTTGATCACCGGCAGGTCGAGATCGCCGGCGATGCATGCGGTGTATTCGCCGCCGCCTTCGATACTCTTCTCGACGATCACGATCGGGTCGTGCTTCGCGGCTTCCTCGAGCGCAGCCGGCAGCGCATCGGCCGTCTTCACCTTCAGCACCGCGACGCTCGAGCCCTCGCTCGCCGGCTTCACGAACAGCGGCAGGCCGAGCTTCGCGACGATGTCCGTCGCGCGCGCCGCGAGGTCGTCGCCGCGCAGCACCGTCTCGAACGGCGGCGTCGGCACGCCCGTCTGCTGCCAGACGAGCTTCGTGCGGAACTTGTCGAGGCCGAGCGCCGACCCGAGCACACCGCTGCCCGTGTAACGGATCCCGTAGAAATCGAGCGCGCCCTGGATCTGGCCGTTCTCGCCGTAACCGCCGTGCAGCGCGTTGAACGCACGCACGAACCCTTCGTCCTTCAGCGCCGCCAGCGGGCGCTCGGCCGGGTCGAACAGGTGCGCGTCGATGCCTGCGTCGCGCAGGCCCTGCAGCACGAGCTGGCCGGACGTGAGCGAGACCTCGCGCTCCGAGGACTCGCCGCCGAACAACACCGCCACCTTGCCGAAACGTTTCGGATCAATCCCGCTCATGTCATGCCTTCTGTTGAGTGTGCTGCGCGACCTTCGCCGGCACGCCGCCGATCGAACCCGCGCCCATCGTGATCACCACGTCGCCGTTCTGCGCGACCTTCGCCAATGCGTCCGGCACGTCGTCGACCGTCGCGACGAACACCGGGTCAACCTTTCCTGCCCCGCGCAGCGCGCGCGACAGCGCGTCGCCGTTGGCGGTCGAGATCGCGGCCTCGCCGGCCGCGTAGACTTCCGTCAGCACCAGCGCATCGACCGTCGACAGCACGTTGACGAAATCGTCGAAGCAATCGCGCGTGCGCGTGTAGCGGTGCGGCTGGAACGCCAGCACGAGGCGACGCCCCGGGAACGCGCCGCGCGCGGCCGCGATCGTCGCGGCCATCTCGACCGGGTGATGGCCGTAGTCGTCGATCAGCGTGTACTGGCCGCCGTCCGCGGTCGGCACCTCGCCGTAGCGCTGGAAACGCCGGCCGACGCCGTTGAATTCGGCCAGCGCCTGCTGGATCGCGTCATCCGTCACGCCGAGGTCGGTCGCGATCGCGATCGCCGCGAGCGCGTTCTGCACGTTGTGCAGGCCCGGCATGTTCAGCACCACCGCGAGCGGTGCACGCCCTTCGCGGATCACCGTGAAATGCATCCGGCCGTCGCGCGCGTCGATGTCTTCCGCGCGCACCTGCGCGTCCGGCGACAGTCCGTAGCGCACGACCGGCTTCGAGATGAACGGGATGATCTGCCGCACATTCGGATCGTCGACGCACACGACCGCGCTGCCGTAGAACGGCAGGCGCTGCGTGAATTCGATGAACGCCTGCTTGAGCCGCGCGAAATCGTGGCCGTAGGTGTCCATGTGGTCGGCATCGATGTTCGTGATGACTTCGATCACCGGATACAGGTTCAGGAACGAAGCGTCCGACTCGTCGGCCTCGGCGACGATGAAGTCGCCCGTGCCGAGCCGCGCGTTCGCGCCGGCGCTGATCAGCCGCCCGCCGATCACGAAAGTCGGGTCGAGGCCGCCCGCGGCGAGCACGCTCGCGACGAGGCTGGTGGTCGTGGTCTTGCCGTGCGTGCCGGCGATCGCGATGCCCTGCTTCAGGCGCATCAGCTCGGCGAGCATCACCGCGCGCTGCACGATCGGCACGCGCTTCGCGCGCGCGGCCAGCACTTCCGGGTTGTCCGAGCGCACGGCCGTCGATACGACGACCGCATTCGCGCCCTCGATGTTCGCCGCGTCGTGGCCGATCGCGATCCGTGCGCCGAGCGCCTGGAGACGATCGGTCACCGCGTTGCGCGAGAGATCCGAGCCGCTGACCTCGTAGCCGAGGTTGACGAGCACTTCGGCGATGCCGCTCATGCCCGCGCCGCCGATCCCGACGAAATGAATGTGTTTGACGATGTGTTTCATTGCAATATTTCCAGGTTCGCGCCGGCCGCCTTCGCGCACACGCGCGCGACTTCGTCGGTGGCCTCGGGCTTCGCCAGCGAGCGCGAACGTTCCGCCATGTCCGCGAGCGATGCCCGCGACTGGCCGCGCAGCCAGTCGGCGAGCAGTTCCGCCGACAGGTCGCGTTGTTGCACCAGCACGGCCGCGCCCGCATCGGCGAGGAACGCGGCGTTGCTCGTCTGGTGATCGTCGACCGCGTACGGGAACGGCACGAACAGCGCCGCCACGCCCACCGCCGCGATCTCCGACACCGTCATCGCGCCCGACCGGCAGATCACGAGATCCGCCGCCGCGTACGCGGCCGCCATGTCGTCGATGAACGGCACGAGCCGCACGTCTTCGCCGGCCGCGAAACCGGCCGCTTCGTAATTCGCCTTCAGCGCGTCGATGTGCTTCGCACCGGCCTGATGCACGATGCGCGGGCGTTCACCCGGCGTCAGCATCGCCAGCGCGCGCGGCACGACTTCGTTCAGCGCGGCCGCACCGAGGCTGCCGCCGACGACCAGCACGTTCAGCGGGCCGCTGCGCGACGCGTAGCGTGCTTTGGGCGCTTCGGTGCCGGCAAGTTCCGCGCGAATCGGGTTACCGGTCCATTCCGCGTGCGGCAGCGCGCCGGGGAATGCGACGAGCACGCGTTTCGCGAATTTCGCGAGCACCTTGTTCGTCAGGCCCGCGATCGAATTCTGTTCATGCAGCACGAGCGGACGCCCCGACAGCGCCGTCATCACACCCGCCGGGAACGTGATGTAGCCGCCCATCCCGAGCACGACGTCGGGCCGCACGCGGCGCAGCGCGGCGAGGCTCTGCCCGCATGCGCGCAGCAGGTTGAACGGCAGCGTCAGCTTGGTCTTCAGGCCCTTGCCGCGCAGCCCGCCGAACCGCACGTATTCCATCGGAATGCCGTGTTTCGGCACGAGCGTCGCTTCCATCCCGGCCGGATTGCCGAGCCACACGACGCGCCAGCCCGCCGCCTCCATCCGGTGCGCGACCGCGAGCCCCGGGAACACATGGCCCCCGGTGCCGCCTGCCATCACCATCAGCGTGCGTTGCGACGCGGTCATACCTTCCCTCCGCGCATCAGCACCCGGTTTTCATAGTCGACCCGCAGCAGCACCGCGAGCGCCACGCAGTTCAGCAGAATGCCGGAGCCGCCGTAGCTCACGAGCGGCAGCGTCAGGCCCTTGGTCGGCAGCAGCCCGAGGTTCACGCCCATGTTGATGAAGGTCTGCGCGCCGAACCAGATGCCGATGCCCTTCGCCATCAGGCCCGCGAACGTGCGATCGAGTGCGAGTGCCTGGCGGCCGATCTCGAACGCGCGGCGCACGATCCAGTAGAACAGCAGGATCACGACCAGCACGCCGACGAAACCGAGTTCCTCGCCGATCACCGCGAGGATGAAGTCGGTATGCGCTTCCGGCAGGTAGTTCAGCTTCTCGACGCTGCCGCCGAGGCCGACACCGAACCACTCGCCGCGTCCGAACGCGATCAGCGAGTGCGTGAGCTGATATGCCTTGCCCTGCGCGTAGCGCTCGTCCCACGGATCGAGGTACGCGAAGATCCGCTCGCGACGCCACGGCGACAGCCATACGAGCATCGTGAAGGTGCCGACCGCCGTCGCGACGAGGCCGCCGAACAGCTTGCCGTTCACGCCGCCGAGGAACAGCACGCCCATCGCGATCGCCGCGACGACCATGAATGCGCCCATGTCCGGCTCGAGCAGCAGCAGCGCACCGACCAGGCCGACCGCGAACGCCATCGGCAGGAAGCCCTTCGCGAAGCTCTGCATGTATTCCTGCTTGCGCACCGTGTAGTTCGCCGCGTAGATCGTCACCGCGAGCTTCATGATTTCCGACGGCTGCATGTTCGTGATGCCGAGCGGAATCCAGCGGCGCGCGCCGTTCACGCCCTTGCCGACGTGCGGGATCAGCACGATCACGAGGCCGACCAGCGCGATCAGGAAGAGATGCGGCGCGTATTTGTCCCACGTCGACACCGGCACCCGGAACGCGATCACCGCCGCGATGAACGCGACGACGAGCGATACGCAGTGGCGCATCAGGAACGCGTAATCGTGATACGCCGCGTATTTCGGCGAATCGGGCATCGCGATCGACGCCGAATACACCATCACGACGCCGAGCCCGAGCAGCGCGATCGCGACCCACAGCAGCGAGTAGTCGAAGTCGAGCATCCGCGAACGGCTCGGGCGCACGCCGTTGACGACGCTCGCGAGGCCGCCGGTCGCGGCGCGCGTGGCCGACGCGACGCGGCCGCCCGCGGCATTGCCGCCGGTGTCGCGCCGATCGTTGAAACGGGAGACGAGGCGATCGGACCAGCTCATGGCGTCGCTCCTTTGTCGATGGCGATTTCGTCGACCGCCGCGCGGAACACATCCGCGCGATGGGCGTAGTTCCTGAACATGTCGAGGCTCGCGCATGCCGGCGACAGCAACACCGCATCGCCCGGCTCGGCGAGGTCGGCCGCCGCGTGCACCGCGCCTTCAAGCGTCGTGTGGTCGGCAAGCGGTACGCCCGTTTCGGCGAGCGTGTCGCGGATCGCCGGCGCGTCACGGCCGATCAGCATCACCGCGCGGCACCAGCGCGCGACCGGCGCGACCAGCGGCGCGAAATCCTGGCCCTTGCCGTCCCCGCCCGCGATCAGCACGATCTTCTGGGCGAGCCCGTCGAGCGCGGCAACCGTCGCGCCGACGTTCGTGCCCTTGCTGTCGTCGACGTAGTCCACGTCGTCGATCGTCGCGATCACTTCGACGCGATGCGCTTCGCCGCGGTACTCGCGCAGCGCGTGCAGCAGCGGCGCGGCCGGCAGGTCGATCGCGCGTGCGAGCGCGAATGCGGCCAGCGCGTTCGCCGCGTTGTGCAGCCCGCGGATACGCAGTGCGTCGGCCGGCATCAGGCGCTTCTGCGCGATGTCGGGCGTGTGCGCGGCATCGCGCTTGCGCCGGCGGCTCGTCGTCGCCGCTTCGTCCGGTGCATCGCGATCGACGGCTTCCACCAGCCACGCGATGCCGTTGTCGCGCGACAGCCCGTAGTCGCCGTCCTGCACCGGTTCGTTCAGGCCGAACGTGACCGTACGCGGCGCGTCGGCCGCGCCGGCTGCCGGCGCGAACTTCATCACGGCCGCATCGTCGCGGTTCAGCACGCGCGTCGTCGTCGCGCCGAAGATCCGGCCCTTTGCTTGCGCGTACGCTTCGAAGCTGCCGTGCCAGTCGAGGTGGTCCTGCGTGATGTTCAGGATCGCGGCCGCATCGGGCGCGAACGTGCGCGCGGTCTCGAGCTGGAAGCTCGACAGTTCGAGCACCCATACGTCCGGCAGCGCGGTTTCGTCGATCGCGCCGGCGAGCCGGTCGAGCATCGCCGGGCTGATGTTGCCCGCGACCGCGACCTTCTTGCCCGAGCGCTGGCACAGCAGGCCCGTGAGGCTCGTCGTCGTGGTCTTGCCGTTGGTGCCCGTGATCGCGAGCACCTTCGGCTGGTAGCCGCTCGTGCCGAGCGCACGCAGCGCCTGCGCGAAGAATTCCAGCTCGCCCCACACCGCGATGCCGCGCTCGTTCGCGGCCGCGACCAGCGCCGCGAGCGCCGGTTCGAGCGGCGACAGCCCGGGGCTCAGCCCGACGAGCTCGATGCCGCCGTCGAGCAGCGCAGGCGTGAACGCCCCGCCGACGAACTCCGCATCGATGCCTTCGGCCTGCAGCGCGGCAAGGTTCGGCGGCGCCTCGCGGGTATCGGCAATGCGCAGCCGGCACCCGTGCCTCGCGCACCATCTCGCGATCGCGAGACCCGATTCCCCGAGCCCCAGTACGAGCACCATCGGCCGTTGCCGATCTCCAAACATCTCGCCAGACATCCTTGTTACCTTTCCTTTACCGCAGCTTGAGGGTGGTCAGACCGAACAGGCACAGCATCAGCGTGATGATCCAGAAACGCACGACCACCTGCGTTTCCTTCCAGCCGGACAATTCGAAATGGTGATGCAGCGGCGCCATCTTCAGCAGGCGCCGCCCTTCGCCGTAGCGCTTTTTCGTGTACTTGAACCACGACACCTGCAGCATCACCGACAGCGTTTCCGCGACGAAGATGCCGCCCATGATGAACAGCACGATTTCCTGGCGCACGATCACCGCGACCGTGCCGAGCGCGCCGCCGAGCGCCAGCGCGCCGACGTCGCCCATGAACACCTGCGCGGGGTGCGTGTTGTACCAGAGGAACGCGAGCCCTGCCCCGCCCATCGCGGAACAGAAGATCAGCAGTTCGCCCGCGCCCGGGATATGCGGGAACAACAGGTATTTTGAATAGACCGCACTGCCCATCACGTACGCGAACACACCCAGCGACGCGCCGACCAGCACGACCGGCATGATCACGAGGCCGTCAAGGCCGTCGGTCAGGTTCACCGCGTTGCTCGCGCCGACGATCACGAAGTATGTCAGCACGATGAAACCCCACACGCCGAGCGGATAGCTGATCGACTTCAGGAACGGCAGCATCAGGTCGGCGCGTGCCGGCAGCCCCATCGACAGGCCGCTCCTCACCCACGCCATGAACAGGTCGAACACGCGCACGTTGTTCGCCTCGGACACGCTGAAGGCGAGGTAGACAGCGGCGAACAGCCCGATCACCGATTGCCAGAAATACTTCTCGCGCGACGACATCCCGCGCGGGTCCTTGTGGACGACCTTGCGGTAATCGTCGACCCAGCCGATCACGCCGAAACCGAACGTGACGAGCATCACGATCCAGATGAAACGGTTCGTCAGGTCGCCCCACAGCAGCGTCGCGACCGCGATGCCGATCAGGATCAGCACGCCGCCCATCGTCGGCGTGCCGGACTTGACGAGGTGCGTCTGCGGGCCGTCCTTGCGCACGGCCTGACCGACCTTCATTTGCGTCAGCTTGCGGATCACCCACGGTCCGCACACGAGCCCGATCCCGAGCGCGGTGATGGTGGCCATCACCGCCCGGAACGTGAGGTACGTGAACAAGCGCAAAAAGCTTGCGTCTCCTTGCAGCCATTGCGCCAGCGCCAGCAGCATGCTTCCTTCCTTCTACTCAGTGTGCAGCGGGCGCCGTGCCCGCCGCGGGTTGGTTCGTCAGCGCGTCGACCACGCGCTCCATCTTCATGTACCGCGAGCCCTTCACGAGCAGCGTCGCCTGCGCGCCGTAACCGGCCGCGAGCAGCGCCGCCACGAGCGCGCCGACGTCGTCGAAGTGGCGTGCCGTGTCGCCGTACGCCGTGCACGCATCTCGCGATGCGTCGCCGAGCGCGAACAGCGCGTCGATCCCGCGCTCGCGCGCGTATGCACCGACCTCGCGATGGAAAGCCGGCCCTTCGTCGCCGACCTCGCCCATGTCGCCGATCACCAGCACGCGCGGCGCCGGTTGCGTGGCGAGCACGTCGATCGCGGCACGCATCGAATCGGGATTCGCGTTGTACGTATCGTCGACGACCGTCGCACCCGCGAGGCTGCCCGCGATCGCCTGCTTCACCTGCAGCCGGCCCTTGACCGGCTCGAACGATTCGAGACCCTGCTTGATCGCCGACAGCGCGACGCCGGCACCCAGCGCCGCGGCCGTGGCGGCCAGCGCGTTGCGCGCGTTGTGCTCGCCGAGCGCGCGCAGCCGCACCGTGACGGCGCCCGCGGGCGTATCGATCGCGAGTTCGCCGCCGTGAAGACGGCCCGTGACCTGCGCGTCGTTCTGCCGTTCGGCATCGTGCAGCGCGAAATCGAGGATCCGGTTGCCGGTCGCCGCGACGCGCCAGATGCCCGCATACGCGTCGTCGGCCGGGAACACCGCAACGCCGTCCGGCGGGAGCGCGTGAATCACGGCCGCATGTTCGAGCGCGACCGCTTCGACCGTCGCCATGAATTCCTGGTGCTCGCGCTGCGCGTTGTTGACGAGCGCGACCGTCGGCGCCGTGAGACGCGCGAGGACTTCGGTCTCGCCCGGATGGTTCATCCCGATCTCGATCACCGCGAGACGATGTGCGGCCGACAGGCGCAGCAGCGTCAACGGCAGGCCGACGTCGTTGTTCAGGTTGCCGGCCGTCGCGAGCCGCGCGTCGGCGCCGACCGCCGCCGCGAAGATCGACGCGATCATTTCCTTGACGGTCGTCTTGCCGTTGCTGCCCGTCACCGCGACGAGCGGCAGCGCGAATCGTTTGCGCCAGCCATGTGCCAGTGCGCCGAGCGCGGCACGTGTTTCGCCGCCTTCGATCGCCGGCATCGTGACGCCCGCCGGCACGTGTGCGACGAGCGCCGCCGCCGCACCGCGCGCAGCGACATCGCCAAGGAAGTCGTGCGCGTCGAAGCGCTCGCCTTTCAGTGCGACGAACAGGTCGCCGGGGCCGACGGTGCGGCTGTCCGTCGACACGCGGTCGAACGTGACGCCCGCATCGCCGTGGACGGTTGCGCCGGGAATCAGGCGAGCGGCTTCGCCGAGACTGAGCATCGTCATTCGGCGCCTCCCTTGCCGTGCGTCGCGCGCGCTGCCAGCGCGAGCCGCGCGTGATCCTGGTCGGAGAACGTACGCTTCTTGCCCATGATTTCCTGCGTGCCCTCATGGCCCTTGCCGGCCAGCACGACGACATCCTCGCGTGCGGCGCCGCGCACGGCCTGCAGGATCGCGCTCGCGCGATCCTCGATACGACGTGCGTGATCGGCCGCGGTCATGCCCGCGACGATCTGGTCGATGATGCGCTGCGGATCCTCGCTGCGCGGGTTGTCGCTCGTGACGACGGTCTCATCGGCGAGCCGCTCCGCGATCGCGCCCATCAGCGGGCGCTTCGTCGCATCGCGATCGCCGCCGCAGCCGAACATGCAGACGAGCCGGCCGCCGCGCGCCGTCGCGATCGGGCGCAGCGCGTCGAGCGTCTTTTCGAGCGCGTCGGGCGTGTGTGCGTAGTCGATCACGACGAGCGGTTCGTCGTTCTGCAGCCGGCCGCCGAGCCGCTGCATCCGTCCGTTGACGGACTCGAGCCGCGCGATCTCGGCGAGCGCCGCGTCGAACGGCAGGTCAGCCGCGAGCAGCGAGCCGAGCACCGCGAGCAGGTTGCTGACGTTGAACGTGCCGAGCGTGCCGACCTCGACGTCCGCTTCACCCCACGACGAACGCAAGTGGAACGCCGTGCCGGTCGCGGTGGCGCGCACGTCGAGTGCGACCAGTTCGCGATCGGCGTCAGGCGCCGGTGCGTCGCCGATCCCGTACGCGATCGTACGCACGCGGCCGGCGAGCTTCTCGAGCAGGCGCCGACCGGCTGCATCGTCGCGGTTGACGACTGCCGCGCGCAGGCCGCGCCACGCGAACAGCTTCGCCTTCGCGGCCTCGTACGCATCGAACGTGCCGTGATAGTCGAGGTGATCCTGCGTGAGGTTCGTAAACACCGCGATGTCGAAACCCGTGCCGTTCACGCGCCCCTGGTGCAGCGCGTGCGACGACACTTCCATCGCCACGGCCTTCGCGCCCGCGTCGCGCAACTGCGCGAGACTGCGCTGCAGTTGCGGCGCGTCGGGCGTCGTGAACCCCGTCGGCACGAGCTGGCCGGGCATCCCGGTGCCGAGCGTGCCGATCACCGCGCACGGCTGGTGCAGCGCCGTCAGCGCGGCGGCGATCCATTGCGTGCACGAAGTTTTGCCGTTCGTGCCGGTCACGCCCACCGCAAGCAGGCTGTCGCTCGGATTGCCGTACCAGCCGCTGGCGATCTCGCCGGCGAGCTGGTCGAGCGCCGGCACGGCCAGTGCAACGGGCACCGCCGGCGCCGCGGCCAGCCCTTCCGGCTGATACAGTACGGCGGCCGCACCGCGCGCGACGGCATCGACAATGAAAGCGCGGTTGTCGGCCCCGTCGACCGCATAGGCAAAAAACACGTCGCCGGCCTTGAGGCTGCGCGTGTCGGCATGCAGTTGCGCTGCGGGGGCCACATGCTGATGCAGCCACGCAAGCGCGGCTGCGATCTGCTGATGCGCCGGATGGGAACTGCGAGCGGCGCTCATCGAACAACTCCTGGTGAATTACGCGTCGTGCTGGACACGATCATATGCTTCGCACCGCCACCTGCGGCCAGCTTTTGCGGCCCCGCTGCGGAAGGTGCTGCCAGCGAATCGTCAGACACGACGAGTTGCTTGATCGGCATGTTCGGCGGCACGTTCAGCGCACGCATCGTGTCGCCGGCGATCGCCGAGAATACGGGGCCGGACACCTGGCCGCCGAAGTGGCTGCCAGCGGTCGGCTCGTCGACCGACACCGCGACGACAATGCGCGGATTCGGCATCGGGGCCATCCCGACGAACGACGCGCGGTACTTGCGCGTGTAGCCGTGCCCCTCATGCTTGTACGCGGTACCGCTCTTGCCGCCGACGCGATAGCCCGGCACGGCCGCATCGGGCGACGTGCCGCCCGGCGCCACCACCGTTTCGAGCATCGCGCGCACTTCGCGCGCGGTGGTCGGGTTGAACACCTGCGTGCCCACGACCGGCTGATTGGGGTCGGTCTTGAAAATGGTCACGGGCATCAGCTCGCCGTCATGCGCGATCGCCGTGTACGCGCGCGCAAGCTGGAACAGCGACACCGACAGGCCGTAGCCGTACGACATCGTCGCCTGCTCGATGCGACGCCAGCTCTTCCACGGACGCAGGCGGCCGGCCACCGCACCCGGGAACCCGACCTTCGGCGCCTGGCCGAGGCCGATGCTCGTATACATATTCCACATTTCCTCGGGCCGCATCGTCATCGCGATCTTCGTCGCGCCGATGTTGCTCGACTTCTGGATCACGCCGCCGACCGTCAGCGTGCCGAAACCCGCGTCGTCGGTGATGGGTGCGCCATCGAGCACGAAATGCCCGTTGCCCGTCTCGACGAGCGTGTTCGGCGTCACGCGATGCAGGTCGAGCGCGAGCGACACCGTAAACGGCTTCATGATCGAGCCCGGCTCAAACACGTCGGTCATGATCCGGTTGCGCAACTGCTCGCCCGTCATGCGCGAGCGGTCGTTCGGGTTGTACGTCGGGTAATTGACGAGCGCGAGCACCTCGCCGGTGCGCACGTCGACGACCATCGCCGCGCCGGCCTTCGCCTTGAACTTCTCGACGGCGGCCTTCAGGTTCGCGTACGCGATGTACTGGATCTTGCTGTCGATCGACAGGTCGACGTCGGTGCCGTTGTGCGGCGGGATCTGCTCGGCGACGTCCTCGACGATGTGCCCCAGCCGGTCCTTGATCACGCGACGCACGCCCGACGTGCCGGACAGCATCTTCTGGTCGCCGAGTTCGACGCCCTCCTGCCCTTCGTCCTCGACGTTCGTGAAGCCGATCAGGTGAGCGGTGATCTCGCCTTCCGGATAGAAGCGCTTGTACTCGTTGCGCTGATAGATACCGGGAATGTCGAGGGCGGCAACCTTGTCCGCGACGTCGATCGGCACCTGGCGCTTCACGTAGACGAAACCCTTGTCTTCCGACAGCTTCACGCGCAGTTCCTTCGACGTCATGCCGAGGAGCTTGCCGAGCTGGTTGACCTTGTCGGCATCGAGATCGTCCGGCACCGCGTCGGGAATCGCCCAGATCGCACGCACGGGCAGGCTCGTCGCGAGCACGAGCCCGTTACGGTCGAGGATCTTGCCGCGCGTCGCCGGCAGCTCGAGCGTGCGCTGGTAGCGGCTTTCGCCCTGCTTCTGGTAGAACGCGTTGCCGGGCCCCTGGATCCAGAACGCGCGCGCGGCCAGCGCGACGAATGCCATGAACAGCAGGAACACGACGAGCTTCGAGCGCCACATCGGCAGATGCACGCCCAGCACCGGGCTCGACGAGAACTTCACGTTCTGGCGCTTCTGGGACGGCTTCATCGCGCGCCTCCCTTGCCCTTGCCGGCCGTGTCCGCCGATGCCGGGATCGGTGCATCGATCGCCTTCGCCGCGCCCGGCGGCAGCGTCAGGTATTGCGTGCGGCCGGTCGAGATCGGCTGCATCTTCAGCGAATCGTTCGCAAGCTGCTCGATGCGCGACGTCTTCGACAGCGCGCTCTGCTGATATTGAAGCTGCGCGTAGTCCTGCTGGAGCTGACGCTCCTGCGACTGCGCGCGCTGCAGCTGGATGAAGATCTGGCGCTGCTGGTTCGTCGAATTGACGACCGACAGCGCGCAGCCCATCACGATGATCAGCAGGAAGATATTGAAGCGGCTCATGGCGTGACGCGCTCCGCAATGCGCATCACGGCCGAGCGGGCGCGCGGGTTCGCGGCGACTTCCGCTTCACTCGGAAACTGGCGGCTGATGATCTTGAGCGGCGGGCTCGGGAGATCGACGGCGCGGATCGGCAGGCGACGATCGACCGCAGGCGCACTCGCGTGCGCCTGCATGAATCGCTTGACGATCCGGTCCTCGAGTGAATGAAAGCTGATGACCACCAGCCGCCCCCCTTGCTCCAGCAACGACAGTGCCGCGTCTAGTACGACTTGCAGGTCCGCAAGCTCTTGATTGACGTGAATCCGTATAGCCTGAAAGGTGCGGGTTGCCGGATCCTTGCCCTTCTCACGGGTTTTGACGACGTGACCCACGATTTGGGCAAGCTCGCCCGTGGTGTCGAGAGGCCCAAGACGGTCGGACTCTGCCCGGCGAGCAACAAGCGCCTTTGCAATCTGAAAAGCAAACCGTTCTTCCCCATAATCCCGTATCACCTCCGTCAATTCCTGCACCGAAGCCCGTGCGAGCCATTCCGCCGCCGACTCGCCGCGCGTCGGATCCATCCGCATGTCCAGCGGGCCATCGGCGCGGAAGCTGAAGCCACGCGCCGGATCGTCCACCTGCGGCGAGGACACGCCCAGGTCCAGCAACACACCCGACACCTTCTCGACGCCGCGCGCCGCAAGCGCGTCGCGCATCGATGCAAAGCTGTCATGCACGATCGAGAAGCGCGCATCCTCGATGCCCTGCGCCGTCTCGATCGCTCGCGGGTCCTTGTCGAACGCAATCAGCCGCCCGGCCGACGCCAGCCGCGCGAGCACCGCGCGGCTATGACCGCCGCGCCCGAACGTGCCGTCGACATAAACGCCGTCCGGCCGCGTCACGAGCGACTCGACCGCTTCATCCAACAGCACCGTCCGATGCCGCAATTCGTTTCCCATCGCGGGCGTCTCCGTCACCGCAATCAGAACGTGAAATTCTTCAGCGCGTCGGGCATGCCCTGCGCCATCGCCGCCTGCTCCTTCGCGTTGTAGGTCTGCGAATCCCACAGCTCGAAGTGACTACCCATTCCCAACAACATGACTTCCTTTTCCAGTCCAGCTGCCATGCGCAGCTCGGGCGATACAAGAATCCGGCCGGCGCTGTCGAGATCGACGTCCATCGCATTGCCGAGAAAAATGCGCCGCCACCAGTGCGCGTCCATCGGCAGCGCGGCGATCTTGGCGCGGAATACTTCCCATTCGGGGCGCGGAAACAGCAACAGGCAGCCGTCCGGGTGCTTGGTCACAGTCACCCGTCCTTCTGCCTGTCCTTGCAGCGCTTCGCGATAGCGAGCCGGCACCGACATCCGCCCTTTCGCATCGAGCGTCAGCGCCGACGCCCCTTGGAACACTTTCCGCTCTCCCGTTCAGGGCACCGAAGCACCCGCTCAATGCTGAGAATTTAGCCGGAATAGCCCGCCAAATCACACAAAAATACACTTTCTCACACTGTCTCCCACTTTAGAGGAAGGGTGTGGCACGGTCAAGGGAGCGGCCCGCTTTTTTGACGAATTTTGTTAGTTAGAACAAGGACTTACGCGCACATGCTCATGCGCCCCCTCATTCCAAAAACCGTTATAAATGAATGAGCTAGTGCAACTTGTGAAGGTGATACGTGAGAAAGACGAGCCAGACGGGTGTGCGGACGGGGCTTTCGGGGGCGGGAAAACGAGGAATAAACGGGCGGTATCAGCGGCGGGGAACCGGGGCGACGTCACGCATCGCCCCGGTGCGAATCTCACAGATAGTACGCAGTGCTCGTCATGACTTTCGACGCGGCGCGCATCAGCATTCGCGCGGGCAGCGGCAGCTCGATCCCGCCTGCGTCGGCGGCGGCCTTGCCGTGCTTCACCTCGTCGATACGCATCTGGTCGACGATCGCGCGCGACGCGGTATCGGCCGCCGGCAACTCGGACATATGGCCTTCGAGATGACTCTCGACCTGCCGTTCGGTCTCTGCCATGAAGCCGAGACTGACCTTGTCGCCGAGCGCGCCAGCCGCCACGCCGATCGCGAGCGAACCCGCATACCAGAGCGGGTTCAACAGGCTCGGGCGCGAGTCGAGCTCTTTCAGGCGGTGCGCGGTCCACGCGAGGTGATCCTCCTCCTCGCGCGCGGCTTCCTCGAACATCGCCTTCGCGGATGCCGTGCGCGCGGTGAGCTTCTGCGCCTGGTACAGCGCCTGAGCGCAGACCTCGCCGACGTGGTTCACGCGCATCAGCCCGGCGGCATGCGTACGCTCCGCGGGCGTCAGTTCGACGGCGGGCGCCTCGGCCGGCGCGGGCACCGGCCGGCTCATCCGGCTAATGCCCGTCAGCGACCGCAGGCCGCGATCGAATTCGCTGATCAGTTCATCAAACACCATCCTGTTCTCCTGGCTGCATGTGCCGCCGCGAGCGGCAAGGGCACGAGTCCGCTGCGTAACCGACTTGATTATTCAGCGGAAATTGCGGTTAACCCGTGATTTTAACCATTGTTGCATAAAGGAAACATGGCGGCCTTGAGCTGCGGCATTTCGCTTTGTGGCAAAAACCGGTTTTGCTACATTACGTGCGACTTCTTGCGAAGTTGATGGGGCCCGTCAACAGAACATAACTATCCGCCCCGCCAGAAAAATTCAGTGATTTTTGGAGATCCGTTAATGAAAAAGTCGCTTCTCGCGCTCGTCGCGCTGGGCGCGTTCGCTGGCGCTGCCCATGCGCAAAGCAGCGTGACGCTTTACGGCATCATCGATGAAGGCCTGCTCTTCAACAACAATGCGGGCGGCAAGCATCTGTACAGCATGGCCAGCGGCGTGATGCAAGGCAGCCGCTTCGGCCTGCGCGGCACCGAAGACCTCGGTGGCGGCCTGAAGGCGATCTTCACCCTCGAAAACGGTTTCGACGTGAACAGCGGCAAGCTCGGTCAGGGCGGCCTGATGTTCGGTCGTCAGGCCTACGTCGGCCTGTCGAGCCAGTACGGTACGGTCACGCTGGGTCGTCAATACGACTCCGTCGTCGACTTCGTCGGCCCGCTCGAGGCAGGCGACCAGTGGGGCGGCTACATCGCCGCTCACCCGGGCGACCTCGACAACTTCAACAACGCCTATCGCGTGAACAACGCGGTCAAGTTCACGAGCCAGACCTATGGCGGCTTCTCGTTCGGCGGCCTGTACAGCTTCGGCGGTCAGGCAGGCCAGTTCTCGAAGAACCAGGTCTGGTCGCTCGGCGCAGGCTACAACAACGGCCCGCTGGTCTTGGGCGTCGGTTACTTGAACGCACGTACGCCGAACCAGTTCGGCGGCATGTTCAACAACGGTTCCGCGTCCTCGTCGGTCTCGTCGCCGATCTATGGTGCGTACGCGAACAACGCGAACACGTACCAGGTCATCGGTGCAGGCGGCGCATACACGTTCGGTGCAGCAACGATCGGCGCGACGTACTCGAACACGAAGTTCAAGGGCTTCTCGGCAGGCCCGTTCGTGAACCAGACCGCGACGTTCAACAACGGCGAAATCAACTTCAAGTATCAGCTGACCCCGGCGCTGATTCTCGGCGCGGCGTACGACTACACGCAAGGCAGCAAGATCGACGGCAACTCGGCAGCCAAGTACCACCAAGGCTCGCTGGGCGTCGACTACTTCCTGTCGAAGCGCACCGACGTCTACGCGATCGGCGTGTACCAGCACGCATCGGGCAACGTGCTCGACGCGAACGGCGACGTGATCAAGGCAACCGCGTCGATCAACGGTCTCGCCGGTTCGAGCACCAGCAACCAGGTCGCGGCACGCGTCGGCATCCGTCACAAGTTCTAATCAGCTTGCCTGACAAGCCGCAGCATATTGAAGGCGCCTCCGGGCGCCTTTTTCTTTTGCGGGGCAGAACCGCAAAGCCGGAGCGCGGCGAATCGCGCCGGGTGTTGCGCGCTCGTCGTGGGGGGCCATGCCGCTTGCCTCTGCAGCCATCGAAACGCACGGCCGCCGCCGCAAGCCCATTCCGGAGGCAGTCTCGTTCGGAGACAAACCTCCTCGGGGCCGCACTGCCAACAAAAAGGCCCGGCATGTGCCGGGCCTTTCCCTTCGATCGACCGCGACGTCACGCGCGTCCGTCGCGCAATTCGCGCCGCAGGATCTTGCCGACGTTCGTTTTCGGCAGCTCGGTACGGAACTCGACCAGCTTCGGCCGCTTGTAGCCAGTGAGGCGCTCCTTGCAGTAGGCGAGGATGTCCTTGTCGGTGAGCGCCGGGTCCTTCTTCACGATGAACAGCTTCACGGCTTCGCCGGAATGCTCGTCGGGCACGCCGACCGCCGCCACCTCGAACACGCCCGGATGCGACGCCACCACGTCCTCGACTTCGTTCGGGTACACGTTGAAGCCCGATACGAGAATCATGTCCTTCTTCCGGTCGACGATCTTCACGTAACCCCGTGCATCCATCACGCCGACGTCGCCCGTCTTGAAGAAGCCGTCCGCGAACATGACCTTCGCGGTCTCGTCCGGCCGGTTCCAGTAGCCGGCCATCACCTGCGGCCCGCGGATGCAAATCTCGCCGGGTTCGCCAAGCGCGACGTCGTTGCCGGCATCGTCGCGAATCGCCACTTCGGTCGACGGCAGCGGCAGGCCGATCGTCCCGCTGTATTCGGTCGCCGTCACCGGGTTGCAGGTCGCGACCGGCGACGTTTCGGACAGCCCGTATCCTTCGATGATCGCCGTATGGGTCTTTTCATACCAGCGTTTCGCGACGCCTTCCTGGATCGCCATGCCGCCGCCGTTGGCGATCACGAGCTTCGACAGGTCGAGCTGATTGAATTCGGGGTGGTTCAGCAGTGCGTTATACAGCGTGTTGACCGCCGGGATCGTCGAGATCTGGTAGCCCTTCAGCTCCTTGATCATGCCGGCGATGTCGCGCGGGTTCGGGATCAGGATGCCCATGCCCCCGGTACGCATCGTCAGGAAACCGCAGACGGTCAGCGCGAACACGTGATACAGCGGCAGCGCGACAACGGTCACGAACTGTTTCACCTCCGGAAACTTCTCGTGAGCCGGATGATGCCAGGCGCCGGCCTGCAGCACGTTCGACACGATGTTCCGGTGCAGCAGCGTCGCCCCCTTTGCTACGCCTGTCGTCCCGCCCGTGTATTGCAGGAACGCGACGTCATCGGGGCCGATCTTCTGCGCCTTGAATGCCTGCCGCGCGCCTTCGGACAGCGCGGCCTTGAAGCGCGTGAACGACGGCAGTTGCCAGGCCGGCACCATCTTCTTCACGTTGCGCACGACGTAGTTGACGAGCCATCCCTTGATGCCCAGCAGATCGCCCATCGACGCGACGACGACGTGCTTGACGCTCGTATTCGCGATGACAGCCTGCAGCGTCGATGCGAAATTCTCGAGAATGACGATCGCCTCCGCGCCGCTGTCCTTCAACTGATGTTCGAGCTCGCGTGGCGTGTAGAGCGGATTGACGTTGACGACGGCGTAGCCTGCGCGCAGTACCGCGGCGATCGCCACCGGGTACTGCAGCACGTTCGGCATCATGATCGCAACGCGCGCCCCGCGCGCAAGACCGCGCGATTGCAGCCAGGCGCCGAACTGGCGCGACAGCTTGTCGAGTTCGCCGTACGTGATGCCCTTGCCCATGCAGACGAATGCCGTGCGGTCGCGGTACTGGCGGAAGCTTTCGTCGAGCAGGTCTGGAACAGAGGGATACGGAGACGCGTCAATTTCGGCTGGAACGCCGGGTGGGTACGATTTCAGCCAAATTTTGTTCATACTGCGCGTCTCCTCACGGATTTTCGAATGATCGTGCTAAAACGCATCGTAACGGCTCGCCCGTCCCGATACAACAGGGTTAGATGTCCACTTCGAACTTCCGTGGAGATTCGTCGGATGATACGGTGATATTCGGTCAAATGCGTTCAACTTCCACAAGGCAATCGTAAAACGTCGCCGAATTGCCGAGATCGGTGAGCGCCTGGCTCGTCACCTCGTTCGCGTTCCTGCCGTCCGGCGACAGCTTCTTCCACCAGATCGACAACCCGACGACGAGCCCTGCACGTGCGCGATCGGTAATTCTCGCGAGCGCCTGCATCGAGCCGCGGTCGTTGAAGATGCGGACGAGATCGCCCTCCGCGATGCCCCGTGCATCGGCATCCGACGGGTGAATGTCGAGATGCGGTTCGCCTTCGGTATGACGCAGGCTGTCGACGTTCACGAACGTGCTGTTCAGGAAGTGACGGGCCGGCGGCGAAATCATCGCGAGCGGATAGCGCGCGGCGAGTTCGGGTGCCGCCTCGGCCGATTCGAACGGCGGCAGGTAGTCGGGCACAGGGTCCACGCCCATCTGCTCGAGCCGCGGGCTGTAGAACTCGCACTTGCCGGACGGTGTACGGAAACCGCCGTTCGCGAACGGCGCCTCCGGCAGCTTGAGTTTCAACCAGCCGTCGCGCTTCAGCGTGTCCCAGTCGCTGTCGAGTGCCGGATCGTCCCAGCGGAGGGCCACGCGCGCGATCTCTTCGTCGCTGTGATAGAGCGCGGGCTCGTCCAGCCCCATGCTGCGCGCGATCCCGCGGAAGATCTCCGTGTTCGGCCGCGCGTCTCCCACCGGAGGAATCGACGGCAGGTTCGCCATCACGTAGGTGTGGCCGTACGACTTGTGGATGTCCAGATGCTCGAGCTGCGTGGTTGCCGGCAGCACAATGTCGGCGAAATCGGCGGTATCTGTCTTGAAATGCTCGAGAACCACCGTGAACAGATCGTCACGCGCGAACCCCGCCGCGACTTTCGAGGAATCCGGCGCGACCGCCACCGGATTCGAGTTGTACACGATCACCGCTTCGACCTTCGGTCCGAAGGTGGCATCGCCCGGGTGCAACAGCGCATCGCCGATCGCGTTCATGTTGATGATGCGCGGCAGTTTGTGCGGCCAGCCCGGCATCAAGTCCGGGCGCAGCAACGCAGCCTGGTTGACCGGCGCGGATTCCGACGACGAGAGCAACAGTCCGCCGGCCCGATCGCGCCATGCACCCGTCAGCGCCGGCAGACTTGCGATCGCCCGTACCGCGTTGCCACCGCCGCGGACGCGCTGCATGCCGTAGTTCAGGCGGATCGATGCCTTCCGGGTAGCGCCGTAACGACGCGCAAGATCGATCAACTCCGACGCGTCGATGCCGCAAATCTGCGCGACACGATCCGGCGGATAGGACATCGCACGTTCCTTGAGTGCGTCAAAACCGAGCGTATGGTTGGCGATGTAGTCGTGATCGAGCAGGTCTTCGGTAATCAGCACGTGCATCATGCCGAGTGCGAACGCTCCATCGGTACCCGGTTTCAACGCAATATGCTGATGACACTTCTCCGCTGTCAGCGAACGGTACGGATCGATGGCGACAAGACGGGCGCCTCGGCGCTTCGCTTCCTGCGCACGCGTCCAGAAATGCAGACTCGACGCGATCGGGTTCGCTCCCCATATCAGAATCAGTTCGCTTTCCTCGAAATGCTCGAGATGCATACCGAGACTGCCGCCATATGTGTACCGTAACCCCGCAGCACCGGCCGCCGCGCAGATCGTGCGCTCGAGCCGCGAGGCGCCCAGTTTGTGGAAGAACCGCTGGGCGATGCCCTCCCCTTGCACGAGCCCCATCGTCCCCGCATAGCTGTACGGCACGATCGCTTCCGGTGCGCGCGCCGCGATTTCACCGAGACGACGGCCGATCTCGTCGAACGCCTCGTCCCAGCTGATCGGTACGAAATGCCCTTCCCCTTTGGCGCCGATGCGCTTGAGCGGAACGGTGAGGCGATCGGGATGATGAACGCGATCGGCGTATCGGCTGACTTTCGTGCACAACACGCCTTGCGTCGGCGGATGGTCAGGATCGCCCGTGACCTTGATCGCCTTGCCGTTTTCGACGGTCACGCGCATTGCGCACGTGTCCGGACAATCGTGCGGGCAAACGGCCCGGGCTACCTGAATCGCGGCGTTCATCGTTTTGAGTGCATAGATGGGGATTCGGAAATTTTACGTGGACACGCCGAATAAAGCGTTCATTTCGTTCGGATTCTGGGTTATCTGACCAAAAAGCGATTGGAGGAAGCCGGGGTAGTTTCGGTTAAACCACGTGTCATCTGCGAGGGAGGCTTGTATCGCCCGTCCGATATGCGTTGTCGACGATGGAAGGCAGATCGTGCACGACGTCGCTAATCGGTACACGGAGAGGAGGGCGTTGCGGTTTTGATCGGAGATACGACCAATAGATCAGGGGATCGCGAATGATATCGGTCATTTCGGAAACCAGGCGTTGCGATTGGGTGCACCTGGGAGTCGCGGAGAATCGGCACCCCCGGCCCCAGCTCGAGCAGCGTCCTGGCCACCGATCCCGATCACTCGCGCATTTCCGTCGCTGGAATGCAAAAACCCCCGCCTTTTGGGCGGGGGTTTCTGGCTTAGGGAGCCTGACGATTACCTACTTTCACACGGGAATCCGCACTATCATCGGCGTAGAGTCGTTTCACGGCCCTGTTCGGGATGGGAAGGGGTGGGACCGACTCGCTATGGTCATCAGGCAAAGAGGGTTGTTGCGCTGCTTCGCAGCGCAACCAATCTTGGAAGAAGCAGTAATTTTGAGTTGTGTGTAT
>Ga0209566_100411_pt1 | contig 33930 bp, 28 predicted proteins | sample Araplavi_mTSA_r2_2_FD_184287 | JGI IMG/M metagenome (GOLD analysis project Ga0209566, IMG submission 184287) | Arabidopsis root microbial communities from North Carolina, USA - plate scrape CL_Cvi_mTSA_r2 (SPAdes) (version 2) | ecosystem: Host-associated > Plants > Roots > Endosphere | place...
CCTTCAACAAATTAATTACATTTAAATCAACATGAAGTTCGCACCCCAGTGGAACCTCAGGAATAATGTTAGACTGCCTGCCCTTTTCAACCTCATCCTGGCTTGCATCAAAAAGACTAAGTTTAATATCCGCATTACGATAATTACCTATAAGATCAATAATAGTACAGTATTCTTTACCGGCATGCAGTCGCAGACCGCGACCAATTTGTTGTGTGAATACCGTGAGTGATTCGGTCGGACGCGCAAACAGAAGCGTATCAACCGCTGGAATATCCACTCCCTCATTAAATAGATCCACTGTGAAGATTACTTCCAAGCTTCCGATTGTGAGCTTATGGATTGCCTCACCCCGGCTCATCTCCGAGGTCCGCGAGTGAAGGCTTATACACGGTATACCTTGGCGAATAAAATAGCTAGCTAGAAAATTAGCCTGTCTTATGGAGGAACAGAATGCAATCGTTCTCGTTTGCTTATGCTGCTGCCATGCCCGATAAATGCTTTCAGCCATCTCATCACGAAGTTGAACTGCAAGCAATTCTTCTTCATCGTAACGCGAACCCAGCCATGGAATAGCCGAGTAGTCTGTTTGATCATACACGCCATAATAACGAAAAGGACATAACCACTGACTTTGAATCGCTTCAAGAAAATGCAGTTGGAACGCGACGTTACCATCGCAAAGCGCAAATACATCTTTGCCATCCATCCGATCAGGCGTAGCTGTGATGCCGAGTAAGAAAGACGGGCGGAAATATTGTAAAATAGATTGATACGTCTTAGCCGCAGCATGATGAAACTCATCGACAACGATGAGATCAAAGCTGTCTGGCGTAAACAGTTCCCGATGCTTTTTCATTCCAAGTGTGTAGATGGACGCGAAAATGTTATCTGATTCCTGCTCCTTTTCCACACCATTGTAGAGTCCTACAGATCGTTCCGGCATAACAGCTTGAAAACTTTTTTGCGCTTGATGCAAAATCTCCTCACGATGGGCAACAAATAAAACTCTTTTATACTTTTGAGCAAAAAAAGCAGCTAAGTACGTTTTACCAAGCCCCGTTGCCATGACAACCATGGCTTTATCGTACTGCTCTTCCAGCGTTTTCTCTAATGCCTCTAGAGCTTGCCTTTGGGCTGGGCGGGGTTCAAGAACTTGCTCTTGAGCCAGATCTTCGCCATAATGGTCAACAGTCTGTGTTTCTTTTTGGGGCAACATTAACTCTGATTCTTCGATTTCCGTAACCGTTCGTACTAGCTCAGGATTCTGTTGCTTGTGTGCCTGGTATTCTTTTTCATATAAAGCGATTGATTCTTGATGCAAAGTAACCGTACATTCATCGTAAAAATGGTTCATGAACTTATCCATAGCCACCTGGAACGTATAGGGTTCCGCTTCGGCATTCATGGCTAAATTCCATTCGACACCCATACGAAATGCAGACCGTGATAAATTGGACGAACCGACAACCAATAGCCCTTCTCCATTTTCATAATCCATTAAGTATGCTTTCGGATGAAAGGATGCACCTCTACTATGCCAAAGCCTTGCTTCTATTCGATCATCGATATCCACAAGGGCTCGTAGTCCCTCTGGTTGTGTGATAAATAGATAATCACCGCATAGGATTTTAATATCCGCTCCACGATCTGCGGCAGCTTTCAAATAAGGAGCAAGAATTTGCACACCCGACTTCATGACAAAAGAGGTCATCATGTAAATACCCGCTGCGCGCTCAATTCCTGGGATTAATTCATCTGCTAAATTTTCTGTAATAAGTTTAATGTCAGGCATCTTGAACATCGATAAGGAAAATTCTTTCCTTAAACCCTCCGCGTTTTTCTGATTTATCGGCTCGGATGGACTCGAGTTGTTCTACGGTTGATCCGTGGATGGTCGTTAATGCATGCAAAAGCTCGAAAATATCTGCCAGCTCTTCCATAGCGCTTTGATCATCAGTAGCCTCGAGATACTCGTTAAGCTCCTCAGCTAACTTAGTTCGAAGCTCTGTCTTGTATTCTGTTTCGTCAAGAATTCGGGTGTTGTAGGATTTCGCACTTCGTGCGATAATTTCCGGGATTCGATCTCGGACAAGTTTGTTGTAGGTTGGCATGAATAAACTCCGTTCTATTTTAGGCTATAAAGTAAGTGACACTTTGCTCATTTAACGCATTATTTACCTTTAAGTTAGGTCTCTCAATTCCATTCCTTACCTTCCAGTAAATTAGCGATTTCCAATGTACTCATTCCTCTAATAAATCCCGCTATAGTAGAAACGTCGAAATATCGTTTCCCCATCATCCCGTTTTTAGAAATCTTTTTAAAATCAGTTTCATGAAACTCGTCTACGAAGAAAAACCTATGATTACTTGCAAGATCATAACCGAAATCTCTATGTGCTTCTTTAATAACTTGTTTTAAGACGTCTTGTTGTTCTTTTGTTAAAACACCCCTATGTGTGGAAATAACCTGTATTGAATCATTCTTTTTGTCGTAATTCACATCAACTATGCAAATGATATGGCCTATTCCGCGAATTGCTTTATTGGTATAAAGCCCAATATATTTATGGTCCTGATAGCCATTGGAACTTGGATCATAATATACGTTATATCTAAAATTCTGTTCAAGAGTCATCCCCGTTGCAACGAAACGAATTTTGGTCTCAGCATTATCAAACAATCCGGATTCACTGCAAAAGGCTTCATAATCTTGAATCATTTCTTTCATTTCAAAGTCATAATCATTTAAAGTATCATTGAAATTTTCACATATTTCTTTAAATGTTACTGATGCAAAGGATATTTTGTTCTGTCTTGATGCATTAATTTTGTTCAGTTCATCGATAACCTGACTTCTATAGGTAGGTTTCATGGGCTCTTTATTTATCCACAGAAACACCTGATTTTTCTCATCTCTGAAAACACTAAAATGATTCCTAATCTGGCTAACGTCTTGTTGTCCATATAGTTTAGTTTCTATTACTATTTTAAAAGATTCTTGTTGAATATAAGCATCAGGAACGCTTCCATTCCCTCTTTCTTGTTGCCCAAATTTAATAGTCATGTCCAGATGAATCCCGGAATTTTGAAGAATTAAATTTAGAAACCTATTAAATTTCTCATTGCTGTTGTTGGATAATCTTTTAAAGAGCAACATAGTATTATTCGTCACCATGTTCTCTTTCTGCGAATACCTTGGGAAATAATGAATCAAGGACATTAAGACCTCTCCTTGTCTGATGGAATAGGACTATGTGCTTTCGTAAACTCGTCAATGACTCTTTCTAAAGCCGGGTTACAAGGTTCTCCAGGAGCCATCTCTATAGCTCCCATACGGTACTGCTTATGATACCACTCCTGAAAGTACCGTGATTCCTCCGTCCCCTTTGAGGGAGTAAGAATAAAAACGTTCTTTACTGCCGGTGTCTCTGTTTCTTTAACAAGAATTCCATCTTTATATTTGTGTATCTCACCTAAGGCAGTACTCAAATTTGTTGGTACTCGATATTTAGGATCGAACACGAGGATCCGATTGTTATTCTCTATTGTAATATCTGGCTCCATTTGTTGTGTGAACGAATAATATGGTTTCGAATCGTATCGAAATACTCTTTGGTAGAACAGCTGACAGTCATTAGTAAGCTTAACACAACTTTCCTTATGCTTAGCAAGTGATAGAAAGAAACGATCTCTAGTAGATTTATAAAGACCGTTTGTGTTGCAAATCTGATTCCGTTCTCTTAACAATTTAACAACCTGCATGAAGCACCAAATCTCGTATAAAGCAAATGTATCTTTAAGTGGAAATGGGAACTCAATTCCAATTCGCTCGTTGTCATGCTGATATAAACGATCAAACCACTTGTAACACAAACGATAAACAGGATGCTTACGGAATATTGTTGTGACTTGTATGGGTCCCTGAAAAGAGTTAATCTCTTGGAATATCCCCTGCCGCAACCAATATCTCACAAAATCGCTGTATTTTGCAGCCTTCATTGAAACATCATCTAGACTACTGTGCTTATATGTAGCTAGCAGACTTTGAAGCTCTAGAAGATATCTTTTGATTACCCTATTTTCATACATATCATAAGTGTCTATTCGCACATGTGTTAACACGTTGGCTGGAATTACATTCGAAGGATCCTGGGCATAATGTCTTTCTATCCATTGCGATGTTCGGTTTGTAACGACTTTCATTTGTTCACGTTTTAAATAGGTATCGTTCTCATACAGTCGCTTTAAGGGATGACTCAGAAAACGTCGAATAAAAGAAGCAAGATCTTGAAACCCATGATCGATGTAACTCCATTGTGCCCATGAAACATCCCTTTCCCTCTCCTTCGTGCTAACTTGATACGTGAGTCCTGCATGATCAAAGCACACGGCTGCTTCATCCAAAATTTCACGTAGCATAATATCATACTGCTCAGCTGTCATTTTACGATTATCTGGATAAACATAGGTATTATAGTTATGTTGTTCTACTGTAAAAGTCAATCGGCCACTTTGGAACGGGGTTATAAATTGACCTGTAGCACCTCCATCTACTTTCCTATAGGTGAGAGGAACTCCCTGCATGAGTAAAACGGAGAAGTCTTTATACTCCCAAAGCCATTCATATTCTGTCGCTTCAGTTAAATAAGCTTCTCCAATCGGGATCCACTCACTGCTCTTAGATCGGATGAAAAGGCTATCTCCAAAACTGAGCGGCTCCATATCGTGCAATCTCCTTTTCCATTCGACTTACGATATCTTGGACAACAGAGTTGGGACCAAACTTTTCTTCAAAAACCTGATGGAGTTCAGATAACATATTTGAAATGGCGTCATCACCGCGAACTTTAGGGAGCACCTTTTCGATAATGACTTTCTCAAGAGCTTCCATGGCATCCATCTGAATATTGGCTTCCAACTCTTTATTATATTTTAATTTTTGGAGCATTTCATTCATAGAACGATAACCACAATGCAGATAATGTGGCTTTAAAATACCATATATTTGTTTCAGAAAGTCAAATTCCATCTGAAGCTTAAGCTTTACATCGTCACCCAATCTATTCCAGAATATATCAAAATTCACTTCACTTAACGTCATGACAAATGCACGGTCTAACACTTTATCGGAAATTGAATGTGTCGTCTCGTCTACATTCACAGTCCCAATTACGTAAAGATTAGGTGGAATTGTAACCGTCTTTGGAATATCATGAAGGTCTACTCGGTTATGTAAGTGAACTTCCTTCCTAGATTCCACGCCGCTCAAATAATCACTAAGGTAGTACTCCACTCGCGCCAAATTCATTTCATCGAGCACTATAAAATGCGGTTTCTCACGTTCTTGGTGAGCTTTCAACACCATTCTCAAAAACTCAGGAGTGACATACCGATTTTCGAATGAACTGTAATAACCGAATAAAGAACTCGAATCCGTCCAATCAGGACGTACTGGAATAACTGACATGTAAGGGTTGTCTGCCTCATATTCCATCCCGTATACAGCGTTAGCATATAACCTTGCCAATTGAGTTTTCCCTGTACCGGATATACCACTCAAAATTACAAAATGCTTATCATCTAGTGCCGTCAAATTTAAATGAAGATCCCGAATGATTTCTCTTCCAAAAGTAAAGCTGCTGTTAGCGATTAGCTCCAGAATGGACGAAAGTTGGAAGCTGGCTGTGTATTCTTCTTCCTCAAGGTCTCCTCCTTGTCCGTTAACTTCATTAATGTCAGCCCCCAAATCACTCATTACAGGAAGTTGGAGTTTCTCACTGGCATGAGCGAATAGTAGTGCTGCAGTGATCAACCTTTTTTTCACAACATCCGCTGCCTCAGTAAAAGCTTCAGTGACATTATCATAAGTACCCGCGAGATACTCGCTCTCTTTTACTTTCAAACTGTGTTGCTTTAATAATGTCATTCCCGTTTCCAAAACCTCAGCATTATTCAAAGAATGCGTGGCAAACACCTTACGAATCCACCACTCTTTCGCTCCTGTACCGAGAAGGTTGCGAACGTTTGTATAAATGTGACTATGCCCATCTAATTTAACCGCTAAGACTTGGTGTGGAGATTGTTTCTCCTGAAATTGATAATAAACGATGTACCCCTTCACGATCAGTTGCTCTTGATCTTTCACAGAAAATTGCTGCCTGCAGACACCCGTGTTGACTTGCTCGACGGAACCATATTGCAGTTGATACGATCTATGGAACAAGGTCAAATCCTGGTTCTCATCTTCAACCTGCACAAGTGTTAGAATATGTGCTGCATGATTGCTAATCTCTTTCTCTTCCTGCAAATAATTACGGATTGGCTCTAGGTATTGCCACGCATCTTTCAATTCAGCAAGCAGCTTTTCCACAGACCATTCACCTTGCAACGGAACACGTTTAGCGAAGTACAGCCAAGGTCTTTTCCTAGGCTTAATACAAGACTTAATAAAATCCTCCAGCTCTTCTCGTTTTACAAGTTCTCTTATTATTGAATCCTTAGACTGGCTCGAAACAAGTACGTCTAGACTAGCGTCAAGCTCATTAACAACGGCGTTCATTTTATTCAACCTAACTGCTTCCCAGACCGGATAGAAATTCGTTTCTACAGAAAGCAACACTTGTTCTTCCATTCCGTTAAATTCAAGTGTAAGTGCATTAATTTGGGAGTCCCCAACTCTCTTCATGATCTGAATAAAATACTCTCGACCGATATTGCTTTCTTTTTTCTGATCAGCATATCTAGGATTCAAAGCATCATGATAAGTAGTTGTTAAGGTGACACCATAAGTATGTAGGTATAGACTAGAATCGTTAAGACCATCCATAAACTGTTGCACGATTGGCTTTATAGGAGCTTCAATTTGATCAAGGACTTGCTTACAACGTTCGTGTGTGAGGTCCTGGTTGAAGATTGTTTGATATTCATTGAGATTTATCATGAATGGTGCTCCCCTAAATGAATGAGTAGAAGATAGCGTCAATTTAAATTTGTTTTTTATTCCTTGAAATATTACCCTCGTTTCATCATTTGTGTCCTTCACCCAAGGCTTACCGCTATTACGATCAGCCTTATAGTCTACCATCATGAGGTGATTGAAATCAGCGGAGGGATACCGATTGAGAAGCATAGTTATTCCCTCTATCTTTGCCCCACGCAGCTTATTACTTACTACCCCTTTCTCATGAAGTATCTCATCTTCCATAAAGCGAACTTCATAATGATCGTTATCTCTCTTAACTGTCAGCAGATAAAATTTTGTTGGCTGGCCAATTATATATTCTTTTTTAGCGATACTTCTTTCTAGTTCTGCGTCATCTACACCTTGAGTTCCGGATCGTTCATATCGGCTTACTATATGTTCATATTTAGGGTTAAATTTTAATGCCATGACTCTTTCTCTGCCAATATTCCAAGGGAATTCCAAAAGGTCTTTTAAACTAAAAATATAACAGTTGATCTGGCCATTCTTTGGTGCTATGACAGCAAAATAAGCTTCACAACTATACTTTTCTTTTAGTTCATTGATAGTTTTTAGTTTTTCATCATCATCTATAATATTAATTTCAGGCTGTTCACTGTTCCGCGTGATAACATTAACAAAGAGATGTGCACCTAACAAATTTTGCGCAAATACCCACTTATTTTTGCTATCTTCCGTTTGAGTTACTTTATAACCCTGAGAATCTAACCAGTTTGTCATCCTAACATCTGGCTCATTTAATTGCAGTGCCATCTTTAACCCGCCTTAACCAAATTATTAGATTTTTGATATCTGTTTGAGTTCTACTCTGTAATATGTAAAGTCCGAAGTAACGATTTCATATTTTGTATTAGTTTAACTAGCTGAGTTGAAGTTGCAGCAATGACAGAATCATATTCACCTGTGATGGCCTCGTTTATCTTATAAAATTTATCATTACGAATCCCTAGTCCATGTAAGCTTGCATATGCGTCCATTAGTTTACGTAAACAATCTTTCTGTTCATCGGTAATGAAGTCATGATTCTGAGAGAACCCAAACTCCACTCTTGTCGTAATCTGCTCGCCATTTCCGTAATAAACATGTAAACGGACATTACAATAGTCTTTATGCCAAATCGGATCATTTTTCAAAGAAAAATGACGGTATACAAACGTTTTGCCGATGTTGGCTTTATGATTACAATGGAGATTTAGACCTGCTAATTCTCCTTTAACAAAATCGGTAATCTGATCATTTGCAATACGTGATACCTCTTTTATGCGAATCGGTCCATCGTTCTGTTCTTCATGGTCATTTGTTAGGTCAGCCTCCTCTTCATCCTCAATTACAGAGGAATCAGCTTCATTGTTCCCTTTATATGACACCAGAAATGACCTTAAAATGCTTACCGCTTTTTCATCTGTCGGAAACTGAATAGTACCAGCGCCGGATATGTAAGTGACAATTGGAATGGTGTCAGGTCCTGCAGAGAACTGAAAAAATCTGTGGGAGTACCCACCTCTCTCTGTGTACAAAGCTACTTTATTTGCAAGTTTTACCCCGTCACAGTTCATTAAGATATCCGTCCAATCTTTACCGATTGCAACAATGTATTTCACCAAGCGTTCCCGTGCAATATCTAGTAAAGCATCCAAGGCTAGTTGAGTTGTCGGTAAGGAACGAAGCCACTTAAAATAAGAGCCGAGGTCACTCCATTGGTTAGAATGAAAAAAACTGTACTCCATCGTATGTAAAAATTTAAAATCCAACCCTACACTCTTCCTAGCTCTTTCGTAGCGTTCTCTGCGCCATTTGCAACCATCTTCAGACAACCCATGGAGTGGACAGTCGTTGTAGTCATGAGTTGGTATCTGTTGAGCGTCAAGCACCCCGCACTCTTTCCAGTAGTCTTCCTTTGTCCACTCTTGATACCTTTTAGTATTAAAAGGCAACCACTTGGCTAAATGCTCTTTTGGCTGATCAACACTTCTTGGATTTATTAGAAGCATCAGCATGTCATTCTTCATATGATCGGGTTCATGAAAGTAGCCATAATACGGTTCTGGAGGAATCATCGCCTGATCTCCCAAGGTTTCTTCTAACCCTTCTGGCCACTCTCCATCAACTTCTCTTATTTTAGTCCATGGATTTTCAAGATTGTACGCTTCACTCCAAAACTTAACATAACGACTTAGTGTTCCACTCATAGGATCTTCTCCTTTGCAACTGGTTTATTTACCAAAAAAAGAGCCCTATTCTAAAAATCGGAAATAAGGCCACTGACTATCTACATTTAGGAAAATTTCTGCAGCCCTTGAACTTTCCATACTTCCCAACTCGTTCCACTAAAGTCCCACCATATTTTGGGCATTCTCCATTAGCTAACTAGTTGGACTTATCTGTCAGTTCATTATGAATGGTTCGAACATGTTACTTTCGCACCTTAGCATCTTGCAGCATCGATTTCTGAAATGCTTGATATAACTTTTGGACGTCCTCTTTCGAAATAACAAGCTGATTATACTTCTGAATTGTACCAACTAATTTTTTAACGTATATGACCTCAGAGGGCACCTTTACTTTTAAATCCGCCCTTGAACTAAAACATATAATTGAAATAAAAGGCATTTGCTCAAACCCGTGATAAACTTTTAAAACTTAAATATGTCCATAATTCTGTCTGATTGGATTATATAATCGTTCTTTTCTTTTATAGATAACTTGGGTCCAGTACTCTGATCTTTCTTCCCCATGAATCCAAGCATTGTAATTTTTTGTTTCAATGACAAATACGCCATACTCCGATATTACAACATGATCGATCTGCGTCGTCTTTCCTTACACAGACGGAATTGTAATATCATGCATGACGATGTACTTTTTCTTATCCAATTTATTAAGTCGATACGATACAAATTTTTCTCCTACAAAGCCTTTAAACTTAGGAGACTTAAGAATAATTGAGAGGATAAATAGTAAAATTAGTATGGATACATATGTGGACATAATACTTTTCTCCTAACATAGACTCAGGTAAATTGTACCACGAGCTCTGTCCCATTTGGTAGGATTTTGTAATATGGTATGGAAAGAAAAACAAGTGCACCTTTGGGTGCACTTGTTTTTTGGTATTTTATTTGATTTCTAGTAACACTACTGACTCCACATGCACCGTATGCGGGAACATATCCACCGGCGTCACCTCCGCGACGCGGTAGCCGCCGTCGACGAGCACGCGCAAGTCGCGCGCCAGTGTCGATGCGCTGCACGACACGTAGACCACGCGGCGCGGCTGCAGCTCCAGGATCGTCGCCAGCAGTGCGGCGTCGCAGCCCTTGCGGGGCGGGTCCACCACGATCACGTCGGGGCGAACGCCCTGACGTGTCCAGGCGGGGAGGACCACTTCCGCAGGGCCTGCTTCGAAATGCACGTTCTTCATGCCGTTCAACTCGGCATTCTTGCGTGCATCCGCGATCGCCTCTTCGACGATCTCCACCCCATAGACCTGTCCCGCCTTCTGCGCCAGGAACAGGGAAATCGTGCCGATGCCGCAATAGGCATCGACGACAGTCTCGCCGCCTGTCAGTGCGGCGTACTCCAGCGCTTTCCCGTACAACACTTCCGTTTGGACGGGATTCACTTGAAAGAACGAGCGCGCCGAAATGGCAAATTTCACATCGCCGATGTAATCATAGATGACCTCGCTGCCCCACAGGACGTGAGTCTCATCCCCAAAAATAACGTTCGTCTGCTTCATATTCACGTTATGACAAATGCTTTTCACGCTAGGCACAGCCTCGCGGATGCCAGCAACCCATTCTTCCGCACGCGGAATCGCCTCACCGTTCGTCACCAGAACGACCATAATCTCGCCCGTGCGGAAGCCGACTTTGACGACCACATGGCGCAGCAGTCCGGCGTGATGCTCTTCATTGTACGCGGTGATTCCCAGGCGCGCGCCAATATCTTTGATTCGAGCGACGACCTCGTCGTTCGCCTCGTGCTGGATCAGGCACTCATCCATATCAATGATGCGATGACTCCCCTGCGCATAGAAGCCGCCAATGAGACCGCCCTGTTCCTCGCCAAAAGGGACCTGCGCCTTATTCCGATACCGCCAAGGATCGGACATCCCCAGCGTAGGATGGACAAGGATGCCTTCTTCGCCCGGTGCCTGTTGCACTGTCAGCTTCCCGATCCGCTGCAGGTTGTCCACAACCTGCTGACGCTTCACCCGCAGCTGTGCCTCGTAGCCGAGGTGCTGCAATTGGCAGCCGCCGCACTGCTCGTAAATGCCGCAATCCGGCTTCACTCGCTCCGGGCTCGCCTCCACAACCTGCAGCAGCTCTGCATAACCATACTGCTTCTTCAGATGCTCCACCCGCACAAGCACCCGCTCACCGGGCAGCGCACCACTGACAAAAAGGGTAAAGCCATTCACACGGCCTACCCCTTCCCCGTCATGGCTGATCCCAATGATCTCAGCCTCATACTGCTGCCCGATCTGAACTGGCAAATCAGCCATCCAAGCCGGCTCAGCCTTTGCTGCGGAGAGACCTCTTCCTGCATTTCGCGCCCCTCCAGCTGCGGAGACTCTTCCTGCACGATCCTGCCCACTGCCGGCTTTCCCAGCTCCAAGGCTCTTCCCGGCACTTCGCGACCCGCCTGCGGCATTCACAACAGACGCGCCTCCTGCACGCTCCTGCCATCCGCCAAATCCGCTCACCGCTGTCCCAGGCTTACCCGCTCTGCCCCCAGCCTTTCCAGCAGGGACGTCAGCAGCCTTTCTATTACCACTCTGAACATTATGTTTACCCGACTGCAAGCCGGATCTGTTGTTCTCTTTCATAACACCCTCATTTCAACCAAAAACTGGAAATCAAATTTTCACTTCAGCTGGTCATCCCTGCAGCTCTTTCGCTACTTCAGCCTTTCAGCCTTTCGGCTCTTCAGCTTTTCAGTTCTCCAACTTTTCGGCTCTCCAGCTCTCCAGCTCTTCCATGTTCTTAGCCTTTTAACTTTCCGTATTTATCTCAAATTCACTTTTTCCCACATTCACAAAACTCTATACGCACCCGCCACGACACACATCGGTACGGTCGACGCAAGATGCGGTCACTCCAACCCCTCATCCTTCTCCCCCTTCAACTGAAACGGGGTCGTCAAGGTATCGAGCAGCGTCTTCTTATAAATCGACTGGCCGGATTCGTCAACGATGATCTGCAGATGGCTCTTCAGGTTCGTCATGACGCACGGCAAGGTGCCGCCGAATTCGCCATCGAGATTGAGCTGGACGTAGTCCGGCGAGTTGATTTCGACGCGGTCCGTCTGGAAATAGATGACGTTCGGATCGCTCAAATGCTCGCCCCGCAAGGCGAGGGTCACGACGCGGATGAATTCCGCCAAGTTGCATTTGCGCAGGATCAGCACATCGAACAAGCCGTCGTTCAAGTCCGCATCAGGCGCAAGCTTCTCGAAGCCGCCGACGGAGTTGGAGTTGCCGACCAGGAACAGCATCACTTCCTCGTGGAACTCAGCATCCCCGGCTTTGACGAACAGCTCAATCGGACGCAAGCGTGGCAGCTTCTCCAGACCTTTCATATAATAGGCCAGCTGGCCGATCATCGTTTTCAGCTTGCTCGGTACTTCATAAGTCAGCTCGGTCAAGGAACCCCCGCCGGCGATATTAATAAAGTAACGGTTATTGATTTTCCCTACATCGATGGATCGGGTGTACTGCTGAACGATCAGGTCAACCGCGGACTCCCAGTTCTTGGGAATATTGAGCGCCCGGGCAAAATCATTTGTCGTCCCCAGCGGGAGAATGCCCAGCGGCGGCCGGTTGGCCTTCTCTGCCATGCCGTTGACGACCTCGCACAACGTGCCGTCGCCCCCGGCGGCAATGATTAAATCAAAGCCCCGCTCCACCGCATTCGCTGCGGCCAGCGTCGCATCCCCTTCGCCAATCGTGGCGTGGGTCGACGTCTCGAATCCTCCGCGCTCCAGGCGCTGGAGAATTTCCGATAACCGCTTGCGCATCTCTTCACGGCCGGAGGTCGGGTTATAAATCAGTCTTGCTCTTTTGACCATTACGTCTCATCACCTGTTCGCAGTTGTGATCCGGGAAGCGATCTGCTTCTCGATCCATTGGGAAATCAACGGACTCGGCAGCAGTGCCCGTCCATGATAACGATATTCGAATCCTTCCATCCGGGAAGGAATAACTTTTCGAGTAAAATACCCTTCACTTAAAAAAAGCGGCGCCACCAACACAGCATACCCTGGCTTCTGTTCCGCCCACCAGAGCAGCTTACTTGGTACTTGATCCGGCAGCAGCATCGCGACATCGGCCGCAGCGAAGCCGCCTAACTTCTGAACCCGCAGCGCAAGCTGCTCCAGCCCCTTCAACCATTGCTCGTGAAAGCCCGGCTCCTTACTGCCATGGCCAATCAAGAGCACGATCTCTCTGCTCGGATCGACCGACAAGTCCTTCATTTTATCATATAAAATGTCAGCAATGACCGGATCATCATCAATCGGCGACGCCATATGAATCTGACCCCGGATCCGAAACCGCTCCAAATCCGTCTCCAAACGCGGCTGCTCAATGACCCCGAGCGCATAGCTGATTTCATCCACATGTGTACTCCCGGAGGACACGAACAGCGGGACAACCACAAGATCCGTCACGCCCTGCACTTCGAGGCTGTCAATGCCGTCTTGAATGAGTTTACCTGCAACGAGCTCCAAATAAGATGAAAAAATAGGAATATCCGCCGGCAGCTTCACCGCCGCTACGGCTTCCTCGACAAGCTGGACCCAGCCCTCATCCCGAGAGCCGTGGCTAATGACAAGTACGCCATATTTACGCATGATTTTCTACCCACCCGTTCCACGCAATAACCATGTGACTCTATGCTATCGAATGTGCCCTTGCATGTCAATTGAACTTCGCATGAACACGGCCACAAGCATGCAAAAATCCCGCTCTTCGTACAGCAAAGGCAGGCTCAGTCGCGCACGCGGCATAAAAAAAGCCAGGATTCCCCATCCCGGCGGCATTATCTCTTATTAACGCCCTAAACGATCGAGCGTCAGCACATATCCGTCATTGCCATAGTTCAGGCAGCGTTTCACCCGCGAAATCGTCGCGGTACTTGCGCCAGTCTCAGCTTCGATCTGGTTATATGTACAGCCTTTGCGCAGCATGCGCGCAACTTCCAGACGCTGGGACAGCGATTGAATTTCGTTCACTGTGCACAGGTCATCAAAGAAAACATAGCACTCTTCCATATCTTTGAGCGTAAGGATCGCTTCGAAAAGCTGGTCTATCGCTTTATCATTTAATTTTTTAAGCTGCATTCTGTTATCAACTCCTGGTAGAACAACATTGTAGCTCATTATTCTGTAAGCTCAGTTGTATCCTTCGACATGGGCACACATAATTCCTTCCTTTAGGTTTGCGAAACGTTAAAATTTCTATGCGTTACCGAGTTAAATTGTGACAATTTCACCGACCCGTGACATTCGTCCATACCATAAGTAGGCGAGTGACATATCCTGTAATAGAAAATCTGATAAAAAGGGTCGTGAATACACGTGAGTAACCATAGACACACGATTGGTAATAGAGGCAATGTACCTGAAGTTTATACGCGCGCCTTTACGGGCGCTCCGCAAATCGGCGAAGGCTTCGGTCAGTTTCCCGGGCTTGGCGGCGGCGGTCCGTTCGGACCCCCAGGCGGCAATTTACCCGTTCCTTTTGAAGGCGGAGGCGGCGGTCTGTTCGGCGGTGGCGGCGGTAACCCAGGCGGCCTATTTGGCGGAGGTGGCGCTCCAGCCGGTGGCGGAGGTGGCGGCAACTTCTTATCCACCCTGCTCGGTGGCGGCGGTGGCGGTGCCGGCGGCGGTTCCAATCCGCTGAGCGGCCTCAACATGAAGCAGATTTCCGGCTTCGTTGAGCGAATGGGCGGCATTGACGGCATTCTTGGCACAATGGGCAAGGTGCAGAAGTTTATGAGCAGCTTTCAACAAATGGCGCCGATGATAAAAGTGCTGTTCAACTCGTTTACCGGCAAAGTGAAATCAGCCGACGATGATGATGTCGCGGCGCCACGCAGTCGCAAGCGCCGCAAGAAGTCCAGCGCAGCGCGCAGAAGAACCGGCGGCAAAGGAACTTCAACGAAGCGCAAACGCAGATAACGACGATCAGCCGCCCCGTTTGGTTATATATATGCCAAACGGGGTGGCTTATTGCGTATCACGCAGGAGCGCTATTCCATTTTTATCGCCGTGCCGATCGGCACGATTTGCACCCAGGTGTTGCCGGGCAGCAGCGGCACTTCTTTACCGTCCGCGTAGGCTCGGATCATCCCGGCTTTGCGTTCCCACGTGATCGCCTGGGACTTGCCTTCCTGCAGGATGTAGCCTTTGCCGGGACCGAAGACGTCCACCATGCGCCGCCCTTCCTTGTCGACAATCTTATGCTCGCTCTCAAGCACGAGCAGATTCTTCGTCTGCAGCTGCTTGCCAGTCTCCTTATCGAGATGCGGCTTGCCTTCCATGCTGCGCATGTACACGCCCTCAGCCGCATTATAATCGTAGGAAACATAATAGCCCTGCAGATACGGAATCTGAATGTGCGTGGTGGCAGACCCACTCAACGCGCTAGAGCCGCCCTTCGCGAACGTCAGCAACGGACCGTTCCACTCCGTACGGAATTTGCGTGCATCGGCGCCCTGTTTCATTTTATCCACAGAGGTATACAGATTGTGCGGCGCTTTGCGTTCCGCCGAACGCCAATAGTAGGCGCCATCGCCGTACACCTCATCAAGATGGGCCAGCTTGCGGCCCGCCATGATGTTCATGGCATCCTGACTCCAGCCCGCATGCACAATCACGGCATCGAGCGCGTCACCAATCTCCACAAAATAAGGCCGAATGCTGCGCACGGGACCGATGATCTTGGCCTCATGGCTCTGAAATACGGAGACGAATCTAGTAATCTCGCCCTCCGCAAGAATTTCATAGACCATGTCCGCTTGATCCAATCCGGATTGGGGTCTCGCTTGCGGGGCATTTTCGACCATGACCATGAACGGTCTGGACTTGATGTCTTGATCACTCGGCAGCCCTGTGAGCGGGAACTTATACGGCGCTTCGCTCATCGCAGGTGCCGGAGCGGCAGACGGCTGGACGGTCGGCGAAGGGGCAGCTGTGTTCGTCCCAGCAGGCGTATCCATCGTTGGCGCTGCGGCAGGCGTATCAGAACTGCAAGCGGATATAGTCAAAACCGAGCAGCCGAGGACAAGCCAGGCGCTAAGCGTTTTTGTGCTCATGAGCTTCAATGATTTCATCAGACGCACCTCATCTTCCATTCGTTCTAGTAACATGTGTATGCTAGGTGAGAGCTTTTTAGAAGAATTCCAGAGATTTAAGAGCTTGACGACTAGCGGCCTGTCTATTTTGTCCGATTGCCGGCCCAAAGTATACCAATTAAGGAAATTCATTCATGATAAAAATGAAGACCGATTTGCGGCTACGTACGGGCTGTATTTTCGCCCTGCTTTTTCCTATAATTGTATCATACATCCATAAAAAGTAGAGAGGTGCCCTTTATGAAACTCCAACTCGTCCGTCACGCAACGCTATGGCTGCAGTATGCCGGCGTGCAGCTTTTGATTGATCCGATGTTCAGCGAAGCGGAGGCGAACCCGCCGATTGCCAATTCGACCAATGACCGGCGCAATCCGCTTGTCCCGCTGCCTTTGGACCTGCTAACCCTGCTGCAACCGGACGCCATCCTTGTCACACATTTGCACCGTGACCATTGGGACGAGGCGGCAGCAGCGACGCTGCCCAAGTCAACCCCGATCCTTTGTCAGCCCGGCGATGAAGCCACGATAACGTCCAGCGGGTTCACAGCGGTAACTCCTGTTCAAGAGACCTGCATGTTCCAGGGGATCACGATTTCGCGAACCGGGGGGCAGCACGGAACAGGCGACATTGGCGTCAAAATGGGGCAAGTATCCGGCTTTGTGCTGCAAGCGGAAGGAGAGCCGACATTATATATCGCCGGGGATACGATTTGGTGCGAAGTCGTGCAGGAAGCGCTGGATGCGCATAAGCCGGATGTCACGGTGGTTAACGCCGGAGGTGCGCAATTCGCGGTAGGAGATCCGATTACGATGAGTGCCGACGATGTGGTACAATGCTGCCAGCACGCGCCATATACCCGAGTTGTGGCCGTTCATATGGATACGATCAACCACTGTCTGGTCACGAGAGCGGATTTGCGCGAGCGGCTGGCGAGTGAAGGCCTTCTGGAGCAAGTCGCGATTCCGGAAGACGGCGAATGGATATAACCATGCCTGATCAGCCACATCCCTCCGATATAAGTGCTGCCGTCGTGCTTTTCGACGGCGTGTGCAACCTGTGCAATGGCGCGGTACAGTTCATCCTGCGCCGTGACCCGCGCGGCGTCTTCCGCTTCGCGTCCTTGCAGTCCGAGATCGGGCAGGCGCTGCTGCGGCAGCACCAGCTGCCCGAGATCAGCGTAGGCACGATCGTGCTCATCGAGCACGGCCGTGCCTACACGCACTCCACAGCGGCGCTGCGTATCGCCCGCAAGCTGCCCGGAGCCTGGAAGGCGTCGTACGCCGCCATCCTGATCCCGGCGGCGTGGCGGGACGCCGTCTACCGCTACATCGCCCGCAACCGCTACCGCTGGTTCGGCCGGTCCGAACAGTGCATGCTGCCGAGGCCGGAGCACAGGCACCGCTTCCTCTAGGCACGCGCCTCAGATAGAGCTCACGTTCGTCATCGCTGTTGTCGTCGGCACCCTCCTCCCGACTTACATAATAATCAAAAAGGAAGAGATTGCTGGAGTGTTTTAACTGATAATATATTGTGGGTCTCTGATAGTGATTTACAGAATAGAGTAATTGCAAAAATAAATGCTGGTCAAATGGTAACTTTGCAAAATTAAATAGAGTTACTAAGGGAGAAGCCTAGCGCGTACTCCCTTTTGTAGTTACATGAGTCCATGCTTAAACTTCAAGGGGAGGTGAAGATGAGTTTTGACTAAATTTATGTATATCCTACTAATTCTCATGCTAATTACAAGTGGTTGTGGAAAGTTCAGCAATATGCCATTACCAAAAGCTACTGCACATGTAGAGAATAGTAATATTTCTATACCTGTAGGGGTAACATCATCTAGCTGGGGACTTACAGGGGAATCTTATGGCGGTCCTTGGGATGCTATGGAAAACAAAGAACCTATTCAAGTGCCAGGAAATTCAAAAATCACTCTAACGTTTGATCATCCACCTAAGGAAGTAAAAGCAAATGAAAATTTAAGTAAAGATACCTTTAAAAAGGTGAATTATGAGTCAAATCAAATCGCAGTTCCTGCTGATAAAGGTATCCATATATATTCTTTTATTGCTAATTGGCCTAAGGGGACTGCTGTTTATGCATTAAAGGTTGAAGTAAAATAGTAATATTCCTTTGTAAATTGAATAGAAATTAAGGGCATACTCAATTAATAATTATATGAATAAAGAAAGTGGATGCTCTAATGCTGCCTTCACTCTTTCTTGCCCACGGGCTACCAACGTTAATTTATGAAAATAACAAATACACAAGATTCTTAAGAAATATTCCAACCACGATTATACGATCAGTACCAAGAGCTGTGGTTGTTTTTAGTTCGCACTGGGAAAGCAACCAGCTGGAAATATGTTCTACCATCAACTACAAAACCATGCAGGATTCCCCTAAAATGACTGAACACCCTTATAATATTGCATATCCGGCTAAAGGTGATATTGGTATTGCTTTAGAAATCCAACAATCCCTTTTAGAAGAGGGAATAAATGCAACCCTAAATGATACTAGGGAGCTTGATCTCAGCGCCTGGTTTATTCTGCATTTATTATATCCCATGGCAAATATCCCCGTTATTCTAATATCTATTAATCCGAATTTAGTGCTTGAAGAACAGTATCGTATTGGGAAAGCAATTGCGCTGGCTAAAACACATGACATTTTGATACTCGGAAGTGGCGGGACAGTAGCTAACCTTTCAAACGTAAGGTTGCCGATTGATCAGCATGGCAATAGAGCAATGCTATTTGATAATTGGATCAAAGAACAAATTGAGACATGGAATATTGAAAAATTATTTATCTTAGATGAATTAGCTCCATATGCGAAGTGGGCCGTCCCGGCAAAAGCGCAAATTATCCCCTTAATCATTACAATGGGTGCTGGTGATAAATTAAAAAATGGTACTTTACTACATAGGGAATACATGCATGGCTCGCTAAGTTTAAGTGCTTGGTGTTTTTCCTAAGAACGTTATTATGAAAACCTTACCTTTTCAAATTGCTTTTCCTTACCATCGGCTTCCAAAATGGAAGAATACGCCCATATCGCGCAGCTATATGCATGAAACTCCTGTGTCCCGCCAAAACTATGCGAAGGAACAGCTGAAGGAGGCTCACGCCATGAGCGCATTGTGGAGCATGATCACCCAATGCGCGCTATCGCTTGCTTTAATTATAGGAGCATTGTTGGCCATTTGGTTGGTATATAAACATAAAGATCAATTGCTCAGCGACAGTAATGATAGTTAACGCGGTAAATCATTAGCGACAATAACCCTTCATAACCCTCGACCGGTCATAGCTATGATATCAGCAAGTCGGCAAAGCCGGACTACAAGGCGTAGTCAGGACTGTCATCGCTAAAGCCCTATTTTCATAAAAAAAGCACAACCCCTTGGCATCTCCCGAATCCCAAAAGGCTGTGCTTTTTGCTATTTCCAGCTGTTGCTTCAAAGCGCTTATTTCAAAGCTTTCATTGCAATATCCGTGCGGTAATGCTTTGCGTCAAAATGGATCCGATCCGCAGCCGCATAAGCTTTTTGACGCGCTTCCACGATGTCCTTGCCGATGCCCGTAATGCCGAGAACGCGCCCGCCATTGGTGACAATCTGTCCATCCTGCAGCGCTGTACCGGCGTGGAACACGATCGCCTCATCACCCTGAATCGCCTCCAGGCCTGTAATCGGCAGGCCTTTCGGATACGGCCCCGGATATCCTCCGGAAGCAACAATCACGCAAACGGCGGCATCATCGCTCCACTCGATTGGCTGCTCCGCCAGCGTGCCATTGTTCACAGCGAGGAAGATGTCCAGCAGGTCCGTCTTCAGCCGAGGCAAAATCACCTGCGTCTCCGGATCACCGAAACGCGCATTAAACTCAATCGTTTTCACACCGTTAGGCGTCAAAATCAAACCGGCATACAGCACGCCTTTGAACGGGCGGCCTTCCTTCACCATCGCATCGGCAGTCGGCTGCACGATGTTGTCGATCGCTTCCTGCACGACAGACTGCGGTACGTGCGGCAGCGGCGAGTACGTGCCCATCCCGCCCGTATTCGGGCCTTTGTCGTTGTCGAAGACCGGCTTATGATCCTGCGAAGGCACCATCGGGCGCACCGTGGAGCCATCGACGAAAGCGAGCAGCGACATCTCCTGGCCCGTCAGAAACTCCTCGATGACGACGCTCGCGCCGGATGCGCCAAACACTTGATCCACCATAATGTCGTGCAGCGCAGCTTCCGCTTCTTCCATGGTGTGAGCGACGGTGACGCCTTTGCCTGCGGCCAGTCCGTCCGCTTTGATTACAATCGGCGCCGATTGACTGCGAAGGTACGTAAGCGCCGGCTCATACGCATCGAACGTCTCATACTTCGCCGTCGGGATGTTGTACTTTTTCAGCAAGTCCTTCATGAACACTTTGCTGCCTTCAATGATCGCCGCGTTTGCGCGAGGACCGAATGCAGCGATTCCTTTTCCCTCCAGATGATCGACCAGCCCCGCCGCCAGTGGATCGTCAGGCGCAACCATGACCAGGTCGATCTGCTGCTCTTGCGCGAAGGTGCTGATCTCCTCGAACTGCAGCTCGGTAATCGGCACGCATTCAGCCAAACCGGCGATGCCGCCATTGCCCGGCGCGCAGAACAGCTTGCTGACCTTCGGGCTTTTGCTAAGCGCCCAGACAATCGCGTGTTCACGCCCGCCTCGGCCAATAACTAAAATACGCATCAATCGTTCCCCCTCCTTCAATGGGGAATGCCCACGGGCCGTAGACCTGAGCCGGTCTGGTCGTGAGCATTCGCTTTTTTAATGTTTGAAATGACGTACGCCCGTCATGATCATCGTAATGCCATACTCATTCGCCACGCGGATGGACTCCTCGTCCTTGATCGAACCGCCTGGTTGGATGACTGCGGTAATGCCGGCTTTCGCCGCCAACTCCAACGTGTCGCCCATCGGGAAGAACGCATCGGAAGCGAGCACAGCGCGTTTAGCCTTGTCCCCGGCTTGCTCGATCGCGATTTTCGCTGCGCCGACGCGGTTCATCTGACCTGCACCTACACCGATCGTCATATCGTCTGCTGCAAGCACAATCGCGTTCGATTTCACGTGCTTCACGACTTTCCACGCGAAGAGCAGCTGCTTCAGCTCTTCTTCCGTCGGTTGGCGCTCGCTGACCACTTTCAGATCCGCCTCAGCTAACTGATGCGCATCGCTGTCCTGCACGAGTATGCCGCCTTCAACCGTCGTAATGACCGGCTCAGCCTTGCGTCCGGTAACGGCATCCAAGCCGCTCACTTTGAGCAGGCGGATATTTTTCTTTTTCTCCAGGATGCCAAGTGCTTCCGGTGTGAAGTCAGGCGCAATCACGATTTCCAGGAAAATTTCGTGCAGCAGCTGCGCAGTCGCTTCGTCGACCGTGCGGTTCGCCGCTACGATGCCGCCGAAGATCGAGGTTGGATCGGCTGCATACGCCTTTTGGTAAGCTTCCAGCACACTGTTGCCGATGCCGACGCCGCAAGGATTCATGTGCTTAACGGCCACGACAGCCGGTTCGCTGAATTCTTTGACAATTTGCAGCGCTGTATTTGCGTCATTGATGTTGTTGTAGGAAAGCTCCTTGCCATGCAGCTGCTCAGCAGTCGCAATGTTGCCTGCCGCCGCGTTCGGCTTGCGGTAAAATGCCGCGTTCTGGTGCGGGTTCTCGCCGTAGCGAAGATCCTGCACTTTTTCATACGTAACGGTGTAACGCTCTGGGTAAGTCTCCCCGACTTGCTTGGACAAGTAATCGGAGATCAGGGCATCATAAGAGCCGGTGTGACGGAACACTTTCGCCGCCAAGCGCTTGCGCGTATCCAGGGACGTATCGCCGTTCTCCTGAACTTCCTCCAGCACCTGCGCGTAGTCCGCTGCGTCCACGACAACCGTCACGAACGCATGGTTTTTCGCAGCCGAACGCAGCATCGTCGGTCCGCCGATATCGATGTTCTCGATCGCATCTTCATACGAGACATTCGGCTTCGCAATCGTCTCGGCAAAAGGATACAAATTCACGACAACCAGATCGATGTAGTCAAGGCCGAGCTCTTTCATGCTCGCTTGATGCTCTTCGTTGTCACGAACAGCCAGCAGTCCGCTATGCACAGCAGGGTGAAGCGTCTTCACGCGGCCGTCCATAATTTCCGGAAATCCGGTCACTTCCGAGATCCCGATGACCGGCACCCCTTTGTCCTTCAACAGATTTTGCGTACCGCCTGTGGAAATGATCTCGACGCCCAACTTCGCAAGCTCGCTCGCGAACTCAACGATCCCCGTTTTATCAGATACGCTGATAAGTGCTCTTTTGATAGCCACGATGGTTCCTCCCAGAAAAGTATGTTTGATTTAATATAAGTTCAAAATAACCCGACTCTACTGCCGCACACGAACCCTGCGCCCCTCCATGCTGACACGGCCTTCGCGCAACCAGCGAATCACCTGCGGCAGCAGGACATGCTCCGCCGCATGAATGCGCTCCGTAAGCGAGTCCACCGTCTCATGCTCGTGAATCTCCACGCTGCGCTGGGCAATGATCGGACCGGAATCCAGCCCGCCATCGACAAAATGTACGGTCACGCCGGTTTGCTTCACGCCATACTCCACAGCCTGCTCGATCGCCCGCACGCCTGGGAACGAAGGAAGCAAGGAAGGGTGCACATTGATCATCCGCCCGTAAAAAGGCTCTACAAGCACATCTGTAATAATCCGCATGTAACCCGCCATGACGACCAGATCGACCTGCCGCTCCTGCAGCTCGCGCAGAATGATCGCCTCATACGCCTCCCGGCTCTCATAATCTTTGGGTCGGAACGCAAATACAGGCACCTTCGCCTCATTCGCGCGTTCCACGACGAATGCGTTCGGACGGTCACAGACAAGAAGCTCGATGCTGACATCAAGCTTCCCCTTCTGTACCTGATCGATGATTGCGCCAAAATTCGAGCCGCCGCCCGAGGCAAACACAGCAATCCGATAAGGCTGCATGTCTTACACCTCGGCTCCTTGGAACGTCACGACACGCTCGCCTTCGGTCACGACGCCGAGGCGGTAAACTTTCTCACCCTGCTTCTCGGCAGCGGCGATCGCTTTCTCCGCATCGTCCGCGCCGACGATGATCACCATTCCGATCCCCATGTTGAACGTGCGGAACATGTCGTTATTGCTAATGCCACCCTCACGCTGCATCAAGGAGAAGATCGGCAGGATCGGCCAGGATCCGTACTGGATCTCTACATTCACATTATCCGGCAGGACGCGTGGAATATTTTCGATAAAGCCGCCGCCTGTAATATGCGCCATGCCCTTAATAGCAACTTCCTCCAGCATGCCAAGCACTGGCTTTACATAAAGTCTTGTCGGCTCCAGCAGCACATTGCCGAGCTTATCGCCAAGCTCCTCTATGTGACTTTGAAGCGTATACCCTTTGTCCTCCAGCAACAGCTTGCGCACAAGTGAGAACCCGTTGCTGTGCACACCGCTGGAAGCCAAGCCCAGAACGACGTCTCCGGGACGGATTGTAGTGCCGTCGATGATTTTTTTCTTATCGACAATCCCTACCGTAAAGCCTGCAATGTCATACTCCCCCGAGGCATACATGCCCGGCATTTCCGCCGTTTCGCCGCCGATCAGCGCGCAGCCGGACTCCGCGCAGCCGTCAGCGATCCCTTTGACGATCGCTTCGATTTTTTCCGGAACGACACGATCACAAGCCAGATAGTCAAGGAAGAAGAGCGGCTCTGCGCCTTGAACGATAATATCGTTCACACACATCGCAACCGCATCGATCCCGATCGTATCATGCTTATCCATCGCAAAAGCGATTTTCAGCTTGGTGCCCACGCCGTCCGTACCGGATACGAGCACAGGCTCCTCGTATTTGTCCTTATTCAAACCGAACAGCCCGCCGAAGCCGCCGAGATCGGTCAACACTTCAGGACGAAACGTCCGTTTCACGTGTTTCTTCATCCGTTCTACTGCTTCATTTCCCGCCGCGATATCGACTCCGGCCTTTTTGTAAGCATCCGACACTTAGCAATCACTCCTTAGAATTTTTTATCTATATGAAACAAAACACGCTTAATCGCAAGCGCAGCCCACTTTGCCCGTATCCACGATTTCCGTCGGATAATTGTTGTTGAAGCACGCCATGCAGTATCCGCTTTCCGCACCAGCCGCACCTTGCCCGATCGAATCAAGCAGCCCCTCCTGCGTAAGAAAATGCAGCGAGTCCGCATTGATCGCCTTGCGGATCTCTTCGATGGTATTCATCGCCGCGATCAGCTCCTTACGGTCAGGCGTGTCGATGCCGTAATAGCACGGGTTCATAAAAGGCGGCGAAGAAATGCGCACATGCACTTCCGTCGCACCCGCTTCGCGCAGCAAATTCACGATCCGCAGGCTCGTCGTTCCGCGGACGATCGAATCGTCAATCATGACGACGCGTTTGCCTTCGACGACTTTGCGCACGGCGCTCAGCTTCATTTTGACCCCTTGCTCCCGCAGCTCCTGGCTCGGTTGAATGAACGTTCGGCCCGTATAACGGTTCTTGATCAAACCCAGCTCGTACGGGATGCCCGTCTGCTCGGCAAAGCCGATCGCCGCGGATATGCTCGAATCCGGCACACCGGTCACGACATCCGCGTCCACGAACGCTTCCATCGCCAGACGCTTACCCATCCGCTTGCGAGCGGAATGGATATTAATTGCATCGATGTCGCTGTCCGGGCGCGCGAAGTAGATGTACTCCATCGCGCAGATCGAGCGCTTGCCGCTTTCTGCAAAGCGGTCTTCATGGAAGCCGTCGCGATCCAGTACCAGCAGCTCGCCCGGCTGCACATCGCGGAAATATTCACCGCCGACCGCGTCAAATGCGCACGATTCCGAAGCGAACAAATACGCGTCGCCAAGCCGGCCGATCATGAACGGACGCAGGGCATTCGGATCGAGCGCTGCGATCAGCTTATCTTTCGTCATGATGAGGAAAGCGAAACCGCCGATCACTTGTTTCAACGCGTCTTTCACCGCATCGACAATATTGTCGTGCTCCGAACGAGCGATCAAGTGCGCCAGCACTTCCGTATCACTGGTCGTCTGGAAGATCGAGCCTTTCCGCTCCAGCTCACGCTTGATGATGTTCGCATTGTCCAGGTTGCCGTTGGTCGCAATCGCCAGATCGCCTTCGCGGTATTTGAACACGAGCGGCTGCGCATTCGCCAGCTTGCTCTCGCCCGCCGTCGAATACCGCACATGCGCGATCGCTGTTGATCCCTTAAGAGGCGGCAGCGTCTCGCCGTTAAACACTTCCTTCGCCAATCCCATGCCGCGGTAGTAGTTAAACTTCTCGCCATCCGATGTACAGATGCCGGCGCTTTCCTGTCCGCGATGCTGCAGCGCGTGAAGCCCGTAATAACAAAGAGAGGAAGCATCGGGATGACCGAACACCCCGAACACCCCGCACTCTTCATTCAGCTTATCGAACATTCCGCCTTGGCCGCCTACGCCTTCGTTGTAGTATTCCCCTGTCCAAAGCTCATGCTGCCCTTGGCCAAGCTCGACCTTAGGCGCAGCTGGAAGCTTCAGGGCCGCTGTTTTTTTTACGCCATTAGACATGGAATCGCATCCTTCCAGACCTTCTCCAGCTCGCTAACCGCTGACTGGATTCGCTGTTCGCCGTTTACGGCAACGTTCAGCTCTGCACCTGCTACTTTTCCGATTTCTTGATATGGTACGCCTTGAGAAGCGATCCACTGCTTCAAGGCATCTGCTTTGTCCGGTGATGCTGTCAACAAGATCCGGGATTGGCTTTCACTGAACAGCGCGAAGTCTGCGCGAAGCTCTGTGTTCACCGCGACTTGCGCGCCCAGACGGCCGCTGATGCAGCTCTCGGCCAGCGCTACAGCCAGACCACCCTCGGAAAGGTCATGTGCCGAAGCAACCAAGCCTTCTTGAATTGCTTTGAGCACTGCGCCTTGCAGACGTTTTTCCACAACCAAGTCCAGCTCTGGAGGACGTCCTTCCGTCACACCGTGCACAACATATTGGAATTCACTGCCGCCGAGCTCTGCTTTCGTCTCGCCGAGCAGGATGATGATGTCACCTTCATTTTTAAAACCTTGTGTCGTGATGTGGTCGATGTCGTGCACCAGACCCACCATCCCGATAACAGGAGTCGGGTAGATCGCGCCTTTGGCGTTCTCATTGTACAGCGACACGTTACCGCCGATGACCGGAGCCTCCAGCACGCGGCAAGCTTCCGCCATACCGTCAGTCGCTTTTTCCAGCTGCCAGAAAATGTCAGGTTTCTCCGGAGAACCGAAGTTCAGGTTATCCGTAATGGCCAGCGGCTCGGCGCCGGAGCAGATAACGTTACGCGCCGCTTCGGAAACAGCGATCCGTCCTCCGACTTCCGGGTCGAGGTACACATAGCGCCCGTTGCAGTCGGTCGTCATCGCGAGGCCCTTGCGCGTGCCGCGAATCGTGACGACGGCTGCGTCCGAACCTGGGCGCACGGCTGTATCCGTACGAACCATGTAGTCATACTGGTTGTACACCCACTCTTTGCTCGCCACCGTCGGGGACGCGAGCACCGCTTTCAGCGCATCCGTCAGCTCCGTTACCTCCGGGTAACGCGTGGTATCGATGGATGCGTTCGCTTCATAATAAGCCGGCACTGCGCTTGGCTTATTGTAAACCGGGCACTCGTCGACCAGTGCCCCTACAGGCATGTCACCCACGACGTCGCCGTGGTGGATCAGACGCAGGCGGCCGTCATCGGTCACCTTGCCGACTTTGGCGCAGTGCAGACCCCAGCGCTCGAAAATCCCTTTGGCTTGCGCCTCATGCTTCGGCTCCACAACGAACAGCATGCGCTCTTGCGACTCGGACAGCATCATTTCGTACGCTGTCATGCCTTCTTCGCGCTGCGGCACCTCATCGAGGTAAAGCTCCATGCCGTTGCCGGCTTTACTTGCCATCTCGGCGCTGGAGCAAGTCAGCCCCGCTGCGCCCATATCTTGAATGCCGAGCACGATGCCGGAATTGATAAGCTCCAGGCACGCTTCCAGCACGAGCTTCTCCATGAACGGATCGCCCACTTGCACAGCCGGGCGTTTCGCTTCGGATTCCGCCGTCAGCTCCTCGGACGCGAATGTCGCGCCGTGGATCCCGTCGCGGCCTGTCGCCGGACCGACGTAGAACACCGGATTGCCTACGCCTTTGGCAACACCGCGCTGGATTTTGTCGTGGTCGATGAGACCGACGCACATCGCGTTGACGAGCGGGTTCCCCTCATAGCTCTCGTCGAACATCACTTCGCCGCCGACTGTCGGGATGCCGATGCAGTTACCATAACCGGCAATACCGGACACGACGTGCTCGAACAAGTACTTCACGCGATCATTTTGCAGCTTGCCGAAGCGTAGCGAGTTCAGCAAGGCCACAGGACGTGCGCCCATCGAGAAAATATCGCGGATAATCCCACCCACACCTGTCGCTGCACCTTGGTAAGGCTCAATCGCCGACGGGTGGTTGTGGCTTTCGATTTTGAACACGACAGCTTGGTTGTCGCCGATATCTACGATCCCTGCGCCTTCACCCGGTCCCATCAGGACGCGCGGTCCTGTCGTTGGAAACTTACGGAGCACAGGTTTGGAATTTTTATAAGAGCAATGTTCGGACCACATGACGCTGAATACGCCGATCTCCACATAGTTCGGATTGCGTCCGAGGAAGCCGCAGATTTTGGCATACTCGTCATCGGTTACGCCCATCTGTTTGTAAATTTTCTGCTCTGCGATTTGCTCGGCTGTTGGTTCCTTAGCGGATAGCTGCTGCGCCATGTTTCTCCCTCCAAGTGCTTAAAATCGATGTAAACATTCTTTTACCGTCCGCAGATCCCAGAATCTCATGAATAGCGCGCTCTGGATGCGGCATCATACCTACTACGTTGCCTGCTTTATTGCAAATGCCGGCGATATCGTCCAGTGCGCCGTTCGGGTTGCTGCCCGCTTCGTAACGGAACACGATTTGCTTGTTTTCTTGCAATTCTTTTAGCGTAGCTTCATCACAATAGTAGTTGCCCTCGCCGTGAGCAATCGGGATGTTGATCAATTCACCTTCCGCATAATCGCTGGTGAAAGGAGTCGCATTGTTCTCAACGCGAAGCACCGCTTGGTGGCAGCGGAACTTCATGCCGTTGTTGCGGAGCAGCGCTCCCGGCAGTAATCTCGCTTCTGTCAAAACCTGGAATCCATTGCAGACACCGAGAATGTATTTGCCTTCTTCCGCTGCTTTCACAACGGCCTTCATCACATTCGTAAATTGCGCGATCGCACCACAGCGCAGGTAATCTCCATATGAAAATCCGCCTGGCACGAGGATGCAATCATATTTGGACAAATCATCAGCCGTATGCCATACGTACTCAACCGGTTGCCCGATCGTATCTTCGATCGCTTTGTAGCAATCGATGTCGCAGTTCGATCCCGGAAATACGAGAACCGCAAAATTCATGACGCTCTCTCCCTTCAATGGTGTGGTTACGCCAGCTCGTAGCGGTAATCTTCGATAACGGTATTAGCCAGCAGCTTCTCGCACATTGCCTTCACACGCGCTTCTGCTTCCGCTTTATCGGTTGTGTCCAGATCCAGCTCCAAATACTTCCCGATGCGCACCTTACCTACTTCTTCAAAACCCATTGTGTGCAGAGCTCCTTGTACCGCAGTTCCTTGTACGTCCAAAACGTTCTGTTTAATTGTCACATAAACGGTTGCTTTCATTCGTTTCTCTCCTCCTTAAAGTTCGGTGAAGCGTGTATCTATGGGTAAGCGCGTTGATTAGCGCCAGGTTAACCTACTCCACAATCCTGCGCAAAATCTCTCTGTATCTTGCCGACGTCTCTTCCACAACCGCAGCCGGGAGCTCGTCAGGCTCGCTGTTCTTGTCCCAGCCCGAATTCGCTAAGTACGTGCGCACCGGCTCCTTGTCCATCGAGTCGATCTCGATGTCCAGCGCATATTTGTCCTGCGACCAGTAGCGTGATGAATCCGGCGTGAAAATCTCATCGATCAAGATGACTTCCCCCGCATAGAACCCGAATTCAAACTTCGTATCCGCTAAAATGATCCCCTTCTGTTCGCAGATGGAGTGCGCCAGCGTGTAGAGCATGATGCTGCGCTCCTGCAGCTGGTAGGTCAGCTCCTCGCCAACCATCGCGCACATCTGCTCCATGGAGATGTCTTCATCGTGACCCACATCGTTCTTGGCGGCCGGCGTGAAAATCGGGTTCTCCAGACGCTGGTTCTTGCGCAGTCCTTCCGGCAGCTGGCGTCCGTTGATTTCACCGGTTTGCTCGTACTGTCTCCAGCCGTTGCCGGTAATGTAGCCGCGCACCACGCATTCGATGGAAATGCGCTCCGCTTTTCTCGCTAAGATAATCCGGTCCTTCAGCAGCTCTCTTGCCTCTGCATCAGGGATTACATCCTGCAATTGTTCCACGTCCGTGTGGACGATGTGGTTGCTCATGTACCCGCTGGTCACATCGAACCAGTATTTGCTCAGCGTATTCAGCACGTACCCTTTATCAGGCACACCTGGTTTCAAAATGTAATCAAACGCGGAAATCCGGTCTGTCACCACGATCAAAAACGTCTCGCCCAAATCATACAGCTCACGCACTTTGCCTTTATGCACTAAAGGTGCTTTCACAAGCTCCGTCGCGGAATCAAGAATCTTGCTTGCCAAGCCGAACACGCCCCCTCATCAAATTAACCGCCCCCATGCGACGGCAGATCGTCCAGACGACTTACAAACCGAGACGGTCGAAAATCGTATCCACATGTTTCAAGTGCCAGCTCGGATCGAAGCAATCTGCAATTTCTTCCGCGCTTAACACTTCTGTAATCACCGAAGTATTTTCCACGATCTCGCGGAAAGAACGCTGCTCTTCCCAAGCTTGCATCGCTCTTGGCTGCACCGTATCGTAGGCCTGCTCCCGGCTGAAGCCTTTGTCGATCAGCTTCGTCATTACGCGTCCGGAGAATGGAACATCGTACGTGCTGCGCATATTGCGCTTCATATTTTCAGGGAACACCGTCAAGTTCTTAATAATGTTGCCAAGACGGTTCAGCATATAGTTGAGTAATTGCGTAGCATCCGGCAGGATAATGCGCTCTACAGAGGAGTGCGAAATATCGCGCTCATGCCAGAGCGTCACGTTCTCGTAAGCGGAAACCATATGTCCGCGAATGACACGGGACAAGCCGGAGATGCTTTCGCAGCCGATCGGGTTGCGCTTGTGCGGCATGGCGGAGGAACCTTTTTGACCTTTGGCAAACGGTTCTTCCACTTCGCGGAATTCACTCTTCTGCAAAGCGCGGATTTCCGTCGCGAACTTATCCAGTGATGTAGCGACCAGCGCCAATGTGGCCATATACTCCGCATGACGGTCGCGCTGCAGCGTTTGCGTCGAGATCGGAGCCGCCTTCGTGCCCAGCTTGCCGCACACGTATTGCTCTACGAACGGATCAATGTTGGCATATGTACCAACCGCGCCGGAGATTTTGCCATACTGCACGCCGTCCGCTGCAAAACGGAAGCGCTCCAGGTTGCGTTTCATTTCTTCGTACCACAAGGCCATTTTGAGACCGAATGTTGTCGGTTCGGCATGCACGCCATGCGTTCTGCCCATCATCGCCGTATGTTTATATTGAATGGCTTTTCCCTTCAAAATCTCAATAAAGTTCTGAATATCTTTTTCAATAATTTCGTTCGCTTGTCGCAGCAAGTAACCGAGCGCCGTATCGACAACGTCTGTGGAAGTCAAACCGTAGTGAACCCATTTGCGCTCAGGCCCCAGTGTCTCGGACACCGCTCTTGTAAAAGCGATCACGTCGTGACGGGTCTCCTGCTCGATTTCATAAATGCGGTCGATGTTGAAGCTTGCGTTTTCACGCAGCACTTGCACATCTTCCTTAGGAATAACGCCGAGCTCCGACCAAGCTTCACAAGAGAGGATTTCCACCTCAAGCCATGCCTTGAATTTGTTCTCCTCTGTCCAGATGCGCGCCATTTCCGGGCGGGTATAACGTTCGATCATTTTGCTGTTCCTCCGTTTTATCTCGTTTACTTACTTTTCCAAAAGCCAGTGCGGTCTATCCAAGCCAGCGCTTGATTGACATCGTGCGCAAGCAAATTGATGTGACCCATCTTGCGTTTTTCTTTCGCTTCCAGTTTACCGTATAGATGAACCTTCGCGCTAATGCCCAACTCCTCGTCTTCGAGGAAGCCCGGCTCATCGATCTTCTCCAGCAGCGGCGCCATATGCTCGCCGAGCACGTTCACCATCACGACCGGCGTCAACAGCTCCGTCGAGCCTAGCGGCAGGTTGCAAATCGCACGGACATGCTGCTCGAACTGCGAGGTGTGGCACGCTTCCATCGTGTAATGGCCCGAGTTGTGGGGGCGCGGCGCCAGCTCGTTCACATAGATTTGACCGTCCCTGGTCAAAAACATCTCAACCGCGATCAGTCCGATGACGCCGAGCGATTCAGCGATGCGGATCGCCAGCTGCTCCGCTTCCTGCTGCACATCCGTAGGGATGCGGGCGGGAACGATCGACTGATGAAGAATGTTATGCACATGTATATTTTCCGCGGCAGGAAAAGCTTTCACCTCACCACGGGGACTTCTAGCTGCAATAACGGATAATTCTTTATCAAAATGAATGAATTGTTCGAGAACCAGCTCGGTCTTCGCCCGGCTCAGCGTCTCGTAGGCTTCGGCGACCTCATCCAGCGAGCGGATGACCCACTGGCCTTTGCCGTCGTAGCCGCCGGTCGCCGTTTTGAGCACGCATGGCGTACCGAAACGCTCGACAGCCTCACGGAGCTGATCGGCACTGCCGATCTCAGCGTAAGGCGCTACAGGAACGCCCGCAGCCTCGATGGCTCTCTTCTCGCGCAGCCGATGCTGCGTTGTGTATAAAAGCTTACTCCCCTGGGGAACGTAGGACTCTTGCATCAAGATGTCCGTCACGTGGGCATCGACGTTCTCGAATTCGTAGGTGATGACGTCCGACTTGTCCGCCAGCTTGCGCGCCGCTTCCACATCGTCGTAGCCCGCCCGAATCTGCTCATCCGCCACTTGGCCGCAAGGTGCGTCTTCCGTCGGGTCAAGCGTCACGAAGCGATACCCCATGTTGCGTCCGGCCAAAGCAAGCATCCGGCCCAGCTGGCCGCCGCCCAGCACACCGATCGTGCTGCCGGGCTTGATCACATTACCGTTCGTGCTTGTCATGACAGGTCACTGCTTTCAACGACCGTCTGCGCTATCCGCTCGCGGCGCGCTCTGATCTTCGCTTGCAGCTCCGGATCGAACGCTCCGAGAATCTGTGCCGCGAGCAGCCCGGCATTCGTTGCCCCGGCGTTGCCGATGGCGACTGTAGCGACCGGAATGCCGCCGGGCATTTGCACGATCGAGAGCAGGGAATCCAGACCGTTCAGCGTCGAGCTCTTCACTGGAACGCCAATAACCGGAAGCTCAGTTTTGGCGGCTACCATACCTGGCAGATGAGCCGCGCCGCCTGCTCCGGCAATAATCACCTGCAAGCCGCGACCGGCTGCCGATGCCGCATATTCAAACATGAGATCCGGCGTTCTGTGCGCGGAGACGACCTTCTTCTCATAAGACACGCCAAGTTCCTCCAGCATGTCGCAAGCGTTCTTCATCGTTTCCCAATCCGACTGGCTTCCCATAATGACACCAACACGTACAGTCATGATTAACCTACTTTCCTTTTTATAGAAATTGTCTGCTGAACAACGCTGCAAATTAAGGATCAAACAAAAAATGCCCAGAGTTAGAATGCGCGATTCTAAACGCTGGACAGCAAAAGAACCGAATGCAAATAGACCACTCTCTTCCTATGGTTCCCAGCATTCGTTTCCTCGTAGTCCAAAAATTTAAGGTTTTTGGGTAGAAACTTTCAGGCCCTATTCCTGACGTTATACGAGTTTATTCGACATTTTCAATTAGGCGGAACTGTTTCCCGCTCCATTAGTTTACTACCAAGTAACGTATCGTGTCAATTTCAAAAAGCGAACATTTTACTCGTAAATTCTGTGTAAAGTTCGTTTTTTGGCAACATTTTAGATCGAACGATGAAGTCGCTCGGCAAAATGTCGCTTTCCTTCTATACCTAGGGCTTTTCTTGGGATGTGCTTGGCTTGCAGCGGCTTGTTTTATTCGACATTGCTTTGCCCCCGCTTAGCGCACGGCTTCGCTATCCGTTAAGCAAGCCACTCAAGCCCGCTCAGCGCTCTGAGCGCCGAATTAGCGGAACACTACTTCCGCTATTCCTCCCTTCGCCAGCTGCAAATGCCATATTGCGGAACTCCTTTTCCGCTATATACTCCGCACCCCCCGCTCAGCTCCCAGATCGACACTTTAGCGGAACTCTACTTCCGCTATTCCTCCCTTCGCCAGCTGCAAATGCCATATTGCGGAACTCCTTTTCCGCTATATACTCCGCCCCCCCCCC
>Ga0209566_100414_pt1 | contig 33474 bp, 29 predicted proteins | sample Araplavi_mTSA_r2_2_FD_184287 | JGI IMG/M metagenome (GOLD analysis project Ga0209566, IMG submission 184287) | Arabidopsis root microbial communities from North Carolina, USA - plate scrape CL_Cvi_mTSA_r2 (SPAdes) (version 2) | ecosystem: Host-associated > Plants > Roots > Endosphere | place...
GGTGATAGCGGAAGAAGATTTCCGCTATTGGGCGAAACCAAGCCCCGCCGGGGCGAATAGCGGAACTAGAGTTCCGCTATCCCAGTCACCCGCGTCGCGGAAGCGGGCTTGGCGAGGTGATAGCGGAAGAAGATTTCCGCTATTGGGCGAAACCAAGCCCCGTCGGGGCGAATAGCGGAACTAGAGTTCCGCTATCCCAGGCACCCGCGTCGCGGAAGCGGGCATGGCGAGGCGATAGCGGAAGAAGATTTCCGCTAACCCAACCCATGCGCTACGCAAGCGCGGCTTACCCTGCTTACCGGTACTACACAAACATAGTACTAGGCATTTCACGCGCTTCATCGCAAAATAAATAAGTAAAAAAGTGGATGAAGGGAGCGCCGTATATTTTGAAACTATATTTCAATTAATTCGTCTAATATTAATGGTACGTCTATGTTTCATTGTTATTTGCTTATAAATTTTGCTATTCTGGTAATTATGCAATGATTTTTTATAAATTTTATTATAGAATTGCAACCTTATGGGATGCAGCCGCGTCTGTAAGAGTGCAAGAGGGAGGGATCCCAGTGGTAGCACCCGAACTGGTAAGAGCCGCTCAAGCCGGTGACCGTGATGCTCTCATTACCCTATTGCGAGAAATCGAAACTCACGTCTATCGAACAGCTTACTACATTTTAAATAATGAACAGGATGCACTCGATGCTTCACAAGAAGCCCTGCTTCGTATTTATACCAAGATTAATTCTTATGAAGAAAAAGCATTGTTCAAGACGTGGGTACAGCGGATTGTAACGAACATCTGCATAGATAAATTTCGCAAGGCGAGACCAACGGTATCAATCGATGAGCATGAAATGACATTTACAGCCAACCATAACGTTGAACAGGAAATCATGACAGGCTATTTAGCCAAAGATATTCGCGAAGCAATCGACAAGCTTCCTGAACACCACCGATCAGTTGTTGTTCTTCGTTATTTGCAGGACTTTTCGTATCATGAGATTGCAGAATCGTTAAATTTACCGCTGAATACCGTGAAGTCTTACTTATTTCGAGCCAGACAGCAATTGCAGTCACTGCTGCAAGATTATCAGAAAGGAGGTGTTCGGGGATGAATTGTCAAGAGGTGATGGAGCTCATGCAAAGACATCTGGATGAAGACTTAGACACGCAGGAAGAAATGGAGCTCCAGGATCACCTGAGACATTGTCAGGAGTGCACGGAAATGTTCGAAAGGCTCCAGCGCTTATCTCAGGAATTGACGCAATTACCGAAGGTTGTTCCTCCTTATAGCTTGGTGGATGCCCTTATCCCGCAGCTAGGCGAGATCGACAAGGCTGCCGCGCAAGCTGCCACCGAACCGTCGATTGTACTCGGCAGAGCGCCACATACGATCAATAAAGATGAGGGACAGTCTCCTCGCAGAAAATGGACACGCCGTTTGGAATCGCAATTCTCATGGAAATTTGCAGGCGGTGTGATTGCAGCCGGGTTGATTTTAGGGTTCTTCGCCTTTAATATGAAGCATCCGGTACTGGATAATGCGGATGGCCTGCTGCCGCCCAAAGCGAGCAAGGAGATTGCGTCCAGCTCGACTGTGCAGCATGCACCTGCAGCAGCGGATGCAACAAGCGCTGCGAATGCGAAGCGCATGGCGATTAACGACAGCCCGCAAGCATCCGCGGCTGTGACGACGCCATCGTCTGACGCACAGCAGCAGCCGACAACGCAGCCTGCGGCCGGCGGATCTTCGCAAGCGCAAGGGCAAGCTTCCCCCGATGCGACAGTCGAGAAGCCGCAGCCGCTGAAAGACGCGGGCGTTGACGCCAGCTCGCCGACGCCGAAGATGGCGCCTTCTACATCAGAGCCGGCCCGCATGAAAGGTGCCTCCGGGAAGGCGTCGAATGAAGCCGTGCCCGGACCGACAGCGCCGGCCGCTTCGAGCCCGCAGCCGGGGCCGCAAGGTTCCGAGCAGAATCAAGCCGCCCGCATCCAGGCGACCGAGCCGCCGGCATCGTCACCTGTAGCGGGACCGCAAGAACCAAAGACGAAGACGCCGAACACGAACGGTGTGTATTCACTGATGACGCAAGCACCGGTGCCGCTGAAGTCTTTGACAGGCACCTATGAGGCCGTGATCGAGAATCATCATGTCGTCATACGCAATAGTGCCAGCCGGGAAATTGTGTATACATCCGCCTACCAGGGCCAGGATTCCGACGAAGTCGTGCTCAGCGCCTGGTCGAAGGACGATAAGTTAACGTATCAGGTGAAGTCCGGCGACATTTCCAAGTCTTTTGTGATTGATGTCAAGACGAAAACCGAAAGCTCCACATAATTTTTTAATAAATCGAATGCACCAAATGTCTCGCTCAGCGTATGTTGTATTAACAGCATGAACGATTCAATTGGCGGTTCGTCACTCGGTCAGAGGTTTCTAGAGCCTCTGCACCGGTGTTTAAATAGATGCTGTTTCCGATAGAACATGACTTTCGGAACAAATTCTTCCAGTTGCTCGGCAAAGGGATTGCGTCAACGTCTTCGGACTTTGACGCAATCCCTTTGTTGTTGGTAAGATGGGAATAGCCTAACAGATGACCATGGATATGCCAGCTTTCCCATTGGAAAGCATTTAGGAGAGTGTGTTTGAAGATGGATGCCAAGAAAGCGTTAAAAGACATACAAGCAGGCCGCCCGGCGCCCGTGTATTTATGCTTCGGACCTGAGAAATACAAAATGCGAGAATTCATTCAAATCCTCTCGGATTCGTTGATAGAACCGGAACTCCGGGAATTTGCCGTCAGCAAATTCGACTTAAGCGAAATCAGCCTTTCGGCCGTCATTGAGGATGCCGAAACACTGCCTTTCATGGTGCCGAAGAAGCTGATCATTGCCACGAACGCGCTGTTTTTCACGGGGGCGAAGGAGAGCACGAAGGTCGAGCACCACTTGGACCGGTTAATCGATTATTTAAAGTCGCCAGCCGACCATACGATCATCGTCTTTACCGTTGATGCGGACAAGCTTGATGAGCGGAAGAAGGTGGTAAAAGCGCTCAAAGAGCATGAGGCTGTCGTTCCGTTCCTTTCGCTCACAGCGGAAGAACTGCAGCAGTGGGTGCTGCGGAGAGCGCAGCAGTCCGGATTTGCTTTCTCAGGCGGGGCTGCGGAGCAATTGATCCTGTATACGGGAGGCAATTTGCAGTCGCTCTCAGCTGAGATTGAGAAGATCTCTCTTTATGTCGGCGAAGGAGGGACAGTATCTCCGGATATAATCGATCAGCTAGTGGCACGCAGCACGGAGCAGAACGTATTTATTTTGATAGAGGATATCGTCAATCTGCGTTTGGAGCGGGCGTTCGTCATCCTCGAAGAGCTGCTCAAGCAGCGGGAGGAGCCGATCAAGATCGCCGCGCTGATCGCCAGGCAGTTCCGGATCATGCTGCAGGTGAAGGAGCTCAGCAAGCAAGGGTACTCACAGCAGCAGATGGCTTCACAGATCGGGCTGCATCCGTTTGCCGTGAAGATTGCCGAGGGACAGTCCCGCAAATATGAGACGAACAGGCTGTGCCTGATCATGTCGCAATTGGCCGATCTGGATTATCAGATGAAAAGCGGAAAAATCGATAAAGTGCTGGGGCTCGAAATGTTCCTGCTCAGGCTGGCCGCCTGAGCAGGAAGGCGTGAGCCTGCGAAATGAAAAAAGTCCAGATCTCCGAAGAGAACTGGACTTTCACTTTTATGTTCTGGTTACGCTTGAGCCGTAAGAGCGTTCAGCTTTTTAGCCAGACGGGACTTCTTGCGGTTAGCGGCATTTTTATGGATTAAACCTTTAGAAGCTGCTTTGTCCAATTTCTTAGAAGCGTTGATCAAAGCTTCTTTGGCAGTTTCTACATTGCTGCTAGCAGCTGTTTCGAAAGCTTTCACAGCAGTACGCAGAGCGGACTTTTGGGAAGCGTTACGAAGACGGCGCTTTTCGCTAACTTTAACTCGTTTAATAGCGGATTTAATGTTTGGCATGAAATTCACCTCCTACTTCAAAAAACACGTTCAACGTTACATTTACATGTTTGCTGACAACTTTAAGTATTCTATCATGCGATAAACGAAATTGCAAGACCTGTCAATGGGTAAATCTCCTTCTTATTTTTGCATAAGGGTGTAGGGTTGGTTGCACAATAAGCAAAGCAATGCTAGTTGAGAAAGGGGAACCCTGATGGATTTAAGTGCTTACTCGACACATACAGACCTCGCGTTAGATGCGCGCGATATGGCCCAAGCTGCCCGTCACGGGCAGGAAATCCCCGGCATCGAAACCGAAATGAGCCGCGACAACGGCATCCGGGTGACCAAAATCAATGTGCTGAACGAAGAAGGTGCCAAATCGCTTGGCAAGCTGCCGGGTCATTACATAACGATTGAAGTGCCGGCGCTCCGGCAAAAAGACAGCCAACTGCAGGACCGCGTCGCCACCAAGCTGGCGCAAGAGTTTGAGCGCTTCCTGCTGGACATCGGCATCCCCAAGAACGCCAAGGCGCTGATCATCGGGCTTGGCAACTCCAGCGTCACACCGGATGCCTTGGGCCCGCTCGTTGTGGACAACGTCATGGTGACGCGCCATTATTTTGAGCTGATGCCGAACGATGTGGGGCCGGGCTATCGGGCGGTCAGTGCCGTAGCGCCTGGCGTGCTGGGAACGACAGGAATTGAAAGCAGTGATATCGTGCTAGGCATCGTGGAGAAATCGAAACCCGATTTCATTATCGCCATCGACGCGCTGGCTTCGCGCTCCTTGGAACGGGTGAATACGACGATCCAGATCGCAGATACGGGGATTCATCCGGGTTCAGGGATCGGCAACAAGCGTAAAGGTCTGACCAAAGAGGCGCTGGGCATTCCTGTCGTGGCGATCGGCGTCCCGACGGTCGTGTACGCTTCGACGATCGTGAATAATGCTTTTGATATGATGCATAATCATTTTCAAGATCAGACCAAAAACACCGGTCATATTCTCGGGCTGCTCGACAACATGCAGGAAGAAGAACGCTTGATGCTCGTCAAAGAAGTGCTCGACCCTGTGGGGCATGACCTGCTGGTGACCCCGAAGGAAATCGACCAGTTCATCGAAGATATCGCCAATATTATCGCCAGCGGTTTAAACGCTGCGCTTCATGATTCCGTTAGTGTGGACAATGTGGCGGCATATACACACTAAATAAAAAGCTGGTCTTGCATGTGACGCATGCAGATCAGCTTTTTGGTATGCCGCGACAGCGTTAGAGCCTGTCTATCAGAAAAATCTAGTGAATCGAGTTCTACCGAAACTGTTCGGTTCATAGATTAAAGTAAGATAGATTAGGAGGAATCGCACTATGAAATGGACTTCTGCCACCATCAATCTCAGCCAAATCCGCAAAACGTATCAGAGCGCCAGCACCTTGGGTAAAACGTTCATCACGCTCAGTACGTCGACACTCGCCCTCTTCGTCCTGCTTGGAGCCGGAGGCTATATCCAGAGCAAAGTGATTACCGCCTCCCCGGTCTCCTCCATGAAAAGTCTGGCCGCCTCCGTCACTAATCAATTTTTTATCGATATGCTTGGCATGGAAGTTCCGCATCTTCACCAAGATCAAAAGAAGTTTACCTTCTCTCAACATAATGTGTTCACATTTGCTTTCCGTTTCTTGACGGACATTAATCCGCATGATCCGAAGAGCTTGATGGCCAGCGAAGTACCCGGCATGGATGCCACCCAAACAACAGTGCTTGTCAAAGGCAGTGAGACCAACCCGAGCGAGCCGACCGATTACACGCCTGCATCAGGCGATCTGTCCGGTGAAGCCAAGAATCCGCCGCAGGCAACACCGACGCCAACAACGACACCTGAAACCACGCAGACGCCGCAGCCGACACAAACAGCAGCCACCGGCGAACCGCCGAAATCCGCAGGCAAGAACATCGCCTTCATCTATCAGACGCACAGCAACGAATCGTTTCTGCCGGAGCTCAAAGGGATCACAGACCCTGACAAAGCTTACAGCGACAAAGTGAACATTATTTCGGTCGGAGCGCGATTGGCACAAAATCTGGAGAAGGACGGCATTGGCTCCGTTCATTCGGAAACGGTCTACCCTAATGTGGTCAAAAATTTTGAATATCCATATTCTTACAAATATTCACTAAAAACGTTACAGGAAGCGTTTGCGGCGCATCCGGACCTTAATTACTATTTTGACATCCACCGGGATTCCGCAGCGCGCAACAAAACGACCGTGACCATCGACGGCAAGGATTACGCACAAGTGTACTTTATTATTGGCGGCAAAAATCCAAACTGGAAAAAAAATGAAGAGTTCGCCAGTAAAATTCACGACGTGCTGGAGGCGAAGCATCCGGGCGTTTCCAAAGGCATTCACGCTAAAGAAGCCAACGAAGGCAACGGCCTTTATAACCAAAACTTTTCGCCAAACAACATTCTGATTGAAGTCGGCGGCCCTTACAATACGATGGAAGAATGCTATCGCACGACGGATTGGCTCGCAGAAGCCATCTCCGAAGTGATTCTGAACGCGAAGAAAGTCGATGCGCCTGCGAAACAGTCCTAACGACCCGGAATGAGGAGGAGAGAGGGTATGAAACATTTTTATCTCAAAATGGGGCTATTCGGACTGCTGCTGATGTTCTGCATCTTATTCGGTGTCAGCCTTGCTTCAAGCGGAGTCGAGAGCATTCAAGGACCACTCCCTTCCTCCTCCAATCCGTCGCCTGCAGCGCCTGTTAAGCCGCAAACGAACGTGTCAGCTAGTGCGGCGCAGATTGGCAAGACGGGAGCTGACATCAAAGCCGCGGCGCAATCGGAGAAGCCGAAGCCAGACAAAGAGGCGGCTGTTCAGCCGATTGCGGATCATGACGATTCCCTGAACCATGTCGGCAATAAGCTTGGCGATCTGCTGCAGATTGTCGCGCACCATGGAATTAAGCTGTTTGTGTCCTTATTTGATGCTGTGCTTGGCAAAGGATGACAGGGCAACATTGAACAGACCTCCGACAACTGCTATAATGAAAATTATTTGCATGTACTTGGGGGTATTTCTGTAGCATGACGGACATTCGAGCAAGACAAAAGAAAATACGTAACTTTTCCATTATCGCGCATATCGATCACGGCAAGTCGACTTTGGCTGACCGCATTTTGGAATATACAGGAGCATTGTCTTCCCGTGAGATGCAGGAGCAAGTGCTTGATCAGATGGATCTGGAGCGGGAGCGCGGGATCACCATTAAGCTGCAGGCGGTGCGTCTGAACTACCGTGCCGATGACGGCGAAGAGTATATTTTGAATCTCATCGATACGCCGGGACACGTCGATTTTACGTATGAAGTATCCCGAAGCCTGGCTGCCTGCGAAGGCGCGCTGCTTGTCGTTGACGCGGCGCAGGGCATTGAAGCGCAAACATTGGCTAACGTATATTTGGCTTTGGATAACAACCTTGAGATTTTACCGGTTATTAATAAAATCGACCTGCCGAGCGCGGATCCTGACAAAGTGAAGCAGGAAATCGAGGACGTCATCGGCCTCGACGCCAGTGACGCTGTCTTGGCATCGGCCAAAGCAGGCATCGGAATTAAAGAGATTCTGGAGCAAGTGTGCCAGAAGGTTCCTGCGCCTGAAGGAGATCCGGACAGCCCGGTCAAAGCGCTGATCTTCGACTCCCACTACGATGCCTACAAAGGCGTTATCGTGTATGTGCGCGTCGTTGACGGTTCCATCCGGGCCGGCTCCAAGATCAAGATGATGGCGACGAACAAAACGTTCGAAGTGATCGAAGTCGGCGCGTTCAAGCCGAGAATGTCCATCGTCGAATCGCTGGATGTGGGCGATGTAGGTTTCATCGTAGCGGGCATCAAAAATGTAGGCGACACGCGTGTCGGGGATACGGTAACGGATGCGACGCGTCCGGCGCTTGAGCCGCTGCCGGGCTACCGCCGGATCAACCCGATGGTGTTCTGCGGACTTTATCCGATTGAGACTTCGGATTACAATGACCTGCGCGAAGCGCTGCAAAAGCTGGAGCTGAACGATGCCTCCTTGCGCTTTGAGCCGGAGACGTCCTCAGCGCTCGGCTTCGGATTCCGCTGCGGCTTCCTGGGCTTGCTGCACATGGAGATCATCCAAGAACGCATCGAGCGCGAATTCAACATCCCGCTGATCACGACGGCGCCAAGCGTTATTTACCGCGTGACGATGACCAACGGCGATGTGATCGATATCGATAACCCGTCCAACTATCCGGACGTACAGCGCATCGATTTCGTTGAAGAGCCTTACGTCAAGGCGTCGATTATCGTGCCGAATGATTACGTGGGTACGATTATGGAGCTTTGCCAAGGCAAGCGCGGCGAATATTTGAACATGGAATATCTCGATTCGAATCGTGTGACGTTGACATACGATATACCGCTGTCCGAGATCGTTTACGATTTCTTCGATCAGCTGAAATCCAGAACAAAGGGTTATGCTTCGTTTGATTATGAGCTGACAGGCTATAAGCGATCCAACCTGGTGAAGATGGATATCCTGCTAAACAACGAGCAGGTCGATGCACTGTCATTCATCGTACACCGCGACGGTGCTTACCACCGCGGCAAGATCATTTGCGACAAGCTTAAAGAGCTGATTCCTCGCCAAATGTTCGAAGTGCCGATTCAAGCAGCCATCGGGCAGAAGATCGTAGCGCGTGAAACGGTGAAAGCGATGCGGAAGAACGTTCTTGCCAAGTGTTACGGCGGTGACATTTCCCGTAAGCGTAAGCTCCTTGAGAAGCAAAAGGAAGGTAAGAAGCGCATGAAGCAGGTCGGCTCCGTTGAGGTGCCGCAGGAAGCGTTCATGGCGGTTCTCAAAATAGACGAATAGAAAGCCATCTAAGGAGAAGCCGGGGAGGCAGATTACATGCCCCTTGGCTTTTTCGCTCAGAAAGGAACAACTTGTTATGGTGATTACCCAAGCGGCTCCTACAGCCGTATACATTCATATCCCGTTTTGCACGAACAAATGTCATTATTGTGACTTCAACTCTTATGTGCTCAAAGGTCAGCCTGTGATGGAATATTTAGATGCCCTCGAGCGAGAGATGGAGTTGACTGTTAAGAATAATCCGCCTGCCAAGGTCGAAACGATTTTTGTCGGTGGCGGAACGCCAACCGTGCTGCTGCCGGACCAAATGGAGCGTTTTCTGCGGATGGTTCGCACCTATTTCCCTGCTGACGCGGCGGAAGTGGAGTTCTCAATGGAAGCGAACCCGGGGACGACGGATGAAGATAAGCTTGCTGTGATGAAAGAAGGCGGCGTGAACCGGATCAGCTTCGGCGTGCAGTCGTTTAACAATGAGCTGCTGGCGGCGATTGGCCGCATTCATAATACGGATGATGTGTACCGCAGTATCGAAAATGCCCGGAAGCTCGGATTCCGCAATCTGTCCATCGATTTGATGTTCGGTCTTCCGAAGCAAACGGTAGATATTATGCATGCGACGTTGGATGCGGCTTTGGCTTTGGATTTGCAGCACTATTCCATTTATAGCTTAAAAGTAGAAGAGAACACGCTGTTCCACACATTGTTTCAAAAAAATCAACTGCCGCTGCCGAGCGAAGACGAGGAAGTCGGCATGTATGAATTAATTATGAACCGGCTTGAGCAGGCCGGCTATAAACAATACGAAATCAGCAACTTCGCGAAGCCAGGCTTTGAAAGCAGGCATAACACGATGTACTGGTGCAACCGCGCCTATTATGGGCTTGGAGCCGGGGCGCATGGATATATGAATCATCAGCGCCATGTCAATGTGAAAGGCATACAGCCGTACATTGACGCGACGAAAACCGGACTCCCGATCATGGAACAGTTTGAAGTGACGAAGCAGGAAGCGATGGAGGATTTCATGATGGTCGGCCTGCGCATGCTCGAAGGCGTTAGAAATGCCGATTTCATGAACCAGTTCGGTGAAACGATTGAAGCTCATTTTGAACCTGTGTTAGCGCAGCTTCTGGGCAAAGGGCTGTTGGAGCGTTCCGTTGACGGATACAAGCTGTCCAAGCAAGGGATTTTGCTGGGGAATGAAGTGTTCGGATCGTTTTTGTCGTAGCGTGAAATAATTCTTGTGCAAATATACGTTTCGTTGTATATTTATACATGAATCCACAAGCGAAGCACGGTTATAACCCGTCATCACGCCAGCGTGGGTTTTATGCATTTTCTGCGATGGGTGGGGATGGGTTGATGGTGAATTCAACGATAACAGTGAGAAAAGCTTCCGTCGACGATATTGAGAAGCTTTATGATATTATACAAGGTTATGCCAAACAGGGGATTATGCTGCCGCGCTCCAGGGAGATGCTGCAAGAGCAAATCGAGACGTTCGTCGTCGCAGAGCACGACGAGCTGCTGATTGGCTGCGGATCTCTGACACGGCTCGGACCAGATCTCGTTGAGATCCGTTCGCTCGGCATGACGCCTGGCTACAAGGGCCAAGGGATTGGCGGTAAGCTCGTTGATTTCCTGGTCGAAGAAGCGAGATCGCAGGGGATTACCAAAGTGATGGCGTTGACCTATGAAGTGGCATTCTTTCAGAAAAACGGCTTCACGCTCGTGCCTAAGGAGATTTTTCCGGAGAAGGTTTGGAAGGATTGCATGCACTGTAAAAAACAGTACTGCTGCGACGAAATCGCGGTGCTCAAACGTTTGGATTGACTTGACAACAGACCTTAGGGTCTGTTATTTTTGTAATAGGATTTAGCACTCGCTAAATAAGAGTGCTAACGAAGCGGTGGAATAACAGCTCGGGCGCTGTATGGCGAGAAAGTCGCTTTAGCGGTTGAGGGTAGAGCAGATGAGGCTCTATAAGGTAAGAAATTTGCTTTAGGGACTGTGGCCAGAGCAACTGAGGTGCTGCAAAGCAAGAAAGTCGCTTTAGCGGTCGGAGCCGGGGCAATTTAGGCGTTGTAAAGCAAGAAAGTCGCTTTTGCGGTCGAAGAACGAGCGGCAGCTACGCTGCAAAGCAAGAAATCCGCTTTAACGGACACCACACGTGTCGCGATACTGCAAAATAGAACTATTTTTTCAAGGAGGGGTATATATGTTGTCAGAACGTCAACGAATGATCTTAAGTGCTATTATTGATGACTATGTACGTTCGGCTGAACCGATCGGTTCCCGAAGCATTTCCAAGCGGGGCGATGTTGGCTTCAGTCCGGCGACAATCCGTAACGAAATGTCTGATTTGGAAGACATGGGCTTTTTGGAGCAGCCGCACACTTCTGCGGGGAGAATTCCTTCTCACAAAGGTTATCGCTACTATGTCGACCATTTGCTGCAGCACGGCACCTTGCAACCGCATGAAGTCGATGCGATGAAGATGGTCTTCGCCCAGCGCATACAAGAGATGGAGGATGTGATCCAGCACGTCGCTGGCGTACTCTCCAATTTGACGAACTATACATCGATTGTCCTCGGCCCAGAAGTGTTCAGCACCACGCTGAAACATCTGCAGATCGTGCCCTTGACGGAAACCACGGCGGTAGCCATCATTGTAACGAATACCGGCCATGTAGAGAACAAAACGGTCACGATTCCCGAAGGCATTTCGATGCTTGAAATAGAGAAAGTTGTGAATCTTTTAAATACAAGATTAAAGAACGTTCCGCTGCTGCAATTCAAATCGAAGCTCTACAATGAAATTTCCGCTGAACTCAGCAAATATGTGAGCGGCTATCAGGATCTCGTTTCCGTCGTCGAAAGCGTCCTGCATAACGATGAGAAGGACCGGGTTTTCCTCAGCGGCACGACGAATATGTTGATCCAACCGGAATTTAAAGATGTGGACAAGGTCAAAAGCATCCTCGATCTTTTTGAAGAGGCACCTACCATGATCAAGCTGTTTACGCCTTCCATCGAGGGCATCGAGGTCAAAATCGGGACGGAAAACAGCATCGAAGCGATCAACAACTGCAGTTTGATCACCGCGTCTTACTCGATTGGCGAAACACCGTTAGGAACGATAGGTATATTGGGGCCTACACGCATGGAATATGGAAGAGTGATTAATTTACTGAATCATGTATCGAAGCATCTGGAAGTCGTCCTCGGACGCTGGTACGGCAAATGAGCGGTATCCCACATGAAGGCGAAGAGCGTTTCTCTACGCTGGTGAACAACGCAGCGGCAGTAAGAGCCATTTGTTCCGCTGTGGAAGGGACGCTCGGTCCCAAGGGCTTGGACACGATGCTCGTAGGCGCGCAGGGCGAAGTCATCATTACGAATGACGGCGTTACGATCCTGGAAAAGATGGACGTCACCCATCCGGCGGCTCGCCTGATGATTCAGGTGGCACGCAGCCAGCAGCGTCAGATCGGCGACGGCACGACGACCGCCACGGTACTCGCCGGCGCGCTCGTGCAGGAAGGCGTAGCCCAGGTGACGCGCGGTGTACCCGTGGCGAAGGTCGTCAGCGGCATGCAGCAAGGCGTCGAGCTGGCGGTTACCAGCTTGCGCGCTCGCAGCCGCGCAATCGAAGGGCTGGGCAATGCCGCGCTGCAGCGCATCGCTATTACCGCGGGCCGCGAGCAGGCGGATATCGCGCGGCTCATCGTCAGCGCCGCCGAAGCGGTCGGCGGCGAGAAGCTGCGCGAAGACGGCTATCGCTTCGCGGACAGCGTGCTCGCCCATGAAGAGGCGAGCAGCGAGGTGTGGCCCGGCATTCTGCTGAACCAGAAGCCGATGAACCTGCATCTCGCCGAGCTGGAGCGGAGCGATGCCCGCATTCTCGTGCTGCATGATGCCTTGGAGCCTGAGGCGGTCAGCGATGAGTCGCTGGTCACAGAGGCAGGCTTCCAGCGGCATATGCAGCTGCGTGAGCAGTTCCGCAGCAGCCTCGGGCTGCTGCTGGAGCTCGGCGTCGGTCTGATCGCCTCAGACCGCGGCGTGGACCCCGAAGCGGAGCAGCTGTGCGCCGACTCGGGCATTCTCGTGCTGGCGCGGCTGCCGCGTCGCGACCTGGAGCGCCTCAGCGAGCACACCGGCGCCAGGCCGGTGCGACGCACGGCGCTGCGCAAGAGCGCGCCGGAGCTGGCCGCCGCGCTCGGGTACGCGGACTATGCCGCGTACGATGAGCGGCTGGGCCGCGTCCGCGTCAGTGGCGGGCGCGGCGAGCAGCACGTGACCGTCATCGTCGGCGCGGCGACGCGCGAAGCCGCTCACGAGCGTTCGCGCATCGCCAAGGACGCCGCTTCCGCCGTACAGGCTGCCGTGCGCGGCGGGTACTTGCCCGGCGGCGGCGCAGCCGAAATGGCGGTGGCGCACGACCTGGAGCGCCTGCGTGAAACGATGAAGGGCATGGAGGGCTTCGGCGTAGCCGCCGTAGCGGGAGCGCTGCGCAAGCCGCTCGCGCAGATCGTGGTCAACGCAGGGTACAACCCGCTCGAGAAGGTGGAAGAGCTCAAGGCGGCGCAGATCGCGCTGGAGACAGACGGGCTGGGCATCGATTGTGACACTGGCCAGATCATTAATGTGCTGGAAGCCGGGATCATCGACCCTGTCGATGTGAAAATACATGCGCTGCAAGCAGCAGGCGAAGTAGCGGCTGCAGTGCTGCGGATTCATACGGTGATTAAAATGAAACCATCTTTTGAAGATGTGTAAAGATGGGCAAACTGACGCCAAACAGATCTGATTCTTTTAAGGAGGTGAAGGACAATTGAGTACTGGAGATAATCAAGCAACAGAGCAAGAAGTGCAAGGTACATACGCAACTGAAAACGAGCAAACGGCTGAACAGCAAGCGGGTGCGGAGCAAGAGCAATCCGAGGCAGCAGGCACGAGTGAAATTGATCAATTGCGTGTGCAATCTGAGGAAAACTATCAGCGTTATTTACGCGTTCAAGCGGACTTCGACAATTTCCGCCGTCGTGCGAGAATGGAGAAGGAAGACTTCGCGAAATACGCTTCACTTAAATTGATTGAGCAGCTTCTTCCGGTGGTCGATAACTTTGACCGCGCGCTCTCTTCGAGCAGAGAAGCCAAAGATTTTGACGCCCTGGTCAAAGGTTTGGATATGACATTCCGTCAGCTGGATCAAGTTTTGTCTCAAGAGGGCCTGAAGCCGATCGAAGCGGTTGGCGAGCCGTTCAATCCGGAATTCCATCAAGCAATTATGCAAGTGGAGTCGGAAGAACATGAGGAAGGCATCGTCGTTGAAGAGGTGCAAAAAGGGTATATGCTGAAAGATAAAGTCATCCGCCCTGCGATGGTGAAAGTAAGCGTCTAACTTTATAAATAGAATCCAAATGAAATGTTTCAATGAACAAAAGGAGGCCATTTTAACATGAGTAAAGTAATTGGTATCGACTTAGGTACAACAAACTCTTGCGTAGCCGTGATGGAAGGCGGCGAGGCAGTCGTTATCCCTAACGCGGAAGGAAACCGCACGACGCCGTCTGTTGTAGGCTTTAAGAAAGACGGAGAGCGCGTTGTTGGTGAAACAGCAAAGCGTCAAGCGATCACAAACCCTGACAAAACGGTTATTTCCATTAAGCGTTTTATGGGTACAAGCCATAAAGAAAATATCGATGGCAAAGAATATACGCCACAAGAAATTTCTGCGATTATTTTGCAAAAGCTGAAGTCCGATGCGGAAGCTTACCTGGGTCAAACAGTAACACAAGCGGTTATTACCGTTCCTGCTTACTTCAACGACAGCCAGCGTCAAGCGACGAAGGATGCGGGCAAAATTGCCGGTCTGGAAGTTCTGCGTATCGTCAATGAACCTACGGCAGCAGCGCTTGCTTACGGTTTGGAAAAAACAGAAGACCAAACGATCCTCGTTTATGACCTTGGTGGCGGTACGTTCGACGTATCCATCCTTGAGTTGGGCGACGGCTTCTTCGAAGTAAAAGCGACTAGCGGTGACAACCGTCTAGGCGGCGACGACTTCGACCAAGTGATCATCGATTACCTGGTAGCTGAATTCAAAAAAGAGCAAGGCATCGACCTGAGCAAAGATAAAGCAGCTGTACAACGTCTGAAAGATGCAGCGGAAAAAGCGAAAAAAGAGCTTTCCGGCGTCTTGACAACAACGATTTCCTTGCCGTTCATTACCGTAGCTGATGGCGTGCCACAGCACTTGGAAATTAACTTGACTCGCGCTAAATTCGAAGAGATTTCCGCTCCGCTGGTAGAAAGAACACTCGGACCAACGCGTCAAGCTTTGAGCGATTCCGGTTTGTCCACAAGCCAAATCGATAAAGTTGTGCTTGTCGGCGGATCCACTCGTATTCCTGCGGTTGTGGAAGCAATCAAAAAATTGACAGGTAAAGAGCCTCATAAAGGCGTGAACCCGGACGAAGTAGTTGCCCTTGGCGCAGCAGTTCAAGCGGGCGTATTGACGGGTGATGTGAAAGACGTCGTTCTTCTGGACGTAACTCCGCTGTCCCTCGGTATTGAAACAGCCGGCGGCGTATTCACGAAGATGATTGACCGCAACACAACCATTCCAACAACGAAATCCCAAGTGTTCTCCACTTATGCGGATAACCAGACAAGCGTAGAAATCCACGTCCTTCAAGGCGAGCGCTCGATGGCTACCGATAACAAAACACTCGGACGCTTTATGCTTGGCGAAATTCCACCGGCGCCGCGCGGCATCCCGCAAATCGAAGTTGTGTTCGATATCGATGCCAACGGTATCGTGAACGTATCCGCTTTGGACAAAGGCACAGGCAAGAGTCAAAAAATCACGATTACTTCTTCCAGCGGCTTGAGCGATGAAGAAGTGGATAAAATGATGAAAGATGCGGAAGCTCACGCCGAGGAAGACCGCAAGCGTAAAGAGCTTGTAGAAGCTCGCAACGAAGCGGATCAACTCGTGTACTCCGTTGACAAAACGATCAAAGATCTTGGCGACAAAGTAGACCAAGGAGAGATCGATAAAGCGAATGCGGCGAAGGAAAAAGTGACTTCCGCACTGGCTGGTAACGATCTGGAAACGATCAAAGCAGCAACAGCTGAGCTGACAGAAGTGATCCAACAGCTTTCCGTGAAGCTTTACGAGCAAGCACAGCAAGCTCAAGGCGCTGCTGATGCAGGTGCTGGAGCGGGTGCCGGTGCAGGCGAAGCTCCTCGCGGCCGTGAAAATGTTGTCGACGCTGACTACGAAGTAGTTGACGATCAGAAGAAGTAAACATATCCTATAGTAAGAGTTTCACAAGAACGGATGAGGTCAAAGCCGCTTGGAGTCCGCTCCACGGCTTTGACTTTCCGTTTGTAGTCTTGAACATGGGAGTGGAATCATGAGTAAACGCGATTTTTACGAGGTGCTCGGGGTCGAGAAGGACGCTTCGCCAGAGGATATTAAGAAAGCGTACCGGAAAATGGCCCGACAGTATCACCCGGACGTAAATAAAGCCGCTGACGCGGAAGACAAGTTCAAAGAAGCCAAGGAAGCGTACGATGTCCTTAGCGACGACCAGAAGAAGGCGCAGTACGACCGTTTTGGCCACGTGGATCCGAATCAGGGCATGGGTGGCATGGGCGGTCAAGACTTCAGCGGATTCGGCGATATCTTTGACATGTTCTTCGGCGGCGGTGGCGGCAACAGACGTAATCCGAATGCGCCGCAGCGCGGCAACGATCTGCAATACACGATGACAATCGAGTTCAAGGAAGCGGTGTTCGGTAAAGAAACGGACATCCATATTCCACGTACCGAGAACTGTGACACTTGTCATGGTTCAGGCGCTAAGCCGGGAACGAAACCGGAGACTTGTACGACATGTAAAGGTAGCGGGCAGCAGGAAGTTGTGCAGAATACGGCATTTGGCCGTATCGTGAACCGCCGTGTTTGTTCGACATGTAATGGACAAGGGCGCATTATCAAAGACAAGTGTAATACTTGTCATGGCGCAGGCAAAGTGAAGAAGCAGCGCACGATTCATATCAAAGTTCCTGCCGGCGTGGATGACGGCGCACAGCTTCGTGTTTCCGGCGAAGGTGAAGCGGGCACACGCGGGGGTCCTTCAGGCGATCTTTACGTTGTCATTCGCGTGAAATCGCATGAATTTTTCGAGCGCGAAGGCGACGACATCTACTGCGAAGTGCCGCTGACTTTCATGCAGGCTGCGCTTGGCGATGAGATCGAGATCCCAACGTTGACAGAGAAAGTCAAGTTAAAAATTCCTGCGGGCACGCAAACGGACACGTATTTCCGCCTCAAAGGAAAAGGGGTTCCGCGTCTGCGCGGCTATGGACAGGGCGACCAGCATGTCAAAGTCGTCGTGGTCACGCCAACGAACCTGAGCGACGAGCAAAAGGAGCTGCTGCGCCAATTCGGCAAGCAAAGCGGCGAGCATACGCACGAGCAGAATCAATCGATTTTTGAGCGCATGAAACGCGCGTTTTTAGGCGATTAATTGTTAGGCAAGCGAACACTCCGTTGAAAAGTATGTGGATCTGCTACGATCCGGATACTTGTCAACGGAGTGTTTTTTTGATTTTGTAAACATTCCCAAAATAAAAAAGGCAATTTTTAACATCCAGCAAACGTTCAGTTAACGTTCTCACAATCTATGAACTCTATGCTAGAGAAGTTGAAACCATATATTGCGGAGGGGAAAAAATTGAAGAAATCATTGAAGCAAATCATTGGTTCAGGATTGACGGTTTCTCTATTATCTTTAAGCGTTTGCGGAGCGGCTTTTGCAGCGGAAACGCCGGTAACGGACACAGCAGCTTCTGCACCTGGAGCAACACCTGCTGCACCATCCAAAAACTTGATCGTCCTGATCGGTGACGGTATGGGCCCTGCTGAAGTAACAGCAGCTCGCTATTATTCCAAAAAGTTTTTGAACAAACCGCATCTTGAGCTTGACGGCGGCTACTACGTAGGTAAAGCAACTACATATTCGGAGCCAAGCCCGTATACAACGGAATCCGGTGCGGTAACAGACTCGGCCGCTGCGGGTACAGCTTTCTCCACAGGAAATAAAACATACAACAATGCGATCAGCGTATCGAACGGCGATGTCGCGAAGCCTTACGGTTCCGTGATCGAAGCGGCTATGCTGCAAGGCAAAGCAACTGGCGTTGTATCAACGGACAACATCACAGGCGCAACGCCTGCGGTATGGGCTTCCCACGTGCGTCAACGCAGCAATCAAAATGCGATCGCATCGCAATATTTGACTAGCGGTCTGGATGTCATCTTCGGCGGCGGTAAAATCAACTTCACGACGAAAGAAGAAAAAGGCAAGCGTACAGACAAAAATATTATTCCTGACTACGAAGCAGCTGGCTTCAAAACTGCTTTTGATAAAAAAGGTCTGGATGCCATCCCTGCAACTGCGGGTAAAGCATTAGGTCTTTTCGCTGGCGCAGAGATTCCTTATGTACTTGATCGCGATGAGAATACACCAAGCTTGCCGCAAATGACGCAAAAAGCGCTGGACATCTTGTCCCAAAACAAAGACGGCTTCGTGCTGATGGTTGAGCAAGGCCGGATCGACCACGCTGGTCACGCGAACGACCTGCCAGCTAACATTCAAGAATTGCTGGAACTGGATGCAACGTTCAAAACTTTGGTAGACTTTGCGAAAAAAGACGGCAACACTTCTGTTGTAGTAACAGCTGACCATGAAACAGGCGGTTTGACACTAGGTATCAACAATGTGTACGAGCTGAACGTAGACTTGTTTAACAAAGAAAAACACTCTTACGAGTACCTGGATGGCATTTTGAAAAATGCGAAAACGGCTGATGATATCCGTCAAATCGTAGCGGATAACACTGGATTCACAGATTTGACAGACGATGAAGTTGCCCTGATCATGAACGGTGACGGTTCCTCCTACGGCCGTGCTGGCGGCTACAATGCTGTCATCTCCAAGCGCCTTGCCATTGGTTGGACAGGACACGGTCATACAGGCGTTGACGTTGGCGTATGGGCATACGGTCCAATCGCTAGCCTGGTGAAAGGCGATGTCGATAATACAGATATCGCGAAAAGCGGCGCGAAAGTGATCGGCGCTGATCTGGCTGCAGCAACGAAACAACTGCAAGATAAATTCATCTACCCCATGTTCAAGGTGACTCGCGACAATCAAACTTTGTTTACTGCGAAAGCTTTGGCTGAAGCTTTGGATATTAAAGTAGCATGGGATGATGCAACGAAAACAGTAACGCTTGCCAAAGATAACAACACAGTAAGCGTTCTTGTTGAGACAGGCGCAGTAACAGTGAATGGCGCAGAAAGCACGTTGAAAGGCAACATTGACAACGGTAAACTGTACCTGCCGCTGGAAGCTTTCAACAAGCTGACTGGCAAAAACTTCACATGGGATTCCTTTAACGAGCGCATTGTGAAAAACTAAGGATTCGTGCAGGCAGGGGACAGGGGACTTGTTTCCCTGTCCTGTTTGTCTATTTAGACATAATGGAGGTTCCAGCAGATATGATTCAATTAGAAGCAGTCAGCAAATCGTTTGCCATGCATGGCAAATCGCTGCCCATTCTGCAGATTCCTTCCTGGCGCGTAGAGAGCGGGGAGCGGATCGCCTTGATCGGGCCAAGCGGCAGCGGCAAGAGCACCATGCTTCATGTGCTCTCCGGCGTCATTCAGCCGGATCAGGGCGAAGTGTGGGTTGACGGTGAACCGCTGCATCAATACAAGGAAGCGAAGCGGGATCAATACCGGGCGAAAAAAGTCGGTTACATTTTTCAGGATTTTCATCTGATCTCCTCGCTGACAGCCAGACAGAACGTTGAATTGATCGTTCCGTCTGAATGGTCCAAACGCCAAACAACCGAACAGCTGGACTATTGGTTCGAACGCGTCGGCCTCCAAGACCGGATGCACCATCTGCCGTCGCAGCTCTCCCGCGGCCAGCAGCAGCGGGCTGCCATCGTGCGGGCGTTAATCGCCAAGCCGAAGCTGATCCTGGCTGATGAACCGACAGGGAGCCTGGATTGGGAAACGGCAGGGGACGTGATGTCCTTATTGCTGGAGATCTGCGAAGCTGAGCGGTTGACCTTGCTGACAGTGACCCATGATCTGCACTTGGCGGATATGTACCCTACTCGTATCCATATCCAGGATCTGAATGAAATCGTTAGGAGAGAAGCGGTATGAAGTTGATTTCCTTGCTGTGGAACAATATCCTGCATCGTAAAACGCTTTCCCTCGTAACGGTACTTTCGGTTGCGATCACTGTTGCACTAGTCGTTTTTTTGCTGCTGTGCAGCGCCGGGCTTGAACAAGGCGCAGAGAAAGGATACGGTCCTTTCGAGGTGACGATCGGGGCCAAAGGAAGCGCGTCGCAGCTGGCCTTGAATACGTACTACCATATCGGTGCGCCGACAGGCAATGTTCCGTTGTCGCTCCTCGACGAAGTGCGCAAAGATCCGCAGGTCGGCAGTGCCTTTGCGATGACGACGGGGGATAATTTGAACGGCTTTCCGATCGTAGGGATGGAGCCGGGCTATTTTCCGGTACGCTACGGCAATGACACGCAGATGGCCGAAGGCAAGCTGTACGGCAAGCTCGGCGAGGCGGTGATTGGCTCTTACGCGGCCAGCGCGCTCGGCATGCATGTCGGCGATAAGTTTCAAGGCGCACATGGATTGGTAAAAGGCGCAGCCGACGAAGATGAGGATGCGGGTGGAGATCATGATGAGCATGAGGCGCACCACGCCTTCACGTATACGATTGTGGGGATTTTGCCGCCGCTTCACACTTCCGATGACCGGGCCATCTACACGACGTTGGACTACGCTTGGGCGGTGCATGAGAGCCAATCCGGCGCTAACAAAGATGTTACGGCGATTTTGGTAAAGCCAAGTTCTCTGCTAGGCGCACAGTCCATTAAAACGAAGTACGGTCAAATCAGCAATGTGCAGGCGATTTACACAAGTAAAGCCGTCGCGGACGTCGTTAATGTCGTCGATAAAGGGACACAGGCGCTGAGCGTCGTGACCGGCGTATGCGTTGTGCTCGCGGCAGGCACGATCCTCCTGTCCTTGATCGCCGCTGTCCAAGAGCGCAAACGGGATGTCGGTTTGCTGAGGCTGATCGGCAAGTCCAAAGGGTTCATATGGATGGCATTGGTCGGCGAAGGCCTGTCGTTGACGTTCATCGGCTTGATCCTCGGCCTGCTGATCGGCCACCTTGGCGGCTATTTGGGCCGTGAAGCCGTGTTCGAGTTTGCCGGGCTGCAAATTCAGTCCTGGCAGCTGATGCCGGGCGAGTGGATGCTGGCCGTCTTCACGCTGCTGATCGGCGGGCTTGCCGCAGCTGGGCCGGCCTTGCAGGCATATCGCGTCGATCCGCTGCAATTATTCAAATCTTGAGGTGACAGCGCTATGAAAAAGAAGAAAACATTGTTCGTCATCGGTCTTCTGTCGCTCGTCATGGTTGCCGCTGCCTGCGGGCAAAAGAAAGGCTCCGGGCCCGGGCAGTCGTTCGGGCAAGCGGCGGCGGCAGCTGCGACACTGAGCCCGCAGGTGAGCGCATCGCCGGCCGCCCAGGCCACACCGACAGCGACGCCAGCCGCCACTGCGCAGCCTGTGGCGGAGCCTTCGCCGTCGGCGAGCCCTGCGGCCAGCGCGAGCAACGCGCCATCGCCGAGCCCTGCGGCGTCTGCGCAGCCCGCAGCCAGCCCGGCGCCGAGCGCTAAGCCTTCGCCGACCCTCGCTGCGGCCGCTGACGCCACGCCTGCGGCTCAGCCAGCCGCAGAGACCGCGCCGGCGCAGCCGCAAGCTACGCCGCAGCCAAGCGCCAAGGCGGCGCCCGTGAAGCTGACCAATGAAATCAATTGGTCACAGTTTTTCGATAACGATAAGCAGGATCGGCCATCGGAGCACTTTTGGGATTTGACCGGTAAAACCGTACAAATCAAAGGGTTCATGGGCGAAGTGCTGTCCTTTGACAAGCACTGGTTTCTGCTCATTCCCCAGCCTGGCGCGGAATGCCCGTTTGATAATGGTGATGAGACGTATTGGAACAAAATCATGATCGTTTTCGTACCGGATACCGTGAAGCTTCGCTACACATCCGGCCCGCTGCTGATTACCGGCAAGCTGGATGTCGGGATTAAGCTCGACGAATCGGGCTACAAGACCATGTTCCGGATGTATGACGCCTCCTTTGAAAAAATCAAAGAATAACACCGGCATAATTTATAAGCCTCTTGGAACAATAAAACGTGTTTACCCACACATGTTCCAGGAGGTTTTTTCATATGTCGAATAACAACAAACAGCAAGACAAGCAATTGCCGATTGCCAAAAACGAGGATGTTGAATTTGCCGCGGAAGTGGCGGATGCCGATGATTATGAGGCAGCTGAGCGTGCGCAGGCGGCTGATTACAGGCAGGAACATCAATAATGGCGGAGCGCAACATTTTAGCCTATTTCCATGCGCCTGAACAGGCGGAGGGAGCGGCCATGAAACTGCGGGCGCTGCGTGCCATCGATGTGTCCGTTGATCGGTTCGGCCGTTATGAAGGCACAGGACTGCGTTCCGTGATGAATCCGTATGCCGGAGATTTCGGCAGCTTAGCCAGCTTAACGCAGGCCGCACATGTGTCCACGCCGGATGAGGGCATTCTCATCGCGGCGGACCCTGCGGCAAGCGGGATGAGCGACGGCGGGGGTGGCGGCGTGACCGGGCTTGATGTGATTTTAGCGGCAGTTGTGGACGAATCGATCTATGAGCAAGCTCTCCGTGTCATTGACGGCGCGGGAGGACAAGTTTAATCCGTTAAGCCAAGCATCTGTCTGAGTGCCGGCGCACAGAAAGACAGGTGCTTTTTCGTATGGGCAGAGCCGATTTTACTAGGGGAACCGAGTGTAGTACAATAGTCATTATGAATTCAGGGTTATACACCCAATTATTAGGAGGAGCCTCACCCATGCGTTGGCACGAAATTACCGTACATACGACAGAAGAAGCAATAGAAATGATCTCGAACTTTGTTCACGAACTCGGCGCCGGCGGCGTCTCTATTGAAGAGTCCGGAACGTTGAACAAGGAGCGCGACACCTCATTCGGACAGTGGTATGAACTTCCCTTGAACGATATTCCGGAAGGACGCGCAGTGATCAAAGGATACTTTTCCCAAGATAACGATATGGACACGATCATGGCCAATTTACAGGCATCGATCGAACAACTGAAAGAGTTTGACATCGACACCGGTAATCCGACTTATGAATTAAAAGAGGTGGATGACGAGGATTGGGCGACGGCTTGGAAGCAATATTTCAAACCGATTCGCGTCTCCGAGCGGCTGACGATCAAACCGACGTGGGAAGCATACAGCCCATCCCCGGAAGAAATTATTTTGGAGCTCGATCCAGGTATGGCATTCGGCACCGGCACTCACGCGACAACAGCACTCTGCTTGCGTACGCTGGAGAAAGTCGTACAGCCAGGCGACGATGTCATCGATGTGGGCACCGGTTCGGGCATCCTGTCGATCGCGGCGGCGAAATTAGGCGCCAAGCATGTGCTGGCGGTTGATCTGGATCCTGTGGCTGTATCCAGCGCAACGGAGAATGCCAAGCTGAACGATCTGGACAACATCATTACTGTCAAGCTGAGCGATCTGCTGGGCGTGCTGAAGGCAAGCGAAACTGAAGCTTCCAGCCAGCTTGGTGTCACGATTCCGGTGAAAGTCGTGGTTGCGAACATTTTGGCGGAAATCATTTTGCTTTTCGTGAATGATGTGTACGACGTGCTGCAATCCGGCGGATACTATGTAGCTTCCGGAATCATCACAAGCAAGGAAGCGGATGTGGAAAAAGCGCTGGTCGCAGCCAATTTTGAAATTGTAGACAAAAACTACGATTCGGATTGGGTTGTGATCGTAGCTAGAAAGCCGTAGGTGATCCCTTCATGAATGGTCTGTTATTCAACGATTGGAGTACATTGCCCTTTGTCGTGCTGGCCTTGGTGATCTCTTTTACCATCCATGAATTTGCACATGCCTACACGGCTTATAAATTTGGAGACCCGACAGCTTATCAGCTCGGTCGGGTTTCGTTGAACCCGATGGTTCATCTTGATTTATTAGGATCGATCATGATGCTGTTAGCGGGAATAGGTTGGGCGAAACCTGTTCCTGTTAACCCCGGATATTTCAAAAATCCAAGGGCGATGACGATCGCCGTGACTGCAGCAGGACCGTTAAGTAACCTGGTTTTAGCTTTTCTTTCGTTGTTATTGTATGCCCTCATTCAACATTTCGGCTGGATGGACACTTTATCCAAGGGCAGCATTCTAGCCATTAATGTATTTTTTTCTAAAATGGTTATCATCAACTTGAGCTTGTTATTATTCAACTTAATCCCTATTCCGCCGTTGGATGGGTATCGGATTGTACAAGAACTTTTACCGCTTCAGCTGAATGTTCGTTTGCAGCGATTTGAGCAATGGGCTTTTATTATTATGTTATTGCTGCTCTACATTAGGCCGTTGCGTCAAATTACATTGGATCCGTACTTCAGTCTGATCAATAATATTTATCAATCGATGTTGATTCCGATCGGCTGGATACTGGGCTAGCCAGAGTCTGCCAGCAAGCTCTTGTAGCTTTTCAAGGTCAAAACAGGTATGATGGTGTGTGGATGTTTTCATAGAATCATACAAACGTAAATGCGTAATTATGAAGATAGAGAGGCTTGACCTATGCAGCGTTATTTTTTACCGCCTGAGCAGTTCACATCAGCATCTGCCGTTGTCGCCATTGAAGGAGACGACGCTCATCATTTGCAGCGTGTCATGCGCGCAGAGGTAGGGGAGCAGGTCATCTGCAGCAATGGGGTCGATCGCGAAGCGCTTGTCCGTATCACGCATCTTGACAAAGGGCGCGTGACGGCGGAAGTCGTGGAGGATCTGGCCATGACTGCGGAAGCGGCTGTCGAGGTTTGGGTGGCGCAGAGTTTGCCGAAAGGCGACAAGATGGAGACGGTCATTCAAAAGGGGACGGAGATCGGGGCAGCCCGGTTTCTCCCTTTTTTATCGGAGCGCACAGTCGTTCAATACGACGCCAAAAAGGAAGCGAAGCGTACCGAGCGCTGGCAAAAGATAGCCAAGGAAGCGGCGGAGCAGGCACACCGCAATCGCGTCCCGCAGGTAGAAGCGGTGTATACGTGGAAGCAGCTGCTTCAGCTGGCCAAGGAGGCCGACGCGGCGTGGATCTGCTACGAGAAGGAAGACGGGCAGCAGCTTAAGCCGGCCATACAGGCTGCAGCGGCAGCCGGCAAGCTGGGATCAGGCAAGCGGGTGCTGCTTGCTGTTGGGCCGGAAGGCGGCTTCACCGAGCAGGAGATCGAACAAGCCGAAGCAGCCGGATTTCGCTCCGTATCGCTTGGCGCACGCATTTTACGCACGGAGACTGCCGCCATGGTAGGGCTCACGTGCCTTTTCTATGAAACCGGAGAGATGGGAGGATAAGCAAGATGGCAACAGTAGCGTTTCATACGTTAGGATGTAAAGTGAATTTTTATGATACAGAGGCTATTTGGCAGCTGTTTAAAAATGAGGGTTATGAGCAGGTTGACTTTGAGCAAACGGCCGATGTGTATGTCGTGAATACATGTACGGTTACCAATACAGGTGATAAAAAGAGCCGGCAAATGATCCGCCGGGCAATCCGCCGCAACCCGGAAGCGATCGTAGCGGTTACAGGCTGCTATGCGCAAACGTCGCCGGCCGAAATTTTGGCGATTCCAGGTGTGGATATGGTTATCGGGACGCAGGACCGGGAGAAAATTGTTCCACTCGTGAAACAATTGGAGTCAGACCGCCAGCCGATTAATGCGGTGCGCAACATCATGAAAACGCGCCAGTTCGAAGAGTTGGATGTGCCGGATTTCGCTGATCGTACCAGAGCGTTCTTGAAAATCCAGGAAGGCTGCAACAACTTCTGCACGTTCTGCATTATTCCATGGTCGCGCGGCTTGATGCGCAGCCGTGAACCGCAAAGTGTTATCGCACAAGCGAAGCAGTTGGTTGCAGCGGGCTATCAGGAAATTGTCCTGACAGGTATTCATACCGGCGGTTATGGCGAGGATATTGAGGATTACAGCTTGGCGAAGCTGCTGTGGGATTTGGACAAAGTTGAAGGCTTGCAGCGCATTCGGATCAGCTCCATCGAAGCGAGCCAAATTACCGATGAAGTGATCGACGTGCTGCAGAAATCGGATAAAATGTGCCGCCATCTTCACATTCCGCTGCAAGCCGGCGACGATCGGGTGCTGGCGCGGATGCGGAGAAAATATACGACCGAGGAATTCGCCCGCAAGATCGAGCGTCTGCACGAAATTATGCCGGATGTGGCCATTACGACAGACGTCATTGTTGGCTTTCCTGGCGAAACGGAAGAGATGTTCCGCAACGGTTATGCGTTCATGGAACGGATGCAGTTCTCCGAAATGCACGTCTTCCCTTATTCCAGACGGACAGGTACGCCTGCGGCACGGATGGAAGATCAAATTGATGAAGAGATCAAGAATACCCGTGTGCATGAACTGATCGATTTGTCGGAAAAAATGCAGCTTGCCTACGCGCAAAAATTTGTCGGTCAAGTGCTTGAAGTGATCCCGGAGAGCGCCCACAAAGGTACGCCGAACAGCGGCTTGTACATGGGCTATTCCGATAACTATCTGCAGCTTGTATTCGAAGGATCCGAGGACATGATCGGCCAGCTGTGCCGTGTGAAGGTGACGGAAGCAGGCGTCAATGAGAACAAAGGACAATTAGTCCGCGTGATGGAACCTGCACAAGCAGTGAATTTGTAATAACTAGCTGAGGATTTCACTTCCGCCCGCAGGTGGGGTGACATCCTCTTCTTCGTCGTGGGACAAACGAATTTGGAGACCAGGGGGATTTCAAATGAAAGAAATTTCAGCAGGCGGGGTCGTATTCCGTAAGCAAGATGGCCTATTACAAGTGCAACTGATTCAGGATCGATATGGTAAAATTACGTTGGCCAAAGGTAAAATGGAGCCCGGCGAGACAGTTGAGCAAACAGCGCTTCGCGAGATTTTGGAAGAAACGGGAATTGTTGGGCGAATCGTCGATTCCATCGAAATTATTGCGTACCAATACAATAATCCGACCCACGGCATCGTGGATAAAGAAGTGCATTATTATTTGGTAGAAGCCGCAAGCGGCAACCTGCAGGCGCAGGTCGAGGAAATTCGCGGCGTCGAGTGGCTTGAACCGCTGGAAGCTTGGCGTCAGCAGCTGGAGTCCGGCTACGATAACAATAATAGCGTGTTGAGCAAAGGGCTGCGGAAACTTGGTATAGAGGTGTAAGCGGCAAGATTAATTGCGGAATTCCAGGCGCTCCCATATTTTAAGATAGCAGAAGGGCAGCGCCAGTAGCGAGCTGACGACGTTAAAAATCGTCTGCGCGCGGGCGATCTGTTCCGATGCGCCGCCGGCGAATAAAGATGAAACCTGCACGAGCTGGTGCATGAACGGATAAAAGAGGATTGCGCCTCCGGCATTGAGCAGGATGTGCGACCAGGCGACATATTGACTGGCGCGTGTGCCCCCGATTCCGGCGATCAGCGCCGTCACACAGGTGCCGACATTGGCGCCAATGGTGATGGCAACGCCCAGCTCGACGGGGATGCCCTGAATGCTCGCGAGGCCCATGGCCATCGCGATGACGGCCGCGCTGCTGTGCACGAGCGCGGTTACTGCGGCGCCTGCGATGACGCCCCAGAGCAGGCTAACCTTCGCTTGGTTCACGAACCAAGCGAACAGCCCCCGGGACTGCAGCGCCGGCCCGATGGTTTGCATGATCTCGATGCCGAGCAGCACGAGAGCAAAGCCTGCCACGGCCAGCGAGCCGAAGCGCACGCTGCGCAGCCAGCTCCGACCGCCATCGGTGTGGGCGGGTCGGCTTGCGTCCGGCCCCTGGGGCGGCAGGGGCCCGGCCCACCAGCTCGCGAGCCACACAGCCGAGCTGGCGAGCAGGAGCGGCACGCCGAGATGACCGATGCTGAGTCCGATCAGCTCGGTCGTCAGGCACGTGCCGATGTTCGCCCCGAGAATGACGCCGAGCGTTCTCGGGAAGGTCAGGACGCCAGCGCCGACGAGGCCGATGGCGATGACCGTAATGGCGGTGCTGCTTTGCAGCACCGCCGTGAGTGCCGTGCCGGTGGCGAGGCCGTGCACCGGCGTGCGGGTGAACCGCTCCAGCCATTGCTGGAGGCGGGCGCCGGCCCAGTGCTGAAGCGCGGTTTCCATCAGCTTCATGCCGAACAGAAATAAAGCTAAGCCTGTGAGTACAGGCAGTATAATCGTAGTCATCATACGAAGCGCTTCTCCTTTGGAATTTGTCATTTTTGTTATAAATACATATATATGTGTCCGTTTAGACAAGCATGACAAGCTGATTATGAGAAAGAAGTGCTTCATGAAAAGGAAGGCAGTATACATATGGCAGTCGTTTTTTTACATAAAAAAAGGAAACCCAGATTGGAGCAAGGCCATCCATGGGTGTACCGCAGTGAAATCGAAAGAGTGGACGGCGAGATTGAGCCGGGGGCGCTAGTTCCGGTTCACAACCACCTAGGCCAATATTTGGGGACAGGCTATTACAATGAGCTGTCGCAAATTACGGTACGCATCGTAGGCTACCAGCCGCTCGAAGCCATGACGATAGACGTATTCATCGAGCGCTTTACCAAATGCTTGCAGCACCGCAAACGTTTTTTGCCGGACGCGGAGTCGTACCGGCTTGTGTATGGCGAAGCGGATTTTGTGCCAGGCTTAATTGTCGATAAATTCGCAGATATCCTTGTTGTTCAACTGCTCACCTTGGGCATGGACCGCTGCAGACAGCAGATCGTGGACGCATTGGTGCAGGTCATGAATCCCGCGGGTATTTACGAGCGAAGCGATGTGCCTGTGCGTGAGCTGGAAGGCTTGCAGCAAACGAAGGGGCTGCTTTATGGCGAATGTCCGAAGCATGTAGATATTCTGGAGAACGGCCTGCGTATCAAAGTGGACATCGAAGAAGGGCAAAAAACCGGTTATTTCTTCGACCAACGGGAAAACCGGGCCGCTATCGCCCCCTTAATGACAGGTTGGGGTCACCGCAGCGGAATCGCGCTGCAGCAAATCGAGGACAACGGCGTCACGCAAACCTTACCGGTCAATGCCAACGGCAAAATCGTCTCCTTCCCTTACTGGGACGGTGCGACGGTGCTTGAATGCTTTTCACATACCGGAAGTTTTACGCTCAATGCTTGCAAATACGGGGCTAAAAAAGTGACCTGTCTCGATATCTCTGAGCACGCCATTGAGAGCGCGCGAACAAATGTCCAGCTGAACGGGTTTGAAGATCGAGTCGAGTTTGTCGTGGCCGATGCTTTTGACTACCTGCGTCAGCAAGTGAAGGGCTTGGATGAGCGGAAGCTTCGCGCCTCTGCCAGCGTGACTCAAAGCAAAGTCGATACATCGAAGCCCGTTAGCAGCGGCCGCACGTGGGACGTCGTGATCCTGGATCCCCCGGCTTTCGCCAAAACGAAAAGCGCCGTTGAGGGGGCTTGCCGAGGCTATAAAGACATCAACCTGCACGGCATGAAGCTTGTCAACGATGGCGGCTATCTGGTCACTGCCAGCTGCTCGTACCATATGCGTCCCGAGCTGTTCCTGGAGACCATCCATGCGGCGGCAACCGATGCGGGCAAAATACTCCGTCTCGTCGAATTCCGCGGGGCGGGTATGGATCATCCGCGAATACTTGGCGTTGACGAGGGGCATTACTTGAAATTTGCAATTTTCGAAGTTCACAGCAAATAGTGTACACATCAAAAGGTTGAGCAGACTGAGGGTCTGCTCAACCTTTTTCTTTCCTCCGCCACAAACTAGGGTCTCACCCGCTTACGTATTACGGCACCCTACTCGTTCCCAAAACTAACCTGATTACGGATAAACGACGTTTACAACACCTACACCTCACGATTCCGTTCGCTCAGGAAACGGACTCTGTCTGAGCCAAGGGGATCGTGGCCAGAGGGGGTGAGCAGTGTACCAACGTGAGCAGTAAGTCAGGTTGGAGGCGTGTTCGATAGAATTTTTTTTTCATTCTGAGCCGAAGGGATAGCGGACAGAAGGTCGCGCAGGGAATAACGACCTAAAGAATAGTAGACAGTATGGCATATGATTATGATGATAAGTTTTTTTGATCAATAAAAAACATGAATACACTTTTATTTATCGGGATGCCAAAAAACTCGAATTGGATTCATTTGTAAGCGCTGTGTAAGATGAAGGAAATGCACGAAAGATTTTTTAGGATGAAAGGGAGGCGTCACGAGATGGCATCTGTAACGGGGTTGGAAGGGATCGTCGCTGCGGAGACGGAGTTGTCTTTGGTGGATGGACAGAAGGGGCTTTTGATTTATCGTGGGTATGAAGCCAAGAAGTTGGCTTTGGAAGTAGGCTTTGAGGAGGCTGCTTATTTATTATGGCATGGTCAATTGCCGAATGAGCAGCAGTTGGTCGATTTTTGTGCCAAGTGGGCAGGTTTGCGTGCTTTGCCGGCTGGTATAAAAGCGGTGATTAATTTGCTTCCGCAGGAATTCGAGATGATGAGCGTGCTGCGGACAGCCATTTCTGCTGGCGAGGAAACGAATCGGGAGGCGTGGCCGCCGGTGATGGAAGCGGCTATGAGGTACACAGCGATGGTGCCGTCGATCATTGCATATCGAAACAGGCGATTAGCCGGGCTGGAACCCGTTGAGCCCAATCCGGATTTGGGCCATGTGGCCAATTATTTGTACATGCTAACCGGTGAGGTGCCGCTCCCCGCACATGTGAAGGCGTTGACTGCTTACTTCATTTTGGCGATGGAGCATGGGATGAATGCGTCTACTTTCGCAGGACGAGTCGTGCTTTCGACGCAGTCGGATCTCGCTTCCGCGCTGTGCGCAGCGATTGGCGCGATGAAAGGCCCGCTGCATGGCGGTGCGCCGTCGGAGGTCGTCCACATGCTGGATGCGATTGCGACGAAAGAAAGAGCGGAGACGTGGCTGCGGCAGCGTTTGGAAGAAGGGCAAAGGCTGATAGGCTTCGGTCATCGCGTTTATAAAACGTTTGACCCCCGTGCGGAAGCACTGCGCGAAATGATCAGCCGATTATCAGCCGATGATGCGTGGTTTGAGCTTGCCGTTTATGTGGAGTCGTTGGCCACTCGGCTTTTAGATGAATACAAACCAGGCAGGAAGCTATACACAAATGTGGAGTTTTATGCAGCTTCTGTTTTGCGGGCGGTTCACATGCCTACGGCGCTTTTTACCCCGACATTTACCGTGAGCCGGATGGTAGGATGGACGGCCCATTTGCTGGAGCAAGCCGGATGCAATCGGATTTTCAGACCACAATCGATTTATATCGGTGCTATGCCGGAAATAGATGAGGTATAGATGCGAAGGGCTCTTTCGTCGGTAATTGGACGAGGGAGCCTTTTTCGTTGCGCATCACGCTGTGCACCATCATCTGCCACACCTCTTTTCTAGCAAAAGTATGATAGAATAAGAGGATGACTATTTATATTGAAGGAGGACCTGCATGTCGATTCGATTCATTTTAGGCAGGGCCGGCAGTGGAAAAAGCATGCTTGTTATGGAGGAAATGAAGCAGCGTTTGGCGGCAGAGCCCGAAGGAGCTCCGCTCATTCTGCTGGTTCCGGAGCAGGCGACCTTTCAGGCCGAACATGCGATCGTGTCCGATCCTCAGATCAGCGGGATGATTCGGGCGCAGGTGCTGAGCTTCCACCGTTTAGCTTGGCGCGTGATGCAGGAAGAAGGCGGAACCGCCCGGCTTCCCATTGATGAAACAGGTAAAAAACTGCTCCTGACGAGCATTTTACATAAAAATAAGGATCAGCTGCGCATATTCGGCCATTCTGCCGAGCAGATGGGTTTTATCGATCGGTTAAATCAGCTTTTCACGGAGTTCAAGCGTTATTGTTTATCCGCTGAGCAATTGGATGAGCACGATGCCAAACGCATTACGTCCCTGGGGGAAAGCGGCTTGCTGCGTGAGAAAATGCATGATATCCGGCTTGTCTACCGAGAATTTGAACAAGTGCTGGCCCGTCAATATTTGGACGGTGAGGATTATTTGACGCTGCTGGCGGAGCAGATTCCGAAATCTGCTTATTTGCGCTCGGCGTCGATCTGGATCGACGGCTTCCACGGCTTTACGCCGCAGGAGTTTGCCGTGCTAGCGGGACTTTTTGCTACGTGTCAAGACGTCACGATCACGTTATGCCTGAACCGGCCGCTCGAAGCTGTGGATGTTCCGGACGAGCTGGACTTGTTTCATCCAACGGCGAAGACGATGGTGCGCTTGCAGGAGATGATCTGGCAGCTTGGTCTTGCGCCGGCTGAAGTGGTGCAAGTCGGTTCCAGGGATGCGCATCGTTACCAAGACAGTCCGGCCTTGGTTTATCTCGAACGTATGTTCGAGAGGCGGATTGGCGGTGGCGCGAAGCCTTATGTGCCTGCTGAAGGCGAGAAGCTCAGCGGCCAATTGGTCGTGCAGGAAGCCGTACACAGCCGTGCAGAGGTCGAGGGCGCCGTGCGGGACATGCTGCAGCTGGTGCGTGAGCAAGGTGTTCGCTGGCGTGATATCGCGATTATGGTACGCAATATGGAGGGGTATCAGGACTTGTTGAAGGCGATTCTGACCGATTACGATATTCCCCACTTTTTTGACCAAAAGCGTACAGTGCTTCATCACCCGCTCGTGGAGTTTATCCGCTCTGCGCTGGAGGTTGTACAGCATAATTGGCATTATGATGCCGTGTTTCGCTGCGTGAAAACCGATTTGCTGCTGCCGGCAGCGACCGCAGCCGACCGGCACTTGATGGACAAGTTGGAAAATTACGTACTGGCGTTCGGTATTCAAGGATATAGGTGGACGGACGGCAAGCCTTGGACGTACAAATTCCGGGCGAATTTGGAGCAAGCCGAAGAGCAGCTGCAAGAGCAATCGGAAGCCCTTGAGCAGCTTAATGTGGCGAAAGCCTGGATCGTCAAGCCCTTGCAAGCTTTTGGACAGCGGCTTCAGAAGGCCGCCACGGTGAAAAATCAGGTCGAAGCACTGTACGAGCTGCTTATGGATGTTCAGGCGCCTGAACAGTTGGAGCTGTGGAGCCAGACAGCCCTGCAGGACGGAAAACCGGAAAAGGCCCGCGAGCACGGGCAAATGTGGAATAACGTGATGGATATGCTGGATCAGCTGGTGGAGACGATGGGTGAGGACCGTTTATCTTTGGAGTTGTTCACCGGGTTGATTGAAACCGGTATGGAGAGCATGAAGCTTGGGCTCGTGCCGCCCTCCATGGATCAGCTGCTGATCGGAAGCATGGACCGGACGCGCTCCAGCGGCATTCGATATG
>Ga0209566_100415_pt1 | contig 33460 bp, 25 predicted proteins | sample Araplavi_mTSA_r2_2_FD_184287 | JGI IMG/M metagenome (GOLD analysis project Ga0209566, IMG submission 184287) | Arabidopsis root microbial communities from North Carolina, USA - plate scrape CL_Cvi_mTSA_r2 (SPAdes) (version 2) | ecosystem: Host-associated > Plants > Roots > Endosphere | place...
GAACCCGTTCTACGACCAGACCAACCGGATGTTCTCGGTGATCTTCGGTTTCGTGTTCGTGCTGATCAGCGCGATCGTGCTGTTCGTGATCAGCAACACGATGAGCACCGCGATCATCGAACGCACGGTCGAGATCGGCACGCTGCGCGCGATGGGCATGCGGCGCGGCGGCATTCAGGCGCTGTTCGTCTGCGAAGGCGCGCTGCTCGGCGTGGCCGGCGCATCGCTCGGCGTGCTGGCGGCGCTCGCGATCGCCGCGGCGGTCAATCACAGCGGGCTGGCCTGGACGCCGCCCGCGCGCATCGACGCGGTCGCGCTGACGGTGCGCGTGTGGGGCGAGTGGCGAACCATCGCCGTCACGTTCGCGGGGCTCGCGTGCGTGGCCGGGCTGTCCGCGTGGCTGCCGTCGCGGCACGCGGCGCGGCTGTCGATCGTCGATGCGCTGCGGCACGTATGACGCCGTGCGGATGCGGTCTTTTTCGTTCATTTCACTTTCGGGGAGAGCGCACGTGCGTCGCCTGTTCGTTTCATGCTGTCTGAGTCTTTCATTTCTGGCCGGTGCCGCGCACGCGCAGCCGGCGCCCGATCCGCAGAAGGTGCTCGCGGCGAGCGACGCGATCCGCGCGCCGGCGAAATCGTTCGTGCTGACCGCGACGCTGATCGAGTATCGGTCGGGCAAGCAGGTGGACGGCAATACGCTGTCGATCTATTCGAAGCCCGACGCGCCGGGCGGCGCGTTCCGCACGCTGGTGCGCTTCGTCGCGCCGGCGCGCGACACGGGCAAGCTGATGCTGAAGAACGGCAACGACCTGTGGTTCTACGATCCCGCGAACCAGGCGAGCGTGCGGATCTCGCCCGACCAGCGGCTGCTCGGGCAGGCCGCGAACGGCGACGTCGTGACGGTCAATCTCGCGCACGACTACACGGCCGAGCTGAAGGGCGTCGAGGTCATCGCCGACGGCGACCGGCAGACCCGCCGCGCATACCGGCTCGCGCTCACCGGCCACGGCGACGGGCTGACGTACCGCCGCATCGAGATCTGGATCGACGCGGCGAACAACCGGCCCCTGAAGGCGCGCTTCTATTCGGAGAGCGACCGGCTGCTGAAGACCGCGTTCTACCGGCGCTACACGATGCAGCTCGGCGTCGAGCGGCCGACGGAAACGGTCATCATCGACGGGCTCGACAGCAACTGGGTCACGGTCATGCGTTTCTCCGACTACGCGTGGCGCGACATTCCCGATGCATGGCTGCAGCGCGACTACCTGTCCCGCTTCCAGGCGCAATGACGGTGCGGCGTCGATGCCGGGTCGCCGCGCTCGCGTTCATGCTGCTGCCGGCGCTCGCGCGTGCGGCGTCGGCCGGCGCGGAGGCAACGAGCGGTGCAGGCGGTGCGGGCGGCGTGGATGCGGCCGATGCCGCGGCGCTCGATCTCGCCGACCGGTCCGCCGCGGCGCCGGCCGATACCGCGAAGCCGTGGAAGCTCGACGTGCAGGACGCGTTGCGCGCGAGCCGCTATCGCGACGGCGCGCACGCCGGGCGCAACCAGCTGTCGGTCGAATTCGAGTACGGGCAGTGGCTGACGCCGACGTTCGCCGCGCACTTCTCGATGCGCTTCGACCGCTTCGATCCGCTCGGGACGTCGCGCACGTCGTCGCGCGACGTGACGCTCGTGAAGGAGGCGTACGCGAGCTGGCGCGCGGCGCCGACGTTCGTCGTCGACGCGGGGCGCGTCAACGAGCGGCTCGGCGCGGCGATCGGCTACAACCCGACCGACTTCTTTCGCGCGGGCGCGGTGAGCCTCGACGTGCCGCCCGATCCGGACAGCCGCCACACGAACCGGCTCGGTACGGTCGCGCTGCGCGCGCAGCAGGTGTGGGACACGGGCTCGCTCGCGGCGCTGCTGTCGCCGCGGCTCGAGCGCCGCAGCCTGCCGGGCGATCCGGCCGCATCGTCCGACCTGCAGCGCACCAATGGCGTCGATCGCTGGATGCTCGTCGCGAGCCAGCGGCTCGCCGCGACGATCCAGCCGCAATGGATCGTCTACGGCGAAAGCGGGCAGGCGCCGCAGTTCGGCCAGAACCTGAGCGTGCTGCTCGGCAACTCGGTGGTCGCCTACGTCGAATGGGCGGGCGGCTACCGGCGCTCGCTGATCGCACGCGCGACCGGCGCGGCCGGCGACAGCGCGTTCCGCACGAGCTCATCGGTGGGCGCGACCTGGACGCTGCCGATCGACCTGTCGCTGAGTGCCGAATTCCAGAGCAACGGCGGCGGCGCGGACGCGTCGCAATGGCGCGCGCTGCAGCGCGCGAACCCGGCGGCCTGGGGCAGCGCGGTGCAGACGTCGATCGCCGCGCAGGAGCTGCAAACCCGTCACGGCGTGTTCCTGATGGCGACATGGCGCAATATCGGTGTGCGCCGTCTGGATCTGTCGGGTTTCGTGCAGGCCGATCTCGGCGGCGGCCGGCAATACTGGCTCGAGCTGCGGCGGCGCTTCGACCGGTTCGACATTGCACTGCAGTGGCTGCATCAGGGCGGCCCGTCGTGGAGCCGCTTCGGTGCGATGCCGGAGTCGGCCAGCGTGCAGGTGCTGGGCATTTTCTATCGATGAAGCAAGGAGAGTTCGAATGAGCAAACGCGCGCTTCAGGCGGCGACCGCCGTGCTTGCGCTGGTCCCGTCGATCACCGGGGTACTCGGCATGATGGGCATCCACGATCCGTTGTATGCGTCGCTCGGCATCGCGCTGCCGGCCGACGCGACGCTGGACGGCAACCTGCGCTTCTACGCGGGCGTCTGGCTCGGGCTCGGCCTCGCGGCGTTCTCGGTGATCCCGGGGATCGAGCGCCAGGGACGGCTGTTCGCGACGCTGTGGACGATGATCTTCCTCGGCGGCATCGGACGGCTGATTTCGCTCGCGACGCTCGGGCTGCCGTGGCCGCCGTTCGTCGGCTTCACGGTGCTCGAAGTCGTCGGCGCGCCGTTGTTCATCGCGTGGCAGCGGCGCGTGGCCGCTCACGCAATCTTGGGGAACGCGCATGCATGACATCGACATCGATATCGCGAGACGCGCCGCGCCGGTGCGACGCCTTTGGCGCGCGTGCGCGCGCCTCCTGGCCGGTGCCGCGCTGCTCGCCTGCGTCGGCCTGGCCGCACCCGCGGCCGGCGCGCAGACGGCGGCCGGCGCCGCGCTCGACGACTACGCGGCGACCCGCTATCCGATCATCCTCGTGCACGGCCTGACCGGCACCGACGACTATTTCGGCGTGGTGCCGTACTGGTACGGGATGCAGGCCGACCTGCAGCGGCATGGCGCGACGGTTTACGTCGCCGACCTGTCGGGGTTCCAGAGCGACCTCGGCCCGAACGGGCGCGGCGAGCAACTGCTCGCCTACGTGAAGCAGGTGCTGGCGGTCACGGGTGCGGCCAAGGTGAACCTGATCGGGCACAGTCAGGGCGGGCTGACGTCGCGCTACGTCGCATCGGTCGCGCCCGCGCTCGTCGCGTCGGTCACGACGATCGCGACGCCGCACCGCGGCTCGCAGTTCGCCGACTTCGTGCTCGCCGCGCTGAAGCTCGACCCGACGGGCATCTCGACGCCGGTGTTCGGCGCGCTCCTGAACCTGTTCGGCATCTTGACCAGCGACACGCACAACACGAACCAGGATGCGATCGCCGCGCTCGATGCGCTCGGCACGGCGCGAACCACGCGGTTCAACCAGTTGTTCCCGAGCCCGGGCCTCGGCGCCGGTGCCTGTCGCACCGGCGCGCCCGCCGAGACGATCGGCGGCAACGTGCATCTGCTGTATTCGTGGAGCGGCGCCGCATACCAGCCGGTGTCGCTGCTCGGCATCGTGACGGGCGCTGCCGACACCAGCGTGATTCCGGTCCTCGATCCGGCGAACCTGCTGGATCCGTCGACGCTCGTGTTCCTGACCGCCGGCAACGTGATGGCGCTGGCCGGCGCGGGGCCGAACGACGGCTTCACGTCGACCTGCAGTTCGATGTTCGGCACGGTGATCTCGACGCGTTACCACTGGAATCACTTCGACGCGATCAATCAGTTGCTCGGCATCCGCGGCGCATACGCGGAAGACCCGGTCGCCGCGCTGCGCGTGCATGCGAACCGGCTGAAGCTGCAGGGCGTTTGAGCGATGACGGTCCGGACGATGGTGTCTCGCGTCGCGCTCCATGGCGCCGTCGGCACGCTCGCGGCCGCGGCGGTATGGCATGCGCTCGACCGGCCGGCGGCGTCGACGCAGGCCGTCGCGCTGCCTGCCGCGCGCGCCGTGGTGCCCGATGCGGCGGTGCCGCGGCCCGTGCCTGCGTCCTCCGACGCCGCGCCGCCCGCGCCGCTGGCGGGGTCGCGCGCGCCGCGCCTGCCGGTCGGGCCGGACGGGCGTCTCGCGAAACGACGGGCGGTGCGGGATTTCTTCGATTACTTCCTGCTCGCGCAGCACGACCTGACGCCGGCCGCGCTCGACGCGCTGGTCGCGCGGGAGGTCGCCGCGCAGCCGATCGGCGCGCCGGCGCAGCGCGAAGCGCTCGACCTGTGGCCGCGCTATCGCGCGTGTCTTGCCGCGCTCGATGCGCAGCCGGGCACCGTGCAGCCCGGCACGCGTATCGATCCGGATGCGATCGCGGGCGAGCTCGAACGACGGGCGGCACTCGCGAGCCGCTGGCTCGGCGATTGGAGCACACCGTTCTTCGCCGACGCGTTCCGGCAGCAGCATGACGACCTCGACCGGATCCGGATTGCGCGCGACCCGGCATTGAGCGACGCGCAGAAGCGTGAACGCCTTGCGGCGCTCGACCAGGCGCTGCCGCCGGACATGCGCGACGCGCACGAGCAGCTCGCGCGGCAGCGCGAGGCGGTCGCGGCGGTTGCACGGCTCGACGCGCGTCGCGCGACACCCGATGCGCTGCGTGCGCAGCTCGGCGCCGACGTCGCCGCGCGCGTCGTGCGGCAGCGGCAGGACGACGATGCGTGGCAGGCGCGCTATCGCGACTATGAGGCCGAACGCGAGCGGCTCGTCGCGCAGCAGCTTGCGCCCGATGCGCGCGATGCCCAGCTCGCGCAATTGCTGCAGCGCGATTTTCCGGATCCGGCGGACGCATTGCGTGCGGCGTCGCTGGGCGCGGACCGCGCGGACATCACCGCTCGCCAGCGCGCGCGGTAGCCGCCCGGCGCCGACTTCCCCGGCAAGCGCCGTCATGGATATTCCACGTTCGCCATTGGAGAAGTGTGGGATATGTCACTCAGTCCGCATTATTTCGATGGAGGAATGATTTTTATTTTCAGGATTAACTGCATTCCGTCGAATTGGCCGCTATTCGTAATTTTCAATGATTCACCGGGACGGCACCTTTGCAAGGGCAATATTTAAATCGCCGATAATTGATTGACCATGCAAATATCTCGGAGTAACGCCTGAAACTGTCAAATTACTTCATGTAACAAAGCCGGAGGGGCGCGCACGACGGGGCTGCGTGATATCTTTTTGTCCAATTAGACCGTAAGGAAAACGGCAAAACCGGAAAACCGGTTCGTTTCAACGCTGCATGAAGATTCGGTGGCCGAGGGGCAGGAATACAACGTACGAGGTGCACCGTGATACATCAGGCCGACAATGTCATCGAGTTGCCGCATGCGCTTGGTGCCAATCAATTCCTGGCTGCGCTCGACGGAATTAGCCGTGCGGAATTGGCGCCTCATTTGATGCTTTCGAATCTCAAGACCGGCCAGGTGCTGTGCGATGCCGGCGAGAATCTGGAGGCCGTTTATTTTCCGGTGACGGCGGGTATTTCCCTCCAATACACGACAGGCAGCAAGACGACGCTCGGCGTGACGGAAATCGGCCGCGAAGGCATCGTGTGCGACGACGTCATCGGCAGCACGACGCAGCGCCGCGTCGTCGTCTATCACGGCGGATTCGCGTATCGGCTGTATGCGCGCCGTTTCGCCGACGCGTGCGACGCATCGCCGGCGATCAGGCGGCAGGTCTTCGTGCGGATGCAGCTGGTACTGGCCCAGGCGTCGCAGGTCATGTTCTGCAGCCGCCATCACGTGATGCGGCATCAAGTGAGCCGCTGGCTGCTGATTGCCTACGAGCGCTCGCGCAGCATCGAAATCCCGGTCACGCACGGCATGCTGGGCCAGATGCTCGGCGTGCGCCGCGAGACCATCACCGATACCGCGCGACAGCTCCATGAGCTTGGCGTAATCCATCAGCATCGCGGCGCCATCGTGCTGACGGATCTCGCCCGTCTCGCGGGGCAGGGCTGCGACTGCCATCGGGTCATCCGCGACGAAACGTGCCGCATTCTCGCGATCGATGCCGGTACCGAGGCCGGCGTCGGGTTGTCGCGACGCGTCCGGACGACCTAGTTGCCGGAGCATCCTGCCGCGCGGCCGGCACCGGCGTGCCGCCGCCGCTGAATGAGCGCCGGCGCGTCGCGCGCATGGAAGGGGAGAGGTCCGAACGCAAGACGCGTCGCGACGCGGCTGGCCGGCGGCATCGAGAAGAATCAGAAAAGCAGTCAATCGGGTATGGAAAACATTTCGAAGCTCCAGAGTCAGCGCAGCTCGTTTCACGTGTGGCCATGGAGTCCGGCGCTCGGCATCCTGCCGATCGTCGTCGTGATCGTCGCGCTGGCCGGGTTCGTCGCCGTCAGCCTGATCGTGATCATGTCGCTGCGCGTGTACGTCGGCGGCGAAAGCAGCTGGTCGAAGGCGCAGAAGGACGAGATCATCCTGCTGTCCCGCTACGGACAGACCGGCGACGAAAAGCTGTTCGACGATTACCTGGCGGTTGACCGCACCCTCACGTTTCTCGGCGTTGCCCGCCGCGCGATGATCAGCGTGCCGCCGGATCACCGCGTGGCGCGCCAGGCGCTGATCGAGGCGGGCATCAATCCTGTCGATGCGGTGGCGGTGGTGTGGTTCTATCCGATCCTGAGCAGCTTCGCGCGCCTGAACGCAGCGTTGCAATACTGGGAGGACGCGGACCGGCAGCTGGTCAACCTGCGCGCGATCGCCAACGCGTTGCGCGATTCCGTGCAGGCGGGCGACGTCCGGCGCACGAGTCGCCTGAACCGCGCGATCTGGGACTTCAACTCACACATCGAGCCGCTGCCGAAGCGCTTCTCCGACGAGCTGAGCGCCGAATTCCGCTCGGCCGTCATCCAGCTGTTCCTGTCGTACGTCGTGGCCTCGCTGCTGATCCTCCTGCTGTCGGTGCGCTGGGCGAGCCGCGCGCAGCGCCAGCAGGCGTCGATGCAGACCGAGCTGGACCGTAGCCAGGCGTTCGCGGAAGCGGCGCTGCGCTCGGTGGCCGACGCGATCGTCACGATCGGCCTCACGCGCAGCATCGAGACCGTCAATCCGGCGGCCGAGCAGCTGCTCGGCGCGCCGTCGCGCCTCAGCGTCGGCAAGCCGATCAACGACGTGCTCGACCTGATCGATACGTCGACCGGCATGTCGATCAAGCTGCTCGCGTCGCTCAGCAACAGCGGCGATCACACGTTCACCCGCGATCTCGACCTGATCCGCGTGTGCGGCTCGGCGGTGTCGGTGCGCGCGTCGCTGTCGAGAATGGACAACGCCGCGGGCCGCTGCGTCGGCTACGTGCTGATCCTGCGCGACATGACGCGCGAACACCAGTTGATCGAGAAGCTGACCTGGCAGGCGTCGCACGACGCGCTGACCGGCCTGATCAATCGCACGGCGTTCGAGCAGCGCCTGGGCGACGCGCTGACGCACCGCGGCGGCGGGACGTTGATGGTTCTCGACCTGGACGGATTCAAGGAAGTCAACGACGTGTGCGGGCACGCGGCCGGCGATGCGCTGCTGCGCGACGCGACCGCGGTGTTCGCGCGCTGTCTCGATGACGACGACGTGTTCGGCCGGCTGGGCGGCGACGAATTCGGCATCCTGCTGCCGGCCGGCCGCAACGGCGTGCCGGACGACGGCAAGGCGGAGCGCATCCGGGCGTGTCTCGAGGATTTCACGTTCCTGTGGGAAGGCGAGCCGTTCAAGATCAGCGTGAGCATCGGCGTGCTGGATCTCGCCTGTCGGCCCGAGAGCGTCGAGAAGGCGATGCAGATGGCCGACATCGCGTGTTACATCGCGAAGGACCGCGGCCGCAACCGCGTGCATGTCGCCGATTCGCGCGACATGAACTCGGGACGCCAGGCATATCACATGCAGTGGAGCCGCCGCGTGAAGACGGCGCTCGAAACGAATTCGTTCCAGTTGTATGCGCAACGGATCGTGCCGATCCAGCCGGCGCACGGCGCGCAGGAGCGCGCGGAGATCCTGCTGCGCATCCCGGACGCCGACGGCAAGCTGATCTCGCCGGTCTTTCTGCCGGCCGCCGAGCGCTACGGCCACATGACGATGATCGACCGCTGGGTCGTGCGTAACGTGATCCGGCGGCTCGCGCGGCTCGAACAACGCCAGTACGTCGAATACAACGTGAACCTGTCGGCGATGTCGATCACCGACGAGCGCTTCGTGGAGTTCGCGATCGCCGAGCTGTCGGCGTCGGGGCTGGACCCGGCGCTGCTGTGCTTCGAAATCACGGAGACGAGCGCGGTCCGCAACCTGGAGGTCGCGTCGCGTTTCATGTACGAGCTGCGCGACCTCGGCTGCCGCTTCGCGCTCGACGACTTCGGCGCCGGCATGTCGTCGTTCTCGTATCTGCGCCAGTTGCCGATCGACTACCTGAAGATCGACGGCGGCCTCGTGGCGACCATGACGTCCGACAGCATCAAGCGCGGCATCGCGTCTGCCATCAACGACATCGCACACGTGATGCAGTACCGCACCGTCGCCGAGCACGTCGAGGACGCGGCGACGGCCGAGATGCTTCGCGCGCTGGGCGTCGACTATTGCCAGGGCTATTACTTCAGCCGCCCCGCGCCCTGGCAGGAAGGGGGATTCCATTGAACCAAGCGAGGAACGAACGCATGAGTGCTCCATTTGAACTGACCGGCGACCTGATGGACCTGGCGAGCTATCCGGCCTGGCTGCGCGACGTGGTCGGCGCGACCGACGAGCTGAAGGCGCGTGTCCGTGCACATCCGGTGTTCGCGGCGATGAGCGGCGGGACGCTGCGCGCGTCGCAACTGCGCGCGTTCTTCGTGACCGGCTGGGCGGTGGTCAGCCAGTTTCCGGAGTACATGGCGATGAACCTGGTGAAGACCGCTGCCTATCGGTCGCGCGGCGAAGAGAAGGCGCGGCGCTATCTGATCCGCAATATCCGCGTCGAGCAGAACCACGTCGATCACTGGTCCAACTGGGCTGCGGAATCGGGCGTGACGATCGACATGCTGCTGGACGGCGATGCACCGCTGGCCGGATTCGCGCTGAGCCACTGGTGCTGGAAAAGCAGCAGCACCGACGCGCTCGCGCCGAGCATCGCCGCGACCAACTACGCGATCGAAGGCGTGACCGGCGAGTGGAGTGCGTTGCTGTGCGCATCGCCGTATGAACAGCAGTTCGACCCGGCCGTGCGGCATCGCGCGATGCGCTGGCTCAAGCTGCATGCCGACTACGACGACCGGCATCCGTGGGAGGCGCTCGACATCGTCGCGACGCTGCTCGGCCAGTCGCCCGCGGCCCGCGACGTGCGGGACGTCGAGACGTCGATCCGCAAGAGCCTGAGCTATTTCCTGACGAGTCTCGATTGCTGCATGCATGTGTAGTCGTTTGCGCCGCGCGCTCGCGGGTTCGCGCAGGCCGCACCCGGCCGTTCCGGCCGGAAGGCGGGCCGGCGTGACGTCGCGATTCGCCGTGCGGGCCGTCGTGCTGGACGATTTTCCATGGCCACCCACGTTCTCGTCGTAGAGCCCGATCCGCGCATGCGTGACCGGATCCGCGCGCTCCTGCGCGGCTGCCAGATCGCCACGTCGGCGCTCGACGATGCGTCGCGGCTGCTGGCGCACGTGACGGCCACGCCGCCCACCCTGATCGTGATGCGGGTCGAACGGCCGGCCACGACGTTCTACATGGCGCTCGGTGCGCTGCGGCGCGCCGGTCACGACATGCCGGTGATCGTGATCAGCCGCGATGCGCAGGTGGTCGACAAGGTCGTTGCGCTCGAAATCGGCGCGGATGACTATCTGGTGGAGCCGTTCGACCCGATGGAACTGATCGCACGCGTGCGCAGCGCGGTGCGTCGCTACGCGCCGAACCGTCCCGCGCCGGTGCGCGAGCCGGTGAACCCCGAATCGTACGCATTTGGCGACATCGAGGTGAATTTCATCACGCGGCGCGCCACCCGCGCGGGACAGGACCTCGGGCTGCGTGCCAGCGAATTCGCGCTGCTCGCACTGTTCATCTCGCAGCCGATGCGCGTCCTGTCGCGTGCGGAGATTCTCGCGCTCCTGGGGCTGAGCGTGGCCGGGCGCTCCGAGCGCGGGCTCGACGTGCTGATCTTCCGGCTGCGCAACCTGGTCGAGCAGGCGGTCGGCGATTATCGCTACATCCGCACCGTGCGCGGGAAGGGCTACATTTTCGTGCCGCTCGGCACGCTGGCGGACGATGTGGATGGGTCCCGGCATGCTTGAGCCTCCCTCACAAAGAAGCCCGCAAGCTTGCCGATAGCGAGTGACGCGATAATTACAATCGCATTACTTGCAAATTGCAAAAATTCTTCGCGCATTGGAGCCTTGCTGCGCTTTACGTGAAGGCTCCTGTGAGCATGCTTCCCATAGGGCACCGGGTTGTACGGAAGCCATGACCGAATCCGTTTTCCAGGTGCACCGCCTTCCTTGGCGATATACGGGAGCCGTTTTCTCGAGCTTCGATCGGGCTGAAAATTCCAGGGCAGGTCAGGTCTTGTTCGGCGTTGGCGAGGGCCTGCCCATGGATGTTCAGACGGGGCGCTTCTTTCCGATAGCGATGTCATACCCGGATCGGGCCGGTTCGCTCTCGCGCCAGCGTGCCATCAGCGTATTCGACGGCAACGTCTCGTCGCGCAGCTTGCGTGCGACGTCGACGCCGGCGACCGGTAACCCGTGTGGATCGAGCAACCCGAGCTGGACGAGCACGCTCGCCTGGTCCCAGTAGATGTGTTCGTTGTAGAGCTTGGGCCCGCGGAATGCGACGACGACGACCATCGGAATCTCCACACGCTTGCCGGTCGGTGCGACGCCGGGCAGCAACCAGTCGATCTCCCGGTCGTGCGTAAACGTCAGGATGAATTCGTCCACCATGCGATCGACGCCGACCACGCGCGAGATCTGCGCCATCGCCATGTCAGCCGGATTGTTGTGGACGAAATGGTGCGTGTAGAAGCGCTTCAGTTCCGTGTACCCGGTGCCGCCCGTCATGGTCGGCACGTGATTCACGTACGGCTCGGGCACCATCGTCCGCATCGTCTCCTCGGGATCGCGCGCGGCGAACTCCAGATGGAAGTGATGATCGGCGAGTGCACCCAGGTCGTAGTCGGGGCCGAGCACCTTGCGAAACACCGCGAGGCTGCGCGTATGCGCGGACATCGCCGCCGCCTTGACGAAGGTCGGGCCGTTACGGCTGAATGCGTGGCCGGCGCCCTCGTAGACGTAAAGCTTCGCGTTCGGCTTGCCGTCCAGCGCCGCGCGTATCGCCGTCACGGTCTCGGGCGGATTGAGCGGATCGTCGGCGCCGAAATGCAGCGCGAGCGGGCACGCGATGCGCTCGGCCACTTCGAGCGACTGCTCGATGCCGACGCCGTAATAGCCGACCGCACAATCGACGTCGCCCTGGGCCGCGGCGAGCCAGGCGAGCTTGCCGCCGAGACAGAAGCCGAGCACGCCGACCCGGCCGGTCGATTCGGGCAACGTGCGCGCATGGGCAACGGTCGCGCGGATATCGTCGACGGCGCCGGCCACATCGAGTCGCGTGTAATAGTCGAATGCTTTGGCATGGTCGGCTTCGCCGTAACCGAGTTCGATGTTCGAGCCGAACGGGTGGAACAGGTCCGGTGCAATGACGACATAGCCCTCGGCCGCATAGAGATCCGCCACTTCGCGGATCTCGGCGTTCACGCCGAATATTTCTTGCAGCAATACGATGACCGGGCCACGGCCGGCTTCCGGCAGTGCGAGATAGGCGTCGAACGCCGTGTCGCCCCGAACTATTCTGATGTGCTTCGTCATGGATGAAGTCCCGATGGAGTAGGGGGAGGAATGCGAGCCGAACGGTTCGCTACTGCGCTGCGTGCCGCTCGAACCATTCGCGCGGCGAGCGGCCCTGATCCGGCCCCAGGATAGAAAAACCGCCGTCGACGGGTACGTCGATGCCGGTGAGCCACGATGCATCGTCCGAGCAGAGAAACGCGACGATGCGCCCGATCTCGTCACCGCGACCGACGCGGCCCAGGACGTGCAGCGGCCGGCCGACGCGGTCCGCGACATCGACCGACCCGCCCGCGAGCCGTTCCAGCGATGGCGACCACGTCCAGGCCGGCGATACGCTGATTGCCCGCAGGTCGCGCGGCGCCAGATCCACGGCGAGGTTGCGCGTCAGCTGCAGCAACGCTGCCTTCGACGCCGGATACAGCGCGCGCCCGGCCGCGCCGAACTTGCCGCCCACGCTGCCGAGGTTGACGATCACGCCGCGTCGTCGCAGATGCGGCGCGGCTTTCTGCGCCAGGATCGCCGCCGACACGAGATTGACGTCGAGCAGGCGCGACCATTGTTCGCGCGTCGATGCGAGGCCTGCGTCGTCGTAGCTGCACGCATTGTTCACGACGATGTCGAGGCCGCCGAAGACGGTAAGGGCGGTCGCGATCGCGCTGTCGAGTTGTGCGTCGTCGGTGACGTCGGTGCGTGCAAAGTGCGCCGATGCGCCGATCGACGCGGCCAGCGCGTGTCCCGCATCGACATCGAGCCCGGCGATCAACACGCCAACGCCTTCGTTCGCGAGGGCGCGCGCAATGTCGGCGCCGAGCCCCTGCGTCGCGCCGGTGACGATCGCGACCTTGCCCGCGAGACGCGCGTGCGTGCTGGCCGGACTCGTCTGCGAGGACGATTCGGGAGAAGGCGAAACGTTCATGCGCCCTCCGTTTGCGCCGCGCGGCCGAACAACTCGGCCACACTGGAAATGCCCGCGATCAAGCGCATCGACTCTATCGATGCATCGTGCTGTCGACGATCCGCGCACGCGCAGGCATCAGCCGCGACGGTCACGCGATAGCCGAGATCGGCGGCATGGCGGACAGTCATTTCAACGGTCGAATGCGTGGCGACGCCTGCGACGATCAGGTGACGCACGTCGTGCGCCGCGAGGATCCGTTCCAGCGGCGTACCGATGAAGCCGCTCGTACACTGATGATGGATGACATGGTCGAGCGCGCGCGCCGGATCGGGTTCGAGCGTCGGGTAAAACTGCGCGCCCCAGCTGCCGTCGCGCAACGCACCAAGCTCGGCCGTGCGCACGAAAATCGGCGCATTGCGCGGCAAGTCCGCGTAATCCTCGCGGAAGGCGATGCGGACATGCGCGATCGGCAAGCCGAGCCCGCGCGCGCCGGTGATCAGCGCGCGGGCCGCGTCGAGCACCGCCGCGCGGCCGGGCTGGTCCGCGTCGAAGCCGACGCGAATCTTGCCGCGCGGGTCGAGCACGTCGTTCTGGTAATGCAGCGCGATCACGGCGGTGCGCGCAAGCGGTATCAGCTGCGATGCGGCGTTCACACGAATACCTCCAGGTTCGCGAGCGCATCGGTCGAGTTGATGAGATCGACGCGCTTCAGATAGATCTTCCAGTCCGGGCCGCTCGTATCGAGCTTGTGCGTGACGAGCCCGGCGAGCGTGCGCTGCCCGATCCGCCATTCGTTGACGATCTGTGTCGAGTGGACCACCAGCCGGCCGGCCGCATCGCGGCCGTCGACGATCACGTTGCCGACGACGCGCGCAGTGCGCGTCGTCGGCTGCTGCGACCAGTTGCGCCGGTTCGTCACGCGGGCCGCGCGCACTTCGCGCAGCGTCGCATCCTCCCAGAAGAGCGAGATATGGTCGCGCGGATTGGCTTGGCCCGGCTCGTGTGGCAGCCAGTACATCCCGTCGGGCGTCCACGTGTCGAGCCAAGCGTCGAATGCGCGCGTGTCGAGCAGCCGCGCCTCGCGAAACAGGAACTGTGCCGCCTGCGCGTGCAGCGCGGCGTCGAAGGCGAGGGCAGGGGCGTCGACCACGACGGTCGACAGATCGAAAGCCGGATCGTGCAGCATCAGGCGTCTCCTTCGCGCGTGCGCGCCGTTGGGGCGGCCTCGTCGACCATGAAGCGTTTCCACGCGGCGAACTGGTTGCGCATCGGCAATTCGCTGGTGCCGTTGATCGACACGAAGCCGTCGTCCGTCGCGCGATCCGTGCCCGCGTAGCGATGCATGCTCACCCACTCGCCGCCGCGGGTCTGGTTGCCTTCCTGGCAGCGCGCGTAGACTTCGACGTCGTCGGGCATCACGTTCGACGACGGCGAATTGATCACGTTCGCGTAGGTCAACGCGCGGTCGAACACGGCATCGGGCGCGCCTTTCAGGCGAAACAGCTGGATTTCGACCAGCGTCCGGTCCACCGCAATCGGACGAATCACGCGGAACTGCTGAAACACCGTATGCGGGGAACCGCTGCCGTAGATCACGGTATTGTGGCGGTTCATGCCGAGAATCCGGCGTGCGCGTTCTTCGCCGTAAACCTCCGCGAGCACCGCGAAATGCGCGCTCGACACCGAATCGCGTTCGGCAGCCGCCGGGTCGAAAATACCTTCCATGTAGCCGTGGCCGTATGCGTACGCGCGCAATTCCAGTTTTTCCCAGAATTCGTACGGCTCGCCGTTCCCGTCCATGATGAGCAGCTCGAACGGCATCGCGCCCATCTCCGCGGCCTGCGCGCGGGCCGACACCACCGACGATTCGTGGGTGACCGGCGCATGCATCGTGTCATGCAGGTTCTCGTAGAACACTTTCCAGTTCGAGCGCTGCAGGACGCGGAACACACCCCCCGTGACTTCGACCTCGCCGACCGGGGAGCGGTCGCACAGGTTGTCGATCGACGACACGACGCCGTTCAGGAAGGTCCGCAGATCCGGGCCATCGTTGCTCTGGCTGGCGAATACGAAGCCGCGATAGCTGTCCACGCGCGCGACGCGGCGCATCGAGAAATCCGGATGCTTCGGGTCGAAGCAGGTATTCTGCAGGCCGTTGCGCAGCGGCGCCGACAGGTGCGTGCCGTCGTGCCTGAACGTCCATGCATGATATGGACACCGGAAGAACTTCCCGACCGAGCCGTCGCCGTCGGGTACGACTTTCGCCCCCTTGTGCGGACACCGGTTGTAGATCACGTGGATCGTGCCGTCGGATGCGCGCACCATCACGACGTCCTGGTCGCCGATGCGCGTCGTGTGATAGTCGCCGGCCGTCTTGACCTGGCTCTCGTGGCCGACGTAGATCCACGCGCGGCCGTAGATCCGCTCCATTTCCAGCGCGAAGATCGCCGGATCGGTATAGAGACGCTTGTGCACACTGTCGGGCCGCACCAGCCCGGCCAGTGTCTCGTTGGTAACGCTCATGGGGGTACCTCGAAGGGAAGGGTCAAATATCCAGCACGAGATGCGCGCCATGCGCGCGCGACACGCATCGACAGAACGCGCCGCTCGCGTGGTCGTCGTCGCTCAGACAGATGTCGCGGTGATCGGGGTCGCCGTCGAGCAAGCGCACCGCGCACACGCCGCAATCGCCGCGCTGGCAGTCGTAGAGCGGATCGAGGCCGGCTTCGATCATCGCGTCGAGAATCGACGTGCCGGGTGGCACGTTCAGCACGTGCCCCGAACCGGCGAGACGCACTTCGACCGTGGCGTCTTCCACCGTCGCGACCGGCGCGGCAAAGCGTTCGCAATGCAGCGCGTCGTCGCGCCAGCCGAGATGCCGCGCGGCCGCGAGCGTCGCCTCGATGAGCCCGGCGGGGCCGCACACGTACAGATGCGTACCGTTCTCGGGCGCGCCGATCGCGTCGGCCAGCGGCAGGCCGCGCGACGGTTCGCCGTCGTCGAACCAGCATGTCGCACCCGGTAGCGCGGCGACCTCGTCGCGATAGGCCATCGACATCGCGTCGCGCGCGGCGTAGTGCAGCGTGAACCGCCGCCCGCTGCTCGTCAGTTCGCGCGCCATTGCGAGAATCGGCGTAATGCCGATGCCGCCGGCCACGAGCAAGTGCCGGTGTGCGTCCGCGACGAGCGGAAAATCGTTCCGGGGCGGATCGATGTCGAATTCGTCGCCGGGCGCACAGGCATGCATCCACTGCGAACCGCCGCTTCCGGCCGCTTCTCGCAGCACCGCGATTTCGTAACGGTCAATCGAATCGGCGCTGCCGCCGGCGTTCACAAGCGAATACGCGCGCCGTCGCGAACGAGGGGAGAGCGGCACGTGCACGCCGATGTGCGCGCCGGCGGCGAACCCGGGTAGCGGGCCGCCATCGGCGGCGACGAGATGCAATCGGCGGATTGCGGGCGTCAGTGCATCGATGCGCTCGACGCGGATTCTGAGCAGGGACATCCAGCGGCTCCGTTGAATTCAGAGGAGTCCACTGTATGTGGGCGAATGTGCCGAGAATATCCGGCGATCGCAGCGCCTGTCCGGCGCGCGCAGAATTTCCGCTCAGGCGGCGGACTGGCGCGCGCGCCGCAACGTATCCGACGGCGATTCTCCGAACGTTTCGCGGTACAGGGCGGCGAATCGGCCCAGATTCGCGAAGCCGCAACAGAGCGCCACGTCGGCCACGCGATCGGTGTCGCGGCCTTGCCGCAATCGGTCGCGTGCGTGTTCGAGACGACGTTCGCGGACCAGCTGCATCGGGCTGCCGCGCGAAAAGCGTTGAAACCCGTCGAGCAGCGTGCGCACGGGCACGCCGGCCGCCAGCGCGATATCGGCCAGCGTGATCGGCTCGCACGCGTGCTCGGCGATATAGGCTTCCGCGCGCTTGACCGTGCGCGGCACGAGCGCCGTTCCGCCGGATCGCGCCTGGCAGTGATGCGGCTGGCCGGCGAGCAGGAGCGAGATCACGAGCCGCTCGAATTCGAGCGCGATGCGGCGGTCGCGCTGCGCGAGCGCGACGGTCTCCGGCGACGATGCCATGACGCGCAACTGCATCAGCCACGGCAAGAGTTCGGAGCGGGAAAGGTCGAGCACCGGCTCGATCTGCAGATGGTCGTAGCCGGTGTGAGACAGGATCGCGTGCTTGTCGACGCGCACGAAGAATTGCTCGCAGTCGCGAGAGAACGTGGCACCGAAATGGCTGGCCGGGCTCACGATGACACCCTGCGCCGGCCCGACGATCATGCGCCGGCCGCCGACGCTCACGTCCGCATAGCCGCCGAGGCTCAGGATCGCGAGATAGTAATCCTCGATTTCGCCGGCATCGACGCCCATCGCGACGTCGTAACCGATCGTGCCGAACCCGACACTGTCGATCCGCACGTAGTCCATGTACGCGGAATAGCCGCCGCGCGAGCTGCCTGGGATGAGTCGATGCGGCTGCAGCACCGCGGCGATGCGTTCCCGCGTGTCGTCGATATCGACCGACTCGAAATAGCGGTATCGACGGAGCTGGGTCGGCTCGATCGGCAAGGAAGCATTGGACATGGCGAATCTTCTTTGCGTATGCGGGGAAACCCGGGGCGCGATGTCGGACGATCGCCGCGGTGTTCCGGGTCACGTCCACTGTACACGTTTGTAGCAAGGTCAATAAAACGGCCAGTAACGGCCTCTGGATACTTGCGGGAATTGGACAGGCGGCCGTGTGCGGTTGCGTTTACCGGCTGGATGGTGAGCGGCGGCCGAACAGCTTACGCGGCCCGAAAGCGGACATTTCAATCTAGCCGCTACAACACAAACTACCGATAATTCACGTTATGTAAAATTCAATATTGACATGGACGACGAGCCCAAGGCTTGTCGCTCACGTCCGAACGTGGACAGTCGCCACAGCGGCCTGGCCGCGGCAACCTCCTTTCCTGTAAGAAGCTGCCTACGCGGAACTGTCTTTCCGATACAGGGCGCGATACTCCTGCAGAACTTGAAAATCCTCGTCATCCTCGCTCAACCGGAAGTCGTCCAGGAGTGCGCCGCTCTCATCCCAGCTTTTTTCCCACAGGGTGATCCCATATTCGTATTCGCCATCCTCGGCAAGCTGGCCATTCTTGTGCCATTCACGAGCACGTCCATGGAGTACGCCCTTGAAGAACGTCGCTTCTCGCATTGGCCGTCCCGGTTCGTACCACTCTTTCGTCGTACCCCACTGCAAGCCCTGACGGATCTCAGTTTCCGATTTTTCCCATCCATCTCTGAGCGTATAAGAAACGCCTGAAAAAGGCTCGCCATCGAGATAATAGAGACCGTCTCCGGGATACTCGAGTTGACTGGAAAGAATGCGTTGCATCAGAAAGTACCTCTTAGTCGGTTAGAGCAATAATGCCGTCAGTAATTGGCTTGCAGTTGTCGCATCGAGGCATAGGCTCGCCAGCGTCTGCCTTGTCCATTTCTGTGCGGACATTATAGACAGCCAGCTCATTCAGCTGGGCACCGGGCCGTGCCTCCAACGCCTGGTTGGCCGCCTGTACTTCGGAGTGCGAACCCGGGATGCCTTTGTTTCGCGTCCACCCAGGATTGTTCGGATATGGGGAAGGACTTTTTTCCTCGTTGGCGATCGCGACTTTCTCGGTCTGCTCCTTGAGCGGTGAACGCAACCCGCGCGGGCGCTTCCCCGTGTTCTGTCCGTAGTAGATGGCTCCCGTTGTCAAATCCTTCACAACAGAAAGACACGGCCCCATCGTCGTGTCACCGGTCTTCAAGACAGTCCCGTCGTCAAGAGTGACCGTTCGATCACCTCGAGCATTGGCGTCCTTCATCTTCTGCCAGGCGGTTTGTGCGAGCGCCCCAAGCTCTTGCCGAAGTTCGTCAAGGTCGTGCTCGCCGTGCGCGGGCCCGTCGTGTGCTTTCTCGGTCTCCGAACCCTTTTTCTTGTTGTCTGCGACTTCTTCGCCGAGGCTGGATCCGCAACCACTTTCCGCCAACCCCAGAACGTCCACCCGGACAACCGGATTTGCCGTATACGCATATAAATTGATGCCACCGGCCTGGCCGGCGGGATCCGACTGCAGGTAGCGCCCGAGTGTCGGGCTGTACGACCGAAACCGATTGGAGTGTATGCCGGTTTCGACATCATGGTAGTGACCCGGAAAGCGGAGATCGTAGTCGATCAAGCTTTCGTTCGAAACGGAAATGGCGCCGTACGGATCGATATCGTCGGGTTTCCAGACGACACCGTTCTCCTGGTTCGTGATCAGGTCGGGCAGTCCAACCTGATTGTGTTGTAGAAAATATGCGATTCCACTGCCCGGCTCAGCATCCACGGATTCGTAGTCGATCAGCATGAACGGAACATAGGCGGCTTCGCTTGGGTATACGTAAAGTCGCAGGCGCCCGCCGGGACTTCTCTCGGCTACAAGGCGGTCATCGTCCCAAAAGAAGTCAGTGCGCTGTTCACCGATGGACTTGTAGATGCGGCGACACAGGCCGTCATACTCTGCGGTCCAGGAATTTTGTTGATCGCTCCAATCGACCGCCACCAGCAAGTCCATGCTGTCATAGCGGTAGACGGTACGACGGTCATCGCCGGTAATGCTTTCGGCAAGATGATTTCGGTCGGTATAGCGGAATATGCTCGTCGCCGATGCCGAGAGTCGGTTGCCCTCGGTATAGCGCATCCACGCACATGTCGGCGATGACAGAAGATTCCCCCCCGCGTCATACTGGAAGCGCCGCGTGTGAAATCCGTCGCGGGTTTCGCCAATCAAGCGGTGCGCGGCATCGTATTGATACTCGGTTGTGCCCGTTGCGCTATCGGTTGCGCTCCGCAGTTCCCCCGTTGCACTGTATACATACGTCACACAATGAACGGACTCAGGTCGATCGGAGACCCACCTGGTTCGTCCGATACACCAACCGTTCGCGTCGAAGGTATGGAGGATATTTGTGCCGTTGCCCAGGCATAGCAGGACCTGCCCATCGCGTGAACGCACAAGACGGTGGCTACCGCCCACGGGCGTATGAATGTGTATTTCACCATGACCGACAGATTCATAACGGACGGTATATCGATCAAGATAGGTGGTACTGGCTAGCGATTTTTTGACGTAACCGTGTTCGACACCCAAGCCATCGCGTTTATCCGAAGTGCGCCGGCCCTGTGAGTCATAGGTTAATTTGACGTCGTACCTGTTCGTCGAGGCCTTTGTAATATTCGCGCGCGAATCGTACTGGTAGAAATGTGTGGTACCGCTCGATAGCACTCGCTTACTGTGAAGACCGTTGTCGCCAATCTCAAAATGGAGCAGCAGGTTGCCGGACCCATCGCGCTTTTCGATCAATCGATCGCCGGTGTCATATTTATAGGTTTCGCGCAATACGCCGTGCCGCGTTACGCTTTGAATTCGACCTTTGAAATCGTAGTGGTAGACGCTCTCATTGCCATTCGCGTCGACTATCGCAGCGACCTCCTCTTTGGCGGTATACCGGTACCTGACTGCATTGCCCGCCGGTCCTGTCTCGCTTTCACGCAAGTTCCAGGACGTGACGTTGTAGCGATATTCGCGCCCGTCTCCGTCTCGCAGTCGCACGAGATTCCCCGCAGCATCGTATTGAAGGCGCTCTGTATGCCCGTACATGTCAGTGCGGCTGACGATGTGCCCGGCTGGATCGCATTGCTCGGTCGGTGATGATGTAACACGGGTGACTGGAAAAACCGTTGTCGAAAAGCTATCGATCTCTGGTGGCAGGAGTAATCGATCTGGCAGTTCGGATGGTCGAATCCAGCCATACAGCAGTCCCATCGGTGTGTCGGGAACCCGATGCGTCAGGGGATTTGGCAGGGCTGGCACTTCTTCCCTCGTGGGCCAACTGTTTCCCCAGCGATCCAGCCGCCCGGTGTTTGCTCCGCGCTGGTCGTAAAGCCAGCGCATCGTGCGTCCACCGGAATCAATCTCGCACAGAATTCGACCGTCACCACCGGTTACGCGCTCGGTCGTTCCGCCATACGGGTCGATGATCCGTGTCACCGTACGCGATCGGTCGTACAGGAAAGCCCACTTGCCTCCGTCGGCACGCGTCACTACGGTGCGGCCCGGTTGGTACTCGAGCGCGACATGCCACAATCCGTCTTGTCCCCTGCTTTCAATACATCGGCTCTCGTTGTCGTACTTGTAGTGGAACGAGTAACCGTTCGCATCCGTCTCTCGGGTCATTCTTCCGCGGGTGTCATAGCCGTAAGACATTTTCTCGCCGAGCGGATCAGTCGCTACCTCCAGGCATCCGGATGCGTTGTAACGATAGTGAGCGATGCACAGCCTCTCCCCCTGCGGCGGTGTGACGTAAATCGCCGAGACATGACCGGAGTCGTTGTAGTGAAATTCAATCGTCCGTCGAAGGTGGTCGCGGCCGGTTTCCTGGATGATTTGTATCAGTGAGCCGCTTTCGTCATACACAAACCTGAATTCGAATTCCGGTTTGACATGATTCACGAGCCGGGCAACATGAACGTCTTTATCCGGAAGCTCGAAAGTCATTTTTCCAAGCCGCGTATGATGGATCACGAAGCGGCGTTCATCGCACTGCTCCAGTTCATAACCGGCAAAGCATCCTTCATAACGACCGGCGCCGCTCCGAGGAAATGGATGCTCCCGGTTGCGCGCATCTACATAAATGGCGCGCGTTCGCAGAAGACGCAACTCGTGTTGGAAAACGTGTCGAAAACCAAAGCCAATCGGACTGTCTTGTTTGTGCCAGCCGCTGCAGTAGTAGCGCTCCCACTTGAATGCAGGCGCCGCTTGCGTTTTGTAGTCGATGAATTCGTTTTCCGCCGTACCCCTGACGACATCGACGGGATGTCCGTCGGTGCACGGGCTGACTTCTTTCTGTCTATTCGCAACCCGTGCCTTGACCTTCTTCCCGATCCCGTGCTTCGCCGCGTGCCACATCATCTGCGAGTCTGGCAAAGGAAACCCGCCGATCAACACCGTCGGATCCCCCGCGAGCAGCGTCCCCATACTCGGCTCGATTCCTGGATCCTTGCCCATCAGGTTGCCGAGCATCATGAACGCGAGATCAGCTGCGGTCTGCGCGGCCATCATCGCGGCCGCCGCAATCTCCCCTTGCGACGCGTCATCGGCTGCAGTGGCTACCCCCGACGCTGGCCCGACCGCTGCGTTGCCAACCGACCACGCCTTCCCTGCCCGCCCCAACATCTTCGCCCGGCCGGACACCTGGGCCGCCTCGCTTGCCACCTCCTCGCCTTTCTCGGCAGCGCTCGCCGCTTCACCACCCGAGTGCCCCGCGTGCCCCACAGGATTGCAGTGCCGCGTCATGTCGATACCCATGCGCGCAGCACGCATCCCGCCGATGAATGTATTGCTCGATCCGGTCTGAATATCGAAGTACGGTGTTATCCCGCCGCACGTCGGTGCAATACCGATATCCAGCACGCGTGCCGCAGGAATGCCCCCAATCAGCACGCTCAAACACCCACTGCCAATCGTCGCCCCGACACTCGGCAACGGAAAGCCGCTGCTCGGCGGATGACTATGCGCATGCGGTGTACCGAGATGCGGAACACCGATGGTGGCCGCCGGCATCCCAGGCATCTTGTCGAGCAGCGGGATCTGCGCGATACCGGTGTTGAGCAGCTGCGACGGCATGCCTTGCAACGACGCAAGCGAATTGACGGCCTCGCTGACATGGTGGAGCGTGCCACCTTCCGACGAGAAGGTCTCCTTGAACGGATCGAATGTCGACTTGACCGTACCGAGCAAAGAATCGCATGCGGTGTCGACCTTCGACTCCGATTGCGTTGCGTGACTCTCCGCAGGCGCTGACGCTCGCGTCAATCGCGTTTCCAATTCACTCATTGGCGCGCCCGCTCGTATCCGGCCGTCACGTCGTGTACCGTCGGCGCCACAGCTCCACGCAGGCGAGCTATGTGTACAGGATCCTTCTCCAGCTCATACGCTCTCGCCTCAATTTTCAGGCCCGCGTTTCCATAGAGCGATACCAGTCGATCGAGGAGGGAAATCCGTTGCCGCTCGCAACCAAACTGCTCGCACAATCCCTTCGCGGCGATCCAGCTTTTCGCGGCTTCCGCCGCCTGCCCACATGCCAGCAACGCGACACCGCCCTTCTCCATCGCCTCGATCTTCGTGTGCACGAGCATCAGCCTGCCGGCTGCGCCGCTCGCCAGATCGAAATAAGTCGCCGCCTTTGCGTGCTCGCCGAGCGTGTTGCAACAGCCCCCCGTCGCCATCAACGCGTTGAGCACAACCATCAGATTCCGGCCATCGAGCGCTGCCGGCAGTGCGCGCAGGTACCAGTCCTTCGCATCACGCGGCGACCCGTGGCGCAACGCCACGTCACCCAGTCCGTGCAACGCGACCGCGCAACCGGTCGAATCCTTCCGCTCCGCATGAAATGAAAAGAGCGCGTAATACTTGCGCTGCGCTTCGGGCAGCCTGCCATGCGCAAGGTCGATCCCGGCAATCTGCATCAAGGCGCCCATGCGCTGCTCGATCGGATGGGCCGCATCGTTTGCAATGTCGACCAGATGGCGGGTCGCCTTCTCTGACGAGAAATCGACCGGAAGAATCAGTACATGCTCGGCCTTTCTGTCGCGCGCAAGCGGAATCAGGCACGGATGCTTCCGGTCATCTCGGATACAGAATCGATGTCCTTCCATCCATTCCTCAAAGCCGTTCAGCGCCAGGCATTGCAGCACCAGCTTCGCGAAGCCGCCGAAGTCGCCCATCGGCGACGGCAACCATGCCCATACGACCTTGGTGCCTTCCGGCATCAGCGTGCGAACGTGCATGACGGCATCGCGCAGCCGTGTCGCCGACGCGCGCCTCGGATCGGTGCAAGTCAGCGGCAATGGCGGCCAGCCTGTTTCGCCACGTTCGATGCGTGCGCTGCTTGCGTCGTCGATCTGACGTGCAAGCGACTCCATGCATGTCTGCAGATACGCGTCGGCAGAGTCACAAGGAAACGGAAAATTCAGGAAAACCGCATCGCCGAGTCGTTCGTCGAGCGATTGCATCATCTTGAGAACCGGCACGAGGTCGTTGTCGGTTGCCTCGATCAACAGCGTCGGATCATCGGGCTGCTCGATGAACGCTTCGAGTGACGATTCGATGGCGGAGAATTCACGATGCATGACGTCACGCCGCCTTCTCAGTTCAGACGAACGTACCGGCTGCGCACGACGGTGTCCGCTTCGGTCCGGATATCGACACCACCTCGCCCGCCCTCCAGTTCGAGGGTTTGCGCGCTCAGCCGCAGCTTGCCGGCAACTTCGATATTCACATTCCGGTTCAGCAGCGTCACGACAGGCCCGTCAGGCGATGCCCGTACCTGCAGCAGCGGGCAGCCCGATGCATCCTCGATCTGCACGCACTTGTCGGTTTCAAGCGAAAGTGTCATCGCGGGTTCGACCGCCGGTTCGACCGGTTCACCGTGCCCTTTGCGCGTCAGCAGCCCGGCGATCAGGTACTCGGGCCAGTTCGCAGGCGATTGCAGTAACACGCGATCGCCGATGCGCGGCTTCACGTCGGCCACACATTCGAGCCAGCGTTCGTGTGTGGTGTCGTCCTGCAATGTCCACTTCACGCGAATGAGCCCCATCGCGTCGGGATGATGCGTATCGGTCACTTCGCCGATCATCGTCGACGATTCGCGACTTTCGGCAAGCGGTGTGCGATCCGGCGTTGCATCGTTGGCGAACAGCCTGCGCAACGCCTCGACCGTCTCCGCTTCGAGCGCTTCGTCGACCATCATCTGGTCCGATTCGTTTTCCATCGAATGTCTCCCATGCTCCGAATGCAATCGGGCAGCCGGCAGGCTGCCGGTCGAAATCAATTGATGTGGGCAATCGTTCCCTGGATCGTCACGCCGGATCCGTCGAGCGTGATGGAACCGCCGCCGGTCGACAGGACAATCCTCGTCGCGGTGACATTGACGTTGCAACTGGCCTTGCCGTTGTCGATGTTGACCGTCGGCGCCTGTAGATTGGCGGTCGACTTTCCGGAAAGATTGAGATCGTTTTCGCCGTAAATCGTCACACCCGGGGCATAGCCCGCAATGTTGACGCCCTTGCCGTATCCGGCGATGGCCACGCCGCCACCCTGGCCGCTGATCCCAACACCGGTATCGCCTCCGGTTCCGCCGATGGAGACTCCGACGTTGTCCTTGTTGATCGACATGCCACTCTTTCCTGAACCCATGTCGATGTATTGGCCTGCTGCCAATGACGAGACTTTGGCTACGTCGACAGAATGGCTCCCCGTATTGACCTTCGTCGCATACGACCCGGTACCGACGACATGCGTGCTGTTCCCCTCGACGAAGACGTCATGCGTACCGGTGACAACGGCGAGGTTGTGATTCCCCTTCGTCACCGTATGCGAACTGTTGCCATCGACCGACACGCTGCGGTTCCCCGTCACCCCATGCGTCTCGTTCGCCCCGATCTGCGCGACCCGGTTCTGCCCGATATTCACCGTCTCGTTCTGCCCCACGCTCCGTTGCCGGTTGTTCTTCACCTGCATCGTTTCGTCGTTCCCGACCGTATGCGTATGGTTGTTCCCGACGGAAAGCGAATGATCGAGTTCCGTCTCCGCATCGAAATTCCGTTCCGCGTGCATCCAGAGCTGCTCGGCGCCCTTCTTGTCCTCGAACCGGAACGCATTCGCATGCTCGGTCGTCCCGCCCGGTGACGAGCGCGACAGCAACCCGCTCTGCGTCGCGCTCCCCGGCAGCCCCCACGGCGGCATCTTTTCGCCGTTGTAAACCCGCCCGGTCACGATCGGCTCGTCCGGATCGCCGTTCAGGAAATCCACGACGACCTCGTCGCCCACCCGCGGAATCTGCACACCACCGAATCCACCACCCGCCCAAGGGCTCGATACCCGCACCCAGCACGACGAATCCTGATTGCTTTGCCCATACCGATCCCACCGGAACTGCAGCTTCACGCGCCCGTATTGATCGGTCCAGATTTCCTCCCCCGGCGGCCCGACCACGGTGGCCGTCTGCGGCCCGTTGGTGCGCGGCCGCGGCGTGTCGCGCGGCGACCGGTAAGGCAGGCTCGACGGCTGCACGAGCATCATCGTCTGATGCACCACGGCCTCTGCGCCCTGATCGCTCGCATACGCGTTCTCCTGGAAGCGGTACTGGCACCGCACGATCAGGTATTCGCGGTTCTGGTCGGCGCGCGGGCATCGTTCGAGCGTGAACAGGTAACCGGGCGCGACACCGCGCACATCGGTATCGGCACTCGCCCGCTCATGCTCGGCCTGCTGCTCCTCGAGCCGAACGCGGCTGTAATGCGCACCCGGCGCATCGTCGCGATAGCCGCCCGGCCACTCGAACGACGCAAAACTGTCGTGATCATGCCCACGCGGATCGACCTTCTGCGACGAAAGATCGGCACGCGGCTTCGTATAGTCGTAGTCGGTGGTCTGGTGCCGGCCGACGCTCACTTCCTGCGCGGGCAGCCAGCCGTCGATGCGCTCCTCGTCGGCGATCGCGGTGCGATCGCGCGCGATGTACGGAATCGTCTCGTAGCCGGGCAGCGCCGTGTGCGACGACATCGCGTCGCCCAGCATCAGCGTATGCGTATCCTCGGCGTGCCTGAACCAGAAGTGGATCCCCTCGAACTCCATCAGCCGCGACACGAACGCGGCGTCGGTCTCGTTGTACTGCACGCAGTAATCTCGCGGCACGTACGTCTCCGCCAGATGGCTCTCGATCGGAAAGCCGTACGTCGACAGGACCTCCTGCACGATCTCCGGCACGGTCTTGTTCTGGAAGATCCGGCAATCGGAGCGGCGCGTCGCGAGCCACAACCAGGGCCGCACGATCAGCTCGTAGCCGTAGTACCGCTCGGCGCGCCGGCCGGCGAGCGACGCGCGCGCCACGATGCCGTTCAGGTAGCGCGTCGACAGGTCCTGCTGTTCGATCCTGACCGTCACGGGCTTGCCGAGCATGTCCTTCAGCGACAGGCTGTGACTGTCGGCAAGCGCCTCGATCCGGAATTCGAACAGCCGGCCGAGTTCGTCGCTGCCGTCGAGCGTATGGAACTTGAGGTCGTCGCCGTGCGGGCTGTCGAGTGTGAATACGCGATTCAAATCGCCTCCTCCTCGTCGAACCGGTATGCGAATTCGCCGTCGGCCGCGCCCAGCTCGATCGACGACAGCGTGCGGCCTTCGAGCGTCGCCTGCAGGATCGCGCGGCCGATGCGCGGCATCACGGTATGCGTGAGGATCGCGTCGACCATCCGGCCGCCGGACTCGATCGTGCGGCAGCGCTCGACGACCAGCGCGGTCGCCGCGTCGGTGCAGCGCAGCCGGATGCCGTGATGCGCGTCGATCCGCTGCTCGATCCGCCGCAACTGCAGGGCAACGATCCGCGCAAGCGTCGCGTCGGTGAGCGGGTAGTACGGCACGACGGTCAGCCGGCCGAGCAGCGCGGCGGGAAACACGTCGAGCAGCGGCGCGCGCAGTGCATCGGCGAGCGTCTGCACGTCGGGCAGGCGCTCGGGATCGCGGCACAGCTGCATCACGCGATCGGCGCCGACGTTCGACGTCAGCAGGATCACCGTATGCCGGAAATCGATGTCGCGCCCCTCGCCGTCCTCCATCCAGCCCTTGTCGAACACCTGGAAGAAAATCTCGTGCACGTCGCGGTGCGCCTTCTCGATCTCGTCGAGCAGCACGACGCTGTACGGGCGCCGGCGCACGGCCTCGGTGAGCACGCCACCCTGCCCGTAGCCGACATAGCCGGGCGGCGCGCCCTTCAGCGTCGACACGGTATGCGCCTCCTGGAACTCGCTCATGTTGATGGTGATCGCGTTGTGTTCGCCGCCGTACAGCGTGTCGGCCAGCGCGAGCGCGGTTTCGGTCTTGCCGACGCCGGACGGCCCGCACAGCAGGAACACGCCATGCGGCTTCTTCGGGTCGTCCAGCCTGGCGCGCGCGGTCTGGATGCGCTCGGCGATCAGCTCGACCGCGTGCTTCTGGCCGACGACGCGCTCGCCGAGCGTATCGGCGAGCTTCAGCACGGCCTGCGTTTCGTCGCGCACCATCCGGCCGAGCGGAATGCCGGTCCAGTCGGCGACGACGGCGGCCACGGCGTGCGTGTCGACGGCGGGCAGCACGAGCGGCGCATCGCCCTGCAGGTCGGCCAGCGCCTGCTGGGCGGCCGACAGGCGGGTTTGAGCGGCGACGCGCGCGTCGGCGTCGAGCACGTGCGACGGGTCGTCGTCGAGCAGCAGCGCGCGGGCGTCGACGATCGCCGTCAACGCGTCGCGTTCGGTCTGCCAGCGCGTGTCGAGCCGGTCGAGTTCGGCCCGGGCGGTGGCGATGTCGTGATCGATCGCATCGCGCCGCGCGGTATCGCCGGTGCCGAGCGCGCATTCGCGTCCGATCCGCGCCTGCTCGACGCGCAGGCTGTCGATGCGGCGGCGCGCATCCTCGATCGGCGCGGGCACCGCGTGCTGGCTGACGGCGACGCGCGCGCAGGCCGTGTCGAGCAGGCTGATCGCCTTGTCCGGCAACTGGCGGGCGGGAATGTAACGGTGCGACAGCGTGACGGCGGCCTGCAGCGCGTCGTCGAGCACGAGCACGCGGTGATGTGCCTCGAGCTTTCCGGCCAGGCCGCGCAGCATCGTCAGCGCGGCCGCCTCTTCCGGTTCGTGCACGTGCACGAGCTGGAAGCGTCGCGTCAGCGCCGGGTCCTTCTCGATGTACTGCTTGTACTCGGACCACGTGGTTGCACCGATCGTGCGCAGCAGGCCGCGCGCGAGCGCGGGTTTCAGCAGGTTCGCGGCGTCGCCGGTGCCGGCGGCCCCGCCCGCGCCGACGAGCGTATGGACTTCATCGATGAACAGGATCGCCGGCCGCTCGGACGACATCGCCTCGTCGATCACGCCGCGCAGCCGGCTCTCGAACTCGCCCTTCACGCTCGCGCCGGCCTGCAGCAGCCCGACGTCGAGCAGGTACAGCGCGACGTCGCGCAGCGACGGCGGCACGTCGCCGGCGGCGATCCGCAGCGCGAAGCCTTCCGCAACGGCCGTCTTGCCGACGCCGGCCTCGCCGACCAGCAGCGGGTTGTTCTGCCGGCGCCGCAGCAGGATGTCGACGATCTGGCGAATCTCGGCGTCGCGCCCGACGACCGGGTCGATCTCGCCGGCGCGCGCACGGGCGGTCAGGTCGACGGCGAAGCGCGCGAGCGCCGGGCCGTCCGAAGCACCGGCCGCGCCGCGCATCGCCGTGCCGCCGCCCGGCGTCGCTTGCCCGGCCGGCGGCGCCTCGGGCGAGCCTTCGACGATCGATTCGAGCGCGTCGGCGAGCACGTCCGGCACGATGCGTTCGAATTCGCGTGTGATCGCCAGCAGCACGTTGCGCAACTGCGGCGTCTTCAGGATGGCGAGCAGCAGCACCGCGCCGCGAATGCGCGTCGCGTCGTACTTCAGCGTCGCGTATACCCACGCACGTTCGACGGCGTCGTCGATATGCACGGACAGATCCGACACCGAGCCCGCGCCGCGCGGCAGCTTGTCGAGCGCGGCGACGAGCCCGCGGTCGATCGCGGCGTCGTCGATCGTGAAGTGGCGCAGCACGCGCTGCAGGTCGCCGTCGGGGCGTTGCAGCATCTGCTTGAACCAGTGCGCGAGCTCGACGTACGGATTACCGCGCAACCGGCAGAAGCCGGTCGCCTGCTCGAGCGTCTCGTAGAGGAACGGATTCAGTTTTCCGAACAGGTTGACGCGGCCGATATCGGACATGACGGTTCCCGTTTAGGCGGTTTCGCGATGAAGGGGTGCGCCGGCGCGCCGCACGTCGTAGCGGACGACGAGGTCGCGCGCGGGGCCCGGTTCGAGCCGCTGCCCGAGCCACGCGGTGCGGCCGATGCCCTGCGGCGCGCCGAGCGCGATCGCCGGCACCGCGTCGGCCGCCAGTTCGAGCTGCACGTCCCAGTCGAACTCGATGCCGACGTATTCGCGCACCCATGACGCGAGCTGCCGGGCATGCGGGCCGCCCGGCAGGAAGCGGCGGTACGCGTCGAGCGACAGCGGGCCGAGCACGATCCGGAAGCGCGACTGCGCATCGCGCACCGCGATGCCGAGCGCGACGGCGCCCAGCCGCAAGGTCGGCCGCGTCGCGCGGATCGTGCAGCGCTGCGACCGCTCGATCGCGACCCATTGCGGCACGTGTTCGACGATGCGGGCCTCGACACCGAAATGCCGGCGCAGGATCTGCACGAGCCCTTCCGGGTTGCGCGTGTGCCGGACGAGATGGCCGGCATGGAAATAACGCGCATGCGGCGCGAGCGTGTCGGCGTCGGCATGCGCGGCGGGCTTGTCGTCGTGCGCCGCGCGCCCGATCAGGCTCGCGACATACCCGTCGAAGCGCGCCCGTTCTGGGCGATCGAGGCTCACCGTCGGCTGCGCGTCGGCCCACGCGCGGTAGAACAGCAGGATCAGCCGGTGATGAAACAGGTCGGCGAACGCGGCAAACGTCGGGTCGTCGTGCTGTGCGGCGCGTTCGTGCGCGTATTCGGTCAGGTGTGTCGGCAGCGGCCCGTTCGGGCCGAACAGCCCGAATCCGTGAATGGCAATGCGCGGCGGCACGGTGCCGTCGTCGGTCACGCCGGCGAGCATCGACGCCGCGAACGCGAGCGACGGTTGCTGCCCGAGCCGCACCGGCTCGTCGCGCGGCCGCGTGGCATGGCCGAGCGGCGCGCGGCCGGGCGACAGCGCATCGAGCCAGCGCAACGCCTGGAACAGGTCGTAACCGTGCGGCGCGGCACGCAGGCGCGCCCACCACGCGTCGCGGCGTGCGGCTTCGGTGGCCGTTCCGGCACGCGGAGACATGTCGCGCGTCATATCGCGGGCCGCCTGCCGACACGCGCCGGCCAGTGCGCGAGCGTGCCGCGCTGCGCGCTGGTCAGCACGCATTCGGCGAACGCGTTGATCGACACGTGGCGCGCGAAGAACTGTTCGAGCACCGCGCCGAGCAGGAACGGGCTGTCGCCGGAGAACGCATGGTCGTCGACGGTCACGTCGACCTGCACGCCACGCCCGAACATCAGGGGGCCGGACGCCGGCAGCCGGCGGAACACCGGCGAGAACGCCACGCGCAGCACGCCGTCGATCTGCCGGCGCATCGCGGCATCGGCCGGGTCGGCGTGCAGGCCGAGCAGTTCGCGCAGCGCATGCGCGCCCTCGTCGTCGTCGAGATCGGTCAGCGTGTGACGTGCGAGCCCGAGATGGCGGATCAGCCGCCACGCGGTTTGCGCGTCGGCGATCGGCGGGCGCGGCCGCGACGGGCCGCGGATCGCGACGATGCTGTCGACCGGGGCCGACACGCGCAGCGTGAACGTGTTCGCATCGCCGGGCGGCTGCAGCAGCACGAGGTCGCGGTTCGTGCACAGCGTGTCGGCCGCCAGGTAGCGCATCGTCTCGTCGTACGGCGCGCACTGGCTGTCGACGAGCGACACGTAGGTCTCGCTGCCGACGTAGCCGGTGCGCGTGCCGTTCGCGCGCGCCTGGGCGGAGACGAGCCGTGGTTCGCGCCGCACCGTGTAGTACGCGCCGTGGTTGCCGTCGTCGCCGGCGAACGACGCGTGAAACGGCCGGAATTCGCGCGACTGGCCGTCGTCGCGCTGCTCGCTCGCGAGGCGCTGCACCGCATAGACCTCGTAGTCGAGCGGCCGGCTGCGATCGACGACGACATGGTGTTCGCGCGCCCCCGGCTGCAACTGAATGCGATCGGCGCGGCGCGCGAACAGGTTCACGGCCGGCGTGCAGTTCAGCGCGAGGTGGCGCGCGCTGACGGCCGCCTCGAGCGCCGCGTCGTGGCGGTCGAACAGCACGGTCAGTTCGAACTCGTCGCCGGTCGCGCGAGCGAGCGCGGCACGCAGCCCGCCGATGCTGAAGAACAGGAAGCGCGCCGGAAACGCGAAATACTCGCGCAGGAGCCGGTAGCCGTGGAAGCTGCGGCCGTCGTCGGGCAGGATCGCCTGCGCGGGATCGAAACCCTCGTGGACGATCGCGTCGGCATCGAGCGTATGCAGCCAGCGCGGCGGCTGCGCCGGATCGTGGCACACGACGCCGAGCGCATGGGCGGCGATCAGTTCGAGCAGGTGCAGCGCGTCGCGCTCGGGGCCCGCGAGATGGAACGTCAGCCGGTCGAGCGGCAGTTGCGACAGCCTGGCGCCGCCGCGCGCCTTCAGCCGGATGCGCAGCGCACCGCGCGCGTCCTGCCGTGCGGCGACGACGCCGCGCGGCAGCCACGACGGCGCGCCGGTGACGCTCGCATCGGTCAGTTCGAGCGGCCACAGCGTCAGGTCGTGCGCGGTACGGAATTCGCACGCGGTCTGCTCGGACGCGGCCGGCCGTGCACGCAGCGCCGTGCCGGCCGGCAGCCGCCAGCCTTGCGCGAGGCTGCCTTCGTTCAGCATCGGCGCGAACCGCACGATCGCCATCGACGGCAGCGGCGCGACATAACCGGGATACACGGCATCGAGCAGTGCCTGCGTGAAGCGCGGAAACTCGGCGTCCATCTTCAACTGCACGCGCGCGGTGAGGAAGCTGAAGCCTTCGAGCAGCCGCTCGACGTACGGGTCGGGCGGCCCCGATTCATTGAGCCGCAGCCGCGCGGCCACCTTCGGGAACTGCTGCGCGAATTCGCCGCCGAGCTCGCGCAGGTACGCGAGTTCACGGTTGTAGTAGTCGAGCAGGCGCGTATCCATCGCGTCAGGCTCCCGCCACGGATTGCAGCGACATCGCGCCCGTCTCGAGATCGAGGTCGGAGCGCAGCACGAATTCGAGCGGATGCGGGATCGACCACAGCGTGCCGCGAATCTCGAACAGCAGCACGTTGTGACGCCGTTCGCCGGCGCGGCCGCCCGGCGCATCGGTCACGCTGCGGACGTCGATGCTGTCGGGCGCGATGCGCGGCTCGAAGCGGACGATCGCGTCGCGGATCGACGCCTCGACCGACATCCGCTCGACGCCCGACATCGGCTTGCCGACGAGCGGCCGCATCCCGTAGTTGAGCACCGACGCCTGCGCGTGCGCGAACGCCGGCCAGTCGACGAAACCGTCCTCGGCGTTGCGCGTGTTGAGCAGCCACGCGAGATCGCGCAGCACGGCCGCACGCAGGCGTTCGGTGCCGATCCACTGCGCGCCGGGCGCTTCGCTCGCGCGCTGCGGCGTGTCGTCGGTGAGCCGGTCGAGCAGCGCGGGCTGAAGCCGGTCGCGCAGGTTGCCCTCCCGGCCGTCGCGGGTTCGCGGGTCGTCCATGGTCGTCTCCGCGCCGTCACATCTCGGTGTTTTCCTTGATGTTCCAGCCGACGGTCACCTCCGCGCCCTTGCCGCCGTTGTCGT
>Ga0209566_100416_pt1 | contig 33309 bp, 36 predicted proteins | sample Araplavi_mTSA_r2_2_FD_184287 | JGI IMG/M metagenome (GOLD analysis project Ga0209566, IMG submission 184287) | Arabidopsis root microbial communities from North Carolina, USA - plate scrape CL_Cvi_mTSA_r2 (SPAdes) (version 2) | ecosystem: Host-associated > Plants > Roots > Endosphere | place...
CTTCGGTCTGCGGGTCCCGGTAATGGTACGGATTGCCGAGCAGCTCGCCGCCGCCGTCGATCAGGCCGAAGTCGACGCCCCACGTATCGATGCCGAGCGTAGTCGGCGAATAGCCGGCTTGGAACGTCTTGCGCAGCCCCCGCTTGATCTCCTGCAGCAGGCGCAGGATGTCCCAATGCAAATGCTTGCCGACGCGCACCGCCTCATTGTCGAAGCGGTGGATCTCCGCTACCCGGAGCAGGCGGCTGCCGCCCGGCGATTCCTCCAGCTCGCCGATATAGGCGCGGCCGGAGCTCGCGCCCATATCGAACGCGAGCGCGGACGCGACTCGCGTGCCTGCGCCCGCAGGTTGTACCTCGCTCATGGCCGCTCCCCTCCGCTATTTCATTTTTTGCAGCAGCTCGATCCGGTACGCCTCGCTCTCGAGCGACGCGATCTCCTTGTACTCTGCATCCGTCAACGCCTTCGGCGTCTTGATCGCGCTCGCGATCAGCCAGATCTTCGCGCTCTCCTCCACCACTTCCGTCCGATAGTACGCCTCGCGGAGATTGCGGCCGGTCGTGACGAGACCGTGATTGCCGAGCAGAATCGTGCTGTAATCGTTCACCTTAGCGACGACGGCGTCCGCGAGTCGATCGGTCGTCGGGAGCACGTACGGGACATAAGTCGTCGTGCCGACGAGCGCGGCCTGGTCGGGGAACATGACGGGAAGCTCCTCCGCGACGAGCGTGAAGGCGATGCAATACGGCGGATGCGTGTGCACGATCGCGCCGATGGATGGGTTCGCCCGGTAAGCGTACAGATGCATGAGCACTTCGGACGAAGGCCGCAGGCCGATATCTGTAATTTCGCCGCTCTCGATGTCGACTTCGACCCATTGCTCAGGGGCGATCTCGTCGAGCGCGAAGCCGCTCGGAGACAGGTACATCTTGCCTTCGTGCCGCGCGCTCAGATTGCCCCCGGGACCGACGACGAGTTTGTTCGATACCGTCTTGCGGGCATATTTGCACAATTCATTGCGGATGTCGGTGGCGCTCATTTGGACAATTAACCTCCATGAGGACAGCGCGACGGCCGCCCGCATCCCTTATGCAGGACCCGGACGACCGTACGGCAGCCTATCTTATTTGTAAAGCGGGCCGAAGTTCGCGCAAGCTCTGAAGTCCGCAGCCTCGATGCCGTCGGTGCCGAACAGGCCCCATGCGCGCGGACGGAAGACGCGTTCTTCGGCGACGTTATGCATGCTGACCGGGATGCGAAGCATCGAAGCGAGCGTAATCAGATCCGCGCCGATATGGCCGAAGCTGATCGAGCCGTGGTTCGCGCCCCAATTGTCCATGACGTCGTATACGGTGCGGAACGCGCCCTTGCCCGTCACGATCGGCGCGAACCATGTTGTCGGCCAGGTCGGATCGGTGCGCTTGTCGAGCGCGTCGTGCACTTCGGGCGGCAGGTCCACCGAATAGCCTTCGGCGATTTGAAGCGTCGGTCCGATGCCCTTGACGTAGTTGAGGCGCGACATCGTCATCGGCATGCCGCCTTGCGTCAGGAAGTCCGACGAGTAGCCGCCCCCGCGGAAATATTCCGCCGACGCCGGGCGCCAACTAGTCGCGTCCAGGCATTTCTGCGCTTCTTCCTGCGAGATCTCCCAGAACGGCTTCATCGCGGGCTTGCCGTCCTTCGACTGCTCGCCGGTGCCGTCCATCGTGGCGGAGCCGGAGTTAATGAGATGCAGCAAGCCGCCTGCGGCCGCGCCCGTCAGCTTGTGACCGGTAACCCGCTCGACCGAATCCGGTCCCCAATACGTCCGCACGTCGGCGAAAATCTGCGCGGTGTTGGTCAGCAGGTATCCCATGAGCATCGGAATGCCGTTCAGGCTGTCGTTCTCCGTGGCGACGATGTAAGGGGCGCGAATGCCGTTCCAGTCGAACGAGGAATTCAGGATCGTCTCGAGGAAATCGCCGTTCGGGAAATGGTCCGTCCAGGCGCGCTGGCCCTGGAAACCGGACACGATCGCGTTGTGGCCGAGCGCTTCCTCGCCGAAGCCGAGCTCCGCAAGCCGAGGATTGCCGATCATGAGGTCGCGGGCGATCTGCGTCATTTTGACGACGGTCTCCCAATCCTTGTCCTTGGCCTCCCGACTCTTCTGCAGATGCGCCGGGTTGTTATCCGGACCTTCCTTGCAGTTTTCCTTCACCCATGCGAGCGCCTTCTCGAACTCGGCCGGGTCGTAGATCTCCTCTTCGATGCGGCGCACGAACTCGGACATGTCGACGTACTCCGTGCGCATGCCCAGATAATCCTGGAACAGGCCGTCGTTCACGATCGAGCCCGCGATGCCCATGGACACCGAGCCCATGGAAAGGTACGACTTGCCGCGCATGATCGCGACCGCAAGTCCCGCGCGAGCGAAGCCGATCAGCTTTTCGCGCACGTCCTCGGGTACGGTCGTATCGCCCGAATCCTGCACCTGCTCGCCGTAGATGCCGAATGCCGGCAGTCCCTTCTGCGCGTAGCCGGACAGTACGGCGGCCAGGTAGACGGCGCCCGGACGTTCCGTGCCGTTGAAGCCCCAGACGGCCTTCGGCAGCGTCGGATCCATATCCATCGTCTCGGTGCCGTAGCACCAGCAAGGCGTGACCGTGAGCGAGACGCCGACGCCGGCCTTCGCGAACTTGTCCGCAGAGGCTGCCGCCTCGGCGACGCCGCCGATGCAAGTGTCGGAAATGACGCATTCGACCGGTTCGCCGTTCGGATAGCGAAGCGAGCCGCTGAGCAGCTCGGCCACGGCCTTGGCCATGTTCATCGTCTGCGTCTCGAGCGATTCGCGCACGCCCTTGCGCCTGCCGTCGATCGTCGGACGGATGCCGATCTTGGGGAAGCCCCCCTTGAATCTGTAAGCGGTATCGGTCATGAATGAATCCTCCTTGTAAGCGATTAATATGTTATCGATAACTCTAAAGTAACAACGAAACGTCTTGCTGTCAATCCGTTGTTTTTGTAAGATAGATAGTACATATACGGCGCGTTCAGGAAGGGATTGGGCAACAATGGTCACGATCTACGACATCGCAGAAAAAGCCGGCGTATCCGCCATGACCGTATCCAGAGTTATCAATAACACCGGCAGAATCAGCGACAAGACGCGGCTTAAGGTGAAGCGGGTGATGGACGAGCTGGGCTATGTGCCCAACCAGATGGCGCGCAGTCTCGTGCTGCAGCAGACCCACCTGCTCTTTCTGATGATTACCGACATCACCAACCCCTTCTATACGACGCTTGCGCGCGGCGCGGAGGATGCGGCGAAGAAGCACGGCTATCGCCTGCTGTTCGGCAATACGGACGAGGATCTGGAAAAAGAGAAGGATTATATCGATGCGATTCTGAAAACGCGCGCGGACGGCGTTCTGATCGCGCCGGCGGGCGACGATTCGCTTCCTCATCTGGAAATGCTCAGACGTCACGGCGTCCCCTTCGTCCTGCTGGACCGCGAGGTCCCCGGCATCGGCAGCGACGTCGTGCTCGGAGACACGAAGGAAGGCGCAAGGCAGCTCGTGAAGCAGCTCGTGTCGGACGGGCACAAGCGAATCGCGCTGCTGAACGGCTCGCGCACGATCTCAAGCGCCAGGGAGCGGCTCGAAGGCTACCGCGAGGCGTTGAAGCTGAACGATCTCCCCTTCGACGAATCGCTCGTTCTGGAGGCCAGCTTCGGACCGCGCAGCGACCTGTCGGAGATCGAGACGTGGCTGGACGGCCTCGCTCCCCTCCCCACCGCCTTCGTCGCCGGCAACAACGTCCTGGCCGTCGAGCTGCTTCGATCGCTCCGCCGCAAGGGACTGCGCGTACCGGAAGACGTATCGCTGGTCTGCTTCGACGAGCTCGCCGCCTATGCAGAGATCGACCCCTTCCTTACGGTCATCGCCCAGCAGGCATACCAGTTCGGACACCTCGGCATGCAGATGCTGCTGGACCGGGTCCAATCGGGCGAGCCGAACGCGGCGTGGCGCAAGGTTGTGCTGCCCGCAGAGCTCATCGTGAGAAGGTCCGTGCGCCGGCTGTGAAACTGTTTGATGGCGGTCTGTCTGTCCTAAAGCCCAAATGAAGTGAGCTAAACCGCAAAAAAAAGGATGAAGCGAGGTATTTCGCCGCTTCATCCTTTTTTGTATATTGATCTATGGGCGCTCGCTCGAATCGTCTAGTTCCGATTGTTCTATTCTTGACCGATAAGGTCACGTACCGCATTGCCATTAGAGGAGAAGAGAATCTGCACAGCGCCACATAACAGACATCGGTACCAACCTGGTCAAAGAAGCTCTATGTAGCGCCACATAGCGGGACTTCCCGCCATTCGAGGCGAAGAGGCTCTATACAGCGCCACATAGCGGGACTTCCCGTCATTCGAGGCGAAGAGGCACTATACAGCGCCACATTGCGGACTCTCCCCACCAACCATGGCCAATCCTACGGCTCTCCCCTCATCGGATGAACCGGATATGCCTGAGCTGCGTCTTGAACCTGTCCCAGCGACGCGCGATCGGACCGCGCCGGTCCGGCGCCAGCTCCAAGCCGGATAACGCTGCCATACGTTCCACCACCTCGTCCGCGGATAGATCGTTCGTATCGATCTGCCGTTCGAACGCGGGCTTGGACAAGCTTGCGATGCAGCGGTCGATCTGCTGCGCCGCCCACGAACGGGTCCCTTCCCCTCTGCTCTTCAATCGCTTAAGCAGCGTCTCCCGCGAAGCGATGAGCGCATAATGATCGACACGCACGCCGGCTTCGCGCAGGAAGCCTACCAGCTCGCGCATGTAATCTTCGTTCGTCAGCGTCATCGGCACGAGGATCGGTCCGTCGTAGCGGGCCTCGAGATAAGCGAGCATGTCTCTGTTGATCGTGCGCCACATCGGATAGTCTTGGAAGTCGCTTTCGCGGAGCGCTGCCGGCAATCGCTTTCTTATGTAAAAGCCCGCCTCCTCCGGATCGAAAACGAACGAGCCCGGCAGCCTCCGATGCAGCTCGTAGGCGGCTGTCGTCTTGCCGGAGCCGAAGGCGCCGTTAATCCAGACGATCACGAGTATTCCTCCCCTGCGTAAGCCGCTCCACCGTACGAGGCGGCCGAGGTCGATCCGTTACCAGCGACTTCACACGACGGTACGGCAGTCGATCCGCTACCGTCGACTATCGGCGGCGCCACGCTTGGACTTGCGCCACCATACGATGCCTGCCGCGACAGCAGCTGCCGCGATGAGGAGCGACCAAAGCCAATCCAGCTTTTCCGCGGTCGCCCTCACATTGCTGAGCGCTCTGTCGGCGTATCGCCCTTTGTAGACGGCTTTGACGTACTTGCCGCCGCCGGAATCGACGGCGATCGCCTCCTGCACGTCGATGCCGAGAATGCCCTTGTACAGGGTCCCCTTTGGCAGCGCATTCGAGAAATTGCCTTTGTACGTCCCCTCGACGTCCGAATACGTCGTGACCTTGCCGAGCTTCATTCCGAGCCTGTCGGCCGGCACAGGCTCGTCCGTAATCGTGTACACGTTGTCGTAGTATACGACGAACGGGTATGCCCAGGATGCCGACACGCCTGTGGCGGGAACAAGCAGCAGCAAGGCCGCGAACAACAGCAATACCTTTCGTTTCATGAGTGCGGGCTCCTTCGGATCGATGGATAAATGAGGGAAATTGTCCTGTCTTCCCATTTTAAAGCATAATTCGGCGAAGGAACAGGCCTCGTACCGAATGAACGTCGGATTATCTGCCGAAAAGGATGTCCAGCACAGTGCCGAGGGTGCCCGGTTTTTTGTCGAGCAATATTTCAGGGTCATACACTTCGACGCTTCCGCAGCGCTCGCAGGAGACGAAAAGATAATGGTTGTGCTGGACGTCGAACAGCTTGCTGAAACCCGTGCCGGTCATGGCGACTTCCTTCGCGCGGCCGCCGTCGTGGCCGCATCTGGCGCAGACGAACTTATCTTCGATCTTCTCCGCGAGCTCGCGGGTTCCGATCGACTCCCCGTCCGCTTCGATCAAACGCTCCAACTCAGTTGCTCCGCCGGTCGCCGCATCTTCCTCGAAATCCTGCGCCGTAACCTCGTACAACTTGCGCCTGCAGCTCGGGCATCTCCCGCCGAAGCGCTCAAGCTCGGCTTGGCAGTAGGGACATTCCATCGCGATTCACGCTCCTCCGCTGAAGGTAACCGATAAATGGACGATCTCGCTGCGGCTGGCGAGCCGCACCGGCGGCCCCCAGGTGCCGAAGCCCGACGAGACGACGGCGTGCATCCTGCCTTTGCGAAGATAACCCCAATCGAGCTCGAACAGCCTGCGCGTCACCCAATGATTGGGCGCGAACTGTCCTCTGTGCGTATGCCCGGAGACGACGATGTCGACGCCCGCCTCCTCCGCGGCCGCATATCCGTACGGCTGATGGTCCATCAGCACGATCGGCAGCGAGCGGTCGAAGCCATCCAGCAGCTCCGCCACGGACTTGCGGCCTTCCGGGTCCATCGACTCGGCGGTCTTGTCTTTGCGGCCTGCGATCTGAATCGCGCCGCCCGGCGTCGCGTGCTCGTCGCGTAGCACCGGGATGCCGAGCGCCGCCATGCGGCCGACATATTCCTCGATGTGGCCGCCATAGTACTCGTGGTTGCCGAGCACGGCATAGACGCCGAGCTGCGCCGACAGCCGGCCGAGGCGCTCGCCCATCCGGTTGCGCACGAACGGCTCGATAACGTCGTCGAGCACATCGCCGGCCAGCAGGATCAGATCGGGCTTAATCCGCTCCACCCGCGGGAGCAGGCGGTCGAGATGCCGGTTGCCGACGATATTGCCCAGGTGCAGGTCGCTCACGAGCACGATGTCCATTCGGCGCCGGCCCCCGGCATTCTTGGCAATGTCCAGCTCGTACTTGCGGACGATCGGCGTCCAGGCGTTCCAGGTGCCCCAGGCGAACAGGAGCAGCAGCAGGACGGCGACAACGCTGCCGGTCGCCGTTACCGTATCTTTATAGCTTGCGCCGGAGGCGTAGAACAGCCAGGCCGCCAGATCGGCAATCGGCAGCAGCAGCACGGCGTACTCGAACAAGCCGATATAGTAGGCGCCGAACACCTTGAGCCCGCGCCCGAGCGGTTTGGGAAGGAAGCGCAGGCGCCCGACCAGGTAGCCGAGGGCAGCCAGCGCGAGCAGCGCCCAGAGCGCCCAATCCGGGAAGCCGGGCAGCCAGCTGCGAAGCCATTCCTGCGCATTCCAGCCGATATAGAAGTTGAGTCCGAGATAAGCGGCGATGATCAGCGAAAACATCAAGACGGCCCTTGCGCCTCCCCGCCTCATCGGATCGCCTCCGCCTGCTCGTCATCCGCAGCGCGAATGAGCGGCGTCGGCGCCGTGGCATACAGCAGCTTCAACCGATGGAGCGCACGCGTGCATCCGACATAGAGCAGCTTGGCGTCCTCCCGCCTGTAGCTTGCTTCGTCCGCGTCCGGGATCAGGACGGCGTCGAATTCTAGCCCCTTGGACAGGTAGACCGGCGCGACCGTCACCCCGCCTTCGTACTGCTGTTGCTTCGCTTCGAGCAGCGAGGCCTGAATGCCGCGGCCCGCCAGCGCGGTATGGATGCGCGCGCAGTCCGACGCCGTCCGCGCCAGCACGGCGATGCTCTGCAGCTCGGACTCTTGCCGCCAAGTTTCGACGACCGCAGCGATCGCATCGCCTTCGGCCGACCGGTCCACCCGTTCGACGTCCACCGGCTGTCCGCTGCGGAACACGGGGCGCGCCGGCTTGACGCCGCCGCCCATCCCCTTCAAGATCCGATTGGCGAACTCGATGATCTCAAGCGTCGAGCGGTAGCTTCGATCGAGCTCGTAATACGAGGTGTCGGCCTCCGGGAACAGTCCCTTCAGCTCCGCCCAGTCCGCGATGCCCGCATAATCGTGGATCCCCTGCTGCAGGTCGCCGAGCACGGTCATGGACGTGACACGCTGATGCTGCCGCAGCACTTGCAGCTGCGCCGGCGCGTAATCCTGCGCCTCGTCGATGACGATATGGTCGTATGCTGGCGCGTTCGGTCCGTGAAGCTTCAAATGGATGTGCACGAGCGCCGCCAGGTCCTCGCGGCCGAACGCGGCCGCCGCGGCCTTCCCTTTTCCTTTCGCCTTGGACTTGCCCTTCTTCGATGCCGGCGCATCACCCTCGTCCAGGCCTTCCGCGAGCCAGCCGCCCGCGACGTAGAACGAGGAAGCCGTATGCTGCGGCAGCTTCGCGGCGTACGCCTTCCATCTGGCGTTCGCCTTCTTGCGCACCTCCGCGTCGCTCCACTTGGCTTTGCCGATCTCGATTTCCATCCACCGCTTCAGGCGGGAGAGCAGCCGCTCCCGTCTTTTCATGAGCGGATCGAGCGGATTCTCCTCCGCCAGCCATGCGCGGAGCTGATCGGCGCTGAGAGAGCGTCTGTCATCGGGCGAGAACGGCTCGTCAGGCACAAGATTCGCCTCCAGCTCCGAGAGCGCCTCGTCGATGCGGGCCAGGAACGCGACGCTGCCTTTGCGCTTGGCAGGCGCATCCGCACGGTCTGCAGCCGACCGTTCCTCCTCGAACCAGTGGGCCAGCTCATCCGCCGGATCCCGCATTCGAAGGTCCTCGCCGATCTGCTCGAGCGCCCAATCCTCGAACGTCTGCTGGCCGATATCGCCCACGCCGAGCTCGGGCAGGACGCCGGATATGTAGTTCAGGAACATCTTGCTCGGCGCCAGAATCATCATGCGGTCCGCGCGGACGCGATCCTGGTAGCGATACAGCAAGTAGGCGAGCCGGTGAAGCGCGACCGTCGTTTTTCCGCTACCCGCTACCCCCTGGATAAAAACCGCCTTGTTTTTTTCCGTCCGTATGATCGCGTCCTGCTCCTGCTGAATCGTCGATACGATGTCCCGCAGCTTGTTGTCCTTGCTCTCGCCGAGCTTGTGCAGCAGAAACTCGTCGGTCACCGCGCCGTCCGAAGCATCGCCCTCGGCATAGCTGTCCACGACGCGCTGCAGCTCGCCCTCGCGTACGAGCAGGTTGCGCTTCAGGTGAACCGTGCCGGACACCTGGCCTTCGGGTGCGTCGTAAGCGACTTCGGGATTGCCCCCGGAAAACGAGTAGAACAGGCTCGATACCGGCGCGCGCCAATCGACGACGAGCAGCTTGTGCCCGTTCTCCTCGCCGACGCCCGACTTGCCGATATAGAGCGGCGACGGTTCGTTTTTCCCTTCTTCCTTGAAGTCGAGCCTTCCGAAATAAGGTTCTTTTTCCGATGCCGCAAGCCGGACCTTGCGTTCCTGCCGGATGGCGTCGAGCGTCTGCTCGGTGTAGTCCTGTCCCGTATACCGGGGGCCGATCGACGCGATCTGACTGCGTATCGCGTCCTTGGTGCGCTGAAGCTTCACCGTTTCTTCACGGAATCGTAGATCTTCTGACACGAGTGGCAGCCTCCTTCAAATTGATTATGGCGGATCAGGTATGGTTAAATAAAGGAAGATACATGGCCTATGCAAGTTAAAACGGCGAGGGGGCAAAAACGATGAGCTACACGAATATTCTGGTTGCATTCGACGGTTCCAACCTGTCGCGCAAGGCAATCTCCCACGCCTCCGCGCTGGCGGAGAGCTACGGAGCTACGCTCACGGTGCTGCACGTGTACCAGGTGCCGCTCGTCAACAACGGCGACTTCATGGTCACGCTGCCTCCGGACTGGTCCCAGCAGTACATGGACCATTCGTTCAAGGTGCTCGAGGAAGCCAAGAGCCTCGTCCCGGCCACGGTACAGGCGGAGTTCAAGCTGATCGACGGCGATCCGGCCAACACGATCCTGGATTATGCGGGCGAAAACGGCGCCGACCTGATCGTCCTGGGCAGCCGCGGACTCGGCGGCATCCGCGAGTTCGTGCTCGGCAGCGTCAGCCACAACGTCATGCAGCACGCCAAAACGCCTGTCCTGATCGTCAAGTAAGGACGGCTTGCAGGCACCGCAACGACAAAAATCGGTCTCTTCCCGCGAGGGAAGGGACCGATGTCTTTTATGAGGCGTATGCAAGGTGCCTGTCGGTGTCGGTTAAGGCCTGCCTTCTAATATATCTCATTTCGAGGATCAAGTAAAACAAGCGCCGAGATTGACTTGAATAGAATAGACTAGACTAGACTAGACTAGATTAGATTAGACTAGATAGCTTCTCCCGCCACCAGCAGATCCCCATTCGTCTCCGACAGCTCGATCAGCGTTCCTTCCTCGCACGGCCGAACGACGGCGGCGATCGGAAGCCTGCGCGTCAGGTCGAACGCTTCCCACCGATAGCGGGAAGGGTCCGCGCGGAGGACGAGCTTGCGGCTGTACGGCATATAGGCGAAAATGCCGCTGTCGTCCGCCCGCGCGGCTACGCGGATATCCGGGCAGTCGATCGCCAGCTTTTCCTGGGCCGCAGGAATGCCGCACAGCCCGTAGCGCTCGACCAGCCAGCCGCCGAGCGCCACGTCGGCCGCACCTTCGAGCCGCAGCGCCTCCGACCAGACGAACGGCGTGAGATAAAAATCCTCGCTGTTGAACGCCGTATGTTTACGGTGCCAGCTCCACAAGCCGTGCGCGCCATAAGTAAAGCCCGCGGAAGCCCCCGACAGCACGCTCCACCAGAACGCCTTGCGCATGTCGAAGGCCTGGAAGCGTCCGTATTTGCCGTAGTGACCGATCCCTTCGTAGCACGGCTCCGCGTTCAGCACCGGCCTGCGAATGCTTTTGACCAGAAACTTGCCGGGCAGCTCGTAGGCGCCGCGCTGGCTCTGCGGATCGTGGCTAGACTGATAAATGTAAAAATCGAGCGCGGGGTCGTTCTCGAGCGAAGACGGAATCTCGTGCGTGCCCCCATTCATATGAAGCGAAGTCAAAGCATCCGGATCGACGGCTTTGATCCCGTGAAGCGCCTCCACGTAATGCGTCGCCGCTTCGTCGGACTCGAAGTTCGTATCGCCGCTGATGAAGTAGACGGGCGCATAAGGCTTGAATGTGCGGGCCACCCGCTCCGCATACGGACGCACGTCCGCAAGCGGCATGACGTGCGAGCCGCCCGACAGCCGGCTCATCCAATTGCCCGGCGCGTAATTGCCCCACAGCACGACCAGGCAAGGCACGAAGCCCCGCTCGCTCGCCATCCTAGCCATCCGCTCCGCCCGCTCGAAAAAGGCATCGTTCATCCGGGCGTAATCCCAGCTCCCGTCCTCCCGCGCGTGGAACGGCTCGATGCCGAGCACCGATTCGCTGCGGTCGTGAATAATCGGCAAAATCGAGATTTGCACGACGTTAAATCGCTGCTGGCGCCGATGATCGAGATACTGCTCCCACTCCTCGAGCGTCGCGTTCGAGAATGCGCTCCAGACCGTATCGGCCAAATAAAAAAACGGTTTGCCGTCTCGTTCCAAATAAGCGTGGTCGTTCGAAATACGAATTCTTTTTTCCATCGCTTTGTTCTCCCTTCTTATTGAAGCGTTCTTATTTAGCCCATTCCCGGTACTGCTGCAGGGTCATATCCGTCTCTTTCTCGAACAGGCGGATGAACGTTGTCCGCGCATAAAAAATAGCGCATGAATGCGCTACAGGTATCGCTTGCGCGAGCCGTTCAATCCGTCCTGCCCGGCGAACGTTCTCGGATCCGTTGTCAGCTGGTCAGCACCTTTTTGCCGAAGTCCAGATGCGCTCTCATGCGGGCGGCCGCAGCCGCCGGCTCTCCGGCAGACAGCAACTCTACCACGGCTTCGTGATCCTCGAGCGCCGCCCGCATCCGGTCCGGCACGCGGCGGAGCACGCCGAGCGTGAAGCGGTACAAATGCGCCTGATAGTTGCGCATGAGCAGCTCGAATTCGGAATTGCCCGCGCTGGCGCACAGCAAGGTATGGAACTCGATGTCCTCCCGGGTGAAGGCGATCTCGTCGCCTGCGGCGGCCGCTTCGCGCTGAAGCGACAGCGAAGCGTTCAGCGCGGACAACGTGTCCGGTCGCAAGCGTCCGGCGACGCGCTCGCAGACGAAGCATTCGATCGCTTCGCGCAGCTCGAACATGTCGCGCGCCTTGGCGACGGATAGCTCGCGGATCAGCACGCCCTGCTTCGGCGAGACGGTTACGAATCCTTCCGACTCGAGCCGGTCGAGCGCGGACTTGATCGGCGTCTTGCTCATGCCGAGGAAGTCGATCAGCTTTTTCTCGGACAGAAATCCCCCCGCAGGGAACGTCTCGTCCATAATCGCTTGTTTGATGGCCGCGTAGGCTCTTTCCTTCAGCAACGGCGCGCCAGCGGCGCTTTCCGGATTGGGCTTCAATGCGTTCCTCTCCTCATGGCCTGATGAGTCATTATAGCATGTCCCGCGGCGAGACCGGCATATGGGTGCGGGCGCTCTCGTAGGCAGCGAATAGCAGCGCCAGCGTGCGCAGGTTGTCCTTAGCTTCGGTCTCCATCGGTTTGCCAGTCTCCAGGCATTCAATGAAGTGCGATTGCAGACGAAGGTGGCTGTCGGCATGATCGAGCGACGTTTTCTCCCGGATCGTCGTCTCCGCCCCGTCGTCGCCGATCAACGCCAGCCGTCCGTTTCGATACAGCTTGAGCGTAGCCCGATCCCCTTCTACGACCAACTCCTCCCGATGCGCGGGGAGCACGGGATCGCCGACCGGGCCGTCCAGCGCCCAGCGCGTCGCCCAGCTCATATCCATCAGTCCCGCAAAGCCGTCGTGCGACAGCGTCACGATGCCGCTGTCCTCGCCGGCGATATGAGGACTAACGCTCAGCATCTGCGCGTAGAGCCGGTCCGGCTCGCCGAACAGATAGCGCCACGTATCGAACCAATGGGCGCCCATCTCATAGAACAACAACCGCGGCATCTCGCGGAAAAAAGGCTGCGGGAGCGTCTTGCCCGGCGCCATCCGGGGCGTATAGAAGTCGGAGTGGATGTATCGCACCATTCGCATCTTGCCGACCGCGCCATGCTCCAGCTGCGACTTGATCAGACGATTCGGCTCGAGCCAGCGCCAGTTTTCCGTCACCATGAGCCGGACGCCGGCCGCTTCGGCGGCCGAGACCATCGCCTTCGCTTCCTCGAGCGAAGCTGCGAAGGGCTTCTGGCACAAAATATGCTTGCCCGCGCGGGCAGCTTTTTCGACCAGCTCGAGGTGCGTCTCGGGTCCGGTGACGATGTCGACGACATCGACGTCACCCTCCGCCAGCAGCTCGTCGATCGTGGCGAACGTCCGCGAAGCCTCCACGCCGAACTGCGCGGCCCGCGCCGCCAGCTTTTCCGGGCTCCGGTTGCAGAGCGCGGCGATTTTCGCGCCGGGGATGCTTGCCCAGGCATTCAGGTGATGCTCGCTCCAGTAACCGGTGCCGACGACCCCCACCTTCCAGATTTTTGTCATGCCTTTGTCCCTCCAAGCCGCTCCTCGAGCGCATACACCTGTAGCGCCGAGCGATACAGCACCCATTCCTGCTCCTCGGCCGTCAGGCCGCTCGTGCGCACCTTCGCGAGCTCCGTGCCACAGTTGTCCGCGTGATCCGTGCCGAACAAGAAGCGATGCGCGCCGAGTTCTCGCGCCCAATGCCGGATCAGGAAACCGCCCGTCCACGTGATGTCGGCATACAGATTCGGGCAAGCCTTCATGGCGATATGCGTCTCTCCCGCGAGCACCATCATGCCGCAGTGCGCGATGACGATCTTGACGTCCGGATACGCCTGCGCCGCGGGAATGAGGTGACTGGGGTTGGCGAACGGAATACCCGCCCCCGTATGCACCATGACGGGTACGCCGAGCCTGCGTCCCCACTCGAATACGCGCAGGCCGTCCCGGCTCGTCGGGTTGACCGCATGCGCGGACGTATGCAGCTTGATACCGACGAAGCCAAGCTCCTCGACGCAGCGTCTGACCTCCGCCTCGTACGCCGCGGCCGGCAGATGCGGATTCGGGTTCGCCATCCCCGCGAACCTGCCCGGGTGACGGCTGACCAGCGCGGCAATCGCGTCATGCTGCGCTTTGACCTCTTCAAGCGTATGAACCAGCGCAGGCTGCAAAATCGTGAAGTCGACGCCGAATTCCTCGATTTTGTCCCATTGTTCTTGCTCGGTGAATGATTCGTCGAAGACGCGGTCCTCGCCCAGATGCGCATGTACGTCGATAATCACGGATGGTTCCCCCTTACGATTCGAGTCAGCGCGCGCCTTCTCGCGGCGCCAGCATCAGCTCCACTTGCTCGCGCACGCTGTCCGGCGACAGCAGCCGCTCCCAGCCGGACTTCAGCCAAGCCTCGCGTCCGTACGCCATCGCCACCTGGCACGCGTCTGAGAACGGGTTGCCGGCTTCGCCGAAGGCGATCGCGAGCTCGATCTGCAGATGTCCCAGCATGAAGTCGCGCGCGGCTTCGGGAGGTACGCCGAGCCGGATCGCCTCGTCCATCGCTCCCCGCAGGAACATCGCGGCGCTCGCGCCGATCGTTTCGGCCATGCCCGGTTCGAGCATGGCCATCTGCTCGACCGTCATCCGGTGGCTGCGCATGACCGGCGCGTAGATCTCCCTGCCCAGCGACTCGCCCCGGGCATAATCCGCTTCCGTGCCCTGCATCAGCGCGCATACGATCGCCTGCTTCGCCTTGATGCCGCCGAAGTAATCGCGGCGCGCCTCGGGATCCGCTTCGTCGCCGAACAGCGGCGGATGGCACGGATGCGCGACGAAGTAGGCGACGTCCGCCCGCTCGGGCAGATGGCCGGCGTACGCCGCTGCAGGATCGAGCAGCGTCAGCAAGGCGCCGCTCTTCATGAGCGGCACGACCGACGCCGCCACCCCGCGGATGGCCGTGTCCGGCACGGCGAGGATCACGATATCGGCGCGTGGGACCGCATCGGCGAGCTCGCTCGGCTCAAGACCCCGCGTACGCATGTTCTGCCTGCCCCGTTCCCCGTTTTCTACATAATAAACGTCATGGCGCCCGCCGGATAGTCGGTCGGAAATTCTTCCGCCCATTTTGCCGCCGGCGCCGATCAATGCGATGACTGCCATTGCGTTCCCTTCTTTCCGCTAATTAGTAGCCCAGCTTAACCCGCTGGAAATAGTCCGCTTGGCCGACCTGCCCGCCCTTGAGCGCCAGCTCGAGGCCCGCGTACTCCGGCCGATCGCCGTGCGCGAGGCAGAGCGGGCCGCCGGGCGCGATCGGCGTCAGGCACTCGAGCCCGTAGACGCCGAGTTCGCGCGTGACGTAGCCCGACGTATCTCCGCCGGCGACGAGCATGCGCTGCGGACGGCAGCGCTCGACGAGCGCGCGGGCGACCAGGCCGAGCTGCTCCCCGATCAGCCGCCCGGTGTCGGGCGAAGCGATGCCCGCCGCGCGCATCAGGCGCCTCAGCTCGACGACGTCGAGCCCTTCGCCCCCGAGCGCGGTATAAATCAGCGGGCTGCCGCCCCGCTGCCAGATCGTCTCCGCTCGCGCCAGAATCGCTTCCCGCGCAGCTGCCGCATCCGCAATGAATTGTTCCGGATGGACGCGTATCCCTTCGAAGCCGGCGACGAGCGCGTGCCGGATCTGCGCCTCGGTGACGGGCGAGCAGCTGCCGGATACGGCGAGCAGCTGCGGCACGGGACCGGACGGGCGGAGCAGCGAGGCTGCCGGCTCCAGCAGACCGGACGCCCGCCAGTGCGCCGTAAGCGCATACTGCACCCCGGAGGAGCCCGCGACGAACCGTATGCCGCGCTCCGACTCCTCCCAGAGCAATCTGCCCGCCGCCTGAAGCCGCGCTTCGTCGAGCACGTCGAACAGCAAGATGTCCGGCGCGTCCGCCAGCTTCGCGGCGAGCGCATGCGAAACGCGCTCCGGCGCGCCGTCCTGTTCGAGGATGTTCAGCAGCGCGATCCGCTTATCCGTCTGCGCGGCGAGATGCAGCCTGAGATCGGCTTCGCCCATCGGGGTCGCCGGATGCGCGGACATCGTCGGATGCCGGTCGAGACGCGCGATCTCATCGCCCGCTGCGGCGAAGTGCTGGCCGAACACCGTATATCTCCGCAATCGCGGCACGCCGACGAGCAGCGGCGCATACGGCTGGCCGTCGAACGTTTCGAGCGCCAGGTCGATCGCCTTGCCGATGCTCCCGAGCTGCGGCGATGAATCGAATGTGGAGCAGAGCTTGTAGTGCACGATTCGCGCGCCGCTCCGCTTGAGCGCGTCCAGCGTCGGCGGCAGCTCCCGCTCCATCTCCGCCGGAGACAGCGATCGGCCGACGCCCGCTACGCCGTAAGCGCGAATGTGAGGGAAACGCTCGCGAACCAAGTCCGCGGACGGCGGGTCGAGGAACATGACGGCCGGAACGCCCGCCGACGCGAGCGCCTCCAGCGCGTCCGTCGTCCCCGTGAAGTCGTCGCCGTAATAGGCCATGAGCAGCGGCTGGGCGGTCTCTTGCTCCTTGGCCCCCGCGCCCTTCACGCCCGCCTCCCGAACGTTCCCAACGCTCGGCGCAATTCTGGCCTGCCCGCGGCATATTCCGCTGCCGGCACGCCTGCGAGCGCCGCTTCCCATGCTTGATGCATGCTGGCTACGCCGGCCGAAGCCCCGTCCGGGTGCGCCAGGATGCCGCCGCCGGCGATATTCATCAGGTCGACGGTGCCCAGCTCCCGGTACGTCGTCTCCGCCGTCGCCGCCGATTGGCCGGAAGACAGCACCGGCATGCAGCTTCCCGTCCCGGACAGCGGCGTTCGGAGCGCGCGGACGGATGCGATCACGGATTCGTTGCTCTCGTAAAATTTGCTGTCGAGCGCATTGACGTGCAGATGATCCGCGCCGGCCAGCCGCACGAGCTTCTGGTAAGCCGCGAACGACATGCCCAGCATCGGATGGCGCGTCATCATCCCCCATCCGTTGCGATGCGCGTGAATCGGCACCTCGCTGAACGACCGCAGATAGGCCATGCCCGCCAGCCCTATGCTTTGCACGCTCGCCATCACGCATGTGCCTCCGTGCCGGACAACCAGCTCGTGCCTTCGCTTCAACTCCTCGATATCCCCCGTAATATTGAACGCGTACATGACCTTGCGGCCGGTGCGGTCGGCAGCCCGTTCAATGACCGGCATCACCGCTTGAATCTTGCGTTCCAGCGAAGCGAGCGGCGGATCCGCGTTCAGTTCGTCGTCCTTGATGAAGTCGAGGCCCGCGTCGCACAATCGGCCGACGAGTTCGCCCAGCTCTTCGGGGCTTAAGCCGATGCTCGGCTTGACGATCGTCCCGATGACCGGTCTGCCGTAGACGCCGGTCAGCCGACGCGTACCTTCGACGCCGAATCTTGGACCGCCGTAGCGTCTGGCGAAGTCCTCCGGCAGCTCCAGGTCCAGCAGGCGAAGACCCGACAGCTCCCGCAGCTCGTACAGATTGCCCGCTACGGTTGCGAGAAGGTTGGGAATAGAAGGTCCGAAGTTAACCAGCGGGAATTCGAGCGTCACCGTGCCCCGGTTGAACCTGGCGCCCGCACTCGCAGACGACGCGCCGGGCAAGGAAGGCACGGCCGCGCTCTCCTCCGTCTCGATCGACAGCACGCGAGCTGCATGAAGGGCTTTTAATTGTTCGCTCTCGCCGGGCACGGCTATAAATGTGCCGGTGGACTGCTCGGCGGCCATCACAGCGGCCGCATGGTCCAGCGGAAACGGCGTCTCGATCCGATAGACCGCACGCACCATGCCGGTGTTCATCGATGAATCACCTCTAATGTGTATCTTAGATCTAAGTTAGATCGTATAATGGCATACTTATCATAAAAGCCCGCCGCTCTCTTGTCAATCTTCAATTAAACCAAGCGACATATGGCGCAAAAACGAAAAAAGGCCGACCTCCCGGCCATTCGCCATGGAAGTCAGCCTTCGTTGCCCGATTGCGTCCCGCAGGCCGGCACGGCCTACTTTAAAGCCGCTTCGGCCGCATCGATCAACCGCTCGTACAACTCGTCGTTATTCTCGATCTCCGCATCCACCGCTTCGATTTGCTCTTCGCTGCCCGAGCTTCCCGCGAAAAACAGCGAATAGCTCCATTCCCGTCCCTTGTCGCTCTGCAGCGCCATCTCGTAAGCCGCGTCGTGGCCCTCCACCTCGAATACGACTTTGCCCACGTACCCGTTCTCCTCATCTTTCGTCATCGACGCCTCGCGAATCGTTACGTTCATGGCACGTTCTCCTTTGTTCGGCGTTGCGCGAGCAAGCCGCTTTTCTATTGGCTTATTTTATCAGTTTCATTTGCCGCTTTCAAAAAAAATGCGGTCTTTTTCCGTTTGTCTAGTTGTCCAGAATTAATATTTTCTTAGCCTATTTTCATAGAGAAGCAAAAACCGCGCCGCTCCAAGCTTCCCGTGCTTAGAGGGAAATGGAGGGAGAAAATCGTCTGGTATAGTGATCCTATCGGCAAGCGAAACACACGCAACACAATACTCAACATTGGGGGAATCACAAAATGACTAAAACCTATACATTTAAAAAGCTGATGGCATCTGTCGTCGCCGCCACCGTCCTGTTCGGAGGCGCAGCCGCTACGCTGCCTGCCACCAAGGCGAGCGCAGCCACCGCGACCGTCACCGCAAGCTCCAAGGCCAGCAGCATCATTTCGCTCGGCAAACGTTATATGGGCGTACGTTATAAGTTCGGCGCCAAGGTCGGCAATACGAGCTCCTTCGACTGCTCCTCCTTCACGAAGTACCTGTACGGAAAGTACGGCATCAAGCTTCCGCGGGAGTCCAAAGCGCAGTCTAAGGTCGGCCGCTATGTGTCCAAGGCTAACCTGAAGCCCGGCGATCTCGTGTTCTTCTATTCGCCGATCCATCATGTCGGGATCTATATCGGCGGCGGCAAGGTCATGCATACGTACGGCAAGCCGGGCGTGACGATCTCCAGCATCAACTCGGGCTGGTGGAAAACGCACTACACGACGGCGCGCCGCGTCCTTTAATAGCAACTTGAAAATGGAGCCGCCCCGATCGGGGCGGCTATTTTAGTTTCAGTTTTCCCGTGTTTTTTATACTTACACGAATTTGGACGTCGCACGGCAGCGCGCTAATATTCGTGCCCGCCGCTTTCATTTTTTTCCACGTCTTCACGTCACGCTTGTACACGATGTTTTCTAAATTAAAGAGGTCGACCTGTTGGGATCTGCTTATATCGAGCGCCGCCTGAAGCTCCTCCCTGACGCCCGCAGCCGCCCAATCGCGCAGCTTCGCTTCGTTCGCTCTAACGTGAAGCTCGTAAATATAAGCCTCGACGTCCAATTCGATACGAAAGCGGCCGGAAACGCCGGCCGGATCGAACCGGATGCGATGCTTGTTGTCCGATACGATCAGGATGCCCGCGAGACGTCCCTTTTCCCTGACCTCCAGAAACGTCCCCTTCGGATCCGTATAAAACCACTTTGTACCTTTCAGCACATCGTCGTCGATGAATTTGGGCTTCGCTTCTGTGCCAAGCGCGTAAGCCCCTTTAAAATACAAATAAATCGGATTTTTGCCGCCGCGCCGCCAGCTCGTCCGGTCGAGCGCCAGGTTCGGAAGCATCGACGTCCGGCTCGGCTCGTAATATTCCCTGACGAGCGTCTGCATGCTTTGTTGAGCGATGGGCGGCTTGGCTGGTCCTTTGACGCCATGGCTGTACAAAAACGTATACATCGGCGAATTAAAAAAAGTATCCGACTGCAGCACGTCCCCGATCGGTTCCTTGGTCGCCAGAATATGCACGTTATACCGCACCGTTCGACTTCGGTTCATGCTCTCCAGTATATCCCCAAGTTTGTCGAGCGCCCTGTCCCGGATGACGATCGTCATCAGATGGTCCAAGGATGGCAGCAATTGCGTGCTTTTGTAAATATGCTCCAGCGCGAGATGGATGGATTCCCCTTCGCCGCGCCCGACATAGGTCGGGAACGCTTTTGAATTGTTTCCTTCGGATTTGGCGACGTCCGACAACGTGATAAGCGTGGCTTCGACGACATACTGACGCTGATCTGCCAAATAATCGATGCCGATCGCGGTGAAGTAACTCGTCTCCTGGATCGAATGCTCGTCCCAGCAGGAAGTAAGCAGGCATGCGCATAGCGCCAGCATGGCGGTGGTTCTCAGACGAATCATCTCGTCCCCCTCCGCCTCGAAGTCTTCGGGCCGAGCTTGTTGTTCAGCGCTGCATATGGCGGTTTGAAGTAACCGTTCGTCCTTTTTTTCCATTCGTAAGGCGCGGCGGGCTTCAGATACGGAATGCCGAAGGAACGCAGCGAGACCATATAGAGCAATATCGCGAACGAGCCGATAAAAAAGCCGAACATGCCGAGAGCGCTGGACATGAGGAGGATGAAAAAACGCATCAGGCTGACCGATCCCAGCAGCGTCTGGTTCACGAGCGTAAACGACGACACGTTCGTGATCGCGCTGGCGACGAGCATGGTCGGAGACGTGAGCCCGGCGCGGATCGCCGCGTCGCCCACGATGATGCCGCCCACGACGGCGACCGTCTGTCCGACCGCCCTCGGCAGACGTACTCCGGCCTCGCGGAACAGCTCGAACATGAACAGCATGAAAAACATCTCGAGCGCCGTCGACATCGGCAGTCCCATTCTCGAGATGACGATCGTGGATAGGAGCGGAAACGGAATCTGGTCGACATTGTAGGCGGACAGCGCCACCCAGAAACCAGGCAGGGCAAGCGTCACGAACAAGCCCAGGAGTCGCAGCAGACGTTCAAATGCCACGTAATAGTAAGCGTTATGCATATCTTCGGGCGACTTCAGCAAGTCGAACAGATTCGTCGGCGCCGTGTAGACGAGCGGCAGTCCGTCCACCATAATCGCGATCCGCCCGCTCAGCAGCGCTTCGATCACGTAGTCGGGCCTTCCCGTATAGTCGACTAGCGGAAACAGCGCGCGTGATCGGTCCGAAAGCATCTCCTCTAACTGGCCTGAGCCGAGCACGATATCGGTAGATATGTTTTCAATCCGCTTGCGGGCTTCATTGACGACCGAATCATTCGCCGTGGATGCGAGATACAGCAGCGCGATCTCGGTCCGGCTCTCCTCGCCCGCCGTGAACGATTCGATCTTTAGATCGGTCGTCTTGAGTCGTCTGCGGACCAGCGTCCGATTGGTGCTCAGATTTTCGACAAAGCCGTCCCGCGGGCCCTTGACGGATATTTCCGAGCTCGATTCCTCCGGCATCCGCTCCGGCATGTCCGGAATATCGTACGTATAAACTTCGCCGTGCAAAATCACTACCACGCTTCCTGAGAATAGCGAGGAGACGATACGCGCGCGATCCTTGTTCGTGCCGGCAGCGGCGCTCATCAGACCCGCGAATCCGCCGGGCCCCGCATCGCCGCCGAGCCACTTGCCGAGTGCCGGGAGCAGCTGCTCCTTATAGACGACATTGTCGATCATGCCGCTTGCATACGCCAAGGTCGCAGAGCGACCGCGCAGCTCCAGCCGCTCGACGCGCACGTCTCCGCAGCCCGCGAGCTCCGCGTCGAGCCAGTCAAGCCCCGTTCGCATCCGAAGACCTCCCTTCTCCGCGCTTCATCAGGGACAGCGCCCATACGAACATCGTGAGCGCGATCATCGCGCACAGCGCCACAGGTCGCATCTCGCGATAAAAATCGTACTGGACGGCATCGCCGAACGGGTACACGCACAAAAAGACGAGCAGCGCCGCGAGCAGCCCGAGCACGCCCGCTCTTTTTTTCACGGCCCGTATGCCGATCAAATCGAGTATGAGACAGAGCGATACCGATGTCCGGACGAAGGCTCCGCTGATCCACTGGAAGATCGCCAAGAAATCGAGATGCTCGATGTACCGGCCGATGGTCAACAGCCGCCATTGCGAAAAAGCCGGGTATCGCATGATTCCGGATTCGTGCACGCCGAATTCGGCGATTGCGGCGAGCGTCGGTCCGGTTGCCAGCATGACGATGAACAGCGCGGTCAAATAAACGTGCAACGGATGAAAGGGCTTGGTCGCGTAGCCTTGCAGCAGGACGAATACGAACAGCTCCGCCAAGCCGCTGCCGACGGTTACGGCGCCTTGCAGCACCGGCGAAAAGCCGTGCTCGAGCACGGGGAGCAGCTGCGAATAATCTTTGCGGTGCGCATTGCCGGTTGCGACGAAAAAACCGAGAAAACAGACGATAGGCAGCGCGATGCAGGCAATGTAAACGACCGCGTGCATGCCGATGCAAGCCGCGCAGACGCATAGCAGCACGAAAATAAGCGAGGTGGCCAGCGGCGGGGTTTCCGGCAAATAGGTGCTGTTGGTCCATGTCAGCATGTCTACGCTTGTGGCCGCCGCTTCGAGGCCGAGGAAAACGCAGAGGACGCCAAGGACGACGAACTGCGAGAGTCGTCCGCCTTTGCGCCGCAGCCAAGCAGGCAAGGGCGCGAGCCCAATATCCCGCAGAGCCGCGCAGAGAGGCGCCAGCGCGATGAGGAGACAGCCGGTCGCGATCGCGACAGAGATCCAGGCGTCGCGGCCGGCTTCTTCGAGGAGCATCGGCAAAATGATGACATGATTGATTAATCCGATGGACATGAGGATGACAGTGATGACCGAGATCCGGCCCGCTCGCGTGACATGCATCCTTGAAACACTTCCTTTCCTGACATTTACCATGTCCGGGAAGTGGCCGGATTATGTAGCTCAGGAAGGATCAGGCTGCCCTAGAAGCGCCAGCCGGGCACGCATTTCCGCTTCGCCGAAGTCTTCGCCGATCAGGACGACGACGTCCGGCACGGCCTTCTGCGGCGTGATCGGCAGGAAGTCGGACTCCCGGTAGGCGAATTGGAACAAATAACGCGTGGCGGTATCCGTGAACGTCACGATACCTTTGGCGCGATAGACACTGTCCGGCAGCTCGCGAAGGAACCGCTCGAATTCGCCGCTGGCGAACGGACGGCCGGGGTAATACGTCAGGACATGAACGTGATCGTGCAGGCGCGGCGCATGCGAGTGCGGCGCATGCGAATGCGACGTTCCGGAATTCGGGCCGTCCGTATGGCTATGATGCGCATGAGGTTCGTGATGCTCATGAAGTTCGCGATTCATGTGATGCTCATGATCCCCATGATGCTCATGTTGTTCCTGATGTTCGCGATGGTCGTAAAGCTCGGATCCGCGGTCTGCGATTCCCGGCAGCATTTCCATCAGATCGCTCTCAGTCTCGCCGCGCACGATATCCGCGATCGCAGCGGAAGGATTCCACTCGCGCAGCTGCTCTCTCACTTCCTCGGCTTCTTCCGCAGCGACGAGATCCGTCTTGCTCAGCAGCAGCAGCGAGGCGCCGCGAATCTGCTCGCGCATGAGCCGAAGCGTCTTGCCCGCGCCAAGCCGCAATCTGTCGAGCAGGTGACGGGCATCGACGACCGTGATCAGTCCCCGGAGCTCGAGGCGCGTATACATCGAAGCGTCGGTGACGGCATCCATCATCTCAAGCGGCTGGGCGACGCCGGTCGATTCGATCCAGATGACGTCCGGACGATGCGCTTGGACGAGCTCTAGCAGGGAGACGCCGAGATCGCTTTTGACCGAGCAGCAGATACAACCGCCGAGCAGCTCGGTCATCGGCACATCCGCCTGCACGAGTTCGCCGTCCAAGTTGACGTCGCCCGCCTCGTTCATCAATACGGCCGTTCGCCAGCCCTTCGCCTTCGATCCTTCCAGCAGCTTTTGCAGCAGCGTCGTTTTGCCGCTCCCCAAAAAGCCCGATAACACGTAAACCTGAACCGCTCGATTTTCTTCATTGCGATTGTCTGCTGACATTTTCTATTCCCTCCGGACAAAAAATCGGCCCTCCGGCGCATCTGCGCGGAGAGCCTTGAACATGCGCTACTCCCGGATCGCGGAGTAGAAGTTGCGGATCGGCTCGACGCATTCGGGCGTCTCGCGCTCCCGTTCGTTGACGTATGCGCCGACGGGATACATCATCATCTCGCCGGCATCGAGATGCCGAATCCGATTGAACACGCCCCGGTATTCCGTATTCGTCTCGTTCAGCCATTCGTCGATCCCGTCATCGTCCAATATCGCCGGCATCCGGTCCGAATACGGACCGACCATCTCGTTGGCGACCGTCGTCAGCATCGTATAGGCGCGAATATCGCCGCCTTCGACGCGCGGCCATACCTCGTAGAACCCGGGCACGGCGAACGTCCCCCGTCCCTTCATCACGAAGTGAATCGGCTGCCGCGCTTTGCCTTTGGTTTCCCAGCCGTAGAAGCCGCTGACGGGAATGACGCACCGTTGCTTGTTCGTCATCTTCTTGAAGATCGGCCGATCGCCGATGCCGAGACCGTCGGCGTTGACCGCGTCCTTGGACCAATAGGGCATAAGGCCCCAGCGAAGCGATTCGAGCTTACGCTCGCGCTGCTCCTCGACGATGACCGCGGCATATTGCGTCGGAGCGACATTGTATCTTGGCCGGTAAGAACCGACCACCTGGTCGATCCGGTAACGTTCGGTAAGCTCGGGCAGATCGGCAGCTAACGAGAATCTTTGGCACATGGGGGGGCACCGCCTTTATGGGTTTCCCCCCAGTATTTGCTTGAAGGCGCCTCTTCTATTCGCCGCGCAGCGAGATGCCGCCCATGCGCCGCCCGGATTCACCTTCAGACGTCCTGCGGATGGCCTGCAGGGACGAGCGCGACGGCGGCCGCGTTGGCCTCCACCTGCGCGACGTCCTTGCAGCCGGGGATGACGGCCGTCACCGCCGGATGGCGCAGACACCAGGCCAGCGCCCACGACGCCATGTCGACGCCTTCGGGCACCTCCGTGCGCCGGATCTCCTCCGCTTCGCGCAGCATGCTGTCCCGATCCTCTCGGTCGCGGCGGGAGCGGACGTCGTCGCCCGCGAATTCGGCGCCGGGCTTGTACTTGCCGCTCAGAAAGCCGCTGGCGAGCGGCACCCGGGCCAGCACGCCGAGGCGCTGCGCTTCGCAGGAAGGGAACACTTCTTCTTCCGGTCCGCGATCGAGACGGTTGTACACGACTTGGATGGCCTGCGCGCCGACTTCAGTGGCTTTGGACGTCTGGTAGATATTGCGGTTCGAGCCGATGGAGATGCCCAAATGGCGGATTTTGCCCGCTTCGACCTGACGGTTCAGCGCCTCCCACAGCCCATCGCGGTCGAACTCGGCGTCGGGGCCGGAATGGAATTGATACAGATCGATATAGTCGGTGCGGAGCGCCTTCAGCGAAGCTTCGAGCTGGCGGACGACGTCCTGCGGATCGTACACGTCCGTACGGCTGAACGGGCCGTGAAAATGGTGGCCGAACTTCGTGGCGAGCACCCACTCGGAGCGCTGGCCCGAAATGGCCGGTCCGATGAGCGACTCCGACAGATGATCCCCGTAACATTCGGCCGTGTCGATCAGGTTGATGCCGAGCTCGCGGGCTTTTCCCAAGATGGCGTCGGCTTCGGACTGCTCGTAGCTTCTGCCCCATTCGCCGCCGAATTGCCAGGTGCCGACGCCTACCGCCGATACCCGAAGTCCCGACGAGCCTAATTGCCGGTACAGCATGCGCTTTCCTCCCTATTCAATCCTGTATTCAATCCTCTTCGGTGACGATTAACCTTCTACCGTGACGGCCGTGCCGCTGACCGCGACCATGAGCATGCCTTCGCGCACGACCTCATAATCGACGTCGACGCCTACGATGGCGTTCGCGCCCATGCGCCGGGCCTGCTCAACCATCTCGGACACCGCGATGTCGCGCGCTTGCTTGAGCTTGTTCTCGTACGAGCCGGAGCGGCCTCCCACGACGTCGGTGATCGAGGCCATGAAGTCACGGAAAATGTTCGCGCCCATGATCGTCTCGCCGTTCACTAGTCCGTAATAAGACGTAATTCTGTATCCTTCCACATTGGGGGTCGTTGTAACGAGCATAATGATAGCCTCCTTGAAGATATTGGGAACGCCCTCATTCTATCACATCGTTCGCGCCCCCAACAAACGAGAGCCGCCGGCAACCGCCGGCAGCTCTCAAGGGTTGAATTCGGTCGGGGCCGGACTATCCTCCACCGCGAATTCGTAATCGTCGATATCGAAAACTTGAACCGGGATCGCGTTCTGCACGACTTTATCCTGGAATTCGATATGATCGGTCAGTATAGGGCTCTGCGCCCGAAGCGACGTCAGCACGATCTCCGTCTCGATCGGATCGAGCAGCTCGCCGTACTGCATGTTTTCCGCCGCATTGACGACGACGAGCGTCACTTTGTCGTTGATCGGCAGAGGCGGGCTCTCCCGCCAAGGCGCGAGCAGCGAACGCTCTAGCTTTTTCTTGTTGAACGGATCTTCGAAGTAAGCGATCATCTCGCCGATCTTGCCTTTGACGTGACGATCGTCGTCCGGATCGGGCATGACCGGCTCCTCGCTGTCCTTCATATCGTACAATTCCATGACTGTCGAATACGGTATCCGGTATTCCACAGGCCGTTTCGGCAGAAGCAGCTGACCGTATATGGCGATCATGACCGCCTCGATGACAAAACGCCTTTCCATTGTAGCCAGTCCCCCCTAGTAGCAACAGAAAAACCTCAAAACGCATTGCATTACATTATATCATAAATTCGCGTCGGTCATGCCGTCTGCGGGTATAATAGGCCGACGAAGGAGGCTTGCCGCATGACGACGAAGACGAGACCAGCCGGAAAGATCGATTTAACCGGACTGCTGCGCGAAATCGGGGCCTGCAAGATCGACACTTGCCGTCTGATTGCCGGCAGCGGAGCCGATCGCATCTCGCTTGATTATGTCAGAAACGGCAAATCGGAGCAGCGGCTGCACAAAGTCAATTCGGTGACGAAAAGCGTGCTCTCGCTGCTCGTCGGCATCGCGCTCGATCGCGGCGACTTCCCTGCGCTCGATACGCGGCTCGCGCGCTGCCTGCCCGGCGTCCCGGACTCGCTTAGTCGCATCAAAATTCTTCATCTCCTCGAGATGACGGCCGGCATGGATTGGCCCGAGTGGGGGGCCTGGGGCGGCCGCCCCAATCCGATGTGCGAATCGGACGACTGGGTCGCGTTCATTCTCGGCCGCAAGGCCGCGATGCATCCCGGCCGCGCGATGAGATACAACTCGGGCTGTTCCCATTTGCTCAGCCTGATCATGCAGCGTCATGCCGGCATGTCTGCGGAAGCCTATGCCGCGCGCCACCTGTTCGGACCGCTAGGCATCGCGGATTGGCATTGGCATACGGATCCCCAGGGGATATCCATCGGCGGCTTCGGCCTTGCGCTGCGCGGCAGCGATCTGTTCAAGCTAGGACAGCTGATGCTATCTCGCGGCCGTTATGGCGGCCGCCGAATCGTGCCTTCCTCCTGGATCGCTGAATCGACGACACCTCGGCATCACACGTACGGTTGGCTTGGCTCCTACGGTTTCCACTGGTGGATTTTTACCGGAATGGACGGCATGCCTACGCAGCCGGGGATCTATTATGCGATGGGCTACGGAGGCCAGTTCTTGTTCGTCATACCCGAATGGGAGACGGTGGTGTCGTTCACAAGCGATTTATACCGTGAACCATTAAGGCCATTAAAGATATTCGCCCGCTATATCGCCGGCGTGCCTTACGGCTCGTAAATCATTCTCCGCGTCATGCCGCCGTCCACAATCAGGTTCGTTCCCGTGACGAAGCCGCCGTCGGGATCGGTAAGATACAAGCACGCCTTCACGACGTCTTCGGATCTGCCGACGCGGCCGGCCGGATGCTGCGCATGGTCCTCGGGACGCAGGGCGCCGTAGTCGCCTGTCTCGATCCAGCCCGGGCTGATCGCGTTTACAGTGATGCCGTCCGGTCCAAGGGATGCCGCCATCGCATGCGTGAGCGCAAGGATACCTCCCTTGGAAGCGGCATATGCCTCGGAATTCGGCTCGGACTGCAGCGCGCGCGTCGAAGCGATGTTCACGATGGCGCCTCCGCCCGACGCCTTCATCGCCTTAGCCGCTTCGCGTCCGCACAAGAACGCCCCGCGCAGGTTGATATTGAGGACGCGGTCCCATTCTTCAAGCGACAGCTCGAGCGGCGGCTTCCAGACGCCGATGCCCGCGTTATGCACGAGAATATCGACGCGCCCCGTCCAAGCCGTCGCTTGCTCTACGATGCGCGAAGCCGCGTCGGCATCGGTCAGGTCCGCCGGTACGAACAGCGCGACGAATCCCTCTTCAGCAAGCTTGGCCGCCAGGGCCGCACCGCTCGAGTCGGGCGTATCGGTCAGCACGACCGAGGCGCCGCGTTCGGCGTAAGCGCGGGACAGATGGCGGCCAATGCCGCCGGCCGCGCCCGTAACGATGACCGTGCGGCCCGCGAACGGCCCGGTCACAGGGTCTCCTCCTCCAGCCGCGACAGCCTGGCCGTCAGCGTCTCCTTCCAGCTGTCCGCCAGCGGGGCGAGCGCGAGCAGCCGGCGCATGCCTTCCCGGTCGGTCTTGCCACGATGCATAATCGCATTCGCCTCGTCCACCGTGATGCCCGCGGGATCCGCGGCGATACGGACCAGCCGCTGTCCCGGCTCGACGGCCCCCGGCGTCAGGACGCGGAAGTAAAACCCGGTTTTCCCCGTATCCCGCACCATGGCGGGCAGCTCGTCTACGCCCCACTTCATCGCCAGCTTCCAGCAAGGGATGCGCGGCTGGCTGATTTGCAGCCGGGTATCCCCGATGCTGAACACGTCGCCGATGCAAACTTCCGTTTCATCAACCTCGTCGATGGTGAAGTTTTCGCCGAACGCGCCGTATTCAAGCGACTGCCCCAGCTTTTCTTCCCAAAAGGCATAATGACGGTACGGATAGGCGCATACGGCTTTGTCCGGGCCGCCATGGTTGACGGTATCGGCTTGCTCGTCTCCGGACAGACCGGTCAGGTGTACCGGTACGGCGCCGACGATTCTCGACTTGTAAATGCCCGACCTTGCCTCTTTGCCCTTGAACTGCGCTTCGCGGGCGAGCCCGACGTTAACGGAGAGCAGCGGATAATCGGCGTCCCTCGTACGCGCTTCGGTCGCAAAAGTCATCGCGGCATCCTCCTTATGTAATGATCGCACAGATTAAATCGAACGATGAGCGTCCTCCCGCTCATGGCGCGCAGCCGAACCGAATATAAGACCGCGGTCCTTGCCATGCTAAAAAAGGCGGGCTACAGTCGCCCGGGAGAGGAGCTGCAATGGCATGGCCACATCCAAACGAAGAAAAGAAAGCGCGTGGAAAAGCCGTAAGGAACGATCCCAGATCCACCCGGCCAGGGTTCCCGAAACCGACGGCTCGCCGACGCCGGATCGCACGCCGTAAGGCGTAGTCCGCTCAGACGCCGCGATCGCTCGCGGACGCGACGGGAAGACGCTCAGGAAATTTGGTGCTTTTCCGAGGCCGTGAGCCGTCTTCCCCGAACGGTGAGCACGGCCCGTCCATCGTGAAGACCCCAGATCTCATCCGCGAACTTCTCGGCCAGCTCCAGCCGGTGCAGCGCCACAACGATGATCATGTTTTTATCCTTCGCCTGCTGCTTCAGCATACCCATGATGCTCTCCTGCGAATGGGGATCGAGTCCCGTCACCGGCTCGTCCGCCAGCAGCACCTCCGCCCCGTGCGCGATCGCCCGGGCGATGGCCACGCGCTGGCGCTCGCCGCCGCTCAGCTTTTCTGCAGGCTGGTGCGCTCTATCGATTAATCCGACGTTTTCCAGCGTTTCCATCGCGTCCATATAATCGCCGCTGCGGATTATGCCCGTCATGCGCCTGAACCAGGATACCTGGCCGATCGCCCCAATGATGACGTTTTTAAGCGCCGTCTTTTTTTCGTACAGCAGCGCCTTCTGTTCCAGGTAAGCGATCTTGCGCTTCAGCTTCAACTTCCCGAACAAGCCTGCGGCGATGGCGTCCTTGCCGTCGATCCGCATCTCTCCGCTCGTCCACGGCTCCTTGAGCCCCAGGCACCGCAGCAGCATCGATTTACCGCTGCCGCTCGCGCCTACGATCGCGTACAGTTTGCCCGGCTCCAGATGGCCGTGTATGCCGTCAAGCACTTTTTTGCCTGTCGGCAGCTTACGCGTGAGACCGATGATATGTATCATTGCCGTCCGATTGCCCCCTGACTTTCGTTCCTGCCGTTTTTTCTAGTGTAATTCTTTACGGAACGGCTTTCCATACGAACAAACGTTTGGTATACTGGAAACAAGAACATACGTTCCAACAATTTCAGTCAAAGGTGGGATGATGGGATGGAGAACTGCGAGCACCTCCGTTATTTGGAGCCTTCGAGGGGATCCCGGCCGTCACGAGATCTGACTTTCAAATTTTACGACAGCGGACGTCTCGTGATCGTCGACAATGACAACGGCAACACGATGAACCCCCGCGAGTTAAGCGGGGGCAGCTACGACTTCTACGTACGCCAGCGGCTTGCTTTCATCAAGCGCGATCTGAAGTCCAAGATCGAGAAGTACGCCTGAAGCGCGGCCGCGATGGCCCGCTTCGGGCGGCGGCAGGATATCAGGGCAGGTTTTTGTCGATTCCGTTCAGGCTGGGCGGCAAGCGGGACATTTTGTCCAGCTTCGTCGCCTGGCTTTTTCCTCTTCCTCCGGCCGTGATGCTCTTCGCTCCCAGCTTGGGGCCTTGATAGGGCGGCATGTGCGATTCACCTCCCGTCGGTTGCAGGATGACCGTACCTCGACACTTAGGGTGCCCTCCCCGCTCATTTACAAACGCCCGCAGGTTAGACATAATAAATTCATGCCCGACGGCCGCGAAGCGACACGGGCATAGCGGCAAGCTGACGAAGGAGCCACCGACATGAAGCAGAACATCCTCTTTGATCTGGACGATACCCTGATCCATTGCAATAAATATTTCCACTTCGTACAGGAACAATTCGCGGATCTGATGACCACTTGGTTCGCACCCTTCGCGCTGACGAAGCAGGAGGTACTGGCGAAGCACAGCGAGATCGATATCGCCGGCGTGCAGGTCGTCGGCTTCAAGAGCGAGCATTTTCCCCAATCGTTCGTCGATACGTACCGATACTACAGCGCACTGCACGGGCGGCCAGCTTCTTTCGGCGAGGAGGAGCTGCTGTGGAAGCTGGGCCTTAGCGTATATGAACAGGAGATCGAGCCTTATCCATATATGAACGAGACCCTGGAGGCGCTGACCTCCTCAGGTCATCAGCTGCATTTGTACACCGGCGGAGACCCCGTCATTCAGAAGCGTAAAATCGAAAAGATGGGACTCGAGCGTTTTTTCCAAGACCGGATCTACATCCATATGCATAAAAACATTGAAGCGCTGAAGGATATTCTTCGCCTCAGGCAGCTGCGGCTGGACCGCACGTGGATGATCGGCAACTCGGTGCGGACCGACGTCCTGCCCGCGCTCTCTTGCGGCCTGCACGCCATATATATGAAGCAGGAGCGCGAGTGGGACTACAACGTGCTGCCGATCGACGCGAAGCCGAGCGGAGCGTTTCTGACGCTGTCGTCGTTGCGGCAAGTGCCTAACGCGATCGCGGACTATCTAGCCCAGGGTTGACGACGGCTTCGATACGAGTATCGCAGTCCGCTCCCTTCAAGCGAGGATCCGCCGGAAGTTATTGTAGGCAGCCGCTTCGGCGCCGCCCGCCCTGGCGACGTGATGGTAAAAACTGTACGGAAATTTGAACGCATGGCCGAAGTCCCATTCGTTCTCGCCGCGGTCGATCTGCCAGTACGCAGACTCCGTCGGCAGCCAGGACGAAGGGGCAGCCGGCCAAAGCGGCTCGCGGTCGACCGGCGATACGAGCCGGATCGGTTCGCCCGGGCGAATGTCGCGCGTCGTCCTTAACACTTGAATCAGCTTGAACAGCGGGAACAACCCCCGTTGGTACAAATCCGCGTAGCCTAGCTCCTCCAGCGTTACGAGCGCATGCGAAAAGGTGAGCATATGGCCGATCAGATCGTGATGCGCTTCGGCGCGATAGATGATCTTAAACTTGGCGAGCTCCTTAAGGACGAGCCTTGACAGCTCCGAACCGTTCATGCCTTCTAGCTCCCCCGGTGGCGGCGGCGATATGGCTTTCACCTCCGACGTTTTGAAGCCGATCCAGGATCGACCTGGAATTTTCCCCTTGAACGCACGGATCAGATCGGCGATCGCGCCAATCTCGTTTTCAGTCCCCCATCCGCCCAGCTCCCTGATCGCTTTCATACCGATGGCCGCGTAGATCACGTTATGGCCGACCCAATGAAGACCGTCGATCGTCTCGGCGAGCGCGTCCGCGATGATGCGTTCGCCTGACAAGGCATCCAGCGTACGACCTGTCGGCTCTTCCGCCCGCGCATCGCCGGTTGAATGCCGGGCAACCATGCGATCTGCCTGTTCTACGATCGCCTCCGCCGTCTCGCCGATCAGTCCGTTTTCCTCGATAAAAAAAGAAGCGGCGATCGCCGCCGCGCCGAAGTGAGCCTCCCATATGTCGTTCGTGTTTTTCAGACAGGACGCGAGGATCGCAAGTCCGGATGCCAGCATGATGCGGTTCGTCACGGCTTTTCCTCCTTTAATTCACCGAGTTCGATCAGCTTGCCGTAAATCGCGCGCACGCCGTCCGCCCAATTCGGGTCTTCGGCATACGTACGGTTCATCCAGGCGAACGGCTCTTCTCCTTCGGGAATCCCCGACGTCAGCTTCGCAAGCAATCGTGCCGCGATGCTAGAAGAGTCGCTGATGTTCGTGTTGTAATCCTGTCAGCTGTGGAACACGTTAAACGGATTGTTGGCGATCTGCTTCGCCTTTTTGGCCGACTTCGGCACGAAACCCTGCTCTTGTCCCGCCACGGCGAACAGCAGCAGCGGATCGATGCCGTGCTTGCGCCCGCTCTCCACGATAGCGGTAAAATAAAGTTCCTCCGCGAGCAGAGAGTTGCGGCCGTGCAGATAGGCTTTAATGGCGTTGGCATCGAACGCCTGGAACGTAAAGGGACGGCCGGCATTGGTCTCGATGCCTGCTGCGTCGGCTGACGGATCTTGCCGATCCGCGAGCGCCGCATTAGGCGCATCAGCGGTCTTCGGCAGCGTCTGTGTCAAAACGGCCGTCAGCGCAAGCAGGAGCACGGCGGCCAGGACGGTCCAGCGCAGCGCCGCCGGGGAAAGTCGCCGCACCGACTGCGGGTGGCTTGGATGACTGGCGTCGGCAGGCCATGCTGCGGCATGCGAGACAGGCAGTGCTGCGGCATGCGAGACAGGCAGTGCTGCGGCATGCGAGGCGCCAGAAGCCGAGGATGCGAGCGCCACCGCCTCCTCGGCAG
>Ga0209566_100417_pt1 | contig 33299 bp, 28 predicted proteins | sample Araplavi_mTSA_r2_2_FD_184287 | JGI IMG/M metagenome (GOLD analysis project Ga0209566, IMG submission 184287) | Arabidopsis root microbial communities from North Carolina, USA - plate scrape CL_Cvi_mTSA_r2 (SPAdes) (version 2) | ecosystem: Host-associated > Plants > Roots > Endosphere | place...
TTCCGTTGTGAAAGAGCTTGTCGAGAATGCCGTTGACGCCGGCAGTACAAGAATTGATGTCACCATTGAAGAAGGCGGTCTGCAGCTCATTCGGGTGGCTGACAACGGCTCCGGAATGGAAACGGAGGATTGCGAGCTCGCTTTTCAACGTCATGCGACCAGTAAAATCGCCACGAGCAAGGATCTGTTCTCGATTCGCACGCTCGGCTTCCGAGGCGAGGCCTTGCCAAGTATCGCCTCCGTCTCCCGCCTGGACTGCGTAACTAGCTCCACGAACGACGGCCTGGGGCGGAAGATCAGCATCGAAGGCGGCACGATCCGCAGCTTTGAAGAAACGGTGGCTTCGCGTGGGACCGAAGTGACGGTGAAGGAACTTTTTTATAATACACCGGCTCGTCTCAAATATATGAAAACGATTCAAACCGAGCTTGGCCATATTTCCGATTATATGTATCGTCTGGCGCTCGCTCATCCGGGCATCGCCTTTTCCTTAAAGCATAACGGCAACATGCTGCTGCAGACGCTCGGTAACGGGGACCTGCTGCAAGTGATCGCCGGCATTTACGGCACGGCGGTCGGCAAGCAAATGCTGCCTATCCAGGCGGAAAGCCTGGATTATGCGATTTCGGGCTTCATTGCCAAGCCCGAGATGACCCGCGCCAATCGCGGCGGGATATCGACCATCGTCAATGGCCGGTATGTGCGCAATTTCGGGCTTAACCAAGCGCTGATGCAGGGCTATCACACGCTGCTGCCGATCAACCGCTTCCCGGTCGCGGTGCTGCAAATTACGATGGACCCCTCGCTCGTCGATGTGAACGTACATCCGGCCAAGCTCGAGGTTCGCTTCAGTAAGGAAGCTGAGCTGAACGCCTTGATCGAGGCGGAAGTGAAGCGCATCCTGGGCAAGCAGGTGCTGATCCCGCAAGGGCAGAAGCCGGCGTCTTCGAAGGGGGCGTATGTGCAGGAGCAGCTGGAGCTGACCCGTCCTGCGGAGTCCGCGTCCACGATGCCGACGGCGCAAGCCGGCGAGCGGTCGGGAGCGGATGCAGCCTCGGGTGCAGATGCTCCGTTTGTGCCGGCAGATAGCCCGCTTGCATTCTCGCCTGCGCCACGGCCTGCGGGACTGCAGGCCGAAGCGCTGAGCGATTTCGGCTCGGAGCGCTTCCCCAGGGTGCAGGTGAAGGAAGCAGCTGCGCCTTACCGCACGGATTCACAGCCCGCAGCAGCTTCCCGGCCGCAGTACGCATCACAGCCGAGTGGCTATGCGGATCGCGGCCAGCGGCCAGCCTCCATGCAGCAGCAGCGCAAAGCGAATGAAGCTTTCCTGGACCTGCTGCCAAGCGGTGAGGACCATCATGCGCCGAAGCTGCCGACGTTCCCGCGACTTGATCCAATCGGACAGATGCACGGAACGTATCTGGTGGCGCAAAATGAAGCCGGCTTATATTTAATTGATCAGCATGCCGCTCACGAGCGGATTAACTATGAATATTATTATGAGCGTTTTGGCAATCCTGCTGAGGCGAGCCAAGAATTGCTCGTTCCGATCACGCTCGAATTCACCCCTTCGGAAGCGGGCGTCATCGCGGATCGGCTGTCGCTGTTCGAGCAAGCGGGCGTCTATCTGGAATCGTTCGGCGGACACACGTTTATCGTGCGCGCCCACCCGCACTGGTTCCCCGCTGGCGAAGAGAAAGCGATCGTGGAAGAAATCTGCGAATGGGTACTCAGCGAGAAGAAGGCGGTGGACGTCGCCAAGCTGCGGGAGAAAGCGGCCATTATGTGCTCCTGCAAGGCATCGATCAAGGCCAACCAAGGACTCAGCATTATGGAGATGGAGACGCTGATCGACCGGTTGGCGAGCTGCCGCAATCCGTATACATGTCCGCATGGACGGCCGATCGTTGTCAGCTTTACCACCTATGAGCTGGAAAAAATGTTTAAGCGAGTGATGTAGCCAAGTGTTAGTAACGACTTCATATAACCCGTCTGCCGAAGTGCTTGCGCACGCGCAGCGGCTTGCCGACACCTACGGCGGTCGCTTCGTGCCCAGGCGACGGGATTCTTTACCGCAAATCAGGAAGAAATTCACAGATTCCGCCGTGCTGCTTGTGACGAAGGAAGAGATCAGGTACTATGAAGGAGACGAGCCTGCACACTTTTTTCATCCGAGCATGGCACTCGTCCGCGTCAAGCGCTTGCTGCGGGGCGAATCCGATCTGATGCTGCAAGCTGCCGGCGTCGAAGAAGGCGATCTTGTCATCGATTGCACCGCAGGACTGGCGTCAGACGCAATTGTGTTCGCCTATGCTGTCGGAGTGTCAGGCGGGGTGACGGCTTTGGAAAGCGAGCCGGTACCGGCCATGCTGATTCATGAAGGCCTGGCAGCTTACGAATCAGAGATCCCTGAGCTCAATAACGCCATGCGGCGGATCGCTGTGAGGAAGACGCATCATCTCGACTATTTACGTCAGCTGGCGGCGGATAGTGTGGACATCGTCTATTTTGATCCCATGTTCAGACGGCCGATCGAGGAATCCAGCGCCATGTCACCGCTCAGGACGCATGCCAATGCGGAGGCGGTGTCCTTGGAAGCACTGGAGGAGGCGCGGCGCGTTGCGCGCAAATCCATCGTGCTCAAGGAACACAGAGACAGCAGGGAGTTCGCCAGGCTCGGGTTCGAGCAAGTGCTGCGCTCAACAACGAAAACAACCTATGGAGTGATTCGACTGTGTTAGAAGCTTCAACCAAGCCGAAATTACTCGTGCTTCTCGGTCCCACCGCTGTCGGCAAAACGAAGCTGAGTCTGGACCTTGCCCGGCAGTTCAATTGCGAAATTATTTCCGGCGATTCGATGCAGGTGTACCGCGGGATGGATATCGGCACAGCGAAAGCGAGCAAAGCGGAGCAGGAGCTCGTGCCGCATCATTTAATCGATATCCACGATCCGTCCTATCCATTCTCGGCTGCAGAGTTTCAAGAACGTGTACGAAAACTGATTACAGAGATTCATGACCGCGGCAAGCTGCCGTTTATTGTTGGCGGGACCGGTCTTTATATTGAATCTGTTTGTTACAACTATCAATTCACGGACTTCGGCATGGATGAAGCATTCCGCACGGAGCAGGAGCAATATGCGAATATGCATGGAGAAGAAGCGCTGCATGCGAAGCTGCGTGCCGTTGATCCGGAGAGCGCAGAGCGGATTCATGCCAATGACCGCCGGCGTGTCATCCGTGCGCTGGAGGTGTATCATCTTTCCGGCCGAACCGCATCGGCACAGTTAGCCACCCAGAAAAAAGAGTCGCCCTACGAACTATGTATAATTGGGCTGACGATGGATCGGGCGCTGCTGTACCAGCGGATCGAGGAACGCGTTGACGCCATGATGGAAGAAGGGCTGATCGACGAAGTCCGATCGCTCCTGGCGGCCGGTTGTCCGCGACAGGCGATTTCGATGCAAGCGCTAGGCTATAAGGAAATCGTCCAGTATTTGGACGGCGACCTTACCTTGGAGGCGGCTGTGACGCTACTGAAGCGCGATACCCGCCGGTTCGCCAAGCGTCAGCTCTCCTGGTTCAGGCACATGAAAGACATTCATTGGGTAGATGTGACGGAACCGGTAAATTTTTCTGCGCATTTCCAAATGATTAGTGCTATAATAGCAGGAAAGTTTGTACATAAAATTGAATATAATCAACAACAATGACCATTTCCCAATGACCATTACAAAAAAATGCCATCGAGGCGGACGTTTCATTCTATTAAGGGGGACCTACTGATGAACAAATCCATTAATATCCAGGACAATTTCTTAAACCAACTTCGCAAAGAGAGCATTCCAGTTACCGTATATTTAACGAATGGGTTTCAAATCAGAGGACTTATTCGCGCATTTGACAACTTTACTATCATTATTGATAGCGAAGGCCGTCAGCAAATGGTCTACAAGCATGCGATTTCCACATTTACACCGCAGCGCGCAGTATCCTTAATGGCAGCTTCTGAAGCTACCGAGTAGGCAGGCGCTGGATGGTTTTGCAACTTTTTCATTTGTCAGACCGTCTAACCAAATAGAAACCTGTGGGAACAACCTTATATACAAGGTTGTTCTTTTATTGGGAAGACGTAACAGGATTATGAACAAGGGAGTCGGTGAACTTGGCGAAACAGACTGCGAAGCCGCAAGGCAGCAACAAAAGTTCAAAGAAGAAACGATTCAGCTTTCGTAAGTTTTTATTCGGCACGATCATTGCTGCGATCTTGGCTGTTATTTGTGCGATGGGCGTTTATATTGTCGTCATTATGAGCGGATACCGCATTTTGGAGCAAAATATCGATAAAATCAATACGACGGCTGAATCGACACTCATTTATGCCCAGGACAACGGCAAGGATGTGGAGATTTCCAAAATTTATAAAGGTGGCGAAAACCGCGAAAGCGTAAGTATCAAAGACGTACCCGAACGACTGCAGCAAGCGTTCATTGCGACGGAGGACCGCAGATTCGAGCAGCATGCCGGCGTTGACTTCTGGGCCATCGGCCGTGCGCTTGTTACGGATGTTGTGCATATGAGCGCCGTTGAGGGTGGCAGTACGATCACACAACAGCTCGCGAAGAACGTATTTCTGAGCTCGGAGAAGACTGCCTTCCGTAAAGGTACGGAGATGGCGATCGCTTTTGCGCTGGATGAGAAGTATACCAAAGATGAAATTATGGAAAAATATTTAAATCGTATTTTTTTCGGCAGTAATGCTTACGGCATTAAAGCTGCCGCCAAAGTATACTTCGGCAAATCGAATTTGCAAGACCTGAAGCTGTGGGAGATGGCTTCGCTGGCCGCCTTGCCGAAGGGACCTTCCCGTTACTCACCGCTGGCGAATCCCGATTTGTCCAAGGAGCGTCGCGGGGTCGTCTTGAAGTTGATGGCAGACCAAGGCTACATTACGGAAGCGGAGCGCGCGGAAGCGGCAGCTGTGGACTATGTGCCGCCGGCGGCTGCGCAAAGCACGAAGGATTATGCGACTTTCGTCGACTATGTGATGAATGAAGCGGAAGACATGTACGGCATCAGTGAGGATGAGCTGTTGACCAAAGGCTACCGTATCTACACCACGATGAATCCGAAAGCGCAAAAAACGTTGGAGCAAACGTATACGAATGCTAGTTTGTTCCAGAAAGATGCATCCGACGGTCAAAAGATCCAGAGCTCGATGGTCATCATCGATAATAAGACCGGCGGTCTGGTTGCGATGATTGGCGGACGGGATTATCAGGCGCGAGGCTTCAGCCGTGTGTATTCCAAGCGCCAGCCAGGCTCGTCGTTCAAGCCGATTGCCGTCTACGGTCCTGCGCTGGAAAGCGGCAACTATACGCCGTACTCGCTGCTCGACGATACGCAGACATCGTTTGCCAACGGTACGTACACGCCGCGGAACTTTGACCGCACGACACACGGTCAGGTGACGATGTTTGAAGCCGTGAAGAAATCGTACAATTTGGCGCCGGTATGGTTGTTGGATCAAATGGGTCCGAAGGCGGGCATCGATTTTGCGGCGAAGCTGGGCATCAAGCTGAACGCGCAGAAAGACCGCAACTTGGCGATTGCGTTAGGCGGACTTACTGATGGCGTGTCGCCGCTGGACATGGCAACGGCTTACACCGCATTTGCCAATCAAGGTGTACAAAATAAAACGCATGCGATTTTGAAAATTACGGACACGCAAGGGAAGGAAATTGAGTCTTATAAGGCGGAGAAGAAGCAAGTCATCAGTCCGAAAACCGCTTATTACATGACCCTTCTGCTGCAAGGCGTGACGGACACTGGCGGGACAGGGACGAAAGCGAAGTTCAACCGCCCTGTAGCCGGGAAAACGGGAACGACAGGATTAGATATTAAAGGGATCGAGAAGTATGATCGCGACGTATGGTTTGTCGGTTATACACCGGAATGGACAGCCGCTGTTTGGGAAGGCTTTGACAAAGTCGATGCCAAGCATTATGTCACAATCGGCAGCGGTAGTCCGTCGGCGATTTTTAAGGAAGTGATGTCGAAATCGTTGGAAGGCGTGCCAGTCACTAACTTTGCCAAGCCTGACAGTGTTCCTGAACCGACGCAAGCGCCAAGCGGAATCTCTGATTTGGCAGCCGTGTATATGCCGGAAACGAAGTCGGTCAAATTGAACTGGTCGAGCCAGGGCGATAAAGTTGCGTATAAGCTGTATCGCAAAGGCGCTAAGGAAACCGAAGCGAAACTGCTCATTCAAGCGCAAAATGCGGAAATTAATGATACGACGGTGAATAGCGGCGAGACGTACCAATACTATGTCGTGCCGGTGGATCTGAGTTCGAACCAGGATGGCGCTCAGTCCAATGTCGTTAATGTTGACATTCCGAAGGACAATGCGCTGGCATCGCCAACACCGACGCCTTCAGGCTCGCCGTCTCCATCGCCGGATGTGCCGGGCAAAGATCACATGACCCCTTCGCCGTCACCTGGCGCGAAGCCGACGCCAGGGAATACCGGCAAGCCTGGGGACGGCAAAGGGCCGCAGACGCCAGGCGGAACGGGAGGCAGTTCGAATCCGGGCCAGAACCCGGGGCAAAGTCCAAATCCGGGCACATCCCCGGACAATAAACCGGTGCAGTCGAACCCGGGAGGCAAGGATGTTAGCCCTGGCACGCCGCAAGGCGCTCAGAATGCGCCGGGCACACAGGGCAACGTGCAGCCGATAACGAATACGCAGTAATTTTGGAATGCAAACATAGCCATGGAGGATGAATGTGAAAATGAACTGGAAACGTACGAAGCTCTTACCTTTAACACTGATCGCACTCACGATGCTCGCATCCGCATGTGGCAATAAAGCGCCGCAAAACGCCGGCGGAACGGCTACACCGTCAGCGGCTGCATCCGCTGCGCCGACATCGGCATCGGCAGCATCGACCTCGCCGAATGCGCCGAAGCAATGGAGCAAGGCGCCGGATATGACGATTGATACGAACAAGTCGTACCAAGCTGAGGTGACGACTTCCAAGGGTGCGTTTACGATCGATCTCTTTGCCAAAGATGCGCCGAAGACGGTGAACAACTTTGTGTTCCTGTCTAAAGAAGGCTTCTATAACAACATCACGTTCCATCGCATTATCAAATCGTTTATGATTCAAACCGGCGACCCGCTCGGAACAGGCATGGGGGGACCAGGCTACAAATTTGCCGATGAGCTTTCTTCCGCTCACAAATACGAGCCGGGCATCGTCGCGATGGCGAATGCGGGTCCGAATACGAATGGCAGTCAATTTTTCATTTGCTCAGGGGATGATTGTTCGTCATTGAACAAGATTCCTAATTACACCATTTTCGGTAAAGTGGAAGATGCGGGCATGGCAACAATTCAACAGATTGCCAGTACGCCAGTCCAAATGAATCCGAACGGCGGCGACTCTTCACCGAGTATGCCTAAAGAGAAAGTGACGATTAACTCCATCACGATTAAAGAAAAATGAAACAGCCATGCTTGATGTTCCACGGCTTCACCGGCGGTCCCTTTGAGGTCGAGCCGCTGGCCGGCTATTTGCTGGAGCAGGGGCGTGCTTCCGAAGTGCCGAAGCTGCCGTGGCACGGCGAAGACGCGCATGAGCTGCGTGCCGCCCGCTGGCAGGATTGGGTACGGACGGCTGAACAGCATGCGGATCGGATGGCGCGCCAGTACGGTTCGTTCGACCTCGTCGGCTTCTCGATGGGCGGCCTCCTAGCCGCCTATTTGGCCGTCCGCTACCCGGTACGCCGGCTTGTCCTGTTGAATACGGCTGTCATTTATGTAAGCCCCTCACGATTTTTGCAAGTTATCCGGGAGGACTGGCGCAATCAGGACCAAGATTATTTGCATAAGGCACGGCATACTCCGCTGAGTGCAACCTGGCAGTTCACGCGCCTGGTCCGACATTTGAAGCCGGAGATCGGCAAAGTGAGCATTCCGACGTTCGTTGCACAAGCAGAGCAAGATCAGGTCATTCATCCGCAAAGCGCGCGGTACATCTACAGCAAGCTTGGCGGTCCGCGCGAGCTGCATTGGTACCCGAGGTCGAGACACTTGATTTGTCATAGTGAGGATGCGGCCGTTTTATTCGAACAGGTGAGCCGCTTCCTGGAGGAGGGATAGGAGGGGATGAAGATGAAGCTTCAATCGGCAGCGAACCGGAATCTGCGTCCTGCCTCCCGCAAACCGAAGTCCAAGGGGCAATCTGTAAGCCGGAGCGGGCGATGGCTTGCAGGCTGGAGAAGGGTTCTCAATGCGCTGCTGGTCATGCTTATACTCTTGTTGGGCTGGGTCATCTACGTTCAGTGGCGAGTGCAGAGTCCGCCGAAGATGGCATTACCCGACCATGCGGATGTGGGCATCGTGCTGGGCGCTTCACTGCGCGGTGATCATCCGAGCCCAGGGCTGCAGGAACGCCTGGACTTGGCCTTGCAGTTGTATAAGCAAGGGAAATTCAAAACCTTGATTGTGTCCGGGGGGCGCGACTATAACGGCGCGAAGCTGACGGAAGCGGAAGGCATGCGAAATTATTTGGTGCAAAATGGGATCCCGCAGCAGCAAATTTTGTTGGAACCGCGGGCGACGAGCACGTATGAGAATTTACTGTTCAGCAAGCAAATTATGGACAATAAGGGACTCGTCAGTTCGATTATCGTGACGCATCAGTACCATAGCTTCCGTTCGCTGGATATCGCGGAGACGGTTGGCTTGAAGGCGCCGGTGGTTTCCTCCACGCCTTCCCAAGTCCTCTTCATGCCTTATCACGAAGCGCGCGAAACGCTCGCCTATACGAAGTGGGAATGGACGAAGCTGCTGCTGAAAGCAGGCATGTAAAAAGAGCTGTACCTGAGCTTGAATCCAATCGGATTCAACAGGGTACAGCTCTTTTATTAGTCTCGGTACCGCCTAGCCGTTCACAATCGTTCCGCCGTTCACATGCAGAATCTGTCCCGCCATGTACGACGAGTCCTCGCAGGCGAGAAAGACGTAGCTGGGGGCGAGCTCCATCGGCTGACCGGCACGCTTCATCGGCGTATCCGAACCGAAGACCGCAACTTCCTGCTCCGTAAAAGTGGAAGGGATGAGCGGCGTCCAGATTGGCCCTGGCGCAACGCCGTTGACGCGAATGCCGCGCGGGTTGAGCTGCAGCGAGAGCGACCGCGTGAAGGTGACAATCGCGCCTTTGGTCGCGGAGTAGTCAATCAGCTGCTCGTGTCCGTGGTACGCGGTGATCGAAGCGGTGTTGATGATCGCACTGCCTTGCTTCAGGTGCGGGAGCGCTGCTTGCGTCAAATAGAAGAACGAGAATAAATTCGTCTTGAACGTCCGCTCCAGCTGCTGTTGGGTGATCTTCTCAATGCTCGCCTGCGGGTGCTGCTCGGCCGCGTTGTTGACGAGAATATCAAGCTTGCCGAACTGCTTGACGGTTTGCTCGATCACTTGCTTGCAGAAGTTGGCATCGCCGATATCGCCGGCGACATGCAGGCATTGGCGGCCTTCCGCTTCAACGAGCATGTGCGTCTCTTCAGCATCGCTATGCTCGCTCAAATAAACGATCGCGACGTCTGCGCCTTCCTTAGCGTAGGCGATCGCTACCGCCCGGCCGATGCCGCTGTCGCCTCCTGTGATGAGCGCAACTTTGTCCTTGAGCTTGCCGGCCGGCTTATACAGTGCGTCTGCGAACACAGGACGCGGCTTCATTTGCGATTCAATGCCAGGCTGCTGATTCTGGTGCTGGGCGGGAAATACCGGTTTTTGCTGTGTAGCTGTTGCCATTGTCTTGCTCCTTTCATCCTCTCAGCGTTCACTGTTAGGATGGTGCAGGGAGCAGCAAATCATACTTTCACGCGGTAATGATAGCCAAATAGGGGCTTGTAGCCCAATTTTTCATATAACGTGATCGCCGGTTTGTTATCTGTAATCACTTGCAAGTATTGGCGGGTTGCGCCGTGACGCATGCTCCAGTCTGTCATCTCCTGCATCAGCACATAACCGAGTCCTTGACCGCGGCAGGACGCATCAACAATCACATTGACAAAACCGGCCCAGCCATTCTCGACGATAACCGTTGCGGCAGCGATCGGCTGTCCGTCTTTTTTCAGCAAAACCATGCCTTTGGGCTGGGGCATGCGATCCAGCAAGCCTGCGTAGAACGCTTTGCGGGCAAGCGGGTACTGCTCCAACGCCAGAAAGTGATCGACCCAATCCGTATCCGCGCTTGATGTCCATACCGCTTCAATATCATGATTTGGTTTATCATGAAGCGCCTTTGACGCCCGATCCCATACCTCCCCGCTGTCTGCAACCATGATTTGACATGGCGTATCGAGGACATAGCCGTTGGCATCCAGGAGCTCGTCCAAACCGTCTGGCGCTGCACCACCTATATGAAAAGCCGGCTGAAGCTGATGCAACTTATAATACTGCTCAATCTTATTCAGCCAATCCGGATCACCGGGATAATCCCCGACGGCGAGCACACTATTCGCGCGTTTGGTGATGCCGCCTGAAGCGCGCAGCAGCCAATGATTGATGGCATCTGTTTGTTCAGCAGGCCAAGTGCGGGCTGCAATCTCATCCAATTCTCTCCAAAATGTACGTCCAAAGTCCATATCCAGCCTCTCCCATCTCTATAGTTAATATCAATAAATATACATAAAAATGAATAATAATACAATGCTTGCAAGTGGAAAAACGCAGGCGAATCAGGTAAGCTATATAGCATGTACATACCATAAAAAATTTGCTACATCAAGGGGGGAACGTTGTGGATATCCACATTCGCCGGGCGCAAGCAGAGGACTACGAGCCTGTGAATGCCCTGATTCGCATCGGTCAGGAAGAACATGCAGCTTCGCTTCCGCACATTTTTGCGAGCTTGGACCGGGTCGTTGCCATGGGCTGGTACCGCAGTTTTTCCGACCAACAGAATAAAGTGATTCTTGTTGCGGAAGCCGAATCCGTGCTCGTCGGTGCCGCCATGCTGGAAATCAAAAAAAGTCCGCCTTATGATGCGCTCATTCCCCGCACGTATGCGTACATGAACGAACTGGCTGTGGATCCGGCATACCAGCGCCGAGGCATAGGAACGAGACTCTACCAGGCGGCCATGGAGTGGGCGAAAGAACGTGGCGCTGCCTCACTGGAGCTCAACGTATGGGCGTTTAACGAACGTGCTATTGCTTTCTATCAATCGCTCAGCATGACGACGCTCAATCTGACGATGTCGGCCCCCATATCTTGAGAAGGAGACCATAACATGCTTTTTATTGATAATGAACAGATAACAGATCCCAGAATCAATCTGGCGATTGAGGAATATGCTTTACGGCATTTGCCGGGCGGTGAAAGCTATTTGCTTTTTTACATCAACAAACCATCTATTATTATAGGAAAGAATCAGAATACGATTGAAGAAATCAATCCGGAATATGTGAAAGAACAAGGGCTGCACGTCGTGCGTCGTCTATCCGGCGGCGGAGCGGTTTATCACGATTTGGGCAACTTGAATTTCAGCTTTATAACGGAAGACGACGGGAATTCATTTCACAATTTTCAAAAGTTTACGCAGCCAGTCGTTGAAGCTTTGCACAAGCTGGGTGTAGAGGCCGCCTTGTCGGGACGCAATGATCTGCAGGTCGGCGATCGTAAAATTTCCGGCAACGCCCAATTCTCGACGAAGGGCCGAATGTTCAGCCATGGTACGCTGCTGTTTGACTCGGAAATCGAGAACGTTGTCTCGGCCTTGAAAGTCAATCCTGACAAAATCCAGTCTAAGGGCATTAAATCGATTCGGAGCCGTGTGGCGAACATCACGGAATTTTTGCAGGAGCCGATTACGATTGAGCAATTCCGCAAGAAGCTGCTGGAGTCGATTTTCGGCACAACAGAAGACCAGGTTCCCAGGTATAAGCTGACAGATGAAGACTGGCGCCGGATTCATGAGCTCTCGAAGGAACGATATCAGAGCTGGGATTGGAATTACGGCCGATCGCCCAAGAGCACGGTGCAGAATTCCAGGCGCTTCGAAGGCGTGGGTACGGTGGATGCACGTCTGGATATTGAAGAAGGCCTGATGAAGCATGTGAAAATTTTCGGCGACTTCTTCGGCGCGTCCGATGTCAGCGAGCTGGAGGAGCAGCTCCAAGGTGCCCGCTATGAGGAGTCGGCCATCCGTGAGCGGCTTTCCGGAGTCGAGCTGCGAATATATTTTGGGGCATTAACGATCGATGATTTTGTTCATTTGCTAATGTTGACCTAATATTGTAGGGAGAGGAGGCGAGCTGATGACGAAGTTGTATTTAATCCGCCATGGAGAAACGGAATGGAATGCTGAGCGTCGCATGCAAGGTCACGCCGATTCGCCGCTGTCAGCGAATGGGAAGCAGCAGGCGCAGTGGCTGGCCGAAGCGCTCGAGGAGGTGCCGTTCGACGTCATCTGTGCCAGCAGCAGCGGCCGCACGCTGCAAACCGCAGCGATTGTGAAGGGCAGCAGGGAGCTGTCGGTCATCGTATCCGACCAGTGGCGAGAGATGAATCTGGGCGCCTGGGAGGGCCGGATTTCAAGCGAGATCGAGCAGCTGGAGCCAGAGCTGTATGATGCTTTTTGGAATGAACCGGAGCAGTATATGCCGCGCAGAGGCGAGACTTATGCCGATTTGCAGCGCAGGGTGCTGCCAGCGCTCGAGCAGCTTGTGGAGGAGCATGCCGGCAAGACGATCTGTTTGATTTCACATACCGTAACGCTGAAAGTCATTATGGCTCATATGGAGAACAGAGCGCTTGCCAATTTATGGAAACCGCCCTATTTTCATCCGACCTGCCTCAGTGTGGTGGAGTGGAAGGAAGAGCGGCCTCATATTGTGCTGCACGCGGATACATCACATTTTCGCGAGGGGGAGCCACTGGGGCGATAAGCTGGATTTCCCGGGAAAGCGCAGGATTTGACAAGTTGTGCAGGATTAAAGTCACGGAGGCGAAGGCAAGGATGAATACATATGGTGGCAAAGTTGTCGTCATCACAGGCGCCGGACTAGGTATCGGCAGAACGCTGGCCCTCACGTATGCGCAGCAGGGCGCAAGCGTGATGCTGCTGGACAAGAATGAGGTTGCTCTGCAGAACGTGTGGGAGCAATTAGGCTCGGGCGATGCCGGGCACAAGCGGTATACGGTGGATTTAAGCCAGCCTGAAGAGATTATTAACACCATGAACGATATCCGGAAGACGGTTGGCCGGATTGATGTGCTGATTAATAATGCAGGGCTTGGTGTATGGAAGTCGCCTTATGAGCTCTCCATCGAGGAATGGGATTACGTGCTGGGCACGAATCTCAGGGGCACTTTCCTCTGCGCGCGTGAGGCGGCCAACATGATGCGAACGCACGGAGGCGGAGCGATCGTCAACATTTCATCGACGCGGGCGCTGATGTCCGAGCCGAATTCAGAGGCTTACGCCGCATCCAAGGGCGGCATTTTATCCCTGACCCATGCGCTCGCGGTTTCTTTGGGGCCGGATCATATCACGGTGAATGCCATCTGTCCGGGATGGATTGAGAATGGCGACTACAGCAAGCTTCGCGCAGAAGACCATGCGCAGCACCCGGTGCAGCGTGTCGGCAAGCCGGAGGACATCGCCCGTGCGTGTCTGTATTTAACGGATCCTGCCAACGATTTTGTGACAGGGACACAAATCACGGTGGACGGCGGGATGACACGTAAAATGATGTACATTGAATAGGCTTTTGCCCAAGGACGGCGGGCCCAATCCACCATATCTTCACCGTCAGACCAGCTTATGGGTCTAAATTTCGTTGTTCGTGCGTAGGATGGATTGATACTATCCAACTACTTGAACGAGGTGATCCTCATGAGTGGTCGAAGCCTGCCATCCAGACAAATCAACATTGTATTGCGGCAGCCGGAGTCCCACGCCTCGCCGCTGGCTGACACCGAACCACAATTATTAGGGAAGCGGACACCGCAGGATGGCCCGTTATCAGACATTTTTAAAGAGCTGAATCATATGATCGGCCTTGATAATGTGAAAGAATTGGTGCACGAGATCTATGCGCTGCTGCAAATTTCCCATTTTCGCGCAGAAGCGGGTCTGATCAGCAATTCGCATGTGTACCATATGATCTTTAAAGGAAGTCCTGGTACGGGGAAGACGACCGTCGCCCGCTTGATGGGTCGGATGTTTCATGCGATGGGCGTGCTCAGCAAAGGCCACTTTATTGAGGTGGAGCGGGCTGACCTCGTCGGCGAGTATATCGGCCATACGGCGCTGAAGACGCGCGAGTTAATCAAGAAAGCGATGGGCGGCATCCTGTTTATCGATGAGGCTTATAGCCTGGCGCGTGGCGGGGATAAAGATTTCGGTAAAGAATCGATCGACGCACTGGTCAAAGGGATGGAAGATAAGAAAAATGACTTTATTTTGATCCTAGCCGGTTACAGTGAAGAGATGGAGCAGTTCTTGGCGACGAATCCCGGTCTGCCCTCCAGATTTCCGATCCAGGTCGAATTTGAAGATTATCATATCGATCAACTGATTCAGATTACCGAACTGATGGCCAAAGAGCGTGAATATGTGCTGCTGCCTCATACGATCGCCAAGTTGAAGCAGCATCTGACGGAGGAGAAGGCCGCCACATGGCGGGCGTTCAGCAATGCCAGGTACGTGCGGAATCTGCTTGAGAAATCAATGCGGCATCAAGCCGTACGGCTGCTCAGTCAATATACGAGCTCGCCTTCCAAGGCGGAACTCATGTCCATTCGTCCTGAAGATATGAAAATTAAATGAAGAGCATAAAGGAAGGCTGTTCACCGTGAGAGGTGTGCGGCTTTTTTTTGTATTTTTGTCATTGACAGATAGTAGGATTGGAGTAAAATTAACAGAGTATTAATGATAATGATAATGATTATCAATATTAATAAATGCTGTTATCTATCAACAAGGAATGGTGACCAAAGTATGCGTAAACTAGTTCAAATCTTGTGCATCGCCGGGCTCATGTTGCTCGTATTTCCGCTGGCCGTTGGGGCCAAAGGCGAGAACGATTTGCAAAAGGCGGATGCCGGCATCCAGCAGGCGATTCAAATGGCTGAGAATGGCAAAGTGGAGGATGCGGTCAAGCAATTCGACGCGTTCCAGGCTTCTTGGATCTCCTACGAGGATGGGATCAAGGAAACGTCGCTGGCTGCCTATCAGAAGATCGAGCAAGCGATGGGGGAAGTTGCCTTTGCTTCGCTGAAGCAGCCTGTTGATCCAGAGAAGCTGGTCGATGCGTTGAAACAGCTGCATGCGTTGAATGAAAGCTATATCACCGGCAAGCTCGACGTGTTCGGACAAGTCGCGCATCCAGCGGAGAAAGTAACGATTCAATCGCTCGTCACACTGCTCGAGCAGGCCCAAAATCAGCTGAAGCAAAATGATATTGCCGGCGCGACCGCCAGCATTCAAACCCTGCGCAGCTCCTGGCTGGATATTGAAGGCATCGTGCTGACGCAATCTTCGGCGGTATATACGTCCATGGAGCGGGATATGGTAACCGCCTACGCACAGCTTTCTGCGGATACGCCACAGGTCAAGGAAGCTGCGGTGACCATCGAACGGATGCATGAGTCGTTAGGCCCGCTTGCCGGCAAGAGCAGCTATACGATGCTCGATGCGACGACGATCTTGCTTCGGGAAGGGCTCGAAGCGCTGCTGGTCGTCATCGCCTTGCTGGGCTTCCTGAACAAAGCAGGGCACGGCGACAAGAAGGCCTGGATCTGGTATGGCGTCGGCGGCGGATTGGTGGTCAGCCTAGTGCTGGGCATTATCGTGCAGCAGTTGTTTTCCGCCAGCGCCTTCGGCAATAACAACTTTCTCATTGCCGGCTGTACAGGCATTTTCGCAGCGCTGATGCTGGCCTATATGAGCTACTGGCTGCACAGCAAGTCCAGCATCAGCAATTGGCAGAAATACATACGTGATCAAAGCGTCAAGGCACTGGCCACAGGCAGCTTGTTCTCGCTTAGCTTGCTGGCGTTTCTGGCGGTATTCAGGGAAGGCACGGAGACCGTTCTATTTATGATCGGCATGGCATCCTCCATCTCACTCGGCTCTTTGCTCGGCGGCATCGGTATCGGTGTGGGGCTGCTGATCGTCATAGCCTTTTTAATACTAAAGATCGGCTTACGCATTCCAATGCGTCCATTTTTCCTCGTGTCCAGCATTTTTGTGTTCTATCTGTGCTTCAAATTTGCGGGGATGGGCGTTCACGGCTTGCAATTGGCCGGTTATTTGCCGGCGACTACGGCTTCGTGGCTGCCTAGCTGGGATTTTGTTGCGTTGTATCCGACACTGGAGAGTGCGATCCCGCAATTCATACTGCTTGTAGGCGCGCTGGCAGCGGTGCTCATGGATCGATTGAAAACGAGAAAAATCAACAAAGCGAGTCTTTCGTTAAAATAATTGAAGTTGGGGGATATACACATCATGGGAGATAAAATGAATCGACGGGCTTTTCTTGGTTATACAGCCGCAGGTGCAGCGGGACTCGTGCTTGGGGATTTGATCGGAAAAGTGGAGAAAGCAAGTCCTGTCAGCAGCCAAGCGCAAACAGGATTATCCCCTAATGCTGGCGAACAGATTTCATTTTACGGTGCACACCAGAGCGGCATTGTGACGCCGCAGCAAAATTGTGCGAATGTCGCCGCCTTCGATGTAACGACGGACAGCCGGGCAGAATTGCAGCAGCTGCTTCGCACGTGGACGGACATGGCCGCTGCGCTGATGGAAGGCAAGCCGCTGGCAGCAGAACCGCAGGACGCGAAATTTCCGCCGAAGGATACGGGCGAGCAGATGGGTCTTGATACAGGGAAACTAACGCTGACCTTTGCTGTTGGCGCAAGTTTATTTGAGAAAGACGGGAACGACCGATTCGGCCTACGCGCCCGCAAGCCGGCAGGTTTCACGATGATGCCGAAGTTCCACTTGGACTCCTTGCAGGAGCAGTTGACGCATGGCGATCTGATCGTGCAGGCATGCTCCGACGATCCGATGGTCTGCTTCCATGCGATTCGCAATTTGACGATTGCCGCTCGCGGTGTCGCACATCTCAGATGGCAGCAAACCGGCCAATTAGGCGTGAAGTCGGAGGGCACCAAGCGCAATTTGTTCGGCTTCAAAGACGGCACGAATAATCCGCAGCTGAGCGACGAGAGCTTTATGAACAACAACATTTGGGTAGGTGCTTCGGACGGAGCTTCATGGTTGGCGGGCGGAACCTATTTGGTCGTGCGGCGGATCCATATGCGCATCGAAACCTGGGATCAGCAGACGTTCGCTGCTCAAGAAGGCATTATCGGCCGCCAGAAAGTATCCGGCGCTCCGCTCGACGGCAAACAGGAGTTCGATCAACCCGACTTTGCAGCCGATCCCGCTGGCAAACAGACGCCGCTCGATTCCCATATCCGGCTATCCAACCCGCGGACGGGGGAGAATTCGGAACGCGAACGTATTCTCCGCAGAGGGTACAATTTCATGGAGAATCTGGATAGCGTAGGGCGCATGAACGCCGGCTTATTGTTTGTCTGCTTCAACCGGAATTTGCAGACACAGTTTGAGTCCATTCAAAAAAGGCTGACGAACCCGAAGCAGCTGGATCAACTGATGAAATACACCGATACGACTGGCGGCGGCTACTTTGCCGTATTGCCGGGTGTGCAGGCTAAAGGGGCTTATTTAGGACAAGGCTTGTTTGCGTAGTGACGTGACACGTTTTACAGTACCGAGAGGCCGGCTGGTCTTTCGGTATTTTACTTCCGGGCTGACTAATTCGCTATAATCGAACTTTCCCGCCTAAGCAAATTGACTTTCCCTTTCATTTCCTCCACAATGATGGTGGGTTTGCTTGTAAAGCCCTAAAGTTGTCGTTGTTAGAAGTGAGGGGGAAGATCAATGAAAATTAATTCACATATGGTTGAAAGTGAAATTCAGGACCGCGCCGTGCTCGTCAGCCTGATTACACAGAAGCAAAAGAAAAATGAAAAGCTCGCCGAATATTCACTGCAAGAACTCGTTGCGCTTGCCGAAACGGCCCATGTGGAAGTTTTGGAAACGATGACGCAAAATAAAGAGACGGCCGATTCCAAATGGTTTATCGGGAAAGGCAAAGTAGAGGAGCTTAAGCTGAGAATCGAAGAGCTTGGTGCCAATACGGCTATTTTCGATCAAGAGCTATCCGGTGCGCAGGTGCGCAATCTGGAAGCGGCGTTAGATGTCAAAATAATTGACAGGACCCAGCTCATCCTTGACATTTTTGCCCAACGCGCCAAAACCCGCGAAGGGATCATTCAAGTAGAGCTTGCGCAGCTAAGCTATCTTCTGCCAAGGTTGTCTGGACAAGGGAAAAACCTGTCTCGACTCGGTGGCGGGATCGGTACACGGGGACCGGGGGAATCGAAGCTGGAGACGGACCGCCGTCATATCCGCGGACGCATCGACGAGCTGAAGTCTCATTTGGAAGAAGTAGTGCGTCACCGCAACCTGCATCGTGAGCGTCGCAAGAAGACCGGGGTCTTCCAAGTCGCCTTGGTCGGCTATACGAATGCCGGAAAGTCGACATTGCTGAAGCAGTTGACGCAAGCCGATGTCTACGTGGAGAATCAACTGTTCGCCACCTTGGATCCGACATCGCGCACGATGGAGCTGCCCAGCGGCAAAGAGATCGTCCTGACGGATACGGTTGGCTTCATTCAGAATCTTCCGCATGATCTGGTTGCCGCGTTCCGCGCGACGCTGGAGGAGGCAAACGAGGCCGATTTGATCCTGCATGTTGTAGACAGTTCCGCGGAGATGCGCAACGAGCAAATGGATGTCGTTGCTGATGTTCTGGAGGAGCTCGGGGCACATCAGAAGGAAATGCTCACGATTTTTAATAAAATCGACCTATGCTCGGAGCCAGAGGAACAAATGCTGACAACAGAAGGCGACTTCCTGAAGATCAGCGCATATAAAGAGAACGATTTGGAACGGCTTCGCCTGGCGATTCAAGAGAAGCTGATGGGCGAGAGCAAGCGATTCCGCATACCCGCGGACAAAGGTGACATGATCGCGCTCGTTTACCGCATCGGCGATGTGCTGGAGAACGAAGTGGACGGCGAAGATATGCTGTTCCAAGTTCGTGTCAACAAAGACGATTACGCGAAAATGGGTTATTTGCTAGCCGCCTATGATGAGCAGCGTTCGCAGCAAGAAGGACAGCATGACAGAGGAGAGAGCTATTAATTATGCAATTTGGGGAAAAAATTATGAAGTTGATGGAAAGCGCTGAACGCACCGCGGAAAGCGCTTTTCGCCAGATTGAACGCACGATCGACCAGAATCAATGGAAAGTCATCTCGGCGTTTCAGAAGCATAAGGTTAGCGATTACCACTTCGCTTCTTCGACGGGCTACGGCTACAATGACCGCGGCCGCGAAGTGCTCGATCTCGTTTATGCGGATGCGCTTGGCGCCGAGGCCGCGTTAGTGCGGCCTCACTTCGTTTCAGGGACGCATACGATCGGTACGGCCTTGTTCGGGGTGCTCCGTCCTGGCGAACATTTACTTTACATTACGGGTAAGCCTTATGACACCCTGCATAAAGTGATCGGCAAGCCGGGCGACGGCTCCGGCTCGCTGCAGGATTGGGGCATCGCCTACAGCGAGGTGCCCCTGACGGAGGAAGGCGCGCCGGATTATCCGGCGATTGCGGCGGCGATGCAGCCGAACACGAAGGTGATCGGCATTCAGCGCTCGCGCGGCTACTCGTGGCGGCCGTCATTTACGATCGAGCAAATCGGCGAAATGGTGCGATTTGTGAAGGAAATCAACCCCGCAGTGATCGTCTTCGTCGATAACTGCTACGGGGAGTTCACCGAGCCGGTGGAGCCGACGCAAGTTGGCGTCGATCTCATGGCAGGCTCGCTGATCAAAAACCCCGGCGGCGGCATCGCCCCATCCGGGGGTTACATTGCCGGGCGGCGCGATCTTGTCGAGCTCGCCGCCTATCGCCTGACCGCCCCGGGTATCGGGGGCGAGGTGGGAGCCATGCTCGGCGCAACGCGGAGCATGTTCCAGGGGCTGTTCCTTGCCCCGCACCTGGTGGGACAAGCGGTTAAGGGCTCGGTCTTCGCCGCGGCGGTGTTCGAAGAGCTCGGGTTTGAGAGCCATCCGCGCTGGCAGGACCCGCGGACGGATTTGATTCAGGCGATCCGCTTCACGTCCGCGGAGCACCTGATCACGTTCGTGCAGGGCATCCAGCGGGCCGCCGCCGTCGACTCACACGTCGTGCCGGAGCCGTGGGATATGCCTGGCTACGAGCACCCTGTCATCATGGCCGCAGGTACATTCATTCAGGGTGGCAGCCTGGAGTTGTCCGCAGATGCGCCGATTCGCGAGCCGTATATCGCTTATATGCAAGGGGGGTTGACGTATTCCCATTGCAAGTTAGGGGTGTTAACGGCAATCCAACATATGGCGGATAAAGGACTTATTTAACAAAAGGACTGTAAACAAACCTAACACTCCTTGACACGTTTTTGTAACGAAGGTACAATAAGAGTGAGGTACTTACTGACCAGGAGTGATTTGCATGAGCGATGAAATACGTAGGAATATGGCGTTATTCCCGATTGGCATTGTCATGAAGCTTACGGATTTAACTGCCCGTCAAATTCGTTACTATGAACAACATGAGCTAATTATACCGGCGAGAACGTCAGGGAACCAAAGGCTATACTCGTTTAATGATGTCGAGAGATTGCTCGAAATTAAAGATCTGATTGAAAAAGGCGTGAATATTGCCGGCATTAAGCAAGTGCTGCTGCCTGTTGACAAAGACTCCGAAGATGCAACTATTATTAATGAACATACGGAAGTTAAACGTAAAGAGCTTACGGATTCTCAGCTACACAAGATGCTGAAGCAGCAGTTGATAGGCGGGGGCAAGCGCCCTGGGCAAGTTTCGCTGATTCAAGGCGAGCTGTCCCGATTTTTTCATAAGTAAGCGTTTTTAATTGAGAGGAGAATGTTCGTGAGTCATACCACTTTTAGCAAAGAAGACATTCTGCGCATCGCTAAGGAAGAAAACGTGCGTTTCATCCGCTTGCAGTTCACTGACCTGCTTGGCAGCATTAAAAATGTGGAAATCCCTTTCAGCCAGCTGGAAAAGGCTTTGGATAACAAAATGATGTTCGACGGATCTTCCATCGAAGGTTATGTGCGTATTGAAGAATCCGATATGTATTTGTATCCTGATTTGGATACTTGGGTTATTTTCCCATGGGTCACGGAAGGCAAAGTTGCGCGCTTAATCTGTGACATTTATTTGCCGGATGGGCGTCCATTCCCTGGGGATCCGCGCGGCATTTTGAAAAATGCCTTGAAGCAAGCGGAGGTGATGGGCTATTCGGCGATGAACGTAGGTCCTGAACCGGAATTTTTCTTGTTCAAGACCGATGAAAAGGGCAACCCGACGACAGAACTGAATGATCAGGGCGGTTACTTCGACCTTGCGCCCATGGACCTTGGCGAAAACTGCCGTCGTGATATCGTATTGACATTGGAAGAGATGGGCTTCGAAATCGAAGCTTCGCATCATGAAGTTGCGCCAGGCCAACATGAGATTGATTTTAAATATGCGGACGCTTTGAAAGCGGCCGATCAGATCCAAACGTTCAAACTGGTCGTGAAAACAGTTGCCAGACAGCACGGTCTTCATGCGACTTTTATGCCGAAGCCGTTGTTCGGAATGAACGGTTCCGGCATGCACTGCCACCAATCGCTGTTTAAAGGCGATGATAACGCGTTCTACGATGAAAGTGACAAGCTGGGCTTAAGCCAGACGGCGAGACACTATATGGCAGGCGTATTGCGTCACGCTCGCGCTTTTGCAGCGATTACGAATCCTACTGTAAACTCATATAAGCGTCTGGTTCCTGGCTATGAAGCGCCTTGCTACGTGGCATGGTCGGCCAGCAACCGTTCGCCGATGATCCGGATCCCGGCTTCCCGCGGCTTAAGCACGCGCGTTGAAGTACGCAATCCGGACCCGGCTGCGAATCCTTATCTGGCGCTGGCAGTTATGCTTGCAGCAGGTTTGGACGGCATCAAGAACAAGATGCAGCTGCCTCCTCCGACGGACCGCAATATCTATGTGATGTCCGAAGAGGAGCGCGAAGAGCAAGGGATTCCAAGCTTGCCGCTGAACTTGAAACAAGCGTTGGACGAACTGATCCGCAACGATGTCATTTGCGAAGCGCTTGGCGATCACGCGTTGGCGCACTTCTACGAGCTCAAAGAGATCGAGTATGACATGTACCGGACGCAAGTTCACCAATGGGAACGCGATCAGTATTTGTCTCTGTATTAATATACAAACCCTTCACGTCGTGGCGTGGAGGGTTTTGTTTTATGCTGCAGTCCGATTTAGCGTGTGATTCGCTGTTCCCGTCGCTGCAGTCCGAATTTTCCCACTTAGCGTAGGGGATCGCCGGTGAGGGAGAAAAGGTGCGCTATAGTTGGGCAAAACCTGACCATAGCTCACGTAACAGGGTTTCAGCCGATCGAGTTGCACGGCTCCTCGCACCCTTCTGCCACCAAGCTGGTCAAAAAAACGGCTATCTCAGTTCAACATCAACAGCGCCTCCAGCGAATCAGCACTTTAAACGCATTTCAACCGCCTACTCAGCGCACGCAGCATTTCTAGCTTAACGCCCGGGAATATGATATATTGATGGAGCATATGTTCTGGCAACTCAATTATGCAGTTAAGTGAATATAGAAGCCCGTTGGCTGTACAGGACATCGTCCTGCGCTAATGGGCTTTTCATGCGAGGAGAATGGGAAATGGAAGCGTTTGAGCGTAATTTGGAGAAGTATGCGGAGCTCGTCATCAAAATCGGTGTCAATCTGCACAAAGGTCAAGATTTGATGATCGAATCGCCGATGGAAAGCATCGATTTGACGCGTTTAATCGTGAAGAAAGCCTATGAAGCCGGAGCGGGTTTTGTGCAAGTTCACTGGCAGGATGATTGGATTACACGCGGTCGATTGCAATTCGCCAGTGAGGAAGCGATCGATTATTATCCGGAGTGGTACACGGACATGCTGGAGAAGTTTGTAGAAAAGGGCGGCGCGCTGCTCAATATTAAAGTGCCCGACCCTGATCTGTACCAAGGCATAGATGCCAAACTCGTGTCGCGGGCGTCCAAAGCGGCGGCCAAAGCGCGTAAAACTTACCAGCACTACGTACGCACAAGCAAGTTCAGCTGGTGTTTGATTAAAGCGCCTACGAAGGCGTGGGCGAGCAAGGTGTACGCAGATTTGCCGGAAGAGCAGCGCGTGGATGCGATGTGGGATGCGATTTTCCGCATGAATCGGGTGTATGATGAGGACCCGGTTGCTTCATGGAGAGAGCATCTTGGTCAGCTCCAGCGCATGCGCAAAGTTTTGAATGATAAAAAGTATACGGCACTCCAGTACCGTGCCCCTGGGACGGATCTGCGCGTTGAGCTGCCGGAAGGGCACATCTGGCTTGGCGGTGATAAAGGCAATGAGCAGGGCATTCGTTTTGTTGCGAATATGCCTACAGAAGAAGTATTCACGATGCCGAAGCGGACAGGCGTGAATGGCACCGTAGCCAGTACGAAGCCGCTGAATGTGAACGGGGCGATTGTCGACAAGTTCTCGTTTACGTTTGAGAACGGCCAAGTGGTTCAATATGCGGCAGAAGTCGGCTATGAGCATTTGGATCATTTGATGAAAATGGATGAAGGCAGCCGTTACCTGGGTGAAGTGGCATTGGTTCCTTTCCATTCGCCGATCTCGAACATGAATCGCATTTTCTATAATACGGGGATTGACGAGAATGCGTCTTGTCACCTGGCGTTTGGAAGTTGTTATCCGACGAACATTGAGAATGGTGCGAAGATGTCTGCGGAGGAACTGAAAGAGCGGGGAGGAAATACGTCGCTCATTCATGTTGACTTCATGATGGGGGCACAAGATCTGGATATCGACGGTGTCCTCCCTGATGGTACGCTGGAGCCGGTATTCCGCCAAGGCAACTGGGCGTTGCAGTTTTAAATATGGAAAAAGTGGTCAACGGGCATGATTCATGCTTGTTGACCACTTTTTTATATTTTACATATCGCGGAACAATCCGATAACACGGCCGAGAATCGTAACATGCTTCAGCAAAATCGGTTGCATGGTCGAGTTCTCCGGCTGCAGGCGAATGTGGTCGCGTTCTTTATAGAAACGCTTTACTGTCGCCTCATCATCCTCGGTCATCGCAACGACGATGTCGCCGTTATTGGCTGTCTGCTGCTGTTTCACGATCACGTAATCGCCGTTGTGGATACCGGCTTCAATCATACTATCGCCCATGACGCTGAGCATGAAAACATTATTATCGCCAACAAGGTGATTAGGGAGCGGGAAATAATCTTCAATGTTCTCCGTTGCTGTGATCGGCACCCCAGCCGTAACTTTACCGACGAGAGGGACACGCGCTACAGAATGTGCGAAATTGCTTTCACTGCCGTCCAGTCCAAGAATCTCAATCGCGCGCGGCTTGGTAGGGTCCCGACGAATGAGTCCTTTCTTCTCCAAACGCTCCAAATGTCCGTGCACCGTAGAGCTGGATGCCAGTCCGACAGCTTCGCCGATCTCGCGAACGGAAGGCGGATATCCCTTATCCTTCACTTCATTCTTGATGAATTCCAATATAGCCAGTTGTCGTTGTGAGATCTTATTCAATAGTTATCACTCCAATTATGGGAATCATTACACAAAGTATAGCACAGAACCGGAGTTCGTACAAACATAAGTTCGAACAAATCGTTGACTCAAACGTATGTTCGTGTTACTCTGATATCAGAACAAATGTTTGGGGGATGAATTCACATGTATATCGCTTATTCCAATGACAACGCTGCTCATTCACATCATAGATCGGTTCCTGTATTCAAGAAAATCCTTACTGTGGCTACGCGGGTTCGAAAACTGTTCGTTATTTTGCTATTTGTTGTGATCCTTGGTGCCGTGTTCTCCTTTGGTGCAATGGTACAAGCATATGCCGGTGATGCGAACACATCCTCGGTTTCCAAATCCGGGTCCAAAGGTACGGTTAGCAGCTTACAGGTGAAAGAAGCCCAGAAAGTGATCGTCCAACGAGGGGATACCCTTTGGAGCATCGCATCTGAACATATGGTCAAAGGGGAGAATATTCGTTCTTACATTGATAAACTTTTCGCCAAGAATCATTTGCAAGACAGCCAATTACGTGAAGGACAACTTTTGCTGCTCCCTTAATGACCTTAATAAAGACATTTTTCATTCACATATAAGATGAAGGCCGGCATTCGCCGGCTTTTTGATTTATGGCTATTTTGCCAAGTCTCTATGTTTGACGCCTTGACAATATGTACAGCGGATGGCAAAGTAATAGTCATACTGATTTGGCAGGGAGGACTACCATGAGCGACAGCATGGATCAAAATATCGCGCGAATCAACGAGCTTGCCCGTAAAGCGAAAACAGTCGGTTTGACGGATGAAGAGGTTGAAGAGCGCAACGAGCTCAGAAAGAGATATATCGAGGCATTCCGTAACAATCTGAAAGATCAACTTGACACCATCAAGTTTGTAGATGAAGAGCAATAGAACATAGACAATCAGCATTCAAAGGGGAAATGGATGATGACATTGAAAGCCGTACTGTTTGATTTGGATGATACGTTATTGTGGGATGAACGAAGTGTTCAGGAGGCTTTTGAAGCGACATGTGCAGAAGCGGCCAAGCATGTCAATGTGAACCCGGCTGAGCTGGAGGTGTCTGTGCGCCAAGAAGCGCGTGCCTTGTATGAGTCTTTCGAAACGTTCCCGTTTACGAAGCTCATCGGAATCAACCCGTTCGAAGGACTGTGGGGGAATTTCACGGAAGGCAAGCAGGAAGAGTTCCGCTTGATGGAGAAGCTTGTGCCGGGTTATCGGACGGAGTCCTGGACGCGCGGGCTCGCCGCACTGGGCATTGATAACCGTGAGTTAGGCCAGAAGCTAGGCGAGATGTTCCCGGCTGAACGCCGACGTCGTCCTTTCGTATATGAAGAGACGTTCCGCGTCCTCGATGCTTTGAAAGGACAGTACCAACTATTGCTGCTGACGAACGGATCGCCAGATCTGCAACAGGAGAAGCTGGCAGGCGTACCGGAATTGAAGGCGTACTTCGATCATATCATCATTTCCGGCAATTTCGGTATCGGTAAGCCGGATCCTTCGATATTCGAACATGCGATGGAGCTCCTGGGCATTGAGGCGCAAGAAGGGATTATGATCGGGGACAAGCTGACAACCGATATTTTGGGCTCTTCACGTGTGGGCATGCGTAACATCTGGATCAATCATCACGGTTTGCCGCAAGGCGACGACCATAAACCTGTATACGAAGTGAAGCGTCTGCAAGACATTTTGCCAATTATCGCGGATTGCTGATCGACAACAAATAAAGCCCAGTGGCCAGGAGCCTTGATTCCTGCCGTTGGGCTTTTTGCGTGAGGGGATCGAATGAAATTAGGCCTTAATGTAATCCGGGTCGTTCACGTTGTAGGCAACCCAGCCATCTTTTTCAATGAAAAGGCGAACAGCCACGATTTGACGATTGTCCATCAAGGTGAAGAAATGGTTCGTGTTCTCAGGAACAGAGATCACATCGCCTGGCACAAGCTCCACGTCGAAATAGCCAAGTTCTTCGGATTTAATGATAAAAATACCTTTACCAGCTACAATTGCACGAATTTCATCTTCTGTATGTGTGTGAACTTGCTCGAATTTTTGCAGCAGTTCCTCAATGTTCGGCGTAGCGTCGGAAAGGGAAATGACATCCCAGATCTCATATCCGCGACGAGCGGCCAAATCACGAATTTCAGCATCGAACGTGCTGAGAATATGTGCCTTTTCTTCATCGTTGAGCACAAACTTCTCATCTAATGCGGCAGGATATTTGCTCATATCCCAGTGTTCATACAAAACTCCTTGCTGTTCCAGGAAGGCTTTTACTTGTTCTTGGCCTTCAATGCGCTCATTGGTGTTACGAATTCTAATTTGAGCCATGTCGGTTCATCCCTCTTTCTGATTATATATATTTAGTATTATAGTGGAAATGAGGCGGAATGTCGATGAAATCCCATCTATTAATCCGATATAACCAATCGGAAAAATAGATAATTGAAATTCTTTTCATAGAAGCGGTATTCTGTTAAACTAATGGGTAACAAAAATTGTCGATTCATCTGCTTTATCTATGTTTTACGCTAAGTTGAAAGGGAGTCAGGCTACGATGAAACCACCGATACAGGAACAACTAAAGAAAAAAATTATGATCCTCGACGGCGCCATGGGCACGATGATTCAACAAGAGAACTTGACCGCTGAAGATTTTGGCGGAGAGGAGCTCGATGGTTGCAATGAAATCCTTTGTGTGACTCGTCCGGATGTGATCCGCAATATTCACGAAGCCTACTTCGCAGCCGGCGCCGATATGGTGGAAACCAATACATTTGGTACGACTAGCGTTGTCCTGGCTGAGTACGACCTGCAGGATCGGCATCGCGAGCTGAACTTGGCGGCGGCCAAGCTGGCGATCGAAGCTGCCAATAAATATTCGACGCCGGAATGGCCGCGATATGTTGTTGGCGCCATGGGCCCAACGACCAAGACCTTATCGGTTACCGGCGGGGTGACGTTTGAACAGCTGGAGGACAGCTATTACGATCAGGCGTTGGCCTTAATCGAAGCTGGCGTAGATGCGCTGCTGCTGGAGACGTCGCAGGACACACTGAACGTGAAAGCCGGCAGCATCGGGATTCGCCGCGCATTTGAGACGTTGGGCGTAGAGCTGCCGATCATGATATCAGGTACGATCGAACCGATGGGCACAACGCTCGCCGGGCAAAATATCGAGTCCTTCTATATTTCCCTTGAGCATCTCAAGCCGATTTCGATCGGGCTCAACTGTGCTACAGGTCCGGAATTCATGCGTGACCATATTCGTACATTGTCCGATATTGCCGAAACGGCGATCAGCTGCTATCCTAATGCTGGTCTGCCCGACGAGAACGGGCATTATCACGAATCCCCGGATTCGCTGGCTAAGAAGATGGCAGGTTTTGCTGAACAGGGCTGGCTGAATATCGCCGGAGGCTGCTGCGGAACGACGCCGGATCACATTCGTGCGATGGCGGAAACATTGGGCACGTATAAGCCAAGGTCCGAGTATGGCAGCCATCCGCCGGCTGTTTCGGGGATCGAGACGGTCTATATCGAGCAGGACAATCGGCCGCTCATGGTCGGCGAGCGCACGAACATTTCCGGTTCGCGGAAATTCAAACGTTTGATCAAGGAAGGCAAATTTGAAGAAGGCTCAGAAATTGCCCGTAACCAGGTGAAGAACGGGGCGCACGTGATCGACATCAATCTTCAGGACACAGATATTGATGAAGCTTATGCCGTTGAAGAGTTTCTCAAGCAGGTTGTGAAAAAAGTCAAAGTGCCGTTAATGCTCGACTCCACCTACGACCATATTATTGAGCTGGGCTTGAAATATTCGCAAGGCAAAGCGATTATCAACTCCATTAACTTGGAAGATGGGGAATCGAAATTCCAAAACATTTTGCCGTTAATTCATAAATATGGGGCCGCCGTCGTCTGTATCCTGATCGATGAGCGTGGGCAAGCAGTGTCGCGTGAGGCGAAGATGGAAGTGGCTACGCGCTCTTACGAGCTTCTGACAGGGAAATATGGCATGAATCCGGAGGATATCATCTTTGATCCGAATATGTTCCCGATCGGTTCCGGCGATCCGCAGTATATCGGTTCCGCTGTGGAGACGATTGAAGGGATTCGCATGATCAAAGAGAAATATCCCGCTGCCAAAACGATTCTCGGCCTGAGCAACATTTCCTTCGGCTTGCCGGATGCCGGCCGTGAGGTGCTCAATTCGGTCTATTTGTACCATTGCACCAAAGCCGGCCTCGATTATGCCATCGTCAATACCGAGAAGCTGGAGCGCTATGCGTCGATCCCGGAATTCGAGCGCCAGCTTGCGGAAGAACTGATTTATAACACGAACGATGATACACTCGCCCAGTTTGTCGCGCATTTCCGTGAGAAGAAGGTCGAGAAGAAGGAAAAGATTTCGAACCTTACACTGGAAGAGCGGTTGGCGTCCTATGTCGTGGAAGGAACAAAAGAAGGTCTGATCCCTGATTTGGAGATCGCTCTGCAAACGTATGCGCCGCTGGAAGTGATCAACGGGCCGTTGATGAAAGGAATGGAGGAAGTCGGCCGCCTGTTCAACAACAACGAGCTTATCGTGGCCGAAGTTCTGCAAAGCGCAGAAGTCATGAAGGCATCCGTGACGTTCCTGGAGCCATTCATGGAGAAGTCGGAATCAGCGGTTAAAGGTAAAATTCTGCTAGCCACAGTAAAAGGCGACGTTCACGACATCGGGAAAAATCTGGTAGAAATTATTCTTTCCAATAATGGCTATCATATCGTCAATCTTGGCATCAAAGTGCCGCCAGAGCAGTTGATCGAAGCGTACCGCAAAGAAAAACCGGATGCCATCGGGCTGTCCGGATTACTCGTGAAGTCGGCGCAGCAGATGGTCGTCACCGCTCAAGATTTGCGCAATGCCGGCGTCGATGTACCGATTCTTGTCGGAGGCGCTGCACTAACGCGCAAGTTCACGAAGACGCGGATTCAGCCTGAGTACGAGGGCGTCGTGCTCTATGCGAAGGATGCGATGGATGGGCTGGATATCGCTAACAAATTGAGCGATCCTGAGCAGCGCAAGCGGCTGATCCAGGAACTGCGAGAGAACCGTGAATCCGATGTGATGGATGCAGGTAAAAAAGAAGAGGCGCTGCCGAAGCTGACACGCGTCAAATCGTCGGAAGTGGCCAAAAACTTGCCGGTGCAGGTGCCGCAGGACGTGGAGCGCCACGTGCTAAGAGATTACCCGATCAGCCATCTGATGCCTTATGTCAACATGCAGATGCTGCTCGGCCATCATCTGGGCTTGAAGGGTAAAGTCGAGCAGTTGCTGGGCGACAAAGATGCCAAAGCAATCCAGCTGAAAGATACCGTGGATACGATTCTGCATGCTGCGCAAAATGACCGGATCATTAAAGCGCATGGCATGTACCGTTTCTTCCCGGCGCAATCCAGCGGTAACGACGTGATCGTGTATGATCCGCAGGATCACAGCAAAGTGCTGGAAACGTTCACGTTCCCGCGTCAAGATAAGGAGCCTTTCCTCTGTCTGGCTGATTATCTCAAATCGGTAGAAAGCGGCGAGATGGACTATGTCGGCTTCCTGCTCGTCACAGCCGGACACGGTATTAACGAACTCGCTAAGGAGTGGCGTGACAAAGGGGATTACCTCAAGTCCCATGCTCTGCAGGCGACAGCCCTGGAGGTTGCGGAAGGCTTCGCGGAGCGCGTCCATCATATTATGCGGGACGTATGGAGCATCCCGGACCGCGCGGATATGACGATGCAGGAGCGGTTCGGCGCCAAGTACACCGGCCAGCGGTTCTCCTTCGGTTACCCGGCTTGCCCGAATCTTGAAGATCAGGCGAAGCTGTTCAACCTGCTCAAGCCGGAAGATATCGGTGTGGAGCTGACCGAATCGTTCATGATGGAGCCGGAGGCATCCGTATCTGCGATTGTTTTTGCTCATCCGGAAGCGCGTTATTTTAATGTAGGCTAAAATAGGGGCGGAGCACTGTTGCGATAGCGGCGGTGCCCGCTTTTTTTACGTAAGGTTGGGCAGCTTAGGGATGCGGTTTGACTTCTGGGCGGAATTGGATTAGCATTTTGTGACAAGCAGTTGTTACCATTTTTCAGGTTTGATAGATAGGAGCTTTGGCATGGAGATCTATTTTTTAGGGACAGGGGCGGGAATGCCCTCAAAACAGCGTAATGTGACGTCAATCGCACTCAACCTGTTGGACGAGCGGGGAACATATTGGCTCTTTGATTGCGGGGAAGGTACGCAGCATCAGATTCTTCATTCTCCTGTGAAGCTGGGACGTTCGGAGAAGCTGTTCATCACCCATTTGCATGGGGATCATTTATATGGAATACCTGGATTATTAACCAGCCGCTCTTATTTGGGCGGTGATACGCCGCTTACCGTTTATGGACCGGTCGGGGTCAAGCGTTATATCGATACGGCGCTGGAAGTGAGCGGGGCACATTTAAGCTACTCGCTGAATGTCGTAGAGATCGAGCGGGAAGGCTTACTGTTCGAAGATGACACATTCCTAGTCGAGACAGCTCGTCTGGAACATCGGATTGAATGCTTCGGCTATCGGATCATTGAAAAGGATCAGCCAGGGAAGCTGCAGCTGGACAAGCTCGCGGAGCTTGGCGTTCCAGCAGGGCCGATTTACGGCAAGCTGAAGCAGGGACAGACCGTCACGCTGGAGGATGGGCGCGTGCTTCATGGCACCGACTTTGTCGGAGTGCCGATTCCCGGACGCAAAGTCGTGATCCTGGGCGACACGCGGTACTGCGAAGGCGCGGTGCAGTTGGCGCAGGACGCGGATGTGCTGGTGCATGAGGCGACCTTTGCCATGGACAAGCAGGAGCTGGCCTACGCTTTCGACCATGCGACATCGGTCGATGCGGCGCGAACCGCTGAAGAAGCGGGCGCGGACGTGCTGATTATGACGCATATCAGCTCACGGTATCAAGGCGAAGAGGTCAGCTTGCTGCTGCAAGAAGCGCAAACAATTCATGCGAACAGCCATGTAGCGAAAGATTTTTGGAGCTTGGATATCCCGCGTAAGCAGGTATAGTGCTTGATTAGTGTAGTGGAGAATGTCAGTGGCGTGCTGAAGGGCGGGCGGCTGGCACAGCTGCTTAGCGCTGTAGAGCTGGCATGGGTGCGAGGTTGTGGCCTTCGATTTATGCCTTGCAGTTTAACGTTGATCCATAGCGTTAACCAAGGCCCAAGCGATGGCCTGCCCCTCGTAGCGCTGTAAAACACGCTGAAGTGAAGGTGGTGATGTCTTCACGCTGGAACTAACGTTCGTCGCAGCAATCAGCGCCGCGGGTCTGCCTGCACCAGCACATAGCATGCACAAGCCCGAGGGATGCCCTCGGGCTGTTTGGATTTGACGCGGGGAGCCAATTTTCACATAATGGAGGGAGTATGGTCCCTGTTGACGTCGAAGAGATCAGGGGCGGAAAGTAGGGAGTTAGCGATATGCGTTTAGGAATCAGCCTCTTGCTGATGATGCTTGTTGTGTTTGGCGTGAATGGGTACATCGGTTGGCACGGTCATCTTTTTTTCTCTCACATGTTAGGTTCATGGTATTATAGCGGATTATACTGGATTTTCTTTTGGCTGATTGCCTTAGGGTATTTACTAGCCACATTAGGATCACGATTCCTCCATATTCACATTCGCTTTCTTAAAGTCATCGGCTCCTATTGGTTTGCATTCATGCAATACGGCATCCTGCTGCTTCCCGTAACGGATCTGGCTGCAGGCCTTCTACGCCTGTTTGGTGTGCCAATGGGCACGGTGATCAGCACCTTAGGCTGGATAGATTTAGCTGTGCTTGCGCTGATTTTGGCACGCGGCTCCTATAATGCCAGAAGCCCGATTATCCGTAAATATGACATTACAGTGCCCAAAGCAGCCGGTGACTGGAAGGAACTGCGCATTGCGGTAGCTTCCGACATCCATTTGGGTTCGATTGTAAGAAACCGCCACCTGCAAAGGCTGGTAGATCGCATGAAAGCGATGAAACCCGATCTGATCCTTCTTCCCGGCGATGTCATCGACGACGATATCCGACCTTTTATCAAATATGACATGGGCAAAACGATGGGGCAATTGCAAGCGCCTCTAGGCATTTATGCCGTGCTCGGCAACCATGAATACATCGGCGGGCATATCGCGGCCTATGTCGAGCAGATGGAGAAGATCGGGATTCGCGTGCTGCGGGATGAAGTCGTTCATCTGCAAGAGCGGCTGTACATCGTTGGCCGAAAAGACAAAGCGGCGGAGAGGCAGCCGGGAGGGCGCGAACCGCTGGCCAAGCTGATGGAAGGTGTCGCGCTGGACCAGCCAATCATCGTACTGGATCACCAGCCCTATCATCTTGACAAGGCAGCTGCAGCGGGCGCAGACGTTATGCTGTCCGGCCA